>Ga0123356_10007751_pt1 | contig 10692 bp, 12 predicted proteins | sample TergutEmb28metaG_2_FD_92546 | JGI IMG/M metagenome (GOLD analysis project Ga0123356, IMG submission 92546) | Embiratermes neotenicus P3 segment gut microbial communities from Petit-Saut dam, French Guiana - Emb289 P3 | ecosystem: Host-associated > Arthropoda: Insects > Digestive system > Gut ... | reverse complement strand
CTGGTTTAAAACCTTATGGACCTGTTCAACAGGCATCCCCAATGAATCTGCTACCTGCTGATCGACCTGCTCACCGGGATGCCTGCCCTCAAATGTCTCATAAGCAGAATTTATAGCACTGATTTTCTTTCGCAGGCTTGGCGATGCCCAGTCCTGCGCTCTCATATAATCAAGTATCTCACCGCGTATGCGAGTGACGGCGTATGTTTCAAACTTTACCTCATGCTTGAGTTCAAATTTGTCGACAGCATCGATGAGCCCTATCATCCCGCAGCTTACAAGATCGTCATACTCGTTGTAGTTGTTGTACTTTGGCATCATGCGGCGTACTATCCACTTCACCAGATAGCCGTAATGGATAAGCAGATCGTCTTTAGCGTAATTGTCACCCTTTACTTTAAAAGCAACCCATAACAACTCAAGCTCTTCGGGTGTCAGTTTTTGCCCTGTCTCAACCATGCCTCTTTCTCCTCGTTTGGTACATAGATTATATACCTATATCACGATTAGCGCAAATATATAGAACATTTTCTCGTTATATCAATCTTCTTCTTTTGATCTGTCTTTGCTGTTCACTAAGTACATATCTGGCAAGATCATCACTTACGCTTTCCGACATGCCGAAAAACTGCATCCCCGTATTAAATATATTTGTTGTGCGCCAGGGGATACAGCGTTTGACTGTTGCCGCCAAATATAGTCCGGGCCCGCTTTCTTTCAAAGATCTGTTTCTTATACTTTCCGGTGTCCTGTCCATATACAGGCACAGCAGATATTTGTCATCAAACTCGTATTTTCTTTTTGTCAGCAATGCAATGCCGGTAACGCTTAAATCCCTGCAACTGACAGATTCCAGAGAATCCACGGTAACATCGTCCAAAACTTCTGTCAATTCCTGCTGTTCTTCTTCCATATATTCAAATATTTTAACATCAAACTCTACAGGTAATCTATATGCTTCACGTCTTTGATTTCGTTGCGCTTTTGTCTTTTGTATCATCCACATATAACGGACTTCGGAACGTTTCTCAAGTGCGACGATATTCATCTGTGCAATGTACCTGCCCGAAGGGCGGTAAAAAACCAGATAAATATCATCACCCCGGTCAACCTGCATATGAACACCCTTTCTGTTGGGTACACCTGCAAGAAACGGACCGTCATTCAGCCTGTCTTCTATCATGGTTCTGTAGACAGTCCCCGATTGCGTGACCAGATCCACTTTATCACCTACGGCGATTATTTCCTCATCGGCGATTTGATTATTAGCCATAAAAACTCCATCTCTCTAAAGTCTTATGTACCCGCCGCTCCCTTGCCGGCTCCAAGCATTCTTGAAAAAACTTTCGACAATACGCTAAATGAAGCCCTTTCATTCGGTAAATTGAGTATCGACCTTGCTATGGTGTCCAATTCCTTGGCTGTTGCTCCGTTTGGTTCACTTACGGTTATGGGTACTTGCCTTTTTATAGCCGATGTAAAATCATGGTTGTAAGAAATAAGTCCGAGCGGGTTGATGTTTTTTCCAAGGTTTCTTCCGCAGACGGTGACAAAACCCGTTTGTACACTCTGAGCTTCATTTTTGTTTTCGCATTTATTGACAAGTACATGCAGAGGGTGTGATGCGTCGCGTTTCACGACCGTTTTTACCAATGCGTAAGCATCCAGTACAGAAGTGGGTTCCGCTGTTGTAACAACGACCGTTTCCGATGATGCAAGCAGGACCTGCATGATCGTGCTGCTTACACCTGCTCCGGCGTCCATTATTATTATATCAACAGGAGCGTCAATATGCATTATTTTTGACAATAATTCTGCAAGCTGCTCATCTTTCATGTTGATAAGCTCGTTGACACCTGAACCGCCGGATATGAACCTGACACCCTCATGTCCCAGCTGGATTATTTCATGGAGTGATTTTTCACCCCGCAGAAAATAACTCATATCAAGCCTTGTCGTAATTCCAAGCATTATATCGACATTGGCAAGACCGAAATCGGCATCGAGAATAAGGACACGCGATCCAAGTCTGCTAAGTGAAATGGCAAGATTAACAGAGATGCTGGATTTCCCGACACCGCCTTTACCGCTGGCGATGGAAATCACCCTCACATCTTGTGCTCTCCCCATGAGTGCTCTTAAATTGGAAGCTTGATCGTACATTGTCAGTCTCTCACTATCTGCTTTACCAGTGCCTCAATATCCGCGATTTCTATATCATCGGGAACGTCCTGGCCTGTTGTTACATAAGCCAGCGGTTTATGTGTGTACCAGCTTATGTTGAGGATCGACCCGCGGTATTTTGTTTCATCAAGTTTTGTTATCATCAGCCTGTAATCATCAACAAACCCGTACGTATCCACCATTTCCTTTATTGATGAAAAACTTGTTGTCGCCGCAAGACACAGTAATATATCCTCGGGCTTGAGTACACGTACTATTTCAAGCAGGTCATCCTTGTGCTGCTCGTCACCGGGGCGTTTTCCCGCCGTATCGACAAAGATGATGTCCCTGTCCGACATGTATTCCATAGCCTCTTCCAGTTCATGTGCATGATATACCACCTGCAGCGGAACACCCAGTATATCCGCATATGTCTGTAATTGCTCTTGAGCTCCTATGCGGTATGTATCGGTATTGATGATACCGACATTTTTCTTTTGTTTTACGGCAAAGTCGGCGGCAAGTTTTACTATAGATGTAGTTTTTCCGACACCGGTCGGGCCCAATATGAGGATCACCTTTTGTGTGAATTTTTTATGCAGGATCGGTTCGGACCTTCCAAGCTGCTCCAGAAGAAGATGCTCAATGAATTCAACCGCATTTACACCGGGCTGCTGCCGCAGCATTTGCTCCGCCTGTTTTGCGAGTGAATGAGCAAGATCTATCTCGACCTGTGCATCGATAAGCCTGCTGAGTAATTTTTGTACTTCATCCGGGTAGTCGTATGTTATATTACGTTTTACATATGTAAACTTATCAAGAAAATCCGTAAGCATCGATTCAAAAGAATTCATTCTTTTATCCAGCTTTTCAAACTGCTCGTTACTTACTGCCGTTCCCTTACTTCTTTGACCCCAACCTTTATCAGCACTGCCTCCCAAAAACATCTCCTCCTGCGGTTGTACCGGCGGTTTTGCAATTTTTTTAACAGCGGGTATGGTCGCAGGGTCGTAAGTAAAAGTTACCTCCAGAACAGGTTTGCTGAAAAAGTTTTTCAGTCCTTTTCTCCGCACCTTACGCTGTGACATCATAACCGCATCGGGACCCAGCTCGCGTATCGCTGCATCCATAGCCTGTTTCATATTTTCTGCATGATATCTTTTTATTTGCATTACAGCCTTACTACCCCTTCAGACAATACCTCAACACCGCTGTCTATTTCATTATACGATAAAACTGCAAGTTCCGGTGAAATTTGTTCGGAAATTTTTCTAAACTGTCTTCTCACAAGCGGTGAAGTGAGGATCACAGGTGTCCTGCCTTTGTTTTTCATGTTTTCTATGATCGCTCTGAGCCTGTCAAAAATTGAATGTACCTGCATAGGTTCTATTGCAAGATATGAGCCATGCTCCGATTGTTTTGTGCTGTCCAGTATCAGCTGCTCAAGCGACGGGTCAAGTGTTATTGCATATGCCACATCCTCCGGAATAAAGCGCTTGGATATGGAACGCCGGAGTGATTGCCTGACATATTCGGTAAGCATGTCCGGATCGCGGGTAAGATTGCCGTAATCACTTAATGATTCCATAATTGACGCCATATCACGGATCGGTATATTTTCGGACAGGAGATTTGCGAGGATCTTCTGTATTTCACCCAGGGAGAACATTTTCGGTACGACTTCATCGACAAGTGCGGGTTGTGACTTTTTGAGGTTGTCGACCAGTGTCTGCACCTGTTGGCGGTTAAGCAGCTCGTGCCCGTGGCGTTTGATGATTTCCGTCAAGTGAGTGGCTATCACCGACGGCGGGTCTACGGTTGAGTAACCCATGATTTCCGCTTCTTCACGGTCGCTTTTCGGGATCCAAAGAGCAGGCAGTCCGAATGTCGGCTCTACCGTTGGTATGCCGTAAATTTCATCTTCCACTTCTCCCGAGCTGAGTGCAAGCAGATGATCCGCCATAACCTCGCCTTTTGCTATTTCAACTCCTTTTATTTTTATGGAATAGGCATTTGTGGCAAGCTGGATATTATCACGCAGCCTGATAGCGGGTACGATGACACCCATGTCTATCGCACACTGCCGCCTTATCATAACAACACGGTCAAGCAAGTCTCCGCCTTGCGAAACGTCCACCATCGGGACTATTCCGTAACCGAATTCAAGCTCTATCGGATCGACCTGAAGCAGAGCCGTAACACTTTCCGGTTTGCGTTTTTCTTCTGCAGCCACTTCTTCCTCCTCGTGCACCTCTACTATTGCTTCTCTTTTTATACGGCTGTTTGTAACATACCCTATGACCATGAGCGCTATTGCGACTATCCACATCGGGATCGTCGGCAGGCCGGGCATAAGACTGATCAGTATAAGTAAAACTCCGCCCATAATAAGTGCATGCGGCTGAGCCAGTATTTGCTTTGCCATCTCTCCGCCAAAGGTTTCTTCCGTACCGGAACGTGTCACTATAATACCCGAAGCCGTTGATATGAGCAGTGCCGGAATTTGAGTTATAAGACCGTCACCTATTGTCGCCAGTGTAAATATCTGTGCTATTTCACCTATATCGCCTTCCATTGTAAGCATTCCCATTGCAATACCGCCGATGGCATTTACAAATGTTACCAAAAGACCGGCAATAGCGTCACCTTTTATAAACTTGCTCGCACCGTCCATTGCTCCGTGGAAGTCTGCTTCCTGCTGTATTTTTTCGCGCCTTTGACGTGCTGTATTTTCGTCGATGAATCCACTGTTTAAGTCGGCATCGATCGCCATTTGCTTACCCGGCATAGCGTCGAGTGTAAATCTCGCGCCTACTTCCGAAACACGTTCTGCACCCTTTGTTATAACCATAAACTGAACGATCAGAATAATCAAAAATGTTATAATACCGACTGCCAGATTTCCTCCTACAACAACCTGTCCGAATGCCTGGATGATTTCACCCGCATAACCCTGGTTGCCCAATATAAGACGGGTCGAGGCAAGGTTCAGAGCCAGGCGGAAGACAGTAATAAAAAGCAGGATCGTTGGAAATACGGAGAAGTCGACAGGGTCTTTTACATAAAGCGAAAACAAAAGGACTATTATACAAACCGCCATGTTTATTATAAGCAAAAAGTCCATCAACATGGTGTTGGGAGGGAATATAATGACAACAAGTATCGCCAAAAGCAATATCGCCAATGATATATCCGATGCTTTTATTCTACCCGTAGCCTGCATACCTGCTGTCACCTCCTTTATCAAGTTGAAAGTTAAAAGTTGAAAATTGAAAGTTAAATAACATTAATGTTTTTCTATATTATTTTATAGAATTTTTAGTGTCCGCTTCCACTTTCCACTTTACACTTTCCACTTATCGAATTCTCCCCTTCTGCCTGTAAACAAACACAAGGACATCCGCTACTGCCTGGAAAAGTTCTTCCGGGATCTCATCATCCACTTCACACATCGCATACAGCGATTGTGCAAGCGGCGGATTTTCTACTATCTGGATACCGTTCTCCATTGCTACATCCCTTATTTTATGCGCTATATAATCCTGCCCTTTTGCCAGCACGGTCGGTGCGGAGTGTTCATCCTCTTTATATGCAAGTGCGACCGCAAAGTGTGTGGGGTTTGTTATAACAACATCTGCTTCGGGTACCTGGCTCATCATACGCATCGCACTCATCTGCAGCTGCTTCTGTCTTATCTTTCCTTTGATTTTCGGGTCGCCTTCCATCATTTTAAATTCGTCTTTTACTTCCTGTTTTGTCATCCTGAGGTCTTTTTCGTATTTCCACCACTGGTAAAGGAAGTCGGCGACTGCTATAAAAATCATTACGATGCACATCTTCAGCGCCATTAAAAACGCAGTTCTCATTATATCTATAAATGATACGTAAATGTCCGAACCTACATAACGTGCAAACTTCTCCTGAAGGCTCAGGTAATCCGAATAGGCAATGTAACCGACGGCAAATATCTTTAAAATATTTTTTACAAGGTCGACGAGTTTTCGCGGAGAAAACATCTGTTTGAACCCGTTTATCGGATTAAGCTTATTAAGCTTGATTTTTAGCGTTTCGGTCGTAAACATAAACCCGACTTGTAATATATTTGCCGCAACTCCGGCAAGAAGCGCCGCCCCGAGCATAGGAAATATCGTTCCGAAAAAAGCAAGCATTATTCGCACAAGTAATGCGGATATTTCGTTTGTATTAAGACCTCTGCTTACCATTAAAATCGACTGTGTGCTGTAGTGTTCCGTGAACACCGATGTCATTTGCCCCACAAGCCAGGGCCATATGGCAAACAACAACCCGAACATTATGATTGCGCATATTGCGGTGTTTACCTCTGTACTGCGGCGGACCTGCCCTTTCCTCCGTGCGTCACGCCGCTTTTTCGCAGTAGCTTTTTCGGTTTTTTCTCCGCCTCCGCCCACAAAAGCCCATTCCTTTCGACGTACTCAAGTAAGTGTTAAAGTTAAGTTACAAAGTTTGCGAACATCTTTTCTATTCCGATAAATAATTCATTAAATATCCTTTCGCTGAACATGGCATAAACCGGCAGTGTTGTGACAAACAATGATATCCCGACAAGCATCTTTAAAGGTATTCCGATTACAAACATATGTATTTGCGGCACTGCTCTCATCAGCATTCCAAACGCAAACTCTATCGTCAATCCCGATGCGATGATCGGAAGGGCCATCATAATGCCGAGTAAAAATGCCCGCATAAATAATTCAAGAGCAGTCCACCCGATCGTCGGAGAAAAAATCAGCGTCCCTATAGGCATTCTGTCAATCGTCAGGTAAATGATTTCAATGAGTCTGGTGTGTCCGTCAACGAGAAAAAACAGCATTATCAGCATTATATTGAGTACATTACCCATCATCGGGACCTGTGTATTGTTTTGAGCATCAAAGACGTTGACAATACCGTAACCTACCTGCATGTCGATCAGCTGTCCGGCTGTAAACGCTGTCAGCGAAAAGAAAATGTTTGTGACATACGCAAGTGCCATTCCCAAAAGCAGTTCACCCGCACACAAAAGTACATATCCCATAAGTGTTGTGTAGTGTATAGCGGCTGTTTGCGGAAAAATGTTGAACATCAGATAACTAAGCGATGCAACAAGCCCTATCTTTGCGATTATGGGGACATTGACCCTGCCGAATATGGGTGATGATAATACCAGTCCGCTCATACGGAATATAAGCAGGACAAAATAATCTGCATACAATAAAATTGATACTGCCGTAGATACCACACCAGTGCTCCATCCGTTTTATGAAATCACCAACGAGTTTATTTGATCAAACAAACGTGTAACAAACCCGCCGACGGTCGCGAAAATATAACTTCCGAATATAAGCAGGGCCAGCATAACACATACTATCTTCGGAACAAACGCAAGCGTCTGTTCGTTGATTTGTGTCGTTGCCTGAAATATAGAGACCAGTAATCCCACTATCATCGCAACTATCAGCATAGGTGCCGCGCATAATATTACCGTAGTGATTGCTTGAGTCAGTATATTTATTACCACACCTTGAGTAATCATTATAAACCTCCGGTTACATCAAAATTTTGCGGTCCGTATGCGGTGCCCTGCACCGCATGGCTAGCGGTAGAATGTCTGTATAAGTGACCCTACGATGAGTTGCCAGCCGTCGACCATTACAAAAAGTAAAACCTTAAACGGAAGAGATATCATTGCCGGCGGAAGCATCATCATACCCATTGACATCAACGTACTTGCAACGATCATATCGATGACTATAAACGGGATATAAATGATAAAACCTATAAACATCGCATGTTTTACTTCGCTTGTAATAAATGCAGGTATAAGCACGCTGTTTGGTATGGATTCTATATCGGGATAGTCATCTCCCGCCATATTTATAAAGAAATTCAAGTCGCTGGTAAATACCTGTTCAAGCATAAAATCCCGTATCGGCTCCATCGCACCTTCCAAAAACTCCTCCTGTGTGATCTCTCCTGCAGTAAACGGTTCGTAGGCTTCGTCATAAACTCTTGAAAATACAGGTTGCATAACAAAAAATGTCAGGAAAAGTCCAAGACCTATAAGGACTTGATTTGGCGGTGTCTGCTGCATACCAAGTGCCTGTCTGATAAAAGACAACACTATTATGATCCTTGTAAAACCCGTGAGCATCATCAGGATCGACGGCAACAAGGTAAGTATGGTAAGCAGTATTACTATATCGACCGTTTGCGCGCTTTCACCGAAAAGTGTCCTGACTATCTCGTTTATCGAACCAATATCGGTACCGGTATCTAAATCAATATCAATAGGCATCATTCATCCTCCGGCTCCATTAGGATGATCTTCTGCGGGTCACTTGATTCACCGGTTTCACTTGCGGTACGCTGTGCCTCTTCAAATGCGGCCGAGAAACCGGCTTCTCCCTGTTTATCGTCGTTTTGCCGTGTTTTGCCGGTTTTCTCCGCTATAAATGACACTATCTTTTTTGTCAGTTTGTTACCGTATTGTCCGACGGGAGTCAGATTCCATGGTGTAACTTCTGTGTTATTTTCCGTCAATTCAGAAAATGCCGCTGCATCGAATGTATCAAGCAGCGTCATTGAATGATTTGTAATGCCGACAATATAGACCTTTCCCGCTATTTCGACAACACAAAACTGTTTGTCTCTGGCGATAGCGTAACGATCCAAAAGATTGATAGACCTGTTTTTGAGTCCGGAACGGGTTTTCCCGGACGCTTTCATACCTATATAATAAGTCACGGCATAAGCGCCGAATAGAATTACTATCGTACCTACTATAAAAAGTATTAACTGTTCTGGCGGCACCATATAAGTATTCCTCGCACTCCGGCTCCCGGGTCATCACCCCCGGTCACCAATCCTCCAAGACCATAACCCCTGAGTCTTACGCCTTCTCCTTTATACCTTCTCCCTTATCCCTTATCAGACCGACATCCTCAAAACCTCGTTATATGCGTCAATCACCTTGTTTCTTATCTGAAGCGCAAGATTTAACGAGAGTTCCGCTTTTTGGATATCTATCATCAAAGCTGCCAGGTCGTCGCTTTCGCCCATCAAAAGCTCAAGTGTTGAAGCTTTATCGGCAGCATCCGTATACCCTGCTGCACCAAAAGCTTCGGTCAGTACATCTTTAAAGCTGCCATCCGACCTCAGCCGGTTTGAGCTGCCCTTAAGCGGTTCTGTATTAAATAAATGGATCAGATTTGGTGTAAGCGGATTTACGATCATGTCCTTCTCCTTCCGGTCACTCTAATGTAAATGGTCTAATTTTATTTGCCGATCTCCAGTGTTTTGACCGCCATATCCTTAAAAGCGTTCAGTGCTGTTATATTTGCTTCATAAGCCCTTACTGCAGCCATCATATCGGTCATTTCCTGAACGACCTCCACATTCGGCAACCGGACATATCCGTTTTCGTCGGCATCCGGATGCGAAGGATTGTAGTCAAGCTTAAAATCCGATTGATCCTTGCCTATACGGAGCACGCGCACACCTCCCGGTGCTCTTCGGGCTCTGTTAAAAAATGCGGCAAAGTTCCTGTCGTTTTTTCTTTCCTGAAATACTACATATTTTCTGCGATATGGCTCGCCGTCCGCCGCTCTTGTTGTATCGCTGCTTGCAATGTTTTCGGTTATGACATCCATACGGAGCCGTGTTGCTGTCAGTGCAGATGCGCTGATACTCATTGAATTTAAAAATGACATATTAATGAACATTCCTTTCGAATTTAACAGGCATAGTACAATGTGGTACATTCACGATTAGTTTGAATTTATTCAAACTATCGTCCTTCCGAAATCGCCATACGAAGACGTCTTATTTCACCGTTTAGTTTTTCCATTAATGTGTTGTAGAATATGCTGTTTCGGGCCAGCCTGACATTTTCGGATTCTATATCCACGTTATTGCCGTCGGCTCTCATTGACAGTTCCCTTGATTGATGGATCATAGGCCGGATGCTGTCTATATTTGCCGCGCCGAGCCTGCGGTGTCCTTCATGTGTCCTTGTTCCCACAAAACCGGTTCCCCGCAATGATTTGGCAAGAACAGATTCAAATTCCAGTACCGATGCTTTAAACCCCGGCGTTTCAATGTTTGCTATATTGTTGCGTATGATCGCATTTCGTGTCCAGGCTGCCGAAAGCCCTCTTTGCATCATATCGATCGGCTTAAAAATATTTTGCCACATTTGCGTCTCCTTTTACGGGTGCTTTTACACCAAGTGTAATTTTATTACACTTTTAACCCGGAAAGCCGCTCTGCTTAATTCTTCATATCTAAAGAATTATAACATGGCGGCTTTTGGTTGTCTATATTTTCTTTGCAATTTATCGCAATATATGGGGTAGTTGCGTGATTTTTGCTAAATTAGATACGATATATTGAGTAGCTCTTACTTTACCCTTCTGTATATCGCCGGTGATACCTGTTGAAAATCTCCCTGTATTCCGCTTAGTGTTTCACTGAGGCCTATAAACAGATATCCGCCTACCTCCAACGCAT
>Ga0123356_10007750_pt1 | contig 10693 bp, 6 predicted proteins | sample TergutEmb28metaG_2_FD_92546 | JGI IMG/M metagenome (GOLD analysis project Ga0123356, IMG submission 92546) | Embiratermes neotenicus P3 segment gut microbial communities from Petit-Saut dam, French Guiana - Emb289 P3 | ecosystem: Host-associated > Arthropoda: Insects > Digestive system > Gut ... | reverse complement strand
TATCGGGAGCAAGCATTCTTATCACGTTATTAGGACTCCTTCTGCTGTCACGCAGTTTAAGGCGGACCGTTGCCAGGCCGATTCAAGACATTTCCCGGCAGTTGCGCCTGCTTTCACTCGGTGACATAACTGATGCCTCTTCCATTTCGAGTACACGTGATGATGAGATTGGAGATCTGCAAAACAGCATGCAGCTGCTCGCATATTCTATCGCTATACAGACCGAAGTCATGCAGGCAATAGCCACAGGCGATTATTCCATGTCGATAGAGTCGCGCTCTGAGGAAGACACCCTGAATCTCTCTATCAACCACATGATAGCAAATGCAAACAATACCTTAAATCAAATAAAGATCTCGACCGCGCAGGTCGCATCCGGCGCAGGTCAGATCGCCGATGGCGCGAATGAACTTGCTGACGCTTCGAACAAGCAATCGGCTGCCGTCGTCCAGCTTTCCACTTCTATCTCGGATATCGCACAGAAGACGAAAACAAACGCCGGCATGGCCGAGCGTGCATCCACACTTGCAAACACCATCAAGGCCAACGCCGAGGAAGGCAGCAGGCAGATGGAAGACATGCTTAAGGCTGTATCGGAAATAAATCTGGCCAATAAAAATATCAGCAATGTGATCAAGACAATAGACGATATCGCATTCCAGACCAACATCCTTGCACTCAATGCCGCCGTTGAAGCGGCGCGGGCAGGTGCGCACGGCAAAGGTTTCACCGTTGTTGCGGATGAAGTGCGCAATCTTGCACTGAAATGCGCAGAAGCAGCCAGGAATACAGGGGAACTAATTGCCAACTCCATGGATAAGACGACGACCGGCGAGCATATCGCAAGTGAAACGGCTTCCGGTTTTGCCGAGATCGTCGCCGGCATCAACGAAAGCAGTCAGATAGTCCATGACATATCCATCTCTTCTGACGAGCAGGCCGAGAGGATAGACCAGATCAACGTGGGCATCGACCAGGTGACTCAGATCATTCAACAGAACAACCTTACATCAAAGGAAAGCGCCGCCGCCTCATCGAAGATGAGCGAGGAATCCGACCTTCTGGTGAAAATGACATCCAGATTCACTTTGAAAAATATGGTTGAAAACAAAGAGAGGGAAGAGGAGCAGTAACGACCTTATTTAATATTTCAGCATCGCCAAGGAGCCATTCTTTTGCATGGCTCTTTGGTATTATCAGTGGCATTCTGTCGTGAATAGATTCAAGGCCGCCCTCCGCTTCCCGTGTGAGCACGACAAAACTGCTCAGGGGCGCATCGCCTTCCTTCCTGAAACATCCTGCCAGGTATATCGGCTGCTCCGGTATATATATCTGATGCTTGATTTTCCTGTTTCCCTCACGTTTCCATTCGTAGTAGCCGCTTGCCGGGATCAGGCACCTGCGCATTCTCATCGATTCCCGAAACATCGGTTTGATAAGAGCCGTCTCGCTTCGGGCGTTAATGACGGGCCTTCCGTCAAAACCTGAAAAACCCCACTTCATCACCGTGTACCCCGATCCTGCCTGAACAGGTACTATGTCTGTCGGGAACACCTCGCCGGAGAGCTTAATCTCCATCTGTTCCGGCTCATCCCTTTGCTTTCGCTCCACCGAGTCGCAAATATCGCGCAGCTCGTCTTCATCAATCGCAATATAGTAACGTCCGCACATAATACTGTCACACCTTTCTAACTCCTGCCCTTTATCCCGGCTTCGTAATAAGCGGTGTATTCTTCCATGCTGACCTCATGCAGCTTGAACCACTTGCGGGGCTGAAGCTTTGAGTAGAACAAATACTCCCGTCTGCCCTTTATCTCGCACTCGTACCTGTCCCCCACGGCGCCGCTTTTCAGCTCTGCGCACGGCACAACGGAAATCACCTTGTCAACTTTCACTCTGATTATTATACCGCTCTCATCCTGCCATTCAAATGCGAGAGGCCAGGCGCAGCCATCCCGCTCGGTGAGCTGGGTCATACGCAACGGGACTCTGATGTAGTATTGTCCGTCAGGACGGTCATTATTCGCTTCGCTGTTATATCCTATGAGCCGCCCCATGTCGAGCTTACCTCCCTTCCCTGCAACAGTGCCGCAGGGTGTATCACATGATCACGCTTTGCATCCACTTCGGAAAGTTCCGTGTCCGCATGCATTACAGCACGCTGGATGATCTTGTTCCCATACCGCTTACGCAGTGAATTCAAGATGCGCTCCAGATTTTCCTTCTCCGCCAGCTTGGCGGCGTCCTCCCACAGGGTGAGCTGTCTTGGACCTTTCATATTTGTCAGCCCTGTGCCACGGACGCCTATTTTCCGTAAGGGGCTTGGCCAGTGACCATAATGGCGCTTGAATAGTTTATATGCGGCGTCTGCTATTACTCCCGATATATTCGTCGGCGCTTCCAGCTTCATCTGTCTTGACTGATACTGCGACATATCCCTGTTCAAATAGGAAAACTCGACTGTTGCAGCACACATATTATGTTCCATCAATCTTGCGCCCACGCTGTCAGAGAGCGCATATATCATTATCTTGACATCCTGATCGGTCTTGAGATCGCGCGGGCAGGTGTGACTGTTGCCTACGCTTTTTATCTGAGGCTCATACCCGCATGTAGTCACCTGTGACCTGTCCTCTCCGTTCGCGAAAACATACAGCATCAGACCGACCTTCCCAAGCAAGCTTTTCAGGTGCCCTGGATCCGTCCTCGCCAGATCGCCGATGCATTCTATTCTATGGCTTCTCAGCTTGATTTCCGTTGCCCTGCCTACGTACAGTAAATTTCCGACCGGAAGCGGCCAAACGATCTCCTTGAATTTTTCCGGCGGTATTATTGTGCATGCATCGGGCTTTTTCATATCCGAACCCAGCTTGGCAAAAGTTTTGTTATCAGAAAGGCCTATTGAGACCGTAAGCCCGAGCTCATGCGTGATTCTCCTGCGTATTTCATGTACGACCCTCTCCCCCTCCACAAAGGAGGACACACATCCTGTGAGATCGAGCCAGTTCTCATCTATGCCGAAGGCCTCGATACGGTCTGTATACGCGGAGTATATTTCATGAACAAAACCGGAAAACTGCAGATAATCGCTATAGTGCGGATGTACGACACGCAGGCCGCTGCAGATACGCTCGGCCTCCCAAATAGCCATGCCGGTCTTTACTCCGCGCCTTTTGGCGATATAATTCGCCGTCAGGACGATACCGTGGCGCTCCTGCTTTTTGCCGCACACAGCCATGGGAACATCCCTGAGAATCGGATTTCTCAGCATTTCCACAGACGCGTAATAGCAGTTCAGATCCGAATGAGCAATTATTCGCTCCACGTCAATTTCTCCTATGCTACAAAAGTGTATCTATCAGTATAGCGAACATGTGTTCTTTTGTAAAGGTGTAAATTTCCTTTTTTTCACCAAATCCGTATTCTATATACTCGCGGTTGTTTGACTTTGCAGGATAAGATTCGAATTCCTTTGTATTTTATAATATTGTTTAAATCACAAAATCCTTGTCAATTTCCATTCTGCGTTGTTATAATGTACTATATTAGTGGAATTGGGATTCATTTTAGTACTACACACATTGAAAATTCGCCGTTTTTGGTGGCATAGCCACACGTTGATACGCTTGACCCGATAAGCGATCTACCTGGAAAGAGATTGATTGTTATTGCGAGTATATGCTCATTTTTTCCAGACTTGCAACAACAGGACCACTCCTAAAACTGGTTGGTAATAATTTCTTTGATGCGATTCTTATCTGGTAATAAGGGGCAATCATGGATACGAAATTAATCTTTTCACTGCTGTCAGTAATACTTTTCTATTTGGACATTTTTCTTGTATTCAGCATTTGGTTTCGAGGGAAGCACAATGCATATTTGAAAATATTTTTCGCGATCGGGCTGATCGTTTCAATATGGGCCCTGTCAAATGGCTGCCTCATTCTACTTAGTCCCGAGCTTTATTCGATGATATACCCGTATTTATTAGTACTGGGATGCATTATTCCGCAGCTGTTTTTCTTCTACATCCTGCATTTTACGGAATCGAGACTCGCACACTCGCGTGTACTCATAGCGATCTTGTGTCTATTAGCAGCGATAGATGCACTGGCGCTGCTTACAAATCCATTCCACCATGAATTTATTGCCGGCTTTGACGGGATATTTCCGATAGGTGGCAAGTGGTTCCCGATCCATGCTATTATTTCGTATGTCCCTCTGCTCTTTGCAATAATCATCCTATTCCGTTACGTCATCAAAAATGTCAGAAAGAACCCGCTACTTATCGTAATCGCCTTCGTAGTGATTTTGCCCATAATCGTTAATTTCCTCTACACATTTGACATCCTCAATCTGGGATTTGATATAACACCGTTTGTATTTCTGATAATGCTAATCGTATTCTCGCTTTACTCAGCGAGGCTCAGGCTGTTTGACAATCGAAGCACTGCATTCATGAGTCTGTTTAACACATTTTCCGAAGCCTTCCTGATAGTTGATGTGGCAGGCTATGTTACCGATGCAAATCCCTCATTTAAAAAATACTTTCCGGCGCTCGAGCTGGAATTTGATAAAACAAAGGTGGATGACGTTATTGATTATTTCGAGCCCATCGCCATCGAGCAACATCCTGAAAACGTGATCAGGCAGTTCAGTTCTCCCTCAGAAGAAATCTTCAACGCGGAGGTGACTCTGTTCACCAATAACAAACCCTGCTACTTTGTCCTGTCAAAGACAAATGTAACCAGCGGCTCACAGCATGTAGGCTTTATCATAACGCTGATCGACGTCACCAATAACCAGCGGACGCGACAGATGATAGAGGAAATCAACCAAAACAATAAGCAGCTTCAGGAATTGAAAGACCTTGCGGAGTCCGCTTCAAAGGCAAAAAGCGATTTTCTCGCCAACATGAGTCATGAAATACGCACGCCGCTTAACGCCGTTGTAGGCATGACGATGATAGGCACTTCCGCCGTAGACCCCGAGCGTATGAAGTATTGTTTTTCGAAAATTGAAGACGCGTCAAAACACTTACTCGGCGTAATCAACGATATTTTGGATATTTCAAAGATCGAAGCCGGCAAGCTTGAACTCTCACGCAACGAATTCAATTTTGAAAGCATGCTGCGCCGGGCGGTAGGCGTGATCAATTTCCGGATCGCTGATAAAAAACAAAAGCTTGACGTACATATCGACAAGACCATCCCCGACAACCTGATCGGCGACGACCAAAGGCTGATGCAGGTAATCACAAATCTGCTGTCCAACGCAGTCAAATTCACACCCGACTACGGCACCATCAGCTTTGATGCACAATTGATGGAAGAGGAAAACGGCATCTGTACGCTACAAATGACTGTGACCGATAACGGCATAGGTATCAGTCACGAACAGCAGGCCCGCCTTTTCCAATCGTTTCATCAAGCCGAGAATGACACTACGCGTAAATACGGCGGCACAGGGTTGGGCCTTTCGATTTCAAAAAGTATCGTAGAGTTGATGCAGGGCAAAATATGGGTCGAATCCCTGCTCGGTGAAGGATCAGTTTTTTCATTCACGATAAAAATAAAGAGCGGAGCCGACACAAAGCAAAAGGCCATTCTTTCGGATATCGATATTGACGATCTGCGCATACTGACAGTGGATGATGATACCGATGTTCTGGTGTATTTCAAGGATCTGATGAAGGATATAGGAATAAAGTGCGATGTGGCTGACAGCGGAGAAGCCGCTCTCGACATCGTGGAGAAGAACGGTGTATACAATATCTATTTCGTTGACTGGAGACTACCCGGCAATGAAGAAATGGCACTGGTAAGAAAACTGAAGGAACAGGCTAAAAAGCCCGGCAAGGAAGTCATAATAATGCTCTCGGCAGGGGAATGGAGCGATATCGAAGACCAGGCTCGCAAGGCAGGTGTTGATAAATTCGTTTCAAAGCCTCTTTTCCCCTCAACGATCGTCAACATTATCAATGAATGTTTGGGAGCGACGCCAAGATTCGACAAGGATGATCTGGCGGAGAGCGCAGGTCTGTTTAAAGGCCGCAAGATACTCCTTGCGGAAGATGTCGAAATCAATCGTGAAATCGTAATGGCGCTACTCGAACCTACAAACATAGAAATCGATTACGCAGAAAACGGTGCCGAAGCCGTGCGCATGTTCGGTGAAGCGCCTGAAAAGTATGAGATGATATTCATGGATGTACAGATGCCCGAACTCGATGGGTACGAGGCCACACGCTGTATCAGGAAGCTGGATCATCCAAAGGCTATGTCGATCCCGATCATCGCAATGACCGCAAATGTATTTCGCGAAGACATAGAGAAATGTCTTGCATCCGGTATGAACGGACACGTTGGCAAGCCGATAAGCTTCGATGAAGTCATCAAGCAGCTTAAATCATATTTACTATAGGGTTTTACCGGCGCAAAAAACCGGTTATCTTGTTTGCAGCCTGTACCATTTCATCGGCAGGCCTCACAAGTCCAATACGCACATAGCCTTCGCCCTGCGAACCGAAACTGATACCGGGCACTACAGAGACTCCGGTATTTTTCAGTAATTGCATAGTGAAATCAACTGAATCCGGGAACTGCGGCGGCAGCTTTGCCCAGACAAACATCGTTCCCTCAGGCGCAGTAACATTCCAGCCCCCTTCTGACAGCGCAGTTAAAAATGCATCGCGCCTTTTCTGATACTCGCCCCTCTGTGCAATCAGGCAGTCCTGCGGGCCGGTGATCGCGGCGACAGCCATTGCCTGGACGGGCCTGAAGATACCGTAATCGATGTTAGACTTGAGCCGCGACATCGATTTGCACAGATCACTGTTTCCAAGCATAAACGATATCCGGGCTCCCGTCAGGTTATATGACTTGGACAGGCTGTTTAGTTCGACACCAATATCAAGGGCTCCTTTCGCTTCAAGGAAGCTATATGCCTTTGCGCCATCAAAGACCAGCTCCGCATATGCGTTGTCATGAATCACATGAAGCCCGTATTTTTTGGCAAAGTGAACGGTTCTCTCAAAGAAATCGAGTGGCGCCAGCCGCCCGAGCGGATTAGCTGGATAAGATATTATGAGTAGCTTTGCACCATGCGCTGTCACCGGGGAAACGGCATCGTAATCCAATAGATATCCGTTCTCTTCATAGAGCGGTACATCCACAACCTCAGCGCCGGCGAGGCGAGCGCCACTGAGGAACATGGGATATCCGGGATTTGGTACCAATATGCCATCGCCCGGATCGAGAAGCATAAGCGGCAGATGCGCGAGCGCATCCTGTGAACCAATAAGTCCGCAAATGTTTTCGGGATCAAGGGAAACAGAAAACCGGCGATCATACCACTCCATTGCAGCATCTTTCAGTTCCTGCATATCGGCAACCGCATATTTATGATTTTCCATATCAGATGCGCTGGCAAGGAAGGCGTCTATCACATGGCCCGGCGGCGGAAGATCCGGCGTGCCTATGCTCAGGTCAAGAACCGGCAACGGGCAGGAGTCCATCGCCTCTTTCAGCTTTATAAATATCGACGGCCCGAAGTACCGCATTTTATCCGAAAAATTATTCTTCATACCTTAGAATGATAACAGCATGCCGGCTTTTTTTGCAAGGGATTGTTTTCGTAAAATGCACACAAGGCGCGGGTATTTTTCCCGCGCCCCGCATGACGGTATCGGCCAGACTTTAATTTGCGCTTTTCGCGATTTCAGCAAACTGATCGACAGTGGTATCAAGTACTTTAATAAGTAGCGGATCAAATTGAGTACCACTGTTTTCCTTTATGATCTTGATTGCCTTCTCGCTTGAATACGGCTGTTTGTACGGGCGTGCTGAAACCAGCGCGTCATACACATCCGCAATCGCCATTAGCCGGCCTATTAAGGGGATATCTGTTCCTGAAAGCCCGTTAGGATAGCCGCTGCCATCCCATTTTTCATGGTGGGCTCCCGCAAAAATTTTCGCATATTGAAGGAAACTGCTGTCCTTTGTGTTTTTCTCCATTTTGCAAATGGCATCTGCCCCTATTTGCGCATGGGTCTTTATGATCTCAAACTCATCGTCGTTCAGCTTACCTGGCTTGTTCAAAATGGTGTCTGATATCGCTATTTTCCCTAAATCATGAAGTTGTGACGAAGGCAGAAGAAAACCGAGATCCCATGAGAATACTTCATCACCGTAGGTATTTGATTCCATCATGGCATCGATCAGGCAACTCAGATAGTCTTGGATCCTGCGGATATGGCCTCCGGTATCTTCATCCCGGTTTTCCACCATATCGGCTAAAATGTCCAATATCGCATTCTGCAGCTCTGTGACTTCACCTATTTTCGTTACGAGTTTTTTCTGAATCGAGGAGTTGAGCTCTTGAAGCTCCCTCTTATGCTCAGCGAGGGAAATATGCGTTTCTATACGCCGCAGCAGCAGCGGAGCAACGAATGGCTTAAAAATGTAGTCTACCGCACCCAGGCTGAGACCCTCCATCTCGTTTTCCTCATCGGAGAGCGAAGTAACGAAAACGACCGGGATACCCTTAAAAGCCGGGTTGCTGTAAAGAAGCCTTAGCGCCTCATATCCGTTAAGCTCCGGCATCTGTACATCCAGCAGGATGAGATCCGGAATCACTTTTTCCAGCAAGTCGAACATTCTCGCTGCTGATGTAACAGTAAAGACCTCATACCTCGTTTTGAGAATGCTTTTTACGGCATTTAAATTCACTAAGTTATCATCCACCACAATGATCTTCAATTGTTTACCCATCTTCTCCTCCTCCTGATTCTTGTTCGAGCCGCTTGGAAATTTCATCGAAGCCTGATGTATCGACTTTCTCCCTGAGCCACTTAATGAGATCATTATCGACTTCATAGATAGCGCTTTCTATCTGCTCTAATACTTCATCTGCGCCTTGCATATCAAACCGTGCGCAACACCCGGCCAGCTTCTCCAGCAGCGCCGGGTCAGGTGCAGGCAAGAGAGGTTTTATATCACTCACATATTGTTTTCCGAGCCATGCCTTTATTGCGTTCACTATCGTCTCTGCATCTTTAAGAAGCGACTCGTTTTCCGCCGACACCACATCAATATCACCTGCTTTGGCTGCCGCTTCCATGCGCTGAGCCCGTTCCCTTACGGCCTCCGCACCGATATTGCCGCTGGCGCTTTTAAGGCCATGCACTTTTATTGCGTAGTCCTGAAGGTTTTCCTTAGACACTTGCCTCAGACTTTCGATCACCTCCGGTATATTCGTCGCGTATGATTTGATGATCGTCAGATACATTTCCATATCATCACTATAAAGTGCACTGCCCTTTTTTACGTCTATTCCCTGAATGTCGACAGTTATGTCGCTTTTCCCTGTTTCAACCGATTCTCCGGACACAGAGGTTGCCCTGCCCTTGTCCCTGAGCCATTTCTTCAGGACAAAATCCAGCTTCATCATATTTATCGGTTTTGATAAAAATGCCTGAAATCCGTTGTCCAAAAACATCTGCTCACTCCCTGCAATGGCATTCGCAGTCAGCGAAATTATCGTTATCGTTTTCGCATACTCCGAACCGAGCTTGCGTATCCGTTTTGTTGCCTCGATGCCGTCCATACCGGGCATCATATGATCCATAAAAATCGCATCATAGACAGGCTCACCGCAGTCGATCCTGTCTATGGCTGTCTGTCCGTCTGTGATACAATCCACCTGTATCCTGTACTTTTTCATCATGCCCGATGCGACATCGAGATTTGTTTGCATATCATCCACGACCAACACCCTTGCATAGCTCATATCTTCCCGTACAAACTTTGCGGAAATATGCTGTCTCGCGTCCATATACTTAAAACTACGCAGATTTTCTACCGCTTCTTTGCCAAGCGGCTTTTCGCCTGCAAAGGCCTGCTTTACCCTCATCCGGAAGATCGATCCTTTGCCGTATTCACTTTCTACTGTGATTTCACCATCCATCATCTCAACTATCATTTTGGTGATGGAAAGCCCGAGTCCTGTCCCCTCTATCTCGCGGTTGGCCTTTGTGTCGACCTGATTGTAATCGGAAAACAACTTCTTGATATTCTCAGGGCTGATACCTATGCCCGTGTCGCTTACGGATACATTCATCCAAATATCATCATTATCTCTTTCACAGTCCACACATAGCTTGACGTGACCTTCTCTGGTATACTTAAACGCATTTGAAAGCAGGTTGTTGAATAATTGCTTGATCCTGAGTTCGTCTCCGAAAATCTCTTCCGGCACATTCTCGTCGATTTCCACATTGAACTCGATGGGCTTGCTCTCGATGCGAATCATATTCAATGTGATAATATCATTGAACAGACTAGCCGAATTGTATAACACCGGCACCAATTCGAGCTTGCCCGCCTCTATCTTGGAAATATCTAAAACATCATTTACTATACCAAGCAGAGTGTTTCCTGCAGTGTTTATTTTCTTTATGTCGCCATAGATCTCCTCGGGTAGATTTTCTTCCTCCATATGCAGATCAGTAAGGCCCACGACAACATTGAGAGGTGTTCGCATTTCATGGCTCATATTGGCAAGGAATGCGGACTTTGCATGATTTGCGCTTTGCGCTTCATTATTGGCAGTCATAAGATCGGCAGTTGTTTGCTCGATCTCGGCGAGCATACTATTGTATTCCGTCAGGTCGCGGACATATCCTGCAACGACG
>Ga0123356_10007749_pt1 | contig 10693 bp, 10 predicted proteins | sample TergutEmb28metaG_2_FD_92546 | JGI IMG/M metagenome (GOLD analysis project Ga0123356, IMG submission 92546) | Embiratermes neotenicus P3 segment gut microbial communities from Petit-Saut dam, French Guiana - Emb289 P3 | ecosystem: Host-associated > Arthropoda: Insects > Digestive system > Gut ... | reverse complement strand
TGGCACCGTCGCATCAGCCAAGATCATTTTCGATCGTGAAACCGGCAACTCAAAAGGGTTCGGATTTATCGAAATGGGTACTGATGAAGAAGCAAATGCAGCAATCGCTGGCACAAACGGCCGCGAACTTGAAGGACGCCAACTGCGCGTAAACGAAGCGATGGATAAACCTCGCAGAGAACGCGGCGGCGGAGGCGGCGGCGGAGGCAACTGGTAATTAAACCAGTTCATTCGACGGGCTCACCCTTCGACAAGCTCAGGGTTCGGTGTCTTATAGATGCTGAGCTCTGAGCTTGCTTTTGTTTCAGTGGCTGCGGACCCTGAGCCTGTCGAAGGGTCGAAGCACTAAAGCGCTATTTTTTTAACAGTTTCTGTCTTTCTACTTCAGCAGCTGTATGCATTATTTCCAGTTCATTCATTATTGCATCTGCAACTGCCTGTTTTTTATCTTCTTCATTCACAGATGCTGCATTAATTTTATCTCGGAATTCATTACAATTCACAACAGGTCCTGCAGTAACAAAAATAACATCTTTTTGCACAATATCATTCATCATATCGGTTTCCTGAACAAGTAAAGCATTTCCATTAATTGCAACGAAACACATATAATCAAAAGAGCGGATGTATGAATCTATTTCACGCACGCCTTTTTTGGTGCTTGGGTCTCCGGGGCGGTACCGGGTACCAGACGGAAAAACAAGAATCAAATGGCCTTTATATTTATGCCTGATTAAAGATTTCATTGCTGCGCGGTTTATCGTATTGCTGCGTAAAATTTCTGCCTTATCTTTTTCCGGATCTGCATCCTGTAAATAACGGCTTGGATAAATTACAATTTTATTATAGGCGCCTGTAAAAGCTGCAACAATTGGATTATCTTCGTTTAATTTCATTCCCGCCATAGCAATAATAGAATTGCCAATATCTTTACCGCGGCCGCCTGCCATACGCGACAATAATGAAACAAAGCAAAGATCCATATTGCTGTAATGTTCAACAAGTAAAAGACAAGATTTTCCCGATATTGCTTTATCATAAAGTTCTTCCAGATTTTCTAGTCCAATAAGTGCGCTGCCGGGAAGAAGCAGCGGCACCGTCATTTCATCCAGAATGGCAAGAACATCCGGGTCTCCTTCCTGATAAACATTATCTTCATTTACAACAGTCGTAATTTTTGAAGTTTTTAATACTTTTCTTACCTGATCTTCGAAAGCAGTTCCTAATGTAAGCATAAATTAATCTCCCTTAATCAATTCGATAATTACTTTACAAGCATCGCACATTTCACTGACGCTTATCCATTCCAGGCGGCTATGAAAATTCCGGCCCCCTGTAAAAATGTTTGGAGTTGGAATACCAAGCTCCGTAAGCCTTGAACCGTCAGTGCCGCCCCGTATTGGTTTAAGATGCCACTCTAATCCAACTTTTTGTACCGCTTGTTTTAGCTTATCCAGTACATCGGGTTTTTCGTCAATCTTGACTTTCATATTATAGTATTGCGGCTCTTTTTTAACAATGACCTTTCCGCCGGGAAACTGCGCTTCTACAGTTTTTGCAAAAGTGTCTAAAGCAGCTAAACGGCGCTCCATTCCGGTTGTCTCAAAATCGCGAAGAAAAACTTCAAGAGTTGCTTTTTCCAAATTACCTGCAATTTCTATGGGGCAATAATAACCATAATAGCCGTCGGTAGCTTCCGGGCTTTCGCTGCGCGGAAGAAGCGCCGCAAAGGTTGATGCCATAAGCGCTGCATTGGCAAGAATACCCCTTGCATGCCCAACATGTATCACTTTGCCAAGGAACACTATATCCGCCTTGTATGCATTAAAACACTCGCTTTCAATTTCACCTGCAGGGCCTCCGTCTACTGTATAGCAATAAACGGATTTTATCTCTTCCAGCGGAAAATCCGGTAATCCCTTGCCGGTTTCTTCATCCGGAGTAAAAATAATTTCGACAGGTCCGTGTTCAATCTGAGGGTTTGCGAAAAGGTATTCTACTGCCGCCATAATTTCTGCAATACCCGCTTTATTATCCGCTCCAAGCAGTGTGGTACCATCACTGTGAATTATCGCTTTGCCTTTTTGTTCGGCTAAACCAGGCTCTATTGCAGGATCCAAACGCAGCCCATACATAAGATCGATAACACTGCCATCGTAATTTTGTACATATTGTGGTTTTACATTGCATCCGCAAACATCACCAGCAGTATCAAGATGAGCAAGAAAGCCAATACACGGTTTGTTCTCGCTGCCTTTGGTTGGTGGCAAACGAGCTATTACATAGCAGCTATTAGTAACCTTAACATCATTTAACCCAATTTCATGAAGTTCATCACGTAATATATTTGCAAGCTCCCATTGCCCTGGCGTTGAGGGAGTTTCCTGAACATCGCGGTTACTTTCTGTATCAATAACGACATACTTTAAGAAACGCGGGACAATAAAATCTGCGATTTTTAAATCTGTTAGTTTTAATTTTTCCATAGAGTATTATACATGTTTATATGATGGCAGTCACCTCTTTTCCAACTATGCATTTTTCTTTAAACTGTGTATATGAGGACAGAAAATGTGTAATTGTGCAGAAGGTTCGTCCAATGGACAGAACAAATATTGGGACTTGTTTGAAGATGTAATAAAAGACTTTACAGGAGAGCAAGCGAAGTTTGAGGAAGCTCAGCTAATACCACTCCTTCAGAAATTGCAGGAAACGTATGGATACCTTCCGCAGGATATAATAAAACGGCTCTCTGAAAGAACCGGGATTTTCGTATCAAAAATAATGGGAGTTGTTACTTTTTATTCACAGTTCAGATTGCAGCCTGTTGGAGATAATATAATAAAAGTTTGCTTTGGAACAGCCTGCCATGTAATTGGCGCAGAAAATGTCGCTGATGCTATTTGCAGAGAACTTGGCGTAAAACTTGGCGGAACAACAGATGATAAAATGTTCACGGTTGAGTCTGTCGCCTGCCTTGGCTGCTGTTCGCTTGCTCCTGTATTAATGATAAACGATGAAACCCACGGACGGCTTACCCCAGACACAGCAAGACAAGTTATCAAAGATTTTAAGGAAAATAAAAAAATATGAAAAGAATAATCATTGGGCTTGGCTCCTGCGGAATAGCGGCAGGGGGATTGCAGGTAAAAGAAACAATAGAGAAACTTGTAAAAGAAAAAAAGATTGATGTAAGCCTGGGTGAAACAGGCTGTATGGGTATGTGTTACAAAGAACCTATGATAGAAATCGCCGACAATAACGGACGTACAATCTATGGCGATGTCGATGAAAAGACAGCGCAGAAAATTTTTGAAAGTCATATCATTAACGGCAAACCGCTTGAAGAACTTGTCGTGTTGTCATCGAGCGGCAAGGCTGAGTGGACAGGCGGTTCTGAATTAAACTTCATGTCGCGCCAAAAAAGAATCGTTCTTGAACGCTGCGGCGAAATGAACCCAGAGTCAATTGACGATGCATTAAAAATGGACGCATACAAAGGTTTGGAAAAAGCCGTTAAAAATATGACGCCCGAATCAGTAATAGAAGAAGTTTTAAAATCCGGCGTTAAAGGCCGAGGAGGCGCAGGCTTTCCAACCGGCATGAAGTGGAAGTTCGCCGCAGCGAATGCCGCCGACCAAAAATATATTATTTGCAACGCCGACGAAGGAGACCCTGGAGCTTTCATGGACAGGAGTATTCTTGAAGGCGACCCGCACAGTGTAATAGAAGGGCTAATCATCGGCGGTTTTGCTATTGGCGCAACAGAGGGATACATTTATGCAAGGGCGGAATACCCAATTGCGATTCGCCGTTTAAAAATTGCGATTAAACAAGCAGAGGAACATGGATTCCTTGGCAATAATATTTTAGGCACTGGTTTAAAGTTTCATTTGCATATCAAGGAAGGCGCCGGTGCATTTGTCTGCGGCGAAGAAACCGCGCTTATCGAATCTATCGAAGGGCACAGAGGTATGCCGCGAATCAGGCCGCCTTTTCCTGCTGCGCGCGGTCTCTTTGACAAACCGTCAAACATTAACAACGTAGAAACGCTTGCAAACATCGGCTGGATAATCAGAAAAGGCGCCGACGCATTTACCGCATTCGGAACCGAGCAAAGCAAAGGAACAAAAGTTTTTGCGCTTGCAGGAAAAGTAAAAAGAGGCGGTCTTGTAGAAATACCAATCGGTATGACTGTTAAAGATGTCGTCTTTGATATCGGAGGCGGAACAAAATCCGGTAAGCCGTTTAAAGCAGTACAAATGGGCGGGCCTTCTGGCGGTTGTATTCCTGCCGACAAAGTTGACACTGTTATCGACTACGCAACGCTTGCAGAAACAGGCGCTATCATGGGTTCCGGCGGCATGATCGTCATGGACGAAGACAATTGCATGGTAGACATTGCCCGTTACTTTTTAAACTTTACACAGTCCGAGTCGTGCGGAAAATGTACGTTCTGCAAAATCGGCACAAGAAGAATGTTAGAGATACTGCAAAGAATAACAAAGGGCGAGGGTGAAGAGGGTGACATTGAAAAACTGGAAACCCTTGCTCATCAAATAAAAACAAACGCATTGTGCGGTCTAGGGCAAACTGCGCCAAACCCTGTCTTAACAACAATTCTTTATTTTAAAGATGAATATATCGCGCACATAAAAGATAAACAGTGCCCAACAAGGCAATGTAAAGCACTAATTAAATACAACATTGCAGGTAAATGTACAGGCTGTACCCTGTGCGCAAAAAAGTGCCCCGTAAATGCAATTCACGGCAAAGTAAAAGAATTGCATAAAATAAATCATTATAAATGTACAAGATGCGGAATATGCAAATCTGTATGTAAGTTTGATGCAATTATTGTGGATTAAGGTGAAAAATTATGAGTGATAAAATTAACATAACCATTAACGGGAAAAAATATACGGCAACGCCAAACCAGTCGGTATTGGACGCATGCAAAGAAAACAACATTGTTATCCCAACTCTTTGTCATGACCCAAGATTAAAACCTTTTGGCTCATGTATGATCTGCCGTGTAGAAATTGAAGGCGAGCGCGGCGTTCCTCTTTCTTGCGGAGCGCAGGTAAGAGACGGCATGGTAATTACAACTCAATCTGATAATATAAAAAAAGCAAGAAAGACCTGTTTAGAACTGCTTGTTTCCCAGCATTACGGAGATTGTACAGCTCCTTGTGTACTTGAATGCCCTGCTCACACCGATGTCCAGGGATATATAAACCATATAGAAGACGGCCGCTTTGACGAAGCTCTTGAATTGATAAAAGAAACAAACCCTCTGCCAATAGTGTGCGGAAGAATCTGTGCGCGTCCCTGCGAATCAAAATGCCGCCGTAATATTTTTGAAGGAAAAATTGGCATTGCATACCTAAAACGATATGTTGCAGATTTTGATTTAGATAATGACAACCCCGCTCTTCCGCAAAAGAAAGCAGCTACAGGAAAAAAAGCTGCAATTATAGGAGCTGGTCCTGCAGGATTAACAGCTGCATGGTTTCTTGCACAGGAAGGCCATAATGTAACAATTTATGAAAAGCACGACAACCCTGGCGGAATGCTGCGTTACGGCATCCCGTCATACCGCTTGCCGCCAAAAGCATTAGATGCAGAAGTAGATATTATTAAATCGCTTGGTGTTGAAATAATTTACAATACCTCATTCGGCAAAGACATTACGGTAAATAGCTTAAAAGAAGCCGGCTTTAATTCAATCCTTTTGGCGATGGGTTCACAAAGAGGCTACCCATTAGGTATTGACGGCGAAGAAAATTGCGACAATGTATTAATTGGCGTAGACTTTCTTGGAAATGTTACATATGAAAGACCTCCCAATTTTAAAGACAAAAAGATTGCAGTTGTAGGCGGCGGTAATACCGCAATGGACTGCGCAAGAACTGCTATCCGCCTGGGAGCAGAAAACGTAAAAATTATTTATCGCAGAACACTAAAAGAAATGCCGGCAGACGAAATGGAAATAGAAGAAGCCGAATATGAAGGAATAGAGTTTTCGATTTTAACAAATCCAATAAGTGTTACACAAACAGGCGATATCATCAATTTAAAACTAATTAAAATGGAGCTGGGAGAACCCGATGCTTCTGGCAGAAGATCGCCGCGCCCAGTCGCTGGCTCCGAATATAGTATAGAAGTTGACTATGTTATTTCGGCAATCGGGCAGACACAGGATTTAAGTTTTATTAACGACGACTGTAATGTTAAAACAAACCGTGACTGCCTTGCAGTTAGCGAAGAAAATACAATGACAAACATCGAAGGCGTATTTGCTGCAGGCGACATTGTAACAGGTCCCAGAACCGCAATCCTTGCAATTGCAGGCGGCAAGAGAGCTGCGTTCGAGATGACACAATATATGAACGGTGAATGTATAATAAGAACAACTCCTACAACCAAATGGCACTCATCCTTCCTGGAAAGCGATTACAATCATATAAAAGCAAAGAGTTACAAAGAAATAAAACCTGACACTTTTGGAAATGTAACTATAAGCGAAAAAGTAAAAATGCCTACGCTTTCCAAGGAGCAGCGCCGCCATAATTTTGAAGAAGTGGAACTTGGATTTACAGAAGAGCAGGCAATAAGGGAAGCATCAAGGTGTCTTGAATGCGGATGCGCAGATGTTAAAGAGTGTAAGCTGCGTTCTTATGCAACAACATACGAAGCAAATCAATTTGCTTTCGAAGGAGAGCAGACAATACATCCTATCGATGAAAGCCATCAATATATTGTCAGGGACAGAAACAAGTGCATCCTTTGCGCAAGATGTGTACGTATTTGCATTGAAACAGGCGCGGGTATATTCGGCTTTGTCGGCCGCGGATTTAACACAACTGTTGAACCGCCGTTTAGCCTGCCGCTGGGTGAAGAAAAAAACTGCATAAATTGCGGTCTTTGTGTTTCCACATGCCCTACAGGCGCATTAACCCCGCGCCTGGATGCAGAACTGCCAACAACGGCGTACACAGACCTGGAAGACGGTAAGTTAACCAGCATAGAGGATGCAGTAAAACAATCAAAAGTATAACTTAAACTTTTTTACAGCGATTGCATCCCAAAACATGAATATGGTTTTTCCGGTGCGGGCGATCGAACATACGGGAAACAAGATAATCGTCTAAAGTTAATTTTATCTTACAGATAGGACAACGCCGTGGTAAGTTGTTTCTTAAACAGCTATGGCAGCCTTTAATATATACAATACGGTCGCTGCTGCGAACTCCAGTTGCAAAAGCAATAGTTTTAACAAGTTCTCCCCTAAGCATTTTAACTGAACAAACAGGGCAAACCTGCGGATCCCCCGGCCGGCCTGTATTGGAAGAAGGCTTTCCTTTATTTTTACTCCAGGGCATATAAGGATAAAAAGGAGACATAGGACCAATAAACAGATAAAAGCCTATCCCAAAAAGAATAATGCCGCACATAATGTATAAAAATATTTGAATTATATCATTCATAACCTAATATTTCCTTAAACCTCTTAGTCCTGACGATTTTTCCTTCTCATTTTCTTGCACTCATACATTCTTTCATCTGCAATGCTTAGAATATCACTTGCCAATAATGTTTCCTTAACTTCTACTATACCATAACTTATGCTGTATGAATATTCCTTATTTTTCTGATATTCATCATTCTGCAGATTATAGGATATTTTCTTCATTCTCTCATTCGCATCATGATAACTTATATCCGAGGCAAGAAGCATATATTCATCTCCGCCAATCCTGCAAACTACAGCATCCGATGAAAATGTTTTTAAGTGCCTGGCGGCATTTTTAATATATTCATCGCCTTCATTATGCCCAAATTCATCATTAACGAATTTTAATTTATCTAAATCTGCAAATATTAATACAAACTTTTTTTCGTCAAACAGCCAGCTGTCCAGAGTAAGCATTCCAAAGGTTCTGTTATATAACTGTGTAAGACTGTCTCTGTACGCATGTACTTCCAGCGTTTTAATCTGGCATTTTGTCGCGCTAACATCGCTAATAACCAATATTTCTGCATTTGAATTATTCCATTCAAGGAAATAGGTTTTAACCATAAAGTAGCGCTCTGTTTCTCCCACCACATAAGTAATATCTACTTCGCGTCCATTATCCAAATCCTTATGACTGGAGATCATTTTTATCATATTTTCCAAATAATTAACGTCGCTATTTACTTCGTTTACGGCAATATTGTTCATAAGTAATATTTCATGGGTATCTCTTTCTATTACAATAATTTGCTGCGGTACATGGTGCATTAAAGTAGTAAGAAGATGGTTACTTTGTTCCAGCGATTCTTTTTTCTTTTGTATCTGTTCAATTTTATCTTCAAGTTTTTGCCGGCGTTCCGCCAGCTGCTGGACCATTTTATTAAACGAGTACGAGAACTCTCCCATAAAATCTATGCGCTGATTATAATCGCCCTGGGCAATCTGCTGCGCCTGCCAGGTTAAGTGCCTTAAAGATGCATGTAACGATTTTAAAGGCGCAGCCAATTCATTGCCCCGCGCCGGCAAAAGAACGGATAAATCGCCTATCGACAAGGCCTGAGCTAGTCCTTTTGTCTCCATGACACATTCGGCAAAATACTTAAGCCCTGTACCAAATTCCTGGAAATCCTTAGGTAATTTATCTACCTCCAGAACGGCATCCGAAGGATTATAAACCACATTGCGTAAATAGTTAAATAAAATTTCTACAGTAGGCTCCAAAACGACCACCCATGTCTATGTTTTTGCAACTTTCCCGCTGAACCGGCATACCCTGTCTCCGCTTGCCCAGCAATCGACTTCAAAAACATCATATCTTTTACCGGTATATGCTTCAAAAATACCGGCAATAAACCCTTCATCATATACGCATACATTTTCATTTGTTATTGGCAGCCCTGAACAATCTAAATCCTGTCCAACAGTTAATACAATACTACCATCTTTTGGATCAAAATTTTCCATACGAAGAACGCCTATTTTTAAATCCTGCAATGCTTTTTGTAAATTAGCAATAAAAGTATTAAAATCCACTTTTAAATTTAACACATTTTTGGAAAACTCGGTTCCTGCCAAAAATCCAGCCTGACGGAAATACTCATTTGCCTGATCCAGTCCGTGAGCTTTTGTAAGAACATCAAGCATTGTGTACTGCATAAGGCGGTAAACAACTACGGGCATTTCTTCGCCAAGGTCCCCGCGCCCCGATTTTATATCGCCAAGGCTATCCCAGCTGAAATTATCATGTTTTTTGTTTTTTAAGAAAATATTTAGGTTTTCCATATTAATAATCCCCCTTAAATAAAAAACTTATAGGATAAATTTCAATATAGTAAAATCAAATGACATTTTCAATGAAATTTTTGTTATAATAAAAAGATGGCAACACTTTATATTATTTGTACACCAATAGGAAACTTAAGCGATATTAGTTACCGGGCAATAGAAACTCTTAAAAATGCTAATCTTGTCGCATGCGAAGATACCCGCCGCACATTAAAACTCCTTACCCATTTTGGGATTCGGGTTCCAATGCTGTCTTGCCGCTCACAAAATGAGGAATTTGCAGCCGAAAAAGTGATTTCTGCCCTTAACCAGGGGCAAACGGTAGCTTATGCAAGCGATGCCGGTACCCCGGCCTTAAGCGACCCGGGCGCAGTGCTGGTAAGTGCGGCGGTTGAGGCTGGGCACGATGTAATCCCAATCCCTGGGTCGTCTGCCTTCGCTGCCCTGTTAAGTGTAGCCGGCGGAAAAGATAAAACTGTCATTTTTGAGGGGTTTTTGTCTCCAAAACCAGGGCGAAGAAAGAGCCGTTTACGTGAACTTATGGCTATGGAAGCCGCCTGTATAATATACGAATCTCCTTTCAGGATTCTCAAGCTATTGGCAGACATTGCCGAAATTGACAAAGAGCGATATATTTGTATTGGACGGGAAATGACCAAGATTCATGAGGAATATATCAGGGGATCAGCTGCAGAATTACTGGATAAATTGAGTGCAAGAAAGGAGCAACTTGGCGAATTTTCTCTATATTTATCTGGTAATTATTTAAAATAGCTGGTAAACTTATAGTATAAATGTGCCGATAATAAGGTATAGGTAGGGTATGAGTATGACAGTAAACAGGATAGGTCATGTAGAACCCATTCCATCCGGTAAAAAACCCGGTAGGAGTGAACAAGTGGGGGGGAACGACAGGACTGATTCAATCAATCTTTCTTCGGACGCGATGAAGAAGGCAGAGATGTATCAAGTCGTGGAACTTATTAAAGCCGCCCCGGAAATGGACGATTCCCGGATTGCTGAACTCAGGCAGAGAATTGAGGATCCTTCTTACATCAATGAGAAGGTAGTTGGTGCAACTGCAGATAAAATTCTTAACGCCTGGTTTGCTTAGCAGACCAAGTTTGCATAGGATTTTAATAAGTATTATTTAGCCTGATCGCTTGACCATTGGGTCAGGTGGTCAGGTTTTTTTTTCGGAGTTTATTTATGGATATTTCGTTTAAATTTGATCCTGAAGTACTTATTGGTTCTGATACCCTAAGTATGGCTGGAACTATAGCAAGCCGTCACGGTTCACGTATTATGATAGCAGCGGATCATGGCCTTGATTCACAAACTGTAAGCCGTTTAAAGAATGTCCTGGAAGATTCCGGGCTGGAAGCTATT
>Ga0123356_10007748_pt1 | contig 10694 bp, 9 predicted proteins | sample TergutEmb28metaG_2_FD_92546 | JGI IMG/M metagenome (GOLD analysis project Ga0123356, IMG submission 92546) | Embiratermes neotenicus P3 segment gut microbial communities from Petit-Saut dam, French Guiana - Emb289 P3 | ecosystem: Host-associated > Arthropoda: Insects > Digestive system > Gut ... | reverse complement strand
CGGCTCCAATCGCTCCTTGTCGATTTCGATCAACCCGGTCTCGACGGCTGTGGTTACGGTGGCGCTGCGCGCCTCGCCGGTCAGCAGCGACCATTCGCCGAACACCTGGCCGGGCGCCAGCAGCCCCACCTTCCGCTGCTCGCCGCCCTCCATCCGCTTCGACACGTCGAGCAGGCCCGAGACCACGACAAAGAGGGATTTGCCTTCATCGCCTTCGCGTACCACGACCGCACCGGGCTTCCAGGGCACGAGGGCGACGCCCCCGGCCAGTTCATCGATTTCCTCCGGGCCGAAGGCATCGAACAGCGGCACGCGCCGCAGAATCGCCGCGATGTCGATGCGCCGGTCGATGCCGCGCGCGGTCCGCACCTCGCCGCCGTCGAATATTTCGCGGCGCGGATAGGCGGGCGCGAAACCGGACTGGTCGAGGAAGCGGAGCGCGTTGATCGCGACCTGATTGGTGATGAACGGCGCGTCGGGATAGTCGGGCACGTAAAAATACATGGTATAGGGCACGCCGTTGTCGGCGAACTCCTCGATGATCACATAGGGCTCCGGATCGTCAAGCAGGTCCGGCACCGCCTTCATCGCCGTCGTCAGAATCGCGGCAACCCGCTCAGGCGGCGCCTCGTAACCGACGGTGATCTTGAGCTTGCTCTGATAAGGCCGGCGCGGCGCGTTGTAGTTTATCAACTGCAGCTCGACGAGCTTGCTGTTGCGCACCACGATCAAACGATCGTCCAAGGTGAGGAGATGCGTGTCGCTCCACGTGATCTGCCTCACCTTGCCGACCAGGCCGTTGGCGACCTGGACCCAGTCGCCGATCTTCACCGTTCCTTCGCGAAAGTTGAGAGAGATACCGGCGATGAGATCGGTCGCGGTCGGCTGCAGGGCGAAGCCGGCGGCCGCCGCGATAATGCCGGAGGTGAACAAGAGGCCGGTCAATGCCAGCCCGAATACCTGCGACACGATCAGGATGCCGGCGCAGAAGAACGCCAGGATGCCCACGATGTCGAAGAGCAGGCGCGGCATCCGGTTGCCCATCCCGTCGCGCTGCGCCCGCCGCGTGATGAAGATGCGCAAAAGCTCGGTGGCGAGCAGCGCCACCGCCAGCCAGAAGCCGGTACCGGCGACATCCTTCGCAATCGTCTCGTATTCGGCGCCGAGGTCGAAGCCGTGACCACGGACGGCCTGCCAATAGGCGGCCCCGAAAATTGCGACCAGAAGAACGCGCAGCGCCAGCCGCATGGACACGGAGTGCAACGATCCGCTAGCTCTTGTGCCGGACCGCCGGCCCGGTGGCAACGCCCTCGGCGAAATTGCGCCAGGGCGCCTTGGCGGCGACCACCCGGTTCGTCAGCGTGCCGATCCGGTCGATGATCAGCGCGACCTCGTCACCGGCGACGATGCGCTTGTTGCCCGCAAATGTGCCAAGCGAGATCACATCGCCCGGCTCCATCGTGGTGTAGTCGGAACAGTAGGCCAACACCTCGTAGGGGTCGAAGATCATGTCTCTGCTGTTGCCTTTGCGCCGCGTCTCGCCGTTGACCCGAACCTCCATGTCGAGGTTGCGCGCGTCGGGCAGCTCGGCGCGCGTCACCACCCACGGCCCGATCGGACAGAAAGTCGCGAAATTCTTGGCGTAGGAATAGGGCTGGCCCATTTTGAGCCGTTCGCCCTGGCGGTCGCGGGCGGAGACGTCATTGCAGATGGTGTAGCCGAAAATGTAATCGGGCGCTTCGGACGGACGGATATGGCGGCAGACGCGCCCGACTACCAAAGCCAGCTCGTGCTCTTCATCCACCTTTTGTGGAAAAGGCGGCAGCTCGATCTCGTCGCCGTGGCCGATCATGTTCGACGGATATTTTTCGAACACGATCGGCTCGTTGTAGAAGCTGAGATTGGCCTCGTTTATGTGCTCCTGATAGTTGAGCGCGAGCGCGAGAATCTTCGACGGCCGCAACACCGGCGGCAGATATCTGGGCGCCGCGACGCGGCACGCGTCGAGCCGGTTCGCGGCCCGGAGCTGCGCGATCGAAGCGGCGCCGATGCTGTCGATGTCGATGCCGGCCTGAATGATCGCGAGGAGCGAGCCGCTTTCGCGCATTGTCGGATGTGTCTCCCGCAGCGCCTGCGTCAGGTCGACGACGCCGTCATCGAGCCTGGCGCCGACACGGGGACCGGTTTCGGTGGCGAAAGACAGTAGCTTCACGGTTTCCTCCCGTTCGGGTTCGAGGGCGGCACTATAGCAACTCACCGCCAGTCGATGTGCGGCACTTTGCCGATGGTCGCGCGACCGATCGAGATTTCGCCGGCCTCGACAGTCAGCGGCGCGGTGAGCCGCGTTTGGCCGTCGGCCTGGCGGCGGGCGATGAGGTCGAGCGCCAGCTTCACCACAATTCCGTTCTTTGGCGATATCGTCCCGGCAGCCACGGCGGCATCGATCAGCGCCGCGTGATCAAGGATGCTGGCGGTCATCGCGGCGATCGGCTGCAAGTCATGGTCGAGGGCCATGGTGCCATTCATCTGAAGCCACAGATTGCCCCATTGCAGATCGGCCTGCTTCACCTCGACGGTGCCGCCGTCATCGCGCCAGACCGCGAGCGCCTGACGCCCCTCCCCCGGCGGCACCCGCCCCATGACGTCGAGATCGAAGGCAAGGCTTTCGACTGTGTCGCCGAGCGCGATCACGGGCTTCGGCAGGACCAGATGGTAGAGCTGCGCCGCCGCGGCGAGCCCGATGTCGCGATGGCTGCGCGGCTCCTGGCGCGGCACCGTGACCTGGGTGACCAATTCCCCGGCGGTGGCGCCGCCGCTCGCGAGCCCGAGGACGGAGATGCGGGCCTCGCTGTCTGCGTCCCCGAGCACGACCTCGCCCACGGCCGATTGCGCCATTATCGGCGCCTCAACGCCTTGCGCCGTACCGCCGGCCCCGCGCGGCGCCGTCACGTGCCAGCGCCTCAGGTTGAAGGCCGACGCCACGCCGACGATTTCGGGGACGGCGACGTGATAGGCGTCGCCGCGGGCCATCGACATGCCGGCAAGGGCAATGCGGAATGACAGCGGAAATCCGCCGATGGTTTCCTTGCTCCAGGCGACCGCGTCGCCGTGGGACCGTCGCTGCGCTGCCCAATTTTCCAACCCGTCCCGAAGCCGGTTCGCGGTCCAAAACCAATACCCGGCGGTCGCGCCCGCCGCGATGACCAGGACGCCGCAGAGAAGGACGAGGATTCGGGCGGATTTCATCATCCCGTTTTATAGGAGGCGCCCGACACGCTATAAAGGGCGATGCATTATGTGTTTCCCATCCTGGTCCTGATCGCGATGCTGGGCGCCTTGGGTTCGCTCGGTCTCGGCCTGATCTCGATGGCGCGGGGCGACAATCCGCACCGTTCCAACAAGCTGATGCGGTCGCGCGTCTTGTTTCAGGCGCTGGCGATCCTGTTCTTCGCCCTCTTCATGCTGCTGTTCCGGCACCGGTGACCATGGTCAAACTGACCCGCATCTACACGCGCGGCGGCGACAAGGGCGAGACCTCCCTGGTCGACGGCAGCCGCGTGCCGAAGGACCATCTCCGCGTCACGGTCACCGGCACGGTCGACGAGCTGAACGCGACGATCGGCCTCGCGCGCCTTCACGCGCCGCCGGCCGCCGATGCGATGCTGGCACGGATTCAAAACGATCTCTTCGATCTCGGGGCCGACCTCTCACTGCCGGACGAGAGCAAGCGCCACGCCGGCGCATTGCGCCTCGTCGCGGCGCAGGTGCTGCGTCTCGAGCAGGAGATCGATGCGCTCAACGCCGAATTGAAGCCGCTCGATTCCTTTGTGTTGCCCGGCGGCACACCCTGCGCGGCCTGGCTCCATCTCGCGCGCACCGTTGCGCGCCGGGCCGAACGTCTCGCGGTCAAGCTTGCGCGCGACAGCGCGGTCAACGCCGAAGCGATGAGATATCTCAATCGCCTGTCGGATCACCTGTTCGTGCTGGCGCGCCACGTCAATGACCGCGGCGCCGCCGACGTGTTGTGGCGCCCCGGGGCCAACCGCTGACTACTTCGCCGTCGCCGGCGCGGGCGTGACCGTGAAGTGTTTGGGCGGAACCCTCTGCTTTGCCGCCGATGCGACCAGCGCCTCCCAGCCCTCCGTGCTGCCGTGGTAGCTCTGGTACTTGTCCCGCGCGTAGGCCTCGATCTTTTCGACGGCAGAAGGACTCTGCTTCTTCGCCAGAGTGATCGACCGGGCGACGTACCAGAAGCCCTGCGGATCGGGTGGCGCCGGTTCGAGCTCGGCGACGCCAAGGCGATAGAAATCGACGAAGCTGCCGGCACCGCTCCCGAGCGCCTTGACGAGAGCGCCGTGTGCCGCCGGATAATCCTTGTTTAAGAGCGCGTCGAGACCGATCGCCTCATAGAACACCGCGACAGTCTGGCGTCGCGTCTGCGCGAATTGCGCCTTCGAGAGGCCTGGCGAGCTCTGCCAGCCCGGCAACAGCTCCAAGCCATGTTCGGCGTAGGCCTTGGCCTCGGCGGCCGCGGGCACGGTACCGGTATTCATCTTGATGAAGGTCAGGATCGCCAGCACCCCTAAATTCTTCGGGTCGGATTTGAGGAGACGCTCCCCGGTCCCGACGACCTTGGCGCCGTTGCCGGCATCCTGATAGGCCGCCATCGCCTGCTCCAACGCCTCGACGCGGGCGGCGCTGTTTGGGTAGCGCGCCACGAACCGCTCCATGGCGGCGCCGCGCGCCGCCGCGTCCTTGAGACGCAGCGCGTCCATATAGGTTTTGAACTCTTTCGGATCGTGGATGACTTTCTGCTGGGTGGTCTGCTGCAGTGTCTTGTTCTCCGCCGCCACGGCAAATTGCCGTGGCAGTGTCGCTGCCAGGAGCACCAGCATTGCCGCCAGACATGATTTCCGCATCACGATTCCCACTCCGTCATGACCGGGGGGAACCTAGCCCAGGACCCCTGCCGAAGGAAAGTTGCGGCGAGATGCCGCGCGGGCGGCGCGCGGAATACCAAGCCCGCGCCGCAAGCGGAGCGGTGGCCGATCGGCGGCCAGGGGGCAGACTGAGGTGAGGAACGAAGCACGGGTTCCGCTATGATGAAGCGATGTCCGCTTCCGGTTGCCCCGAACGCTGGCTGCGCGTCACCGCCAACGGGCTCTATTGCGAGCCCGGCGATTTTTTTGTCGATCCGCGTTGGCCGGTTGACCGTGCGGTCATTACCCACGGTCATGGCGATCACGCCCGGGCCGGCCACCGCCATGTCCTGGCGACGCCGGGCACGACGGCGATCATGCGGCACCGCCATCCCGGCGACCCCACCTCCTATCAACCCTTGCCCTACGGGGAGGCGCTGACCCTCTGCGGCGTCGAGGTCAAGCTCGCACCGGCCGGCCACATCCTGGGCAGCGCCCAGGTCGTGATCGAATATCAGGGGCAACGCGTGGTGGTGTCCGGTGACTACAAGCGTCGCGCCGATCCGACCTGTCCGCCCTTCGAGCCGCAGCAATGTGACGTCTTCGTAACCGAGGCGACGTTCGGCCTGCCCGTGTTCCGCCATCCGCCCGACGGCGACGAGATCGACAAGCTGCTGCACTCGCTGACCCTGTTTCCGGAACGCGCGCATCTGGTCGGGGTCTATGCCTTGGGCAAGTGCCAGCGCGTCATCGCGCTCTTGCGCCGGCAGGGCTATGAGGCGCCCCTCCTCATGCACGGCGCTCTCTTTGGCCTCTGCGGTGTATATCAGGCCCAAGGCATACCTCTCGGCGCGTTGCAGCCGATGCGCGACCTGCCGAAGAGCGAGCTGGCCGGAAAGATCGTGCTGGCCCCGCCGGGCGCGCAAAACGAGGCGTGGGCGCGGCGACTGCCGGATCCGCGCACGGCGCGGGCATCCGGCTGGATGCGAATCCGGCAGCGGGCCAAGGCAAGCGGAATCGAATTGCCCCTGGTGATTTCCGACCACGCCGACTGGGACGAGCTGATCGCGACCATCGCCGAGGTGAAACCGGGCGAGCTGTGGGTGACGCACGGCGCGGAGGAAGCGCTGCTCCATCAGGCGAGGCGGATGGGCCTGAAGGCCCGCGCCTTGTCGCTCGTCGGCTACGAGGACGAGGACTGATGGAGCGGTTCGCGGCCCTGCTCGACAGCCTGATTTCCACGCCGGCGCGAAACGGCAAGCTGACGCTGATGAAGGACTATTTCGGCACGGCTCCCGACCCTGATCGCGGCTGGGCGCTGGCGGCAATGACGGGCGAGCTCACCTTCCGCGCGGTGAAGCCCTCCCAGATCCGTGCGCTGGTGCTGGACCGCGTTGACGAGACGCTGTTCGATCTTTCCTACGATTTCGTCGGCGACCTGGCGGAGACCGTGTCGCTGATCTGGCCGTCGCCGCCGGCGGCGGCCGGATTCCCGCCGCGCCTCAACGACATTGTCGAGACACTGCACGCGGCAACGCGCGACGACGCTCTACCCCTTCTGGACAGCTGGCTCGATGCGCTCGATGCCACTGGGCGTTGGGCCCTCCTGAAGCTGGTGACCGGCGGATTGCGGGTCGGCGTCTCGGCACGGCTCGCGAAGACGGCGCTCGCCGACTGGGCCGCGGTACCGCTCCCCGACATCGAAACCGTCTGGCACGGGGTCGCCCCGCCCTACGACGCGTTGTTTCAATGGCTCGAAGGCCGGGCGCCGCGGCCGGCCATCGCGGGCCAGCCGACCTTTACGCCGGTCATGCTGGCACAGCCGCTCGACCTCGCCGATCTCGACAAGATCGACGCCGCCCGCTATCGCGCGGAATGGAAATGGGACGGGGTGCGCGTGCAGCTGGTCGCACGCGGCGGCCAGCGCCGGCTCTATTCGCGCAGCGGCGACGATGTCGGCGCCGCCTTTCCGGAGCTGGTCACGGCGATGCCGGCAGGGGTGGTGCTCGATGGCGAGCTCCTGGTGATGCGCGACGGCGAGGTTGCCGGCTTCAATGCGCTGCAGCAACGCCTCAACCGGAAGGTGGCAAGTCCGAAAACGATGGCGGAGCTCCCCGCTTGGGTGCGGCTTTACGATGTGCTGGAAAGCGACGGGGAGGATTTGCGGCCGCTGGCCTTCGATGCGCGCCGCGCGCGGCTCGAGGCCTGGTACGCGGCGACGCGGCCCGCGATGATGGATCTGTCGCCGCTGATTCCGTTTCGGACGTGGGCCGAGCTGAAGGAATTGCACGCCGGCGCGCGCGGCCGCGGCATCGAGGGCATTATGCTGAAGCGTGCCGACACCCCCTACGTCGCCGGCCGCCCCCGGGGCCCGTGGTTCAAATGGAAACGGGACGCGCTCGTTCTCGACACGGTGCTGATGTATGCGCAGCGCGGCCATGGCAAGCGCTCGTCGTTCTATTCAGACTATACGTTCGGCGTGTGGCGCGACGACGAGCTGGTGCCGGTTGGCAAGGCCTATTCCGGTTTCACCGACGATGAGCTGCGCCGGCTCGACCGCTGGGTGCGCGAGCACACCACCGAACGCTTCGGCCCGGTGCGCGCGGTGACCCCGGCGCTCGTGCTGGAGATCGCATTCGACAGCATCCATCGCTCGAGCCGCCACAGATCGGGCGTCGCGATGCGCTTTCCACGCATCCACCGCATCCGCTGGGACAAGCCTGCCACCGAGGCGGACCATATCGACAATGTTGAACGGCTGATCAGCTGACCTCGGGTCCGAATGGCCGCGGCGCCTCCGGGGCACGCGCATGGCGCGCATTATTCCTGCCCTTGACGCCGTTTCGCGCTGCCTCGTTAGAAATAGGTCGCAACCATGCCGACGGCAGCCGCCCCCATGAACACGAAGGTCACCCACACGAATAGTCTCGAGAGCCGGCCGCTCCTGTATTCGCCCATGATCTGCGGATTGGCGGCGATCCGGGCAATCAGGAAAATCAGGGGGACGGCCACAACCCCGTTGATGACGGCGGTGACGATCAGCGCCTCGATCGGGTCAATGCCGATGAAATTGATCAGGAGGCCGAGCAGCGTCGCGATGGTGATGACGCCATAGAAGCCGTGCGCGCGCTTCAGCTTGTAGCTCAAGCTGGCCTGCCAGCTCACGGCTTCGGCAACGGCGTAGGACGCCGAACCCGACAGTACCGGAACGGCCAGCAAACCCAACCCGATGACGCCCGCCGCAAAGACGATCTTGGCGACGTATCCCGCATTGGGGAAGGAATGGACGAGCGGTTCGAGAGCCTTCGCCGCATCGGCGGAGGTGGCGATGTTCGTGACCCCGTTGGCGTGCAGGACCGTCGCGGCGGTCACGATGATGCACCAGGTAACGACGTTTGACGAAAGCATGCCGATGAAATTGTCGATCCGCATATTGCGGATGTCGCGCCGGCCGATGTTCGGCCTTGCGCCGGGCCGCAGCAGGTGGCGCACACGCTCCTCCTCGACTTCCTCGTTGGCTTCCCAAAAGAACATATAGGGCGAGATCGTGGTGCCGATGACCCCGGTGATGAGGAACAGAAAGGCGAAGTTCAACTCGATATGCGGCACAAAGGTGGCGCGCGCGATCGTCGCCCAGGGTTGCGGCACGATAACGACGGTGATCACATAGGAGAGGAGAGCGAGCGCCAGCCATTTGAGGATCGACGCGTAGAGCCGGTAACTCGTGAATATCTCCAGCACCAGGATCACCGCGGTAAAGAGCAGCGTCCAAACCGCGAAATTTGCGGGGACGATCAATTCCGCCGCCGCCGCCATTGCGCCGATATCGGCGCCGAGATTGATGGTGTTGGCAACGAGGACCAGGAGGACGACGCTGTAGGCGATGCTTCTGCCGTACCGCTCTTTGACGACGGCGACGATGCCTTTGCCCGTGACAAGGCCGATTCGGGCGCACGCTTCCTGAATCGCCGTCGTCAGCGGCAGCGTAAAGAAGGCGATCCATAGCTGCGCATATCCGAACTGGGCGCCCGTCTGCGAATAGGTCGCGATGCCGGAAGGATCGTCGTCGGCAGCGCCGGTAATGAGCCCGGGGCCGAGAATGGCCAGAAATCTGCCGAGCGGGCCCCGCTTTGCCGCAGGCAGCGGCGCCCCTGTCCGTCGTTCCGGGATCTGCTCGGGGCTGGCGGTTGTCTTCAACGCCTAGGCCCAATACGCGAAGGCCTGAGCCGTGCCGGTGCCGGCCTCGGAGCGATAGCATGGCACGTAGTCGACCAGGGTCATCTGCAGCCCCGAATCGAGGAGCGCGCCAGCGGCGGCCATCCAATTCTTCACCTCCGAAGTCCCCGATTGCATCAAGCCATCGGGGATCGCGTCAAGCCGCGCTTCGTCATGGCTTGCGATCGAGGCGAGCACGCCGCGGTCGAACCGCTCGTCAATGACAAAGTGCGACATGCCTCCCGACGCGATGACCGCAACGCGGCTGTCCGCATCCCACGAGGCAATGGCGCGGCCCAGCGCCTTGCCGAACCGGAAGCACCGGCTGGCGCTCGGCTGATTGGGCGGGAAGAACGTGTTGACGAACACCGGCACGTTCGGCACCGCCCGACCCTTCATGATCTGGCGATAGACGAAGCCATAGGCGTGCGGAATGCCGCTGGTCGGAAAGGACGCGGCATCGGGGAGCCGTCTCGCCGCCGCGACATCGAACTCCGCCGTCATCATCGCCGCGATCAGATGACGGGCGAGCGCCGGCAGGCCCGGATAGGTTTCGGGATCACGTCCGTGATGGCCGCGCTCGGCGACCAGCATACCGGGCGTCATCGCCGCCTTCTGCAGGTCCGTAAAGGGCGTGTTCTCGATCGTCTCGCCGTAATAGATGCCGAAGGCCGGCATGTCGCAGTCGGTGAAGATCTCCATCTGGTCGTCGCCGATGATGACCGCCGCATCGGGAGACGCCTCGGCGAACACCTGCGCCAGGCGGCGGAGCGCGCGCTGACACGCCGCATGCCGGCGGTGCCAGACATCGTTGGCGATCTGAAGCTCCATGTGCTCCGGCGCGCGCAGCCGGACCAGCTGGTCGAACGTATAGCGCTCGCCGCGATACCAGAGCACGGACATTGCCCGGTCATCATGGGCGCGCAAGTTCCATTGCTCGGGCGGCGTCGCCAGCATGGGTCCATGCGAGGTCGCGATACCGAGCACAATCTTTGCCATGACACGGTCTCCCGCGATAATGGGTGGAAGAGCCGCACGGTCGGCCAATCCGCGGCATCACGATTTGATTTGGATCAACAGAGCGCCGGGTGCGGCGCCATATCGCGGATCACAAATGCCGAGACCAAGACCGGTGATCGACATAGCTGGCGCGCTGGCGGTGAAGCTGCCGGCGCTGACCGCCATTTATCTCCTGTTCTTCGCCGCACCGCCCCGGTTTGACGTGACGAGGCATATCATTTCCGCCGGCTCCGCATGCCCACGGTGAAACCACATGCATGTCGTACTGGTTTGGCACGGGCAATTTGCACTGACGGCCTTTTGAAGCGCGCCAGCAAGGCTGCCTTCGTCGGCAGCGGCATCGCGATTGCCGCCGTCATCGCGACGGCCGGGCTCAGTCTTTACCCGTCCTCCTGCCCTCCCCGGTCGATCCGGTATCGAGCCTCACGATCTGGGACGCCTTGTCGAGCGCGGGCATGCTCGCCGTCATGCTGGGAGCGACCGCCTGGTCCTCCCGGTCATTCTCATCGACACGGGCCGGGTCTAAGCACGTGCTGCGCG
>Ga0123356_10007747_pt1 | contig 10695 bp, 8 predicted proteins | sample TergutEmb28metaG_2_FD_92546 | JGI IMG/M metagenome (GOLD analysis project Ga0123356, IMG submission 92546) | Embiratermes neotenicus P3 segment gut microbial communities from Petit-Saut dam, French Guiana - Emb289 P3 | ecosystem: Host-associated > Arthropoda: Insects > Digestive system > Gut ... | reverse complement strand
TGGGAAGCGGTAATCGCGGACGTAGGCGTATCATTACTGGCAACACTGAACGCGGTCAGAACAATGAGAAAATAAAAATATCTGTTTGTAGATATCCGCCTTCTTCTCCAACGCAAGCGGATAAGCCCTCGACGACGACGGCATCCTGTACAGGCGCAAATCCCTGCCGTCAACACAAAACGCTGTATATGACCCGACGGCGGGTGGTGATATCGGGATACCGCCCTTTGCCAACTGCTCGATGATAGTATCCAAAGCCTTCTGCCCCGTAGCGACGATACTCTCCAACTCCGGCAACTCCCGTATAATCCCCACGATATCTGTCGCCTCCACAACCTCCAAATCCTTATCAGCCGCGTTATCACTATGCCGTATGACAACACGCGCCGCGTCATACACACCAATCCGCCGTTCCGCCAAAAACGCCTCTATCGCCTTCCTCTCAAAGCGCTTCTCCGCCGTGTTGACGAAATGGTTCTTATCCCCAAAGAGTATCACCCCAAATATCCGCCACATATCATTCTGAAAGTTAGGATAATAAAACTCCATGCACCACCGCTCCCGCTTGGGCGGAAAGCTGCCGAGAAAGAGGTACTTCGTCCCGGCGGGGAAGAAGGGCTGGAGTGGGTGGATTTCCGGGTTCATGTTATTAAAGCAGCGGGAAGCATTGTCAGGTGCATTGTCATAACACTCTCCAATGTCCGCCCCTGTCTGCGCCGACGCGTTCAATCAGGCCCTTGGCTTTGAGTTTGGAAAGGTTCTCCTCTATTTTTCTAATGGAGATACCAACTGCCAAAGACAATTCGGGGGCGGCAATATGTGAGTTTTCAACGATATAAGCCAGTATCTTCTTTTGATTCGGCGTTATTTTTTCACCGACCTTTTCACCGACCTTTTCACCGACCTTTTCACCGACCTTTTCACCGACTCTTTCACCGACCTTTTCACCGATCCTTCCAACGCCTTTTACGGCCTTTCCAGCTTTTTTTGAGGCTTTTTGGCTGTCTTTCGTACCATTTTTTGTGTCTTTTAGGAGATCTTTCCCGACACGCTCAAATACTACCCTGAAAAAGCCATCATCCGCCTTAAATGTCGGCCCTTTCAGCCCAACAGTTTCCATAGCGCGGTTTATCCTGGCGACCCCTGTCCCCATGCGCTCGATGTAATGCGCCCGGTGGAGCAGGCTGGCGATAACTGGGTTCCGCGTTACGCTTGTGGTTCCGAAGTTTTCCTTTGTGATGCCCTTTGGCAAGCCACCGGGGTTGGTGATCTCCACGCGGTCGTCGAAAACCTCGACCGTAACCCTCGCGCCCTTTTCAAAGTAGTCGCGGTGACAGACGGCGTTCGTTACCGCCTCCCTGAGGGCCTCTTCCGGCAGCTCCAATATGTTCTCGCGACGTACCGTCTTTATCTCGTAGCGCTCCCTCAAGTTGCGCTTCAGGAATATCATGGCGTTGTCAATATTCTCAATAACGCTCCCATCCAAGTGCTTCGCGTCCAAAATATCCGCCTTGTCCGTACCCTTGTACAGGGCGCAGATAACACGGGTGAAGTCGAAGAGCACGTCCTGCCCGCTTTCCCTGAAAAACAGTATGCCTGCGTTCGTATACGAAAAGCAACCGTTGCCGGCAACGCCGGCGCAGCCCAAATTTCGCAGAACCGAGTCGCGCGGAAGCACATTGCTAATGCCGGACAACCTGAGATACTTCAGGTACTCCGCCTCGCTGAAATAGTCTGTTATAGGGTATTTTTCATTAACGATGGAGTCATATATAACCCTGCCCTCAGCCCGCAAAAAATCGATAATGCTGTCCCGCTCCAGCTTTTGCGAATTTGGGCCGGAACGCAGATAAAACCCCTTGGCGCAGGAGTAAGGCTTGCTCGTGCCCTCGTGAACCGTAACCACTATGATATTATCATGCACCGCGATATCAACGGCCGGCTGCGGCTCTATTTGGTTGATGGTGTCCTGTACTCTCGAACGCGCCACATTGCTTGTGTCTGTGCCGACGACCTTGCCGCTGTCGTCCACCCCAATAAAGACCCGCCCACCCGAAGCGTTGGCGAACGCGCAGACCTCGGAAGCGAGAGACTTGTCGGCGGACTCCTTAAACTCCACCGTGTAGTTCTCCCCATCGCAGAGAATGACGTCTAAGTCCTCAATCACAGCAACTCTCCTTGGGTTTGACGGCCATAATAGCCCCGCGACGGGGGCAGATACAGAATATATATTAAATATAAATCGGGGCAATCGACCTATGCAAACAAATCGATTGCCCCTGAACAAGTGATTAGAGGAAATGAACTTAGAGCCTGCCTGACATCCAAGACCGGCGATACTTGTTCCCGCCTCCCTCGGGGTTGATGAGATGACGGTTCTGAGTTGATTTCGACATACTGTAATAATAGTTGTCCGACACTGATTCCCACACGTCAGCGGAGCCGAGCGTGCCGTTAGGGTTGACGGGGCGCAGCCTCAGCGTTCTAGTATCGCCGGAGGTTGTGAGGGTGTAGTCTAATTCAACGGTTTCTGTTACTATGTAAGAGGCACAGTATTCCCAGCTTTCGTCTCCATCATTTCTAGTTTCAAATCTAGTGCACCCTACTGCCACTAAAAATAGGCGGGTGTCGCTAGTATACCAAACAACCTCGTCAACATCTTCGCTACCAAAGTATCGTCGCAAATCATTAGACCAAGCCCTGTAGGAAAACGTCAAGATGTCATTCGTGGATTCGGATAACTGCCATCTTCCGTACAGTTGTTCATTTTTAGTATGGATTGTGCCGAGACTGTTTCTGAAGTTAGTAAGGTTGATTTTTGTTAGCGTGATTGTAACAATGAACGTATAGTTAATTTCGTCATCATACCATTCATCGATAACAGTAATTGTATTGCCATTGCTGGAAACGGTATACGATCCACCTGAGTCCCACTCATTATTATTATCACTAAAAAAGTACACTTCCCCCTTTTCTGTACGCCATAACCCATCAAATTCGCCATATTCCTCCATCCAAAAATCGCCTATCTTCTCAAACCACAAATTACGATAACTACCAGAGGCGTCAAACGTAATGATTGATGCTTCACTCGGCCCGCCGTCATACCCGTTTTCACTAACCCGCCAACTCCCCACCAACCTCGAATCCCGAACAAACCCATCAGGCCCTGTGACATCCCAAGACCCGTCGGTAGTTGGATCTTTAACATCGGGCACGTCAATCCCTGGCCCGTTTCCGCCGGGGTTATCATTTCCGCCACACCCGACCATAACCACCGCCGAAAAGGCCAGCGCCACCACCAATCCAACCACCTTACGAACAGATCTACTCATCCTGCGAACTCCTTATTTATTGATGTGAAAATATGAAAAAAGCACAAAAACCGCCATGTTTGACGTTGACAACCCGCCGGCCAAGCAGAGTTTTTTGCAGTAAAATGTAAACAGAAATAAATGATGGTACTTGTATTGGTTGTATATAGGTTTTTATTTGTAGTATTTGGTGTTGTATATAAATATATATTATTTTTTTGATATAATATAATGGGGGGGGGGGGTTTGGCGGTCGGCTAACTCGCCATCCAACCCCTCGTCGAGGCCACAAGCCATCCTAGGCTCGCATCGTCCAGCGGCGTTTGATTTGCTGAGACCGGTGTTTGTTGTGCGCACTCCGTCCTCCTCTTTTCCTGCCGCCGGCGCCGGCGTTTCGGGTGTCCCCGATTTTCGATGGTTGTCCCTTATTCCATATAATATACTATTGTGGTTGGTGGAAAATCAAGGGGGGAGAGATTTTTTTGTGGATAACGGCTAATCCTGCCATTTCCCCCGGCTTTTTCGAGAAAAACCGGTAAAGTTAGCCCAATCTTACCCGTTTATGTCGCCGGCACGCTATTGTAGTAGAGTTCGTCCGGGCATATATCCTGTCCGTGTATCCATTCGATGCTCAGGCCTGCCGGTTTGACCGTGTTGAACAGGGCGGGGATTTTCAGTTCTCGGAATGGTTTAAAATCGAGGTATGGCTTGACATCGAACACGCGTTTTTCGTTGTTGCTGAAAGTTACGAGCAGGCAGTGATCGGGCAGCGGGGCTACATTTATGGCTCTTGGGCGTTTCATTAGGATTATACCAATCCCGGAATTTTAATAACCTCGCCGCCATCATTCCACGCAGTCCACGCAGCATTGAGTTCGTCAAAGTGCAGCTCGCACCACGCCTCAACGAGTTTACTCTGTTTTTTTGGCAAATCACCCTCGAGTCGGTTACCTTCAAAATCATAAGCGCATTCGTATTCGGCATACCTGACGTGAAAGTGCGGCACGTTATGTTGCCCGCCTGCTTCTCTGTAGATATAAATCAGTATGCCGTAAAATTGCGATATTAGTGGCATTTTCAGATTCCTCCCTTATATCAATAATATAATATATTTTCGGCGGGAATTCAAGAGGGTGGTGATTTTGGGGTCAAAAATTTAAAAAACGGGTTTGAGCAGGTGAATTAGGCGCTGAAAAGCGGGGTTTGGACATGGCAGCAACAGCTTTTGCCAACGAAAAAACCGCCGCCAGCCAGCTTTTGCCAACGAAAAAACGGACTGCTAATAGTTTTTGCCAACGAAAAACACAAAAAACTTGATTTTTGGCTCAAAATGATGTATCTTATACACTATAGACCCGTACCACCGGCAGAAAGGCCCAAAAATGGACAGGCACACAATCGAAACACTGGTAAAATGGAGGGCAAGGCCCAGGCACAAGCCGCTTATTATACGCGGGGCGCGGCAGGTGGGCAAGACCTGGCTTATGAGGGAGTTTGGGCGGTCGCACTACAAAAATGTGGCTTATATCTGGTTCGAGAAAAATCCGCGGATGCAGGATCTTTTTGCCGTGGATATGGATGTCCGCCGAATCCTGGCGGGGCTTGAACTGGAAGCGGAGTGCAAAATCAGCCCGGACGACACGTTGATTATCTTCGATGAGATTCAGGAGTGTCCGAATGCGCTGACCTCGCTGAAATACTTCAACGAGAACGCGCCCGAATACGACATCATGGCCGCCGGCAGCCTGCTCGGTGTTACACTGCATAAGGGCGTATCGTTTCCGGTTGGCAAGGTTGAGTTTTTGGACCTTTACCCGCTCTGCTTCACCGAATTTTTGCAGGCCATCGGCGAAGAGCGGCTTTGCGCGCTGATAAAGGGATTGGACTGGGAGTTGATGAAAGTTTTCAGGGAGAAGCTGATCCACTACTTGAAGATGTATTTCTATGTCGGCGGGATGCCTGGGGTCGTGCAGGAGTTTTCCGAGGGGCGCGATTTCGGTTTGGCGCGGAAAATTCAGAATGATATTTTAGACTCCTACATGCAGGACTTTTCAAAGCACATCCCCGTGAACCACTTGCAGCGGGTGCGGCAGTTATGGGCATCTATACCGGTGCAGCTTGCCAGGGAGAATAAAAAATTCATCTATAAAAATGTCCAAAAGAACACGACCGCGTCGACCTTGGAACTCTCGCTCGAGTGGCTTTCGAACTGCGGGCTGATACACAAGATTTCGCGCGTATCAAAGCCGGCGCAGCCGCTCAGGGGCTACGAGAACACGGGCGCGTTCAAACTGTTCCTGTGCGATGTCGGGCTGCTCACAGCAATGTCGCTTTTGGATGCGAAAGTTATCCTCGAGGGCGACGCGCTCTTCACGGAATTTAAGGGGGCGCTGTCCGAACAGTACGCGTGCCAGGAGATGAAGTTATTAGACAACTCACAACTCGCGTACTGGGCTAATGACAGCGCGACGGCGGAAATCGATTTCGTATTGCAACTCGGCAGCAAAATCGTGCCGGTGGAGGTCAAGGCGTCAACTAACCTGAAAGCAAAAAGCTTGACGGTCTACCGCGAAAAGTTCAAGCCAGAAGCGGAGGTGCGGGCATCGCTGGCTGACTACAAGAAAACGGATAGCCTCATTGACATCCCGCTCTACGCGCTTGGGGAGCTGGGAAAGGTATTGTCATAGGCCAAAATGTCCCAAATAAACATCTCAAACCTGACATTCGGCTACGACGGCAGCATCGACGACGTGTTTACGGATGTGGTTGCTACCAAGAGTGTGGAGCTGCAGGTGTAGGCCTGTAAAGAGAGAATCCGGTGTGGAGGGGGGTTAGCCGCCGGCTTAAATTTTATTTGCAACTCCGCTGCGCGATAATGTATACTATATTAAGGTGGTATCTTCTATCCGACGATACGCCACCGGTATTTTCGGTTTGTGGTAAACAGTAGGGTTTTACAGCGTGCCAACACACATACTTTGGGTAGAATAATGAAAAATTACGTAGTATCAACACCCATACTGCTAATAATGCTGTTTTCGGCTGTATTTTGGGGGTGTGACAGGCCCGGCAAGGCGCAATACGGCAGTTTTCCGATATTCTCTTCGTACCGCGACATTCCCGGCGTAACGGACGAAGAGGCCGCCGCCATAGAGGCGCTCAAGGGCCAAACCGGTCATTTTATCTACGGTATGCCGCTCAGTACGGAGGCGTTCAGTAACGGGGGCGGCGAGGTCAGGGGCTTTGCCGCGGCGGTTTGCGAGTGGCTGACAGAGCTTTTTGGCATCCCTTTCCGCCCCGCGCTGTACGACTGGCACGATCTGCTTGCCGGCCTTGAAACGCGGGAGATCTCCTTTTCCGGCGAGTTGACGTCCACGACGGAGCGCCTCACAATTTACCACATGACCGAGGCCATCGCTCTGCGCCCGGTCAAGTCCTTTCGCATTGCCGGCAGCCGGCCGTTTGGGGAGATACTCGCTGAGCGCCCGTTGCGCACCGGTTTCATTAAGGGCACGGCGACCATCAGGGCCGTTACTGCCGATATGGAGCCGGGGACGTTTGAAGTTGTCGAGATAGACAACTTCGCCCATGTGTACGATATGCTCAGAAGTGAAGGGGTTGACGCTTTCTATTACAGCGGGGTGGCGGAAATAAATTTCATCGACCGCCCCGACGTTGTCACCCGAGAGATTTATCCGCTGACTTACATGCCGGTCTCCCTTTCAACCCGGAACCCCGATTTTGCGCCGATTATCTCGGTGGTGGACAAGGCGCTTAAAAGCGGTGCGCTGCAACATCTGACCACTATGTATAACCGGTCGCATGAGGAGTATATGAGGTTCAAGCTGCACAGCCGGCTCACCGAAGAGGAGCTTGCGTACATAGCCGGCAACCCGGTCGTACCGATTGGCGTTGACCCCGGCAACTACCCCGGCTGCTTCTATGACCGGCGCGAGAAGGAGTGGCGGGGCATATCTTTGGACATACTCGACGAAATCGCGTCGCTCACCGGCCTGACGTTCAAGCGCGTGAATGATCAGTACACGGAGTGGCCGGTAATATACCAAAAACTGCAGAGCGGCGAGATCGCGATGGTTCCGGAACTGACCCAGATGGCTGAACGGATGGGCCAGTTTATATGGCCGGAAACGGTGCTGATGATAGACCACTACGCGCTGATCTCCAATACCGATTTCCCGGACATCAAAATCAACGAGGTTCTGCACGCCAGAGTGGGCTTGGCGAGGAACACCTCTTACGCCACGGTTTTCAGAAAATGGTTTCCCGGCCATACAAAGACCTTTGACTACGAAAGCGTGGAAGAAGCGTTCAGCGCTCTGGTGCGCGGCGAAATCGATATGGTTATGGCGAACCAAAAAAGAACTCTGTACCTGACTCATTATTTAGAACTTCCAAACTATAAAGCCAATATAGTCTTCAACTACGCCATAGATATAAAATTCGGGCTTAACAAGGACGAAACCATCCTGAACTCTATCATAGACAAGGCGCTAAGCTGCGTAGACTCGCGGGGCATAGCCGACTACTGGATGAGAAAAACTTACGATTACCGCAGCAAGGTGGCGGAAGCGCGAATGCCGTGGATTATTGGAGCTACGGTACTCTCTTTGTTCGTGCTGACTCTTATGGTACTTATAACGAAGCGTAAGGCGGCAACGGATGCCGCGCTGGCCGCTTCACGCTCCAAGTCAACTTTTCTTGCCAACATGAGCCACGAGATACGCACGCCGATGAACGCCATTCTGGGCGTTACCGAGATTATGGCGCAGAAAGACGAGCTCCCCAAGGAGGTCGAGGAGGGGTTGGACAAGATATACAGCTCGTGCGGCCTGCTGCTCGGCATCATCAACGACATATTGGATTTCTCGAAGATAGAGGCCGGCAAGTTAGATATCATGCCCACGGAGTACAAGGTCGCGAGCCTGATTAGCGACTCCATGCAGCTTAACATGATGCGCATAGACACCAAGCCCGTCAAGTTTGAGCTTAACATCGACGAGAACATCCCGTCAAGGCTTGTCGGCGACGAGCTTCGCATCAAGCAGATTCTGAACAACCTGCTCTCCAACGCGTTTAAGTACACAGACGCCGGCAAGGTTACGATGTCGGTTACCGCCGAAGCCGAACCGGGCAGCGGGCGCGTAGTGCTCGTGTTGAGCGTGCGCGATACGGGGCATGGCATGTCGAAAGAGCAGCTTGACAAGATGTTTGATGAGTATTCCCGCTTTAACGCGGAGAAGAACAGCAGCGTTGAGGGCACGGGCCTCGGGCTCGCTATTACACAGCGCCTGATCTCCCTTATCGGCGGCAAGATCACTGTGGAGAGCGAGCCGGACAAAGGCTCACTGTTTGTTGTGCGGCTGCCGCAGTCCGCCGTACACGATGGCGAACCGTTAGGCAAAGATGTGGCGGAGAACCTGCGGCTGTTCCGCGACAACTACATGGCGCACAAGAGAAGGGCACAGATCGCGCGGGATCCAATGCCATACGGAAAAGTTTTGATAGTTGACGATGTGGAAACAAACCTCTACGTAGCCGCGGGCCTGATGAAACTCTACAGGCTGCAGATAGATACCGTAATGAGCGGGCGAGAGGCCATCGCCAAAATCAAGTCCCACAAGGTCTACGACATCATATTTATGGATCACATGATGCCGGAACTCGACGGTATAATAACAACAAAATACATTCGCGGTTTCGGGTATACAGCCCCCATCGTCGCGCTGACGGCCAACGCGGTGGCCGGGCAGGCGGAGTTTTTCCAGCAGAACGGTTTCGACGACTTCATCTCCAAACCGATAGACATACGCCGGTTAGACTCCGTGTTGACAAAACTGATCCGCGACAAACAGCCGCCGGAGGTAATCGAGGCCGCCCGCCGGCATCATGGCAACAGCGAGCACGGGCACAACGCCGCGCTGCCGCAAATAGACTCGCTGTTCCTGCAAGAATCTTTCGTCAGAGACGCCGCCAGAGCCGTCGCGCTCTTGGAGGGGCTGGGCCAAAACCGGGAGGCCGAATGGATCGACAACGATATGGACCTGCGCGAGTTTACCATCATGGTCCACGGCATTAAAAGTTCCTTACGAAATATCGGCGAGGCAGAGCTCTCCGATCTGGCATGCAAGCTGGAAACGGCCGGCCGTGAACGGGATGCCCGTGTGATAACAGCGCAGACCCCCGTACTGTTGGACAAATTGCGCCTGCTCCTTGAAAAGATGACGCCGAAGCACAACACAGACGGCGTGGACGACGACATTGAGGGCCTGCGCGGCAAATTGCAGGCAATCCGCGAGGTGTGCGCGGCCTACAACAGAAAAGGCGCGCTGGAAATACTCTCCGGCATCACGAAAAACTGCTCAAAAGAGACAAGGGCAGCCGCAGACCACATAATTGAGCTAGTCCAGCAAAGCGATTTCGAAGAAGCCGAAGCCGCGGCAGCGGAGTACGCGGCTGAGCTGGCAGGGCACGCGTAAAGTTAGGGAAACACGAGTATAATAATCGTGAGTATAATAATTTGCGCATCCGCCGATACAAAAACTTGACATTGCCTGCGCCATATATTAATTTTAGGGAAACACGAGTATAATAATCGTGAGTATAATAATTTAAGCGCAAAGCCCTTAATTATTAGCGGAGGCAGCCCATGTTTGTAGGCAGAGAGGCCGAACTTGCCGAGTTAGAGAAGGCCTGGCGGCAGAAAGACTTCCGGTTTATTGTCATGTATGGCCGCAGGCGCGTGGGAAAATCCGCGCTGCTTACGCATTTTGCCCAAGACAAGCGCGCGATCTACCACCTGGCGCAGGAGACGTCCCCCAAGACGGCGCTTGATCAGTTCTCGCTCTCCGTATCCGCGTTTACCAAGCAGGGCGGGCTTCACTACAACGATTGGGGTGAGGCGCTTGACGGTATTGCCGAGCTTGCGGGACAGAGCCGCCTTTTGCTTGTAATAGATGAGTTCCCCTACCTTGCGGAGTCTGTTCACGGCCTGCTCTCTCTGTTGCAGAACGCCATTGACACCAAGCTGAAAAATACCTCCCTGTTTTTGATTCTCTGCGGCAGTACGGTCGGTTTTATGGAGCGTGAGGTATTGGGCGTAAAGAGCCCGCTCTTCGGGCGGCGCACGGGGCAGATGCGCGTTAACCCGTTTGATTACCTGACCGCGGCGGAGTTCGTCCCGCTCTACTCAAAGGCCGACAAGGCATTGGCGTACAGCGTGTTCGGCGGTATCCCGCACTACCTCGCCAAGCTGAACCCACGGTACTCTCTGGCAGAGAACATCCGCGAAAATATCCTTGACCCGTATTCATACCTCTACGACGAGCCAACGCTCCTGCTCAAACAGGAACTGCGTGAGCCC
>Ga0123356_10007746_pt1 | contig 10695 bp, 6 predicted proteins | sample TergutEmb28metaG_2_FD_92546 | JGI IMG/M metagenome (GOLD analysis project Ga0123356, IMG submission 92546) | Embiratermes neotenicus P3 segment gut microbial communities from Petit-Saut dam, French Guiana - Emb289 P3 | ecosystem: Host-associated > Arthropoda: Insects > Digestive system > Gut ... | reverse complement strand
CCCACCACGACGACGTAGTCGAGCTTCCCTGGATCGAGCAATGAGCTCGACGGATTCACGGTTAGACCGCAGCTCGCCCGCACAGGCTCCTCGCGGGACGCCATCACCGACCACTCCATGTGCAGAGGCCGGCTGCGATCGCCTTCATCGGCGGCGAGGCGCAAATGATCGATGAAAATGGAAAAGGCCGAGAGTGTGAAATGATTGGCCAGGACAAACCCGAAACGCACCGGCCGCGCCGTGCCGCTGCGGGCAGTGCGCGAGTCCGTAAAGTCACACCGCTCTTTCATGGATACTCGCAAAAAATGGTTTTCCGAGCCTTTTCCGCCGCCGAGGTATCTTCACCAAAGCCTGCGCAGCGCGCAACCGAATCCGGCCAACCCACTGCCCCACGGCAGGCTCCTCAGCTGCCGAGCTCGCGCGCGGCCTGCGCGAGTAGCCCTGTCACGTAGGGCGCGAACGAGCGCCAGACCTCGACGTGGAAGGCCTGGGGGTCGGACCGCCAGAGCACCACCTCGCTCTTTTCGAAGAGCGTCCGGGTGCACATGCCGACGGGGAAAGCCTCGTCGGCCAGGTCCAGGGGGCAGCCGGTGCTGAGGAGCGTGCGGGCGATCGGGCCGACGATCTCGAACGCGACCTGCCGCTGGCTGATGTCCACCAGCGAGTGAGGCACAGTCGCCAGCTGCTCACTCAGGAGCTGCGCGAGTTGGGAACCGTGCGCATCCTGCGCGAGCAGCAGCTGCTCATCCGGCCCGAGCCAGAGCGCGATGCACCGCTCCCCTGTCACCGCGCGGCAGACGCCCTGTGAAATGGGCACACCGATGGCTGCGAGCACGCTTGCCAGCAGTCGCAATTCACCGCGCAGACTGAAGCGCGCAAGCGGCGGATGCGGTCGAAGCCCGGCGAACGGCACGAGCTCCACGCCCCGGCGCGTGGCGCGACCAGTCGCTCCTTCGGACGTGGCTCGACCTTCAACGCCGTCATGCACAGTCTGTCCGGCACCCCCCTCAGACATGGAGCCGCTCGCCCGTCGAGTCATAGAACACCGGCGAGGTGACGTGCACGGGGACCCCCCGCCCGTTCATCAGGACAAAGAGCGTCTGGTCCCTCCGGGAGCGGCCCGCGGACACCAGTGCGAGCGCGATGGGCCTGCCCACGGCCTCGCTTCGATACGCGGACGTCACGTGCCCGATGACGTTGCGCGGAGGGCGCCCACCAGGGTGCTCCACAATCTGTGCCCCTTCCTCGAGCAAGGTCGTGCCGTCAGCGGTCAGCAGTCCGACGAGCTGCTTGCGCGACGGATCACGGAATGCTGGCCGCGCAAGCGACCGCTTGCCGAGGAAGTCCCGCTTCGTGTTTGCGACCGCCCAGGCAAGTCCGGCGTCATCCGGGCTAACCGTACCGTCCGTGTCCTGTCCGACGATGATGTAGCCCTTCTCTGCCCGCAGCTGATGCATCGCATCCGTGCCGTAAGGCGCAAGACCGAGCGGCTCGCCTGCTGAAAACAGCGACTCGCAGACATACGCCGCATAGTCGGCGGGGACATTCAGCTCGAAGCCCAGCTCACCGGTGAAGCTCACGCGCCACAGTAGCAGCGGGGCGCCGAATACGCGGCCGCGTGCTAAGCTCATATGCGGCAGAGCGCCCGCTGACAGATCTATCCCTTCGACGTGAGGCTGCAGCAGCTGTCGCGCTTGTGGCCCCTGGATGGCAATCACCGCCCAGTGCTCTGTGGTCGAGGTCAGCCAAACCTTGAGATCGGCCCACTCGGTCTGGCGATAGTCCTCCATCAGGGCTAGCACCCGCGCCGCGCCGCCGGTGGTGGTCGTTACACAGAACCGATCTGCGGCCGTGCGTGCAATGACACCATCATCGAACACATAGCCGTCATCGCGCAACAGGACGCCATAGCGGCATCGGCCCACGCCCAGGTTGGTGAGGTCATTCACATAGAGCCGATTCAACAGCTCCTCTGCGTCCGGTCCGACCACCTCAATCTTGCCCAGTGTGGAGGCATCGAACAGCCCACAGGCATTGCGCACCGCGTGGCATTCGCGAGCAATGGTCTGCGCTGCACCTTCGTTGGCGCGCGGGAAATAGAGCGCTCTCTTCCACAGACCCACGTTCTCGAACACGGCTCCACGCGCTGCCGACCAGTCATGCAACGGTGTCTTGCGCACCGGCTCGAAGAGATTGCCACGCGCGTGCGCGGCAAGCGCGCCGAGTGTCACGGGTGTGTAAGGCATCCGGAACGTGGTGAGACCCACATCTGGAATGCTTCGCCCGAGCTCGCGTGCGACGATTCCGAGCGCATTCAGATTCGAGGTCTTGCCCTGATCGGTTGCCATGCCGGTGGTCGTGTAGCGCTTGACGTGCTCGATCGAGCGGAAGCCCTCGCGCACCGCGAGCGACAGATCGCGCACGGTAACGTCGTTCTGCCAGTCGACGAATGCCTTGCCGCGCACGCGGCCGACCGGCTGCGGCAGAGCCCCGATGACCCCTTCCAGCCGGATCGAATCGCACTCGACTCGTGGCACGCGCGCATTCCCGAGACTCACGCCCAGTGAGCGTGCCGCGCGCGTCGCAGCCGCGGTGCCGTCTTCAAGGGCACTGGCCAGATCCAACACACCGCGGCACGCTCCGGCTGAATGTGTTCGCTCGGCTGGCGTTCCGGGAAGGAAGGCTTGTGCGCCCTCCTCCCACACGAGCTGGCCGCGCGACTGCGAGAACAGGTGGATGCTGGGCGTGAAACCGCCGGACATCAGCAACAGATCGCAAGCGAATGTCTGCTCCGACCCAAGTACCAAAGCACCGGCGTCATCGAGCTGCGCGAGCGTCACAGAGCGGACACGCTGGCCGCCGGTGGTGCCCAGGACGGTCGCGCGCGCTCGCGGCGCTAGGCCGAGCTCCCGCGCAGCCCGGGACAGCGGCCCCGCTGCAGCGGCACGGGTGTCTGCGATCGCCACAACGCGGGCGCCTGCTGCGTGCAGCTCGATCGCCGCCTGGTAGGCGGCATCATGCGCGGTGACCAGCACCACACGCCGTCCTGCCATCACGCCGTAGCGATTGAGGTAAGTTCGTGCGGCGCCAGCGAGCATGACAGCGGGCCGATCGTTTCCGGGGAAGACCAGCGGACGCTCGAGGGCGCCGGCCGCGAGGATCACTTCCTTCGCTCGCACCTGCCACAGCCGCTCGCGCGGCAAATGTTCGGCCGGCCGCTCGTGGTGGTCCGTGATCCGCTCGGTGAGCCCTATCATGTTGTGCGGGAAATAGCCGAATGCTGTCGTCCGCGTCAGCACGGTAGCCCGAGGCACGTCCGCCAGCTCCCGTACATTGCGTTCGCACCACGCGTCCGCAGCCTCACCATCGATACGGGCGGACCGATCGCTCAGCAGCGAGCCGCCGCACTCAGCCTGGCGCTCGCAAAGAATGACCGACAGGCCCGCACGCGCGGCCGTGACCGCGGCGCTGAGCCCGGCAGGCCCGGCACCCACGACCAGCACGTCGCAGTGAGCGTAACGATGGCCGTAATGGTCCGTGTCGGGCGCTGCTGGCGAGCACCCGAGGCCGGCGGCGGCGCGAATGGCGGGCTCGTACAGTGAGCGCCAGGCGCCCCGCGGCCACATAAAGGTCTTGTAGTAGAACCCTGCGGGTATGAATCGCCCGAGGTAGTCATTGAGGCGACCGAGATCGAAGGATAGCGAGGGCCAGCGGTTCTGGCTCTTAGCGATCAGCCCGTCGTACAGCTCGACGTCCGTGTCCGGGAGGTTTGGTGTTGAGCGTGCGGCGTCGCGCACGACCGTGACCAGCGCGTTGGGTTCCTCGGCACCCGCGCTGAGAAAGCCGCGCGGCCTGTGATACTTGAAGGAGCGGCCGACGAGGTGCACGCCGTTTGCGAGCAGCGCGGAGGCGAGCGTATCGCCCTGCACACCGGTGTACTGGCGCCCGTCGAACGTGAAGCGCAGAGCCTTCGTCCGATCGATGCGGCCACCGGTGCGGGTACGCATCTGTGGGCTCATTGCCGGCCAGGTGTGGGTCCGGGCTCAGTCGCGGGCGGTGGTGGCTCATCCCGCCGGTAGGTCGCGATGAACCGGTCGCTGGCCGTATCGCGCAGGGCATTGAAGAATTGACCGCATCCGTACGCGTGCCGCCAGCGCTCCGCCTGAACGCCCTTGACGTTGCTGCGCACGTACAGAAAGTCGGCCCATTCCTGGTCCGAGACAGCAGCGCCTGCGGGACGTGCGATATGCGCCTCGCCGCCGTAGGTGAACTCGATCTCGGGGCGCGTGCCGCAGTAGGGACAGTGAATCACAAGCATGAGGCGACTGCTGGTTTCAACTCAAGGGAGGCGCGAGCATGCGAGCAACCTCAGTGCGAGACGGCCGCAGCGGCGGCCTCATCGATGAGATAGCCGTCGCGGAAGCGCTCGATCGTGAACGGCGCATTGATCGGATGGGGCGCATCGTGCGCGATCGTCCACGCGAACAGATGGCCAGCCCCGGGCGTTGCCTTGAAGCCACCTGTACCCCACCCGCAGTTCACGTACAGACCAGGCACCGGCGTCTTGGCAATGATCGGCGACCGGTCCGGCGTGACATCGACGATGCCGCCCCAGTTGCGCAGCATCCGCAGTCGTCGGAACAGGGGGAACAGCTCGCAGATCGCCGCCAGCGTGTGCATGTTCACATGCAGTGCCCCGCGCTGTGTGTAGGACGTGTAGGCATCGGTGCTCGCGCCGATCACCAGCTCGCCCTTGTCGGACTGGCTGATGTAAGCATGAATGGTGCTTGACATCACCACGCACGGCAAGACCGGCTTCACCGGCTCGGACACCAACGCCTGCAGCGGGAAGCTCTCCAGGGGCAGGCGCAGCCCTACCATCCCCATGACGACGCTGGTGTGCCCCGCTGCCGACACGCCCACCTTCGCAGCGCTGATGACACCGCGTGTGGTCTCGAGCGCTGCAACCGCACCCTTCCCGTCGCACCGGACCCCGGTCACCTCGCAGTTCTCGATGATGTCGACGCCGAGCGCATCCGCTGCTCGCGCGTAACCCCAGGCAATCGCATCGTGTCGGGCTATTCCACCGCGCCGCTGCAGCGCTGCGCCCAGCACCGGATAGCGAAGCCGATCGTCGATGACCAGCGGCGGACAAAACCCACGGGCCTGCTCGGACGTGAGCCACTCATTGTCCACGCCATTGGCGCTATTCGCATGCACATGACGCTTGAACATGTGCACGTCGTGAGCGGTATGACACAGCATCATCACGCCACGCTGGGAGAACATCAGGTTGTAGTTGAGCACCTGCGTCAGGCCTTCCCAGATCTTCAGCGCGTGGTCGTAAAGCGCGGCACTCTCATCGAACAGATAGTTCGAGCGAATAATCGTGGTATTGCGCCCGGTGTTGCCGCCACCCAGCCATCCCTTTTCCAGCACTGCGACGCTGCGCAAGCGGTGCTCGCTCGCCAGATAGTAGGCAGTGGCCAGCCCGTGGCCGCCGGCGCCAACGATGACGGCATCGTACGCGCGCTTGGGCTCCGGCGACCGCCATTGCTGTCGCCAGTGCCTGTGCCCCGTGAGGCCGCCCCGCAGGAGCGAGAAGCCACTGAATCCTCGCATCGCTCCGTAGCCTCAGGCGCGCAGCTCGCGACCTGCGGGGTCGTAGGGTGATTCCTGCACGAGGGTCGCACGCTTGCGCTCACCCAGGATCTCGATGGACACGGGCGTGCCGACTTTCGAGAGCTCCGCGGCAATGTATCCGATGGCGAGGCTCTTCCCAAGCACGTGCCCATAGCCGCCTGAAGTGGCGCGCCCCACCATCACGCCCTGCATATCGAAGATCGGCTCGTTCCCGAGCGGGTCCGCATCCGTGACGTCATGCACCTCGAGCGTGACGAAGCGATGGAGGATGCCGTGTGCCTGTTGCTGCACGAGAGCGTCCTTGCCGATGAAGGCCTGCTTGTCGAGGTGCACGAAGCGATCGAGGCTGGCCTCGAAGGGTGTGTAGTCGGGCGTCAGGTCAAGGCCCCACATACGGTACGACTTCTCTATGCGCATCGAGTCCATCGCGCGCATGCCCACCATGCCGATATCGTACTCACGACCCGCATCGAGCAGCGCGTCAAACAGCGAATGCGCGTACTCGATGGGAAAGTGCAGCTCCCAGCCAAGCGCACCGACGAAGTTCACGCGCAGTGCGTACACCTCGGTCGCAAGGCCGACTTCAAGCACCTGACCGGAGAGCCACGGAAACGCCGCATTGTGAAGCGGCGCGTCCGTGAGCTTCGACAGCACATGGCGGGCCTGCGGGCCTGCCAGGGCAAAGCACCCCCGCGCGCCGGTCACGTTACGCAGTGTAACCGAGCCGTCCATCGGCAGCGCCCTCTGCAGGTAGTCGCCGTCGTAGCGCTCGGCGGCACCGGCACTGACGACGTAGAAGCGTTGATCCGCCAGCTTCGTGATCGTGAACTCGGAGCGCATGCCGCCGCAAGGCGTGAGTGCGTGACACAGCGCCATCTGCCCGATCCTGGTGGGCACCCTGTTGGCCACGAGGCCATCCAGCCAGGCCGCAGCGCCCGGACCGCTGACTTCGTGCTTCGTGAAGGGCGCGAGGTCGATGATGCCGACGGCCTGGCGCATGCGCCGGCACTCGTTGCCGACGTGCTCGAAATCGTTGGTGCGCCGGAAGCTCCACTGGTCGCGCCGCTCCACCCCCGCCGGGGCAAACCAGTTAGCGCGCTCCCAGCCGTATCGCTGTCCCCAGACTGCGCCCATGCGATCGAGCTTGTCGTAAACGGCGCTGGTCTTGGCCGGCCGCGCGGCCGGGCGTTCTTCATCCGGGAAATGGATCGTGAAAACGTTGCGATAGGTCTCCTCGTTCTTCATGACAACGTAGCGCTTACCCGCGTAGGCGCCGAACCGGCGCGGGTCCACCGCGAGCATGTCGATGCCCGGCTCCCCCTCGACAATCCACTCGGCGAGCTGCCAGCCCGCACCGCCGGCGGCCGTGATGCCGAAGCTGTGGCCTTCGTTGATCCACACGTTGCGCACGTCCCAGGCCGGGCCGACGAGCGGGCTGCCGTCCGGTGTGTAGGGAATCGGGCCATTCACGACGTCCTTGATGCCGCATTTCTCGAGCGGCGGGACGCGTCGCGTGGCCGCTTCGACGTGCGGCAGCAAGCGATCGAGATTCCCCGGCAGCAGGCTGCGGCCGAAAGACTCGAGCACGCCGTCCGCAAAGACCGCGGGTGCGCCGTTCTCGTAAGGACCCAGGATCCAGCCGGAGCGTTCTTCGCGCAGATAGTAAGACTGGTCAGGCTCACGCAGGACCGCCAGCTCGGGCGCGCCACTGCGGCGATAGGCCACGAGCTCCGGCGATTCGTCGTAAACGATATACTGGTGCTCGACAGGGATCGCCGGCACGTTGAGGCCGAACATCCGGCCGGTTTGCCGCGCGTAGTTGCCGGTGGCGCACACAACGTGCTCGGCCATGATGTTGCCCTGGGTCGTGCGCAGCTTCCATTCGCCGGATGCGGTGCGCTCGGCCGCCATCACCTCAGTCTGCAAGTAGATCTCCGCACCCGCGTTACATGCGCCCTTGCGCAGCGCCATGGTGAGATCGGCCGGCGCAATGTGACCATCGTCGGGATGAAACAGCGCGCCGATGATCTTCGCCGTCTCGCGGCCGTCCCCCAGGTTGACGAGCGGCCACAGAGCCTGCACCTCATCGGGCGTGACGATCCTGAAGGGGACGCCGATCGTGTTCGCCGTGGCGCAATACTTGTGGTACTCGTCCATGCGCTCGGGACACGTCGCGAGCCGCAGGTTTCCCGTGACGTGGAAGCTCACATCCTGCCCAGTCTCGGCGCCTAGCCGCTTGTAGAGATCGACCGAATACTTGTGCAGCTGGCCGACCGTGTAGCTCATATTGAAGAGCGGCAGCAGCCCTGCGGCGTGCCAGGTCGACCCAGCCGTCAGCTCGGCTCGCTCGAACAGGACCACATCGGCCCAACCCTTCTTGGTGAGGTGATAAAGCGTGCTGACGCCCACGACGCCGCCGCCGATGATCACCACACGCGCATGACTCTTCACGCTTGAGAATCCGGTTTCTTCACAAGCCCCATCGGCCTTCTACCCGGCGCGTGCGCGAAAAGCTTGTCTCGATCGGACCTGTTCATTGGAAAAAATCGCCTGTGGAGGCGACCTGGTGCCCAACTGGCATCCGGATCACCCGCGAGCTCGAGAAACGCGCTGTCACCCTCGACCCGCACACGAAGCGGTCCAGTCGGGGCCTTCCAGGACTGCACGGTGTGCGGTCTCAAGCCGAGCGGCACCTTCAGTGGGTCCCGAAGTCTTCGCGCACAACGTGCACGGCTCCTCTGTAACGTGCGTGCCTAAAGCTTGGACTTATATTCCGTCTGTACCGGCCGGATGCTCTTGTCTGTGCCAAAGAAGGCATGCTTGGACATATCGGCCGAATACTTGCTTGCCTCGGGCTTGCGCCCCAGTGCCTCGGCCAGCGCGCGGATGTGGTGCGGGCCCGCCCCGCAGCAGACGCCCAGGTAGCGCACGCCTAGCTCGTACGCTTCGCGGCCGAACTCGAATATCTCACCACGGGTGCACACGAAGGGATCCAGCCCGACCGGGAACGCCCGAGCGCCGCCGCAGCACGGATCGGTGAGGGACATGAACGCGGGCTGCTCGGGCGTCGTCCGGTAGGGCACCGGCAGTGCCGCCACGTGACATTTCACCGCCGCGCGAATCTTCTTCAGGATCGGCATCATGGTCGCCGGTCCGCGATGACAGTTGAGGCCCACGACGTCGGCGCCGGCCGCTTCGAGACGCTGGCACGTCTCCTCAGGGCTCCAGCCGTCGCGCAGGGTTGGCTCCTTGTGCACAGAGAAGGTGATCACCGCGGGTAGCTTCGAGCGCTTGATCGCCTCCAGCGCCATCAGCGCCTCGCCACCCCACGAGAAGGTCTCCGCCACAATGTAGTCGACACCGGCATCAGCGGCCCAACCTACCTGCTCGGCGAAGATCCGCTCGACCTCCTGCAGCGCGCTCTTGTCGTTTGGATCGTAGATGTTGGTATTGCAGATATCGCCCGCGAACAATGTATTGGTGCGGCGCGCCACCTTCTTCGCAATGCCCAGGGCGATCTGGTTCATCGGCTCCAGGTCTGCCTCCCGCCCAATGACGCGAAGTTTCTCGCGGTGCACGTAGTACGTGAGCGCCTCCACGACATCCGATCCGGCGTGCACGAAGTCCATGTGGAGCTGCTCGACGACTTCAGGATGTTCCGTCAGCACCATCGGCACGAATGCGCCAGCCTGCAGGTACCCGCGCCGCTCGAGCTCGAACACGTAGCCCTCCGCACAGATGACGGTGTCCTCGGCCAGACGTTCCATCAGGCCGCGCTTAGCGGGCGCGGAGTTCTCGTTCGGGCTATTCGCGGACGTGGTCATGAGATCTCCGGGTCAATGTGAATGTGGTGTGATGGAAGTGTCGTGCAATGTCGAATGTGACGAACGTCGAGCGTCAGGCGCGCATGCGTGCACCGGAAGCATCGACGGCGGCAGCTGCACGGCGCGTTGCCCTGCGGCGCTCGCCAATGATCTCGATCTCAAAGCCCGCGTCGGCCCCCGCCAGGCTCGCCGGGATATAGCCGAGCGCCAGCGACTCCTGCACGCTGTGGCCGAACGCGCCTGAGGTGACCCAGCCGACGACCCTGCCGTCGTGCCAGATGGGCTCGTCACCGATGGCGTCGGCATCGGCGGCATCGACCGTGAAGGTGGCGAGGCGCAGCACACCTTCCGCGTCCATCTCCTCGAGCGCGGCGTTACGGCCAATGAAATCGTCCTTGCCGAAATCCACAAAACGGCTGAGACCCGCCTCACGCGGCCCGTAGATCGGGCGGAACTCACGCGCCCAGGTGCCAAAGCTCTTCTCGATGCGCAGCGCGTTCAGCGCGCGGCCGCCGAAGGAATTAAGCCCGTACTCCCGTCCTGCCTTCACCAGCAGGTCGTAGAGCGCGCGCTGGTAGTCGGTGGTCACCCAGATCTCGTAGCCAAGCTCACCAGTAAAGGAGATGCGGCCCACCCACGCGGGCACCATCCCGATGTCCATGCGTCCGAACGCAAGGAAGGGAAACGCGGCACTCGACAGATCCTGCCGCACGAGACTCTGCAACATCGCACGCGAATGCGGCCCGGCGATCGACAGTCCGACGTACTGCACTGCACAGGGTCGCAACGAAACACCCGAGTCGGGTAGATGCCGTTCGAGCCAGCGCATGTAGTACGTCTCGGCGGCGTAGGTGCCGATCAGGAACACGCGATCGGCAGCCGCGCGACACATCGTGAAATCACCGATGAGCTTACCGCGCTGATTCAGCATGGGCGTGAGCGCAATGCGCCCGACTCGCGGCACGCGATTGGCCATCACGTACGACAGCCACTCCTCGGTACGCGGGCCCGAGACCTCAAGCTTGCCGTAGTTCGAGATCTCCAGCAGACCGACCGCCGTGCGCACTGCCCGACACTCGGCGGCGACATGCGCATGTGCATTCGAGCGCCGGAAGGTAACGTCCTCGTGTGCCTCGGTGCTGCTCGGCGCGAACCAAAGTGGGTGCTCTAGCCCGCAGTAGTCGCCGAACACGGCATGCTCGCTCTGCAGCCGGTCGTAGATCGGGGT
>Ga0123356_10007745_pt1 | contig 10695 bp, 7 predicted proteins | sample TergutEmb28metaG_2_FD_92546 | JGI IMG/M metagenome (GOLD analysis project Ga0123356, IMG submission 92546) | Embiratermes neotenicus P3 segment gut microbial communities from Petit-Saut dam, French Guiana - Emb289 P3 | ecosystem: Host-associated > Arthropoda: Insects > Digestive system > Gut ... | reverse complement strand
CAAGGCTTTTGAGGATTTGTACAATCATTACTATGGAAAGATATTTGCATTGGCACGAATGACTGTAAAGAATGATGCAAATGCTGAAGATATACTGCAGGATACTTTTATAAGCGCATGGAAGAACATGCACAGTCTTGCCGATCCTGCTGCCTTTAACACATGGCTGCAGAAAATAGCATTAAACCAGTGCTACAGTTTGCTGCGTAAGAAAAACATTACTATTCAGATGGATGAAGAAAGCGATATTGAGGATTTTACAGAAGAGCCTTCAAATGAACTCTTGCCATCCATATATGCTGAGCGCGATGATTTGCGTGTAAGGCTTGGTAAGATCATTGACGGATTAAGTGATATTCAAAAGCAAACAGTTGTTTTATACTACTTCAATGAGCAAAAAGTCGAAGAAATAGCATATATCATGGATTGTAATGTTGGCACAGTCAAAAAGAGACTGTTTCTTGCTCGTAAGGCGATACGCACGGAAGTCGAAGAGGAAGAACGCAGAAGCGGCGAGAAGTTCTATGGTATTGCTGGTCTTCCGATGTTACCGATTGGCAGTTTGCTTGCGCAACAGTTTGAATCTCAGGTACTGGCAGCAGAGATTTACACAACAGCACTTGCAGCGGTAACAGAGGCTATTTCAGGCGGCGGTGTCACAGGAGGTGGTGGTATTGCTGCCGAAGCCTCTGTTGCTACAGCCGTCGAAGCAACAGCCGGAGCTTCCGGAGGTTTTATGAGCAGCACAACACCGGGAGCAGCATTAGGTGCATCCGGTGTAACGACCGGTTCTGCAGCAACAGGAATATCGTTAGGTGCAAAAGTAATGATAGGAATTGCAGCAGCAGTAGTATGTGTCGGAATCGGTATAGGTGGCGCATACTTAGTAAGCGACTATATCACGAGTGACAATGAGCTACCGGAGGTTGAGGAGTCCGTGTTTATCGAGAAGCCTACGGATGATGTCACGGAAAAACCAGTACCCACACCTGAACCAACACCCGAGCCACGGCTTGACCCCACACCTGAACCAACACCAAGTGATTTAGATAGTGATGCATGGAAGCAGTTCTATATTGATGTTATTAATGAGTATCGCGAATACGAGGTGTTTAGCCAAGAATTTGTTTCATCGACTCACACCTTACTCCTTATTAACGACGATGATATACCGGAAATGATTAATCATGGTGGAACAACAGCCGGCGGATCGCTGATAATAAGTACGGCTACAAATAACGGGATAGATACTCTTGAACTAGAAGTAAATAGTTTGCTTTCATACATAGAACGTGGTAATAGGTTTATTGTTCAGAGTGGCAGAATGGGTTATTATAGCGATCGCATATATGAAATACAAAATGGTAGATTTGAATTATTGCATGAGGGACACTACGGTGGGTATTTTGGTATTCCTTATAATCAGCATTTTGACCCCAGAGATGCTGAGCTTTACGAGTCTTTTATTTGGAACGATGAAGAAATGACAATGGGAGAGTACGAAAGTATGCGTTTTAGTGCGTTTGATTTTTCAAAAGCTACTACTTTAGCGGGGATAGGGGGGAGTAATAATAACCATCTCATTGATGGTCAGTTTACACCCGATGAGCTTATTAAGAAAATCGAGGATTTTGAGAGATAAGAAGAGTATAACTAATGGGGTCTATAGTCAAAAAAAGGACGGTTATTTCCGTCCTTTTTCTAGTTTGTCGAGGATTTTCATTGCTTTCTTGTAGTGGCGCTTGATTTTTCCGGGGTATAGGGCTTTTTCGTCGGTTGGGACGTAGCCGAATTGCTTGTAGATGTTTATGGCTTTATAACTCCATGTTTGTGTGCTTAGGTATAAATCAACGTCGCCTTCGATTTCAAAAAGGAGCTTCGTTACGTAAGATGTCAATGCCTTTCCGAGACCTAAGCCTTGATAGGCGGGATCAACACTGACCCAATGCAGCCATGCGTGGCGTTCGTCCTCTATATAAGACCACCATGCTGTGGCTGTTGCGATTTTCCCGCCATTTTCTTTTTCTATAAAGACACATCGGCGTCGGAGTTCGTCGGTATTTATATCAGATTCAAAATCTTCTTTGAATCTAAGCAATGCTGCGAACTCACTGTCGAACTCGTCAACTGATGTTTCGATCCTTGCCCAGTCAGTTTCATCCCCTTCTTTGTAAAATACGAATTTATAGCCTTCGGGGAGCGGGTAGTCCGGTATTGGCGTTCCGGTTCTTCTGACCATTTTTATTTTTGCAAAGGGTACTGTTTTATCTAACATTTGAATTCCTCCTGCTATTTTGGGTAACGGGGGAGTCGAGAGGGCGGGGTTATGACTCCGGGGGAGTCAAGGGGGGAGTCGAGGGGGAGTCGAGGGGGCGGGGTTATGACTCCTACAAGTCGATGGGGTGGATCACTATTTTATCGTCTTCTACATCAATGCGAACCTTACTTTTATTACCGATCGAGAGTTTTTCCAGATGGTCTGCGGGGATTTGTACTCGACCGGAGCGGTCAATGAGTGCCAGCTCAAGATGCTCTTCTTCAAGAGCTATAAAATTCGTAATGTTGTTGAACATTTCGGCGCGAAGTATTTCACTGGATGTTTGTCCGTCCCGGATAGCCACGACGCGGTCAACATACTTTGCAATGTCCTGATCGTGACTTACGACTATTACCGTAATGCCGAGTTCGGTTCTCAGACGTTCAAACAACTCCATGATTCCTGCTGATGTTCGAGAGTCCACTGCGCCTGTCGGCTCGTCCGCGAGCAGTATTTTCGGTTTGTTTATCAGTGCGATTGCAATTGCGACACGTTGCTGTTCACCGCCTGAGAGTTCGCCTAGTTTGTTTTTCCTTCGTTTTGCCAGCCCGACCATATCTATTAGTTCTGCGCAGTAATTTTTTTCAAACTTCCTGCCGATTCTTCCAACGAGTTCAACATTTTCCTTTGCTGTAAGATATGGTATAAGATTACGCGCGTTGTTTTGCCATACGAAACCTACAGCTTCACGCTTGTAAGCGGCAAGCTCAATGCGGTTTAGCTTACGAAGGTTTCGACCGTCAACGGTCACACTCCCCATCGTTGGTTGGTCAAGCCCTCCGAGTATATTGAGCAGAGTTGACTTACCGCTACCGGATGCTCCTATTATTGCCATGAACTCAGCACGCTCGATTGTGAGGTCGAGCCCTTGCAGTGCCATGACCTCAGTATCCCTAGTCTTGTATATCTTGACCAGGTTATCACATTCGATCATATTTGTAGATTCATAACTCATCTGTTATCTCTCCGTCCAGCATTGTATAAACTTTGCTGCCCAGTTCCATAAATGCAGGGTCGTGTGTTGTCATAACGATTGTGATTTTTTCGCTTTCAATCAAGTCTAAAAAGACCCTTACAACTTGCAGTCCGGTCAAAGTGTCAAGCTCGGCTGTTGGTTCATCGGCAAAGATGACCTTTGGTTTATGTGCCATTGAGCGGGCAATGGCAACTCGCTGCTGCTCACCACCGGAGAGTTCTGCAGGCAGGTGTGCCATTCGTTTTGATAAGCCTACTATCGACAGGCATTCTGCGGCTCGCTCTTTACGCTCCGTGTATTTCATTCCGGCGATGCGCATGCCGAAATCGACGTTTTCCAACGCAGTCATATAAGGCATGAGTGCTACGGACTGAAAAATTATACCGCAGTTTTTTCGTCTGTAGCTATCCCGCCATCCGTCGCTAGCGTTGATTGCATCTACTCCTTCAAAAAGCAACTCTCCACTGTCGGGTCTGTCAAGGAGGCATAGTTGGTTTATAAGCGTGGTTTTTCCCGAACCGGAGCGCCCGCGCAGTATTGTCAATCCACCTGTTTTTACTTCAATGGATGCCATATTAAGAGCGAAAATCTCATCGCTTCCTATTTTGTATTTTTTTACCAGATCGTTGCATTTGATAATCGTTTCCAATTTGGGAAACCTCCGGTTTTAATATATATCTTATTGCCGTTTAGTCCTCGCCAAGCTTAAGTACTTGATCTGTTTTTAGACGTCTTATCATCACTATTAGCACAGTTAGTCCTGCAACAAGCATTCCGCCAAATGCGACAAGTAAGGTAGTATAATCCGATCTGACTGCTGTTGTCAGGAATGGTGGAACCTGTTCCGACACCGAATAAATAAGCTGTAGGGTTGGCACGAATAGGCGACTTGTAAGTATTCCAACTCCAAACCCGGCTCCGATCGCTGTACCTGAAACTAATAGTTGCTCCCACATCAAGGTAGTGACCAGCCCAAGCCGGGACAACCCCATTGCGCGTAATATTCCAAACTGCAACAACCGCGATCGTATCGACAAAACCCAATAGATCAGGAAACCGATGAAAGTAATGCACAACGTGACTATGAACCCGAGCGTCAGAGTTCCGTTCATGCCTTGCAGCATAGGGTCGTTTTTAGCGACGATCAAGTTTTGATTCATATCATTTATTCTGGACACTCTTATTTCAGCTTCATTTAGAGCGTCATAAAGCTCGAGAGAAGTAGTGCCCTCTTCAAGACTCAGCCAAACGGAGTATGGCTCAATACGCATCTGACGATGTATCGTGTTCAGGTTGGCGATAACAAAGCTCGATTGTAAAACCGGGTTTATTCCGGGCCAATAATCTACAAAACCGTATATGGTACAATCCAGGCTGCCTGACTGCTCTCTCCACCCGATTTTAACATGGTCGCCTACCCGGAAACCAAACTCGTCACGTAATGATGATGACATTAAAACGGCTGATGGGTCTGCAGTCATCAGGTTGAGGTAGCTATTGATATGTGCAGGAAACAAGTCCTCTCTAAACCAGGCAACCTGTCCAAACTCGTTTGGTATGATCCCCATGATCTCCGAATTTACTCTCATTTGGCCGGTTGAGATAGTAACTCCATCACGTCGATATACCTTAGTTGCTTCTTCGACACCATTAAGCCTTTGGAAGACATCAAAAGGCGGCTCTTTTACCTGTGTGCGGTATATTATCATTTCATCGGAGGCACCGGTATCTGATCCACCCATATTTGGAGGAGGAGGAACTGTTCTGTGATATGATATCTCTCCGTCTTCTGAGAGCTCTACACGATAGTATATCATTTCAAGTGGCCACGATTGGGTCAGTACGATGTCTGCTCCATTTTCATATCGGATACGATCTTCCAAGAATCTGTTGAGGGTCCGTGCTGCTGTAGCATTAAACAACCCGAGTCCTATGTTGAAAACGAGAAACAATGCAAGGAATTGGCTGCTGCCTCTAAAGCGCGAAATAGACAGTAAGGTGGAGTAAAGCGTTGGAGGCCAGATTTTTCTTCCCAGCCAGTAAATCAGCTTTACTATATATGGAAACAGCCTTATAAAAGCAAGGCCGGCACCCAGTACAAACATCGAGCTTGCGGCAAGAACCAAAGGATCAACAGGTGCACCGACACCGCTGAGATCAGATATTGCACGTATCTCCGCATTAGTTCTGTAGAGGTTTAATGAGTAGAGGGATACAAGGATCAACACAGCGTCGAGCCATAGTTTTTGCCAAAGGGGTGCAGCTATACGGCGACTCTTTTTCTGTTTGGTTTTTACGATAGTATCACGTGTAGCTAAAAGCGGGGGTATTAGCATTATCAATATGAATAATATAATGGCATATCCGGCGTATTGATATGAGGTTGCAGAGAGTTCAAGCGGTAATCCGCGTCTTACAACGAGCTCCATGAAACCATTAGAAAGTCCCAAGACACGTGAAGCGAGCAGTCCCAACGGCGGTCCGGTAATGAAAGCAAAGCCTGCAATCAATACACTCATTAGGGCGTACACTGAGAAAATCTGCGAGTTTCGAGCCCCGCGGCTCTTCAGTACCGAGATCTCATTTCGTTCGTGGCTTATCATGAGATTTGAGACCATGTATATATAGAAGAGCAGCATGATTATCACCGGGACAATGAGAATCCACAGCATAAACTCCAGAACATCCCGTCTTTCAGAGTATGTGCGTAATGAAAATTCCATAGGAAATGTGAGGCGTCCGTCTCTGAAGATATCATGATGCACTCTTCTTGTTGTGCTCAGGATGCTGCTTACATCGTTAAGCCGGATTTCGGTGTAGTCAAAGCAGTAATAGAACGATAAAAAAGATACAAAATTCGATTCTGTTTCAACAAACGTCTCTACAAGATAATCATAATCTATTATAAATGTTGTTGCGTAAAATCCAAAATCGCTATACCAGTAAGGCTCTTCGAATCTTGGCTCGAATACCCCAACGCAAACAGCTTTTCCAAATTGTCTGTCGGTATCTCTTGGGAGAGCATATGTAAAGAGATCAAACTCTTGATTTAAGCGGATATCTGATCTCTGGTAGTCTGCTCTTGATAATACAAACTCAAATACATCTCCCGAAGTACTATGGTTTGGTGCTCTGCCGGAGATAATATCTACATGATCCCAAAAATCCTCAATCCCAAAAATTGAAATTTGGCGTAAATCTTCCATAGGTTGAGTGAAGTAGAAAAAACGGTCTAATGAGTAATGTTTACGTGATGCTAATACAGGCAATTGCATATTCGGGATATAATCATTTTCAACCAAATGCTCAAATCTTCTCGCTCGTTCATAGCCTTCTTGATACTCGTCGTCACTGCTCTTGATTATTACACTCAGAAACCAGTTCCCCGGATAATCCCCGGTGCTTAGTTGTTGTGCTTCAAGATCCTTCAACAACATGTGTCGATATACACCATCGGAATATGTGGGAATGATCGAGAGAACAGCAACAAAAACGATGGCTCCTATTAACAAGCAAGATACCATCCATTTGTTGCGTATCATTTTTTTAAGAGTAAAAATCAGCATGAAGTGTCTCCAGAAGTCGCTTTAAGTCACCTTTCGATGCCTACTATCAGCATCTCGCCTTCCTCAAGTCCGGCTAAAACCTCAACATGTGTTCGGGTAACAATCCCTATGTCTATATCTCGCTCTGTACGCATTCCGTCTTCCAAAATCTGTACAAAGCTTTGCCCCAGGAAATTGGACGTTGCAGTACTTGGGATTATTATGACATCGTTTTTTTCTTCCATGAATATACTGAAACTGTATCGTGAACCTATGCGTACTCCGGCAGGAATACCCGCCGGGTTTTTTGCAGTAAAAATGACTGTATTTCTGTAGCGGTCTCTGTCTTCTTGCGGTACATTTGAAGGTATCATAGAAACGCTTGCTTTAATGCTTTGCGAATCTACCACTATATCGGCTTCCATTCCTTGTCTGATTCTTAATACCTGATTACCGCTGTATTCAAATTGGATATGTGCAGGGTCGGCAATGGTCAAGATTATACTCCTACCGGGCACAAATTCACCAATTCTATAACTGCTGAGAAAAACGATTTCCCCGTCTACAGGGGCTATTATAGTTGACTTTTCAAGCTCGTCTTCCAGTTGTGTCAAGAGAAGCTCTGCCATTTCCAGGTCAAGCTCCGCATGTCGACGCGCAAATCTCGAACCACTTGTTCTTGTTATTTCCTCGAGTGAAAGCGTAAGTTTTTCTACCATTATTTGCTGTCGTTGAATGTCTATCTCCAACGAATCGGTATCCAAACGTGCAAGAATATCTCCGGCTTCCACCATTTGTCCGGTGCGTACATCCAGCTCAGCGAGAAAACCCGAACGATTATGGAAAGTCATGTCATAATGGATAGACGACCCTGCAACGACATAGTCCTCAAGAATGTCCTGTATTGTTCCTCTTTCGACTTCTATAGTGCGGAACTCCACTTCTTCAGGCTTGAGTAAATCAGGCGGCAAAAGCTCTTCCTCTCTCGGCAGCATGCAGCCTGATAATAAACCTATTATTATTGAAACTATGAGTAATATAGTAACTCTCATGTGAAACCTCGCTTTCTGGTTTGGTTGCCCGGGGCGTGTGGGGTTTTTGAAATAGCTGTGTTACTGTTGAGTGAGTTTTTTGGTATTATATCATAAGAAGATAAAATTGACGATAATTACACTTCATGTTATTCTCTAATGAGAAAAATGATTCCTGTAATGATAAAAAAACGGAGTGATGGGTTTGAAAGTTTTTTCGGACTATGAGAGTATGGCGATGCTCAATCTTTCGGATGATGAGAGAGTTATGCTAAAAGAGCGTTTTGAAGAGATCGCAGGTGGTTTTTCTGCACTTGATGCTATTGATGTTGAAGGTGTAGAGCCGCTTGTTACGGTTTTGGATCTGCATAGTGTTATGCGTGAGGATGTGTCTGCGGAGCTTATTCAAAGAGAGGAGCTGCTGTCGAATGCTCCGGAGCAACATGACGGGTACTTCCAGGTTCCTGCGGCGATAGACTGAGGTGTTTATGGGTTACTCAACGATTCTTGAAAAATCAATAATGCAAAAGGGAAAGCCGGCGACAGCAGGCTCAAAGATGCTGGAGGGTTTTATCTCGCCGATCGATGCTTTTGTTGTGGAGCGTCTTGAATCTGCAGGTGTTGAGATTCTTGACAGGGCGGATATGGATGAGTTTGGTTTGTGCGGGCTCTTTGGTGGTGGCATAGGTGGTGGCATAGGTGGTGCAGCCGATGATGTTGTCTGCGCTATTGACGGTGTTGCAAGCGGCAAAGCTGACTTTGCTCTATGCAACGACTACACCGGAGCGGTAAGTCGAGTTGCAGGTGAGTTTGGTGTTTATTATATTCATCCTACATATGGTACTGTATCAAGATACGGTCTTATTCCTGCTGTTACTTCGATGGATCAGATTGGGATTATTTGTAAGACTCCGGAGGTTGGATTTGAAGCCTTGCGAATAATAACGGGGTATGATGCTAAGGATGGCGTTATGTCGCCTGGTGAAGCAGGGCTGGGGAAAGCGAAGCTTAAGGACTGGATTGCTTCAAACGCTCGCAATGACGAAGGGACTGATTTCTCAAAAGTCTACACTCAAGTAATGCAGATACTTTGCTCGGCTGAGTTGAGTAATAATATTAGCCGATATGATGGGATAAAGTTTGGGCACAGGAGTAAGGAATATAATGGGTTAAATGAGCTGTACAAAAAGAGCCGGACTGAGGCATTCGGAGAGGATGTCAAGCTTGCGGCTATTCTGGGTGCTATGGTGTTGTCGCAGGAGAACTACTTGCGGTACTACGACAAGGCTATGCGTCTGCGACGGATGATCAGGGATTCGCTGGAGTTTGATAAGTATGATGTGATAGTGACATGGGACTCTGTTTTGTCCAGATTGTGCGGTTTGCCATCGCTTACAACACCCGAAAAGGTGTATATCGCAGATGCCGGGCGAGAGGACATTTTAGAGTCCGTTTTATTGGATAATAAATTTGAGAAAATTTCAGTTATAGGGGACATAGGGACCGATGTTAATGCCGCCGAAGGAGGTGGCTCATGAAATACGAAGTAGTTATGGGGCTTGAAGTCCATGTTGAGCTTTCAACTGAGTCTAAGCTTTTTTGCTCATGTTCGGCGAAGTTTGGTGCAGAACCTAATGAAAATGTATGTCCTGCGTGTTCGGGTATGCCCGGATTTCCTGCTGTTCTAAATAAAAGAGCTGTTGAGCTTGGGATTGCTGCAGGACTTGTTACTAACAGCGAAATAGCCCCTGTGATCACATTTGACAAAAAGAACTACTTTTATCCGGATTTACCGACAGGTTATCAGATAACACAGTTTTTTGCTCCGATTTGTACGAATGGTTGGGTAGAAGTCGATGTGGATGAAGCTGATGCGAATGAAGCGAATGGATCGAGGAAGAAAAAGCGTATTTCGCTAAAACAAATCCATTTGGAAGAGGATGCGGGAAAGCTTGTACATGAGCCGCGCACCAGGACTTCACTTATCGATTTTAATCGTGCCTCTGTTCCGCTTATTGAAATCGTATCAAATCCTGATTTTCGCTCTGCTGATGAAGTTACGGCGTATCTTGAGAAGCTGAGACTGCTATTGAGCTTTGCGGGTATTTCAGACTGCAAGATGCAGGAAGGTTCAATGCGCTGCGACATCAACATATCTGTGCGTGAGGCGGGCAGTGAGATGCTGGGTACACGTACGGAAATCAAGAACATGAACTCACTTAAGGCTATTGCCAGGGCTATTGAGTATGAGTCTTTGCGGCATATCGATGCTTTGGAGACAGGTAGTGAGAAGCTTATTCAGGAGACAAGGCGTTGGGATGATGATATCGGTATGACTTATTCCATGCGTGAAAAAGAGGAGGCAGCGGATTATCGCTACTTCCCGAATCCGGAGCTGATGCCGGTGCATATTGGCGAAGATTGGGTTGAAAGTGTTCGAGCCGCTCTGCCGGAGCCTGCTCACGAGAAGTACGAGCGTATGACTGTCGAGTTAGGTCTGCCGGCTCATGACAGTAAGGTCATTTCCGGTAGCCAAAATCTTTCACGAATATTCGACGGTACTTTGAAGTTGTTTAATAAGCCTAAAGATGTTTCAAATTGGATCATCGGTGAGCTTCTTGCGATTGCTAAGGATTTAGATATCAACGATGATGATATAGATGTTGATATTTGTAAGTTTGCTAAGGTCGCGATGCTGGTCGATGGTGGTAAAATAAACCGCACGGTCGGTAAAAAGGTTCTAATAAAAGTTTTTGAGGAAGATGTCGAGCCTGAAGCTTATGTGGAAGAGCAATCTCTTGCAATGGTCAGCGATACGGGGCTTTT
>Ga0123356_10007744_pt1 | contig 10696 bp, 7 predicted proteins | sample TergutEmb28metaG_2_FD_92546 | JGI IMG/M metagenome (GOLD analysis project Ga0123356, IMG submission 92546) | Embiratermes neotenicus P3 segment gut microbial communities from Petit-Saut dam, French Guiana - Emb289 P3 | ecosystem: Host-associated > Arthropoda: Insects > Digestive system > Gut ... | reverse complement strand
TTACCCGCAAACATTGGTTTTTTAGGGCTTTTACCCGGACCGCAGTTATACCTTATAATAATATCCCTTGTCAGAGAAGTTCCGCCAACGGATTGTACGCCCGCACTGCCGTCTTCCTTTTCTTGTTTAAAAGTAATTTCTATTCTGGCGTTTGGGGGTACCAGGTCTCCGTCAGGTCTAAAAATTAATAATCTATCGCCGTCGGAAAGTTCTGCAAATTCATCTTCCGGATTAGACGAAAATCTAAAAGTCGCGCGCGCTTTTTCTTTATCGATAACATTATTATTAATGGATATACTGATAGTATCCCAGTTTAATGTTTCTTTTATCATGCGATCTGAAAAATTAATCATGACATTAAAGTCCGTATACTCCTGTCTTCCAAAAACTATATTAGTTGATTCTATAAAAGGCCGTTCTTGTACATTAGGGCGCAATCTAACCGGAGCTGTTGTATTTATAATAACACTTGTAATGGGAGAACCCGGATCCTCGAACTTTACTATACTATCGTCATTTGTGATTTTCCAAATATTATTTTCATCTTGATACTCCGCTTCCCATTCTTTAAATTCGAATTCCGCAGAGGGAAAATAATTAATTAAAAACGGTATTCCAGGTTTTGGCACTGGATTTGTGAGATTGCCTGCGGGAGGATTGGATGTTCCCCATGCCGGCTGAATACGCAATAAAACAGAAAGATTATCCGCGGTCGCGCCCCACGGTCCGATAAACAATTGCGCGCCGTTAGAAGGCAATACGTAAACAAAAATTTCTACCTGGGTACCTTCCGCGTTTTTGGGAACAAATTTTACCTTGTCTGTATTTGTCTGGTTTTCTGAACTTCTCCAGGTTGCAATGATACCTTCGTCTATTGTCCATGCCTGCCAGCCTGCAAACGGATAATCTTTTGACGGTTGAAAAGTAAGGTTAAATGAATAACCCTTTTTTACAGTTTTTGGCTGTGAGCCCATAAGGCTCGTTGTTCCCAGATTTCCTGCTTCTATCTGAAGCGGAACCCAAGGCGCATTGGCGTACGCAATCTCTGCGTCAATTCTTTTTAGCATATCAGGATCTATAGTTGCGTTAAAAAGTTCGCAGGCGGTGAATAAAAAAAGGTATGTTAAAGAGAAAAAAAGAATGGCTATTAGGAAGCGTTGCAGAGCAGGTAAATTACCCCCCCCCCCCCCACCTTTTTCTGTTGGTGGGTTTTTTTTATAAATATTATAATTACATATTTTGGTTAAAAAAGTTGGCGGGGTGAAAAAAAAAAAAAGTTGCCTTTTTGAAAGGTTGAAGCGCAGGTGTTTTTCCCCCCCCCCCCCCCATTCTCTGTTGGTTGGTTTTTTCAATCATAATAAGTATTTTATCATTTTATAGTTAATTTTTCAATACTATCTCCCGTTGACTTAACGCCCTTGCAAAGCTTAAAATAAACCAGGGGGGGATATGTCGGCAAAAATTCGTCAAATTCTAAACATTGTTCTAAAACCCCTGCATTTGTTCAAGCGGCGGTTTCCGCTCCTTTCCTACATCGTAAACAGATTATTAACAATGCTTATTATGCTCTTCCTATTGGGACTCGCAGTGTTTGGGCTTATGGCTCTTGCGCCCGGCGATATTGTCGACCAGATTATGATGCAGCAGTTGTTCAGTGAAAATCAGGGAAGAGCGGGACAGAACTGGCAAGCCATGACTGACGACCAGCTTGCAGCGCGCCGGGCGGAACTTGGTCTTGACCAGCCATTTTATGTGCAATATATGCGCTGGCTTAACCGTGTTGTGGTTCACGGCGATCTTGGTGTTAGTTTAATTTCGCGCGCGCCTGTTTCGTTTTTGCTTTCTACAAGAATAGTTAACTCGCTTATTTTAAATTTAATTTCGCTTGTTTTTATAACGATTTTTTCTTTTGCGTTAGGCGTATATTTTTCCACCAAGGCAGGAACAAGAGCAGATTATGCGGTAACTTTTTTTGCGCTTTTGCTTCATGCATTCCCTGGACTTTTACTGCTTATACTGCTGCAGCTTTTTGCTTCTGTTTCAGGGCTTTTTCCCGTAACGGCATACCCGCCCTTCCCGTTCGCCGAAGCGCCCGCAAAATTTGTCTTCTCTTACATGCATCATATATTTTTGCCTCTGTTGTCTGCTTTCCTGGGCGGGATCGGCGGCTCTCTGCGAATGATTCGCGCTACAATGCTTGACCAGCTTGGGCAGCCGTACATTACTTCCCTGCGTTCCCGCGGCATTGCAGAATGGCGCATTTATTTCGCTCATGCATTTAGAAATACTTTAAACCCCTACATTACAGGAAGCGCAAACTTACTGGCAGGTCTTTTTTCCGGCTCGCTTATTCTGGAAATCATTTTTGCGTATCCCGGTATTGGAAGGCTTATGTACGAAGCTGTAACCCAGCAGGATATTAATCTTGTTTTGGCAAATATAATGTTTATATCATTCCTTGTACTTGTCGGCATGGCGTTAGCCGACATCATCCTTGCGCTGATTGACCCGCGCATCAGGTACGGAAAGGAGTGATTTACAATAATGAAAAAATTTGCAAACTACATTAAAACACGGCCTGTTGCTCTTGTCTCGCTTATTTGCCTGGCACTACTCTACCTGATGATGCTTTTTGCCGAGTTTTTTGCGCCGTACTCGCCTAACACTTCGTTTGCAGATAAGAGTTATCATCCGCCGAATGCGCGTTTTTATCAGGGAAAACTTGCGGCACAGGAATCGCGTGTAACAAATACCGTAACCTGGAAATATGCGCGGGTGCGTGACCATTATGCATCCATACAATTTTTTGGAAAGGGAGAACCTTACATGTTGTGGGGATTTATTCCTGCAGACCGGCACTTTTTTACAACAGCACATGGAGATTATCCTGTGTTCCTGATGGGCGCAGATAATCTTGGCAGGGATTTATTTTCGCGCATTGTCTACGGTTCGCGCGTTTCACTTACAATTGGTTTTGTTGCAACATTTATTTCGCTTGGCCTTGCCGGTCTTGCAGGGGGACTTGCAGGTTTTTTTGGCGGCGCTGCAGACTGGTCGATAATGAGAACGGCAGAGTTTTTAATGCTTATTCCTTCGCTTTATTTAATATTATTTTTACGTTCGCTTTTAGCATCAAATATGGATCCTGCTCAAACATATATGATGATCACACTGATACTTTCGCTTGTGGGATGGCCGGGATCCGCCCGGACAATCCGCGGGATGGTTCATGCAATTAAGCGCGAAGAATTTGTCTTAAATGCAAAACTGGAAATGATTCCTTCTGTTACAATTATTTTCAGGCATATTATTCCGCAGATAGCGAGTCTTTTAATTGTAAGCGTTGCATTAAGCATTCCGGGTTTTATCATGACAGAGACAGTACTTTCATACCTTGGGCTTGGAATAACAGACCCTGCAGTTAGCTGGGGTTCGTTAATCAAGCGCGATCTTTCTACAATTGCAAACTTACGAGCATTCCCCTGGCTGTTAAGTCCTGTGTGGTTCCTGTTGGGAGTAACGCTTGGATTTAATTTTGTTGGCGATGCGCTGCGCGATTTCTTTGACCCGTATCATACAGTGTTTACGCGAAGGAAAAAATTATTTAAACCGCGGAGTTCCGCTGTTATAGCGAGCAATTCCGTTACCGAACAGCCGGCATTAAATAAAACACAAAACTCTGTATCTTCCGCGGTTAATGATAATTCATTATTAACTGTTGACAATTTACATGTTAACTTTACAATTCTTCGCGGTAATCAAGTTATATCTGTTCAGGCTGTCCGCGGGCTTTCATTTAATCTGCAAAGAGGCGAAACTCTTGGCATTGTAGGAGAAAGCGGCTCGGGAAAAAGCGTCAGCACTTTGGCAATCCCCGGCTTATTGCCAAAAAATGCAAGCGTCCGCGGCTCAATCCGCTACGAAGGCAGCGAACTAACCGGCCTTAATACAGAAGAATTACGCAAATACCGCGGCAAAAAAATAGGCATGATTTTTCAGGAGCCGGGACGCTCATACGATCCGCTGCAGAATATTGGCAGTGTATTTTACGAAACATTCAGGAACAGCGAACTTTTGCAAAACGGCAAAGCGGAAATTACAAAAGAAGAATCGGCAAAACGCGCTGCTGCATTGCTGGAAGAAACCGGTCTTGATAACGGGCTGGAAAGACTTATTAACTTTCCGCATCAGTTTTCCGGCGGGCAATTGCAGCGCATAGGCATTGCGCTTGCTCTTGCGCAGGGCTGCGAACTTTTAATCGCCGACGAGCCGACTACAGCGCTGGATTTAACAATTCAAAAACAAATTGTGGAACTTCTAAAAGCCCTGCGCAAAAAGCGGAATATTTCCATTATATTTATAAGCCATGACATTGACCTTGTTGCAGAAATTTCTGACCGTATCATGGTGATGTACGGCGGCCTTATTATGGAATCTGCAAGCGCGGCAGAAATTATAAACAATCCGCGGCATCCATACACAACTGCGCTGCTTGCCGCCTCTCCCCGCTTTGGAAGTCATTATTCAAAAGAGCGGCTTCTTACGATTCCGGGAAAGGTGACAGATCCGGCTTCTCCGGAAGCTGGCTGTCCGTTTGCGCCCCGCTGCGCATTGCGCTTGGAAAGAGCAAAACTTGAATGTATGTTGAATGTTCCGGAACTGCGGAGTATTAACGGACGCGAAATAAGGTGCTGCCAGGAATAATTTTCCTTCTATTGCATCACTGAAAAAATCATGCAATACTGGTATCATGAAATTAAACAACGAATCTTTAAAAAACAACACATTCTGGGAAAAGGCAGGTATAGTTCTGCCGCGTTTTGACCGCGAAAAAATGATTACTGCAACAAATGCAGCGCCCAAATGGGTTCACTTTGGAGCGGGAAATATTTTCCGCGCTTTTCCTGCTGCTTTAATGCAGCAACTGCTGGAAGAAGGGCTGGAAACAACAGGTATTATAGTTGCAGAAGGCTACGACGGAGAAATTATCGATAAAAGTTTTACCGCTTTTGATAATTTAACAATTCTTGTAACGCTTAAATCCGACGGAAGCACAGAAAAAAAAGTAATTGCTTCTGTGGCTTCGGCGCTTAGAATGGACAACGATTATACGGCGCTCAAGAAAATATTTACAGCGCCTTCACTGCAGATGGCAAGTTTTACAATTACAGAAAAAGGTTACAACCTGAAAGGCCGTGACGGCTCAATATTCCCAGACCTTGCAGAAGATATTAAAAATGGACCTGCCAATCCAAAAAGTTATCTGGGACGAATAGCCGGGCTTCTGCATGAAAGATTTAAAACCGGCAAAGCTGACGGCGCCTTGCCAATTGCAATGGTCAGCATGGATAATTGTTCACATAACGGCGATATTCTTTTTGCAGCAATGGAGGCAATTGCCAAAGGCTGGGTTACAAACGGCGTCTGCGATAGCGGCTTTCTGGATTATCTGCGCGACAGGAATAAAGTTTCCTTCCCGTGGTCAATGATCGATAAAATTACACCGCGGCCGGATGAAAGCGTAAGAGAAATGCTTGTATCCTTCGGTTTGCAAGACATGCAGGGAACAGTCACATCAAAGAACACATATGTCGCTCCTTATGTAAATGCCGAAGAAACTCAATACCTTGTTGTAGAAGATGTTTTCCCCAACGGAAGACCAGCTTTGGAAAAAACAGGTTTGCTTTTTACAGACAAAGAAACCGTCGACAGGGTAGAAAAAATGAAAGTATGCACATGCCTTAATCCGCTGCATACAAGCCTTGCTGTTTTTGGCTGCCTTTTGGGTTACACACGGATTAGCGAAGAAATGAAAGACTCCGATTTGGTTGAACTAATTAAAGGAGTTGGCTATAACGAGGGGCTCCCCGTCGTTACAGACCCCGGAATTATCAAACCCAGGGATTTTATTGATCAGGTTATAAATGTGCGGCTTCCTAATCCTTTCATGCCCGATGCTCCGCAGCGTATCGCAATGGACACTTCCCTAAAAATTCCCATCCGCTTTGGCGAAACTTTAAAAGAATATAAAAAGGCTGGTAAAAATCTATCGGAACTGCACCTTATCCCGCTGGTTTTTGCAGGTTGGCTCAGGTACCTTTTAGGTATTGATGACCAGGGAAAAGCCTTTGAAGTAAGCCCGGATCCTAACTACGAGAGCCTTGCCTCTCAGCTTGCCGGTATCGGTTTTGGCGCTGCGCAGCCTGGAGCATATAATAGTAAATTAAAGCCGATTTTATCAAATTCCGCATATTTTGGCGTAGATCTGTACGAAATTGGCCTGGGCGAAAAGGTCGAGGATCTGTTTATCCAGATGCTTGCAGCTCCCGGCGCTGTGCGTATCACGCTTCGTAAGGTGCTTGATTTATCGGTAAATATCAATTAGTATTTAAGTACTGGAGGTCACATGAAAAAACTCATTTTTGTATTGGTTTTTTTAGCTTTTATTTCACCGGTTTTTGCCGAAGATAGCGAAGCCACAATCTATTATATTAACGTACCCGTGGAGAAGATTATTCCATCCAAAGAGGGTTATATTGTTCAATATCGCAGCAGTTCCAGCGTAATTGCTACTGTTGGCATTCCTAATGAATGGTTTTATGATGCAGCAAGTGTCGCAGAAAAGGTTCGTTTAGGGGTAGCTTCAGACTGGCCTACAATGTCGATTTTCTATTTAGATGGAAAATTCAGCCATCTTAAACTGTATGTTCATCCTGTTAAGAGCCATCAAACCTGGGGAAGCGTTCCGCAGGGTACAGATTTAAGCAGATTCTTTACAGACAAGGAATCCTTTAAAATCAGATTTTAATGGATTCCAGCACAGAGGTTTCTAGCTTAAGCAGCCTGGCTGCAGGCAAAGTGCCTGAAGAACTAGTTAATTTTATTAATAATTCCTCCAGATTCATTATTGCGGGTCATAAGGAGCCTGACGGAGACTGCGTAGGGAGCCAGCTTGCTCTGCGCAGCGCGCTTTTACGAATGGGCAAGGAAGCGATTGTTTGTTCTGCAGGTCCCTTTAAGCGTACGGAACTAAAAGAGTATATTAATCAATTTACAGATATTCCTGCGGATGCCAATAAAATCAACACAAAAGTGATTATTGTTGACTGCTCTGGCAAAGAAAGAACCGGCGAAATTAATGATTCATTGGAAAAATTCCAATGTGCTATTATCGACCATCATGCAGCCGTATCTCATCCGGCATCCACGCCGGAAGCGCCAGTTTATGTTGATTCAAACTCTCCGTCCTGTACATTTTTAATACATAAATTAATAGCCGCACTGGGTTTAGAACTTACAGAGGAAGAAGCTACCTTGCTTCTTTTTGGTCTTTGCACGGATACCGGATTTTTCCGGCATTTGACAGAAAAAAACGCTGTCGTTTTTGAGTCTGCCGCTCAAATGATTCATAGCGGCGCAAGTCCAAAAAAGATTTTTAACATGATAAACGGCGGGAAAAGCCTTAACTCCAGAATTCTGATGGGAAACATTCTTGCAAGAACAGAATCACATTTTGACGGAAAACTTTTAATAAGTCATGAGACTCTTGCCGAGTATTCGGCATTCGGTTTTGAAAGCAGGGATTCTGACGGATTAAATCAAATGCTTTTAACAATTCAGGGAGCAGAAGCAGTTGTAATTATCCGCCAGGAGTGTGCTGACAATTGTACTGTGAGTTTAAGATCGACAGACAGGATTAATGTTTCGCAAATAGCTGCATCCTATGGCGGAGGCGGACACAGGAACGCTGCAGGCCTCACAATGAAAGGCGACATTGCATTTGTAAAACTAAAAATGTTGGAATCATTTATAAACATTTTCGCTAGTTAACATAAAATATATCAATATGTATTAGATCACATTTTTAAAATAATTATTTGTAATTTCTTTTCTCTTTTCCGGCACCGCCGATATCTGGAAATAGAGGAGATAATCATGCAGCAAAAATCTTTAAACAAATTATATACGGAATATCTTTTAGGAGATCTGGAGCGCGCAGAATTTGAAGGTAATATTTATACATATCTTGTTAAAAATAAGGAGAAAACCTGTATAAGCCACTGGGGACAGGATGAATACGAAGACTTTATATCCTGGTTCTATCCGCGCCTGCGAAGATCCATCGATTCATATCAGGAAATTGGAGCATCGTTTGAAGCATTTATGAATAAGTATTTGCTTTTATCTTCCAAAGAATTTCATGTACGAACTACAACAAAAAGCATTACAGAATATTCAGCATGGAGCGCCAGGGTTCCGGAAATGTATGCATTCGAAGAACCGCCTGCTTATATTCATAACAATACTGAACAGGTTTTAAATCAGCTAATGATAGACAAAAAAGGCAGAAAAAACACAAAGCGGGTTCTGGCGCTAATTCTAAAATGCTATTGTTATATTTCAGAAGATTTTGCAGAGAAAGTTGCGCCAATGATTGGAATGAATAAAAAAGAACTAATATTTTTATTGGCAAAGATAAAAAAAATGAGGCAGAAAAAAGATGATGAAATATATTTAATGAAAGAAAGGGTTTATTGCCAATTCTACAGATGTTTGATTTATGAAAGAAGACTTACCATAGTTAACGAGAATACCGAAGCGCATAATAAATTGCTTGCCCGACTGGAAAAAGCCAGAAACAGACTGGATAAAATGCGCAAGCGTATTGCAGGTGTCCGCACTGATGCAACTAATCAGCAGGTGGCAGATGTAATAGGCATTACTAAAGGCACTGTAGATGCCAGCCTGCACAGACTAAAATCAAAGTGGGAGGAAATGGCAGAAAAAGCAGATTTAAACTAGTTTACCAGCTAAAAGAAAATACTGCTTTTTCGTGGTAGTCTTTCCCGGGACCTGCAATACAGGATGGAAAGTTTCTTTGGTTTGGCGTATCAGGAAAGTGCTGTGTTTCCAGGCAAAATCCGGAATGTTTGCCGTAAACAGAACCCTGTTTGCCTGTTACATTTTTTAAATAGTTACCTGTATAAAACTGAACACCCGGCTGTGTTGTTGATACTTTCATTAACCTGCCGGAAACAGGATCATAAACTTCGGCGCAGGGGCGCAGTTTGCCGTTTTCTCCGTCGACTGCAAAACAATGATCATAACCTTTAAATGATTTTAAGAAACTTTCTTTTTGGATAATACGGCGGGATCTAAAATCAAAGCCGGTACCGGCAACCGGTACGAGGCGACCTGTGGGAATGCCTTGTTTATCTACCTGAACATAGGACGAAGAATGAATAAGCGCTTCATGGGAAAGAATGTTACCCTTCCCTTCTCCGGTTAAATTAAAATATGCATGATTTGTAAGATTTACAGGGCACATTTTATCGACCTTTGCGCTGTAATCGCAGATTATTTCGTTTGACTTTGTAAGTCCGTAAATTACAACTGCTTTTAATTTTCCGGGAAATCCGCAGTCGCCGTCCGGGCTCTCAAGTTCGAAGCGGACAAAAACGCCGTCATCTTCTTCGTAGCTCTCCGCTTTCCATAAAAGTTTATCAAAGCCGCGCGGCCCGGAATGAAGTGAATTTTTTCCGTCGTTTGCCTGAAGATTGCATTTTTTTCCATGCAGGTTAAAAGCTGCGTTTTTTATCCGGTTTGCAAAACGTCCTACAGTTACGCCGATATACGGTTCATTACTTAAATATCCTTCCAGCCCGGAATAACCCAGCAGCACATCGTCTTTATTGCCGTTTTGTGAAGGAACAATAAGGCTTGTCCATGCTGCTCCAAAATTAGTTAATGAAAATTTTAAATCCCCTGCGCTGAGGGTCCATAACTTTGCTTTTTTACCATTGGAAAGTATTCCAAGTATTTTTTTATCGATTTTCATATTTACTATTATACACTTACCGGCAAAGTGCGTACAGTGCAGAATCCCGTAATATTAAAACCGCAGCCTTATTTTTGCAGTGCAAAATACGCCGTAAAATGTATCATTGTCAAACGGCGCCTGCACAGAAACAATTAATAATGCACCCTGAAAAAGTTCATGGTTCAGAGAAATAACCGGCGTATAGGTAATTTCTTTAAAGCTTGTTAGTAAAGCTGTACTTAAGTTTGTATAATCGCTCAGACGCCATGTGAGTCCTGTGTATAAGTAATGTCTGTTAGGAAAACCTAAAATATTTTTTTCGCTTTGTGCAGTTGAAGATTTTTCACCGTTATATAAATATTCTGCAAGCACAATCAGGTCGCCGTTTAGGAATGAATAGTCTGCGCCTGCGCTGAATGAAAGTCCGTTTAGCTCTGTGCCTATTTCGTGGTCATATGTATACAATGTATCTATAACAATGCCAATTTCTATATCTGCTTTGAGCGAAAGTCCAACACGGTGAATACCATAACCGGATCCTGTGTTAGGTGTTTCAAATGAATACAGTGCCTGAATACTCGCTTTGTCCCAATGATTATCCAGCGATAGCCCGGCGATTGCTCCTTTGCCTTCGTTGGAAAACGGATCGCGGGGTGCGGATAAAAATCCAAGCAGCTTAAGATCGTCGTTTGGAAACCAGGTAAGAGCAGTGCCAAGTATGCCGCGCGGACGCGCATCAGGCTTTAGCGGATTTCTGGGATTAAGAAAGTCCGATGGCCCGAAAATTTGACCGTATCCAAACGGCAGGCGGAAAAGACCGCCGTCAAAGTTTGTGTACTCACCGCTTAGCCGGAAATACAGGCGTTCAAGTTCAAT
>Ga0123356_10007743_pt1 | contig 10699 bp, 9 predicted proteins | sample TergutEmb28metaG_2_FD_92546 | JGI IMG/M metagenome (GOLD analysis project Ga0123356, IMG submission 92546) | Embiratermes neotenicus P3 segment gut microbial communities from Petit-Saut dam, French Guiana - Emb289 P3 | ecosystem: Host-associated > Arthropoda: Insects > Digestive system > Gut ... | reverse complement strand
GCACGTATATATGCCCCGCGGGCACGCCGATTGTGCAGCATATAAAAACCGCGAAAGGCAGGATAACCGAGAAGCGGCGCAAGACGGAGACCACAGCCAGCGCGAAAGCGGCCGACGCGCCCAAAGCCCCCGACAAATATCCGGGCAGGGCGGCCGCCGCGGGGCGCGAAATCGCGGAAGGGGACAAAGAGCAATGAGCGAAAAATCAAAACGCGTGACAATCCCCCCAGACAGCATCATGACGGTGTCCACTTCGCCGCACATAAAGGGCGGCGAGACCACCTCCTCGATAATGGCCTGCGTGATAATCGCGCTGCTCCCGGCTTTGGGCTGGAGCATATACATATTCGGCTTCCGGGCGCTCACGCTGACGCTGGTGTCTGTGGCAAGCTGCGTGGCGTCGGAGTTTCTGTTTTGCCTGATCGCCAAAAAACGCGTGACCGTAAGAGATCTCTCCGCGGTGGTCACGGGTATGCTGATAGCGTTCGGGATGCCTGTCGGCGCGCCGCTGTGGGCGCCGGCCGCCGGGGCGGTATTCGCCATTGTGATCGTCAAGCAGCTTTTCGGCGGGATCGGCAAAAACATAGTCAACCCGGCGATCGCCGCGCGCGTGTTTTTGTCGCTGTCGTTTGACTTCATGTCGTATTTCTGGGATATAAAGCTCACCGAAAAACTGCCCGCGCTCGAAATAAACCTCAAAGCGCCCTTGGACGCGATAGCGGGGGCCACCCCTCTTTTGGAATTGAAGCAGGGGATGACGCCTCAGGCGGGTTTTGTGGCCATGCTGCTTGGCGAAATAGGCGGCTGCATAGGCGAGATTTCGGCGCTGTGCCTGCTTGCGGGCGGGATTTACCTGATATGGCGCAAAATCATATCGTGGCATATACCCGTAAGCTTCATTGCCGCGGTCATGCTTCTCACTTTCTTTTTTCCCAAAGAGAGTTCCGACAACCTGAATTTCGCCCTGGGGCACGTATTTTCGGGCGGGCTTTTCCTGGGAGCCATCTTTATGGCCACGGACTACGCCACAAGCCCCATAACCAAAACGGGAAAGCTGATTTTCGGCCTGGGGTGCGGGCTCATCACGGTGTTTATACGCTATTTCGGCTCGTACCCCGAAGGGGTCTCATTTGCCGTAATGACGATGAACCTTTTTGTCTGGTATATAGACAAAGCCACAAAACCTGTGAGATTCGGAGGAGAACCGCATGTCAGAAAATAACGGAAACGGAAACGAAAACAAAAGCAAAAACAAACGGGAAGCCTTTTCGAAATTCAAAGAATCGGTTTTGGGCACGGCCGCGATTCTGGGGATGATAACGTTATGTGTGGGTTTATGCCTGGCGGCGCTCAATTTTCTGACTGCCCCGATCATCGAAAAAAGGTTATCCGACGATATGGAGGCTTCGATAGCCGAATTTTTCGGCGCGGGACTGGAATACGAGTATATCGATTCCGAATTTGCGGCGCCTGTCGACCGGGCGGTATATGTCAGGGAAGCCTCGTCAAAAAAACTCGCGGGGTATTGCGTGAAGGTGATCCCGCAGGGCTTTGCCGGAGATATCGTCATGCTTGTGGCAGTCAATACGAACATCACGGTGAGGAACGTGAAAATTCTGGAGATGAGCGAAACCGCCGGGATAGGCACGAAAATAGAGAGCGAAAGCTGGTTTGCGGAGCAGTTTAAATTCAAATCGAGAAATATAGCCCGCTCCCAGCCCCCGAAACGACCGGGGGACAACACGATAGACACCATATCCGGCGCGACAAAAAGCTCGAAGGCGTTTTTGGAAGGCGTAAACGCCGCGCTTGAAGCCGCCTATCAGATAAAAAACCAATCCGCCTCAAAAATAACGGAGACCGAGGCCGGAGCCGGAGCCGAAACCGAAACCGAAACGGAGGGGATTTTCGATGAGTGAGCGCTTTGCGGTAAAGGATATAGCCAAACTCGCCAAAGAGGGGATTTTGACCAACAATCCGATTTTGATACAGGTGCTCGGGCTCTGCCCCACGCTCGCAGTCACCGCATCGGTTCAAAACGGGCTCGGTATGGGGATTTCCGTCGCGGCGGTTTTGCTGTTTTCGAATCTTCTCGTATCGCTGCTTCGAAAAATCATACCCAAACAGATAAGGATCGCCTCGTATGTGGTGATCATAGCGGGGCTGGCGACGGTCGCCGAAATGCTCTTAAAGGCGTATATCCCCTCTCTTTCCAAATCGCTGGGGCTGTTTGTGCCGCTGATTGTGGTCAACTGCATCGTGCTCGCCAGAGCTGAGGCGTTCGCCTCCAAAAACGGCCCGGTCAGCTCGCTTTTGGACGGGCTTTTCATGGGGCTCGGGTTTACCGCGGCGCTGTTTTTGCTCTCGGCGGCACGCGAAATCACGGGTTCGGGGACTTTTTTCGGGATACATATTTTCCCGCCCGAATTCGCCGCGGGGATGTTCGTTTCGCCGCCGGGCGCCTTCATATCCCTCGGGATTCTGATCGCGGCGTTTAAAAAGGCGACGGCGTTCGCCGGCAGAAAAATGAAGAAAGCGAAGGAGGAAAAATAAATGGGCGAGATATTTATGATAATGATCGGCGCGGTCCTGACCGAGAATTTCATATTCACCAAATTTTTGGGGATATGCCCGTTTTTGGGCGTGTCCGAAAAACCTTCGACCGCCTTCGGGATGGGTATGGCGGTCACCTTCGTGATGAGCGTTTCATCGGCGGCGACCTGGCTGGCGTATTATTTTATCTTAGTGCCCTTCGGGCTGGAATATCTCCGGACGATCGCCTTTATTCTGATCATTGCCTCCCTTGTCCAGCTCATAGAGATGTTTATGAAGAAATACTTCAACGCGCTCTACAAGGCGCTCGGCATATTTTTGCCGCTCATAACCACGAACTGCGCGGTTCTGGGCGCGGCGCTGATAAATATAGACAAGGGGTACACCCTCATAAATTCCGTGATATACGGGGCTTTTTCGGCAATCGGCTTCACTCTGGCGATTTTGATATTCGCCGGGGTGCGGGAGAGGATAAATTACGCGGATCCGCCCGCCGCCTTCGAAGGCATTCCGATCGCCTTAGTGGCGGCGGGGCTTTTGGCGATGGCTTTCGCGGGCTTCTACGGCATCGAGATAAAATTATAAAAACGTTTTAAAGTAAGGAGAGATAAGAGGCTTGTGGACGGTATATTGTGGGCGATTGTATGGTTTGCGGCGCTGGGGCTGGCGCTCGGGCTGGGGCTGGCGGCGGCGGGCAGGATATTCGCGGCTGAGCCCGATGAGAGAATAGAGCAGATAGAGCAGATTCTGCCCGCGGCGAACTGCGGCGGCTGCGGGTATGCGGGATGTTTCGCGCTCGCCGCGGCCATTGTGAAAGGGGAGGCGAAAGCCGCCGACTGTCCGGTGGCCGGAAAGGAGATATGGCAAAAAATCGCCGATATCATGGATGACCATCCGGTAAATGAGAATATACGGTACAGGGCGCAGGTGATGTGCAGCGGGACAAACGATTTCGCGAGACTCAAATACCGTTACGACGGCATAACGGACTGCATCGCCGCCAACCGCCTCGCGGGCGGCGACAAAGCGTGCCTCAACGGCTGCCTCGGGCTGGGCACCTGCGTTTCAAACTGCAAGTTTGACGCGATAAAAATAATCAACGGCGTGGCGGCGGTCGACTACGAAAAATGCACCGCCTGCGGCGCCTGCGCCTCGGCCTGCCCCAAGATGATAATCAAGCTCATCCCCTTTGGCGCCACCCACTGGGTGGGGTGCATGTCGGTGGACAGGGGCGCAGTCACGAGAAAAAACTGCGATGTGGGCTGCGTGGCGTGCAAGCTGTGCGAGCAGAGCTGCCCCGCCGCCGCAATCAAAATCACCGGGTACAGCGCGGCGATCGACTACGGGCAATGCACCGGCTGCGGCAAATGCGAGCAGAGCTGCCCGCGCCGCGTGATCTGGTCCAACCACTCGCAGAAGCACGAGGGTATCGTCAGGGACAAAGACGCCGTGGGGGATGTGGAGGTATAGCTCTTCACCCCCAATATTTTCTGTCAAGGGAGCGGAACTGTATGGCCTCGGCTATATGGTTCTTTTTTATGAACTCGCTCGCCTCGAGGTCGGCTATGGAGCGCGACACGCGCAAAATCCGGTCGTGCCCCCTCGCGGACAGCCCGAGCCTCTCAAAGGCGGAACGCATGATTTTTTCGGCTTCGTCGTCCAAAATACAGTATTTTTGCATCTGTTTGGGGTTCAGCCTCGAATTGCAGAAGGCAATCGAGGTATTTCCGCCGCTCTCTTTTTCGCAGCGCTCAAACATGAACTTTTTGGCCTTTGTTATCCGTTTTCGTATATCCGCGGAGCTCTCCCTTTTTTCGTTCGACTTTATCTCCTCGTAGGAAACCGCCGGGATCTCTATCTGTATGTCGATACGGTCCAAAAGCGGGCCCGATATGCGGGACATATATTTTTTTCTTTCCGTGTCCGAGCAGCTGCAGGCTCTCTGCGGATTTCCGTAATGGCCGCATTTGCACGGGTTCATGGCGCAGACCAGCATAAATTCCGACGGGAAGGTTATTTTCCCGTTGGTCCGGGTTATCGTCACTTCGCCGTCCTCGAGCGGCTGGCGCAGCGCGTCTATGGCGTCCCTCGAAAATTCGGGAAATTCGTCTAAGAACAACACTCCGTTGTGGGCTATGCTGATCTCGCCGGGGATGGGGATCCGCCCTCCGCCGGTCAGCCCTCCCCGCGAAACGGAGTGATGCGGGGCCCTGAAGGGCCGTTCGGTGATTAGCGACATGTTTTGGCGGCTTTGGCCCAGTATGCCGGCCACCGAATGGATTTTGGTGGTTTCTATGGCCTCCTCGAAACCCATAGGCGGCATTATCCCGCCTATCCTTTTGGCGAGCATGCTTTTTCCCGCGCCGGGAGGGCCGATGAACAGCACGTTGTGCGCCCCGACGGCGGCGACTTCGATCGCCCTTTTGGCCTTTTCCTGGCTTTTCACATCCGCGAAATCGAGCTCGCTCACAAAATCCAGGCCCAAGTAATCGTTCTCTGAGTAGGTCATGGGCTCGATGAGCCGGTTTTCGGCGAGATGATTGTATAATTCGGTGATATTTTTCACGGGGAATATCTCCGCCCCGGACCCATCCCCCAAGTCCGCGGCGCCTCCCCCGCACAGCACCGCTTCTTTCGCGTTTTCGCGCGGCACGAATATTTTTGTGATGCCCGCTTTTTTCGCGGCTATGCACATTGGCAAAATGCCGTTTACCGCCCTTATCTCCCCCGCCAAGGAGAGCTCCCCGATGAAACACATCTTTTCAAAATCAAATTCGAGCTCCTTCTCGTTTGCCAGTATGCTGGCAAACAGCGCCAGATCGAGCGACGACCCCTCTTTTTTGCGGTCGGCGGGCGCGAGGTTTATGGTTATGACCCTGTTGGGCATCGAAAATCCGCAGGTTTTCATGGCGGCTTTTATCCGTTCCTTCGATTCCTTGACTGCGGCGTCGGGAAGACCCACGATTTCGAAAGCCGGAATGCCGGAGGATATGAAACATTCGACGGTTATGATAAAGCCGTCGATCCCGTAAAGCCCTGTGGTGAGTATTGTTTTGACCATGGTTTTTGTTCCTCACGTTTTTGATTTTTTGTATATTATACCACAATTTTTTGCGCGGTTCAAGTGCGATTACAGATAAAAACATATTGACAAGCAAAAATATTTGTGATATCATATAGTCAATATATAAAAACGGGAGGATGAGCGTATATGAATTCAAGAGAGCGCGTGCTCGGCGCGATACAGCGCAAAAAAACGGACCGCGTGCCCATATGGGAGAGCATATGGGGTACTACCCTCGAAAAATGGTACGGCGAGGGGCTTCCTAAGGATACCGACATCTCAAAGCGTTTTTGTTTGGACGGCATGAACGGCACATACATCGACTGGTCGTTTCAGTATCCGGCCAGCGTCGTCGAGGAGACAGAGGAATATGTGATTTCCGTGAGCGCCGACAACGTCAGATCGAAAACCATGAAAAAGAAGGCTTCCACCCTTGAGCTGTCGGAGTATTCCATCGTGACCAAAGAGGACTGGGAAAAAAACAAGCCGAGGCTCGCCTTCAACGAAAAAAGGGTCAACATAGCCGAAGCCAAAAAAAATCAGGAAAACACAAAGGATTCTTTCGTGCAGGTGTTCATGGAGCCCTGCCTCGGGTTTGAGAAGTACAAATACTGCATGGGCACCGAAATGCTGCTCGTGGCCATCGGCGAAGACCCGGAGTGGATAAAGGATATGGTGGAAGCGACGGAGAGATTGGCCTTTGATTCGCTCGATTACTGCCTCGGGGCGGGAATGGAATACGACATCGGCTATATCACCGAGGATATGGGGTATTCCAACGGGCCGTTTTTCTCGCCCGCTTTTTACAGGGAAATCATATTCCCCAGCCATAAGCGCTACTGCGATTACCTGCACAGCAAAAACATGAAGGCGATGCTGCACACGTGCGGGGACAACCGCAAGCTGCTGCCGCAGTATGTCGAGGCGGGCTTTGACATACTGAACCCGCTGGAGGTGAAGGCGGGCATGGATCTGTTCAAGATAAAACGGGATTACGGCGATGCGCTCACACTGTGGGGCGGGATCGACGTTATGACCATAAGCGGAGGCGATTTGGGCAAACTGCACGACGAAATAAAGGCCAAGGTGAGCTTCGCCAAACAGGGCGGAGGATATATTTTCGGTTCCGACCACTCGATCCCCGACAACGTGCCGCTGGAGGCGTATGAAAAGATGGTGGAATGGGGCCTCGAATACGGAAAGTATTAATAAACAGATATTAAATATAACAAGGAGAATCAAAAAAATGGGCGGTAAAAATGTATTTTTAAAAGGCAAAAGGCACCAGGATTTTATCTGGGAAAATTTGGGCAATATCAAAGAGGGCCGCGGGGACATGGGCGAGGAAATGCCGGTGCTCGTGTACCGCCTGATGCAGTATACGATGCTCGACGTGCTCACCAAAGAATACGGGCTGGAAAAGGCGAATGCCCATTTCAGGGACGCCGGTTTTTTGGCGGGGACCGAATTTGTCAAAAACGTGCTGGACTTGAACACGGGATTTGAGGATTTTGTCGCGAATTTGCAAAAGACCCTGGAGGGATTGAAGATCGGTATTTTGCATATGGAGGATTTCGACCCCGACTCGGGAAAAATAACGCTCACGGTGGCTCAGGATCTCGATTGCAGCGGGCTGCCCATCACAAATGAAAACGTGTGTATCTACGACGAGGGTTTTATCGCCGGCATCCTCGAAGCGTACACGGGCAAAAAATACCATGTCCGTGAAGTGGACTGCTGGGCAAACGGCGACAGGGTCTGCCGGTTCAGCGGCATTGCGGGAGAGTAAACGGTAGATTGCGCGGCCGGACAGGCAGGTGATTTTATTGGGGTCCGCTATCGAAAAATTGTTTGAATATTTGCGCGACGTTATCTATGAACCGGGTAACGCCGCATTGGATGTCGAAAGTCTGCCGGAAGATATGCAGGAATTTGCGCACGGGCTTATGTATTTCGCGGAGTGCGTCATCGACGCGAACGAATTCGCGAGGGCGTTGTCCAAAGGCGAGCTGAACGGCAAGGCGGCGATGTCCGGAAATGAAATAGCGGCTCCGCTCAAATCGCTCCACGCTTCCCTGAAGTACCTCACCTGGCAGGCGCAGCAAATCGCAAAGGGTGATTACAGGCAGCGCGTGAGTTTCATGGGCGATTTTTCCGTCGCCTTCAATATAATGGCGGAACAGCTTGAAGAGCGGCGCAAACTTTCCAATCAGGCGCTGGAGCTGCAGGTGACGAAGCTGAAGCTGGCTGTGCACGCCACCAAAATAGGTTTGTGGGACATGGAAGTCGCCGCGGGCGACCCGCGCAATCCGGCAAATGTTTTCCATTGGTCCGATGAATTCAGGAAGATGATCGGATTTTCCGATGTGCAGGACTTTCCCAATGTGTTTGACAGTTGCTGCGGCCGTTTGCATCCCGAGGACAAAAAACAGACGCTCGACGCTTTTTTCGGACATTTGTCGGATTTGACCGGCGAAACGCCGTTTGACGAGGAATGCCGGATACTTAAAAAAAACGGCGAATACGCGTATTTCCGCACCACCGGCGAAACGGTCCGCGACAAAGATGGCAAGCCCCTCCACTTCACCGGCGCCCTTATGGACATAACGGAAACCAAAAACATCCTGTTCGACACCGAAAGGCACCGCATAGAAGCGGAAGCGTCAAACAAGGCAAAATCCGATTTTTTGGCCCGTATGACTCACGAAATGCGCACCCCGATGAGCGCCATCATCGGCATGGCGCTCATCGGCAAAAAAACCGAAGATCGTGCCCAAAGGGCGCGCTGCTTTGACGTCATCAACGAAAAGTCGCAGCAGCTGCTGAGTGTCATCAACGACATTTTGGATATATCGGAAATGGAGACAAACCGCCTCGAATTGATATATACCGAATTCAGCCTTGCAGATATGCTCGACAATATAAAAAACGCGTTTCAGGCATACACGACAAAGAAAAAACAGGTATTCTCCGTTGAAATCGATAAAAATATTCCGATGTACATCACTTCCGACGAAAAGCGCCTGACACAGGCGATTACAAACCTTCTCTCAAACGCAGTCAAATTTACGCCGGAATACGGCTGTATATCGATGTCCGCGGCAGTGACGAAAACAGAAGGCGACCGGTGCGAAATCCGCTTTGCCGTAAAAGATACGGGTATCGGAATATCCGAACAGCAGCAAAAATCCCTGTTTGTCCCTTTCGAGCAGGTGGACGGCAGCAAATCGCGGAAATATGAGGGCATCGGGCTGGGACTCGCGATCGCACAGCGCATCGTGGAGAGGCTGGGCGGACATATCGAGGTCGAATCGAAAATAGGGGAAGGCTCGTCGTTTATTTTCGGCATCACGGCGCAAATCAAAAAAACGCCGGAAGACAAAGCCGAAATTTCGATAAACGGCATTTTTGAGGGCTATAAGATCATGGTCGCCGAAGATGTCGAAATAAACCGGGAAATCATAGCGATGCTGCTTGAAGAAACCGGCGTGGAAATAGATTTCGCAGTCAACGGCAAAGAAGCGGTGGAAAAGTTCAAATCCGACCCGGACGCGTATAAGCTCATCTTCATGGATATCCGCATGCCCGAGCTCGACGGGTATGAGGCGACCAAGCTGATCCGGTCGCACGATATCCCGAAGTCCGGGCGTATCCCCATAATCGCGATGACGGCCAATGTTTCGCACAGGGACGTGGAGGAGTGCCTCGCCTCGGGAATGAACCGGCATTTGGGAAAGCCCGTCGATATGAACGAAATTTTATCAATACTTCGGGACTATTTGCTTTGACGCGCTCACAAAAAAATTTCTGCAACCCCCTTGACAGCCCGGAAAAAATGTGGTATAATATCAGCTGTAATCAATTTTCGGAGGAATGTATGAATCTGCCGCTTATACATAGCAGCGCCCTTTTCATCTTTACTTTCAGCGTTTTTGGTTTTTACGAAAACGCTGCTTTGTGTCGCGGAAAATAAGGGTGGAGTAAATTTTTAAAACAATTTAACCCCTTGCGGCGCAAAACGCCGCAAGGGGAATTTTTATATGTAATATCAAAAATACCAAAAAGAAAGGGCGTAAATTATCTATGGAAAAGCATCATTACTGGAACCAACCGGCCGAGACGATGCCGCGCGGGCAAATACGCGAGCTTCAACTCAAAAAACTGCGGGCCGCCGTCGAAAACGTGTACTCGAATGTGCCGCATTACCGCCGAAAAATGCAGGAGAAGGGGATATTGCCGGGCGATATAAAAAGCTTGGACAACCTTCGCGATCTGCCCTTCACGGTAAAGCAGGATCTGCGCGACACTTACCCGTTCGGCCTGTTCGCCGTTCCGATGGAGGATATCGTGCGCATACACGCCTCATCGGGCACGACGGGAAAGCAGACGGTGGTCGGCTATACGCGCAAGGATATCGATCTCTGGGCCGAATGTATGGCGCGGTGCTTGGTCATGGCGGGAGCGGACAAGAATTCACGGGTACAGATAGGCTACGGCTACGGGCTGTTCACGGGGGGGCTCGGGGCGCATTACGGGGCGGAAAAACTCGGCGCGGTCACAATTCCGGCCTCTTCCGGCAATACGCAGCGGCAGATCACGCTGCTAAAGGATTTCGGCGTCACCCACCTGTGCTGCACGCCCTCATATTCCCTGTATATAGCCGAAAGCATGCTCGAGGCGGGACTGACCAAAGGCGACCTAAAGTTAAAATCCGGTATTTTCGGCGCTGAACCGTGGTCCGCCGCCATGCGCGCCGAAATCGAAAACCGGCTGGGGCTTCGCGCCCATGACATATACGGCATAAGCGAGATCATGGGCCCCGCCGTTTCGCAGGACTGCTCCTTTCAGAGCGGGCTCCACATATGGGAAGACTTTTTTATCGCCGAAATAACGGACGCCGACGGCGAGCCGTTAAAAGAGGGCGAGCCGGGAGAGCTCGTAATCACCACGCTCGACAAGGAGGGCTTTCCCCTCATACGCTACAAAACAAGGGATATATGCTCGCTGAACTACGAAAAATGCGAATGCGGGCGCGCCCACGCGCGCATGTCCAAACCCGCGGGCCGCACGGACGATATGCTG
>Ga0123356_10007742_pt1 | contig 10699 bp, 5 predicted proteins | sample TergutEmb28metaG_2_FD_92546 | JGI IMG/M metagenome (GOLD analysis project Ga0123356, IMG submission 92546) | Embiratermes neotenicus P3 segment gut microbial communities from Petit-Saut dam, French Guiana - Emb289 P3 | ecosystem: Host-associated > Arthropoda: Insects > Digestive system > Gut ... | reverse complement strand
TCCTTTAAGAAAGATGAATTACAGATATATTATTACTAATTCGCCTGATACTCGTGGAATTAATGTAGCATTATTATACCAGCGCGAAAAGTTCAAATACTTAGAGCATAAAACATACACAATCAATTTTCCTAATAATGCCAATAAACATACACGAGATATTCTTCATGTTACCGGACAAGTTTCTATTTGTGATACATTAGATGTTTTTGTCTGCCATTTCCCATCAAGACGAGGAGGCGAGATTGAATCTGAAAAAGACCGGGTATTAGTTGCATCAATTCTTAAATCAAAATCAGATAGTTTGATGCATATACGTACAAACGCGAATATTGTGATTATGGGAGATTTTAATGATGAACCTTCCAACCAAAGTATTTCTCAAATTCTAAAAGCACAACCGATTACAAAAGATATTTCCGATCAAAATCTCTATAATCTTTTCTTTCATTTTGAAAAAAGAAAAGATACAGGTAGCTATAAATTCCAAAGACAATGGAACATGTTGGATCAAATCATTGTTTCGGGGAATCTGATTGCAGGAGATCGATCTATAAAAGTTCTTCCTCATACTGCAAGTATTTTTTATCGAGATTTTATGTTGACTGATGATAAAGTCTACGGAGGAAAACGTCCAAAAAAGACTTATCATGGTTTTAGGTACGAAGGAGGATTCAGTGATCATTTCCCTGTTTTTGTTGATTTTATTGTTATCCATCATTAGTATGTATAAATTGAAAAACATATAAAAATTTATAAAAAAAATAAAAAATTATTTAAAATCCTTTAAAAAATTAAAATATTTTAATACTTTTGTCGTTTCATATATTAAAGCTGATAAGGCAAAATACAGATGAAAATTACAAATTACATATATTTACTCCTACTCGCCCTTATCGCATTTTCCTGCGAGGATAAGAATTCATATACTCTTAAAGGAAACATAAAAGGATTACAAAATCCTGTTTTATACATAGTATCAGAGAACAGCTTACAGGTTGATACTATAAAAGCTAAATCCGGCAAATTCACTTATCGCGGCGTCTCTCAATCTGTTGAGCCTCTCTTAATCAATATGGAAGAAAAGAGTGTATGGATAACAGTTTGGGTACAAAACGGAGAAAAATATTATTTATCCGGAGATGCTAATTATCCGGAAATGATTATGATTAAAGGAGGTGAGATCAATAATTTTTTAACAGAATTTAAAAATAAAAATTTATCGCTGATAAAAGAAAGATGTGAACTAAGGGATAAAATGATATCTCGTGCTGAACATATCGAAGAATCAAGCGCATACAATGATTCACAACTTTCTTTCCAAACAATAAATGTTGATCAAGTATTGAAAACACGAGCGAAAGATTTTGTTGAAGCAAATCATTCATCAATCGCTGCTTTGATAATAATTCAGGATTTTATTTTAGATATAAAAAATGCTTCCGAAATTCAGCCTTTCTTAGACCTTATCTCTGAAGATGTTAAGGAGAATCAAATATTTGATAAATTGCAATTACTCAGTTCAAAAGACTTACAAACAAAAGCAGGTCAGCCCGCTTTGAATTTCACTGTCAAAGATATTCACAACGATACAATTAGTTTGGATACATTCAAAGACAAATACCTGATTTTAACGTTTTCTACTTCTCAATGTGAATTTTGCAAACCGGATTATGCCAAATTACTTGCTATTCGGAACACTTTCTCGGAAAAAGATTTAGCTATTCTTACCGTTTCTTTGGACGAAAATAAAGAAGATTGGAAAAAAATAGCAGAAGAAAATGAGATTAATTGGATTCAAGTTATAGATAGCACCGGTTGGGCGTCAGAAATGGTTTCACTTTATAATGTATTATCCGTACCATGTAATTATTTAATTGATAACAACGGAATTATTATAGGATCTAAATTGCAGATAGATAATATTCAAGCAATATTAACAGAAAAATTAAAACTAAAAACTAAAACTAATTCATAATTTATAATTCATAATTCATAATTTTAAAAAACCAAAACTATGTTAGTAAAAGTGTATGCGGCAGCCATTCATGGCGTTAATGCCAACATCATTACCATTGAAGTAAATTGTAGCAAAGGCGTAAAATTTTTCTTAGTAGGCCTTCCCGACGTTAGTATTAAAGAATCACATGAGCGGATTACTTCCGCATTAACTGAGAATGGATTAAAATTTCCACGTAATCAAATTGTAGTCAACATGGCTCCGGCAGATATACGAAAAGAAGGAGCTGCTTATGATTTACCTTTAGCAATTGGAATTTTGGCAGGTGCCGAGAAAATCAAATCGGAAAAAATCGGAGACTACCTCATGGTTGGCGAGTTATCATTAGATGGTAGTCTTAAAGCGGTGAAAGGAATTTTGCCTGTTGCTATCAAAGCAAAAGAAAGCGGATTTAAAGGCATCATTCTTCCAATGTCTAACACGCGGGAAGCGGCAGTTGTAAGTGGATTGGAAGTATATGGGGCGGAAAACATTATTGATGTGATTCAATTCTTTAATGAAGAAAAAGAGTTACAGCAAGTTGTCATTGATCCACAAAAAGAATTTTATTCTAATCAATCTCGCATAGATTGGGATTTTTCGGAAGTGAAAGGACAGGAACAAGTGAAAAGAGCAATTGAAGTGGCCTGTGCGGGAGGTCATAACATCATACTTGTAGGAAGTCCGGGAGCCGGAAAAAGTATGTTAGCCAAGCGGATACCTTCAATTCTTCCTCCGCTGACTTTGAACGAAAGTCTTGAAACAACAAAAATTCATTCTGTAGCAGGGAAAATTAATCATAATGGCTCGCTGATAGCGCTCCGACCGTTCCGAAGTCCGCATCATTCAATCTCGATGGTAGCTATGGTTGGAGGAGGATCCTATCCTCAACCGGGAGAAATAAGTCTTGCGCACAATGGCGTTCTGTTTTTAGACGAAATCGCAGAATTTGGCAGAAGTGTTCTCGAAGTGCTGCGGCAACCATTAGAAGATAGGAAAATAACTATTTCCAGAGCAAAATCTTCAGTTGAGTACCCTGCCGGATTTATGTTAGTTGCTTCAATGAATCCCTGTCCATGCGGAAATTACAATAATCCGCATAAAGCATGTGTTTGTGAATCTACACAAGTTCAAAAATACTTGAACCGCATTTCCGGTCCTTTAATGGACAGGATCGACATTCAGGTAGAAATAATTCCGGTGCCGTTCGAAGCCATATCTGATGTCCGTCCGGCAGAATCAAGCGAAGCTATACGGAATCGCGTGATAAGTGCGCGTCAAATCCAGGAAATGCGTTTTGCCGAAGAAGAAGGAATTTATTGCAATGCACAAATGCACACCCGCCTGTTGCACAAACACGCGCAACCCGATCAAGCCGGACTGATGAAATTGAAAGATGCAATGGAAAGATTAAGCCTCTCTGCTCGCGCATACGATCGCATATTACGTGTTGCTCGAACTATAGCCGATTTGGAAAAATCGGAAAAAGTTCTTGGCTATCATATTGCCGAGGCAATAAGCTACAGAAATTTGGACAGAGAGAATTGGGCAGGCTAACCACTAATTATTTCCATGGATTCTGCTGTTGGAGATAAAAATTGCCGTTTTTATCACAGCCCATTGCATTAATTTGATCTTGTGGAATAGGAAACATTGTCCTATTGGCAGCCAACGGGGTTACGTCCTTGAACTTCAAGAGAAAGTTGGATTCATATTTCAGATAAGCATCTATTTCGGCATTCATATAAACACCACCCCAGCGTGCGAGATCAAACCAGCGTTGTCCTTCCATTGCCAATTCCAACTTGCGCTCTAAACGAATTGCTTTAATACACAGGTCTTTATTGCTGAAAGTTTGATGAGATGCAGGATATTCTGCTACCTTATAGTTAGCTGCCGGTTCTCCGTCTTCCCGGTAAATGATGTTCACCGGTAAAGCAGCGCGTTTGCGAACTTGATTTACCCAACCCATAGCTGCACTTAATTCGCCATCGTTAGCTAAACATTCAGCGTAAAGCAACATGGCATCACGAACACTCAGATATTGGATATTCATTGCTGACCCCGGCGCCCAGCCTTCGGACATATCATGGCGTCCTAATGTACCCTCTTCGGACTTTAGATATACATGCTTTTTAGGCATGAAACAGCCACCATTAGTTACATCAGCTATCCAATTGCCGGAAGCAGGACCATAATCCTTATATGGTATTCCAACGCGTCCTATACCAAAATCAAGACGTGGATCTACTGCAATGGTTGCATCGTTATTATAAATAATTGGAGGTCTATTACCGGTATATGTGTTAACACTCGGTTTGTTCCTATATTCGGCATTGAGGAATGGCAGTCCGTCGTCATCTACCTGATATGAGTTAACCAATTCAAAAGAAGGTTGGTAAAAACCGCAGCATCCGCCGGGACCTCCATTTGTTGGGTAGCAAACCGACATACCGATGTTTCCGTTGAGACTTCCATCGCTCGAGAACTGGATTTCAAAAATTGATTCAGGACTTTTGTTATCCATTGCACAGCTCCAGTTATCGTTGAGATCATTACTCAAGGCAAACTTTAATCCGGATGCAGTTGTTCCATTGTTTAATACATCAGCTAAGATTGGTTTAGCTGCAGACATATTACCTTGCTGCATGAGAATTTTAGCCTTCAACATTTTAGCACCCCAAGCATAAGCACGACCCAACTCGGCAGGTTTGTCAGGCAAATTTTCAATGGCTTTGTTTGTATCAGATAGAATATTGGGATATATATCCTTATCATTGTAAACTTTTGGATCGTTTTCTTTATTAGTTTCATCTATGTACGGGATAAAAGGACCGAAAACTTTAACACCTTCGAAATAGAATAAAGCGCGAAGGAAGTATAATTCGCCTTTGCGAATTTTCTTCAGATTTGGATCCATATCAGTAACTTCATCAATTAGCTTCAATGCCATTTCTATTTGTTTTGAACCTCGATATAACCAAATCCATTTCTCATTCAGATAACTGTTGGTAGAGAGAATACGGTATGATTCAAACCCCATATCAAACACAGCTTGGTTACCGTAGTCAGAGCCTAAATTGGCATCACCGCCGTAAATACCACCACAAGTCCAGTTAAAGACGGTGGCTCCCCAATTTGCTTGAGTAAGATTGGAATAGGCGGAAACAACTAATGTTTCTACACCTTCGGCATTTTTTAACACCTCCTCGTCAATTATTCCCTGTGGCTCCTTTTCGCCGCAAGAGCTAAACATTAGAATTGTGGCGCAAATTAGCGCTCCTGAGTAATTAATAAGTTTCATAAGCAAAAGTTTTTAAGTTGAATTCAAACGCCAAAGGTATAAAAAAATTTCCCAAATAATCTTCTATATAAAAAAATTAACATACTATCCCAACTTGATCACTTCTGCATTCGCTTTATAATTAAACATGCTATAATCCATTAAAATAGCATTTTATTTAATTATTATAAATTTTTTTTAAATTTTTTTAATGTTTTTATTGTATTGTTTAAAAATATTATATAACTTTGGCGCCTGAATTATCAAAAGGTAATTCTAAATATACGTAATAAGTTTGCATTTGTTAGCTATAAAATTATGTACTTAAAGTTATATCATTCTGTATATCATGGAAATAAACTTGAATCTAAGAAAGAGATATTTCAGACTAAATATTTGTTAAACTAATTAAATTTGTGTGCCTATGTAAAATGAAAGTATTATTATTCTATTAATCTAACTTAGATGAAATTTTCATCTAAAATTTTAATTAAATCGTTATTTAAAAAAAATTAAACGTAAATGTATGAAAAAATCAATTATTAACAAACAATCAAAAATTTGGAAAAACATTTCAGTGTTAATTACTTTCCTGTTGCTTTTTTGTGTGACCACAGTTTACGGTCAAACAATCACAGTGACAGGTACAATTACTGATTCGAGCGGAGACGCTTTGATCGGTGCAAGTGTTTTAGTGAAAGGAACCACAAATGGAGCTGTTACTGATCTCAACGGTAAATTCACCGTTCAGCAAGTATCTTCTCAAGCAACCTTAGTCGTATCTTTTATCGGCTACCTTACACAGGAAGTTGCAGTTGGCGGACAACGTACAATTGAAGTCCAGTTGAAGGAAGATACTCAACGTTTGGATGAAGTAGTTGTTGTTGGATACGGTTCACAAGCAAGACGTGACATTACGGTTTCGGTTGCCGTTGTTGATGTGAAAAAACTTCAGAAATCCTCAGGTTCTTCTGCTGCACAACAATTGCAAGGGAAAGCTGCCGGTGTGTATATCGGTAATTCCGGAGCTGCCGGCGGTCGTACGATGGTTCGTATCCGTGGTGTCAATACGGTTAATGACAATAGCCCGTTGTATGTAATCGACGGAGTTTCGTCAAGAAACCAGGACATGAGTTCTATTAACCCGAATGACATCGAAAGCCTTCAGGTTTTAAAAGACGCTTCAGCTGCCGCTATTTACGGTGCACAAGCTTCTAACGGTGTTATCCTGATCACAACTAAGCAGGGTTCAAAAACCGGACAACCGGTGTTGACTTACGATGCTTATTATGGAGTTCAACAACCGGGCAAACGTTATGATCTTCTCAATTCGAAAGACAGAATGGATTTGGAATACCTCGGTAAATTGAATCAATCAAAACTCGGTGGACTGTACAATGCGAATGATCCCTCAACATGGCCGTCGCATGAATTGTTCAAAACAACTGCTACCGGTTTTGAACCATATAAGTATGTATCAAACAGAGGTGGTTTGGACAATGTTAACATGGCTGACTACGACTATCCGAACTTTATGTTCATGCCGTATTCAGATACTGACTGGTGGAATGAAGTTACTAACGATTATGCTCCCGTACAAAATCATCAACTCGGTCTGAGCGGAGGTAACGATAAAGGTCAATACAGCGCCAGCATCGGATTTTTTGATCAGAAGAGCGTTCATAAACATAGGTATTATACCCGTTATTCAACTCGCCTCAATTCAACTTTCAATATACGTCCATGGTTAAGGATTGGTGAAAACTTCTCTTTTGCTTGGTGGAAAGACTTGGGACGTGTTAACGACGGATCAGAAGCCAGTATCTATTCACAAACTTATCGTTGTACCCCTTGGGTTCCTGCATACGACATGGACGGGAATTTTCGAGGTTCTACCGTTGTAGGTACAGGTAACTGGGCAAACCCGTTAGCAACTTTGGTTCGTGAAAAGGACAATTACTGGACAAATATGCGTATCATGGCTAATGCCTGGGCTGAAGTAGATCTGTTAAAAGGATTAACTTTCAAAACTCTCTACGGTATTGACTATACCAATTCTTATTACTACCGTATGGATAAAAAGAATTTGGAATTTTCGGAAACCGGCGGACAGAACAATCTTGAAGAAGGAGCCGATTTTAGATTCCGGTTAGTGTGGTCGAATACTCTTACTTACAAGACCACTTTCAACGACGTTCATAAATTGGGTATCATGTTAGGTACGGAATCTATCAATGACAACTTAGGACGCGGTATGAATGCAAGACGGTTTAACTATATGTTTGAAGACAACATAAATACTTGGACTTTGGGTATGGGCGAACGCAACGACCAACGCGAAAATAATTCCTGGTATCATGGCGAATTCGCCCTGTTCGGAATCTTTGGACGTATTGATTATTCGTTCATGAACAAATACCTCTTGACAATCAATATGCGTCGTGACGGTGTTTCCCGTTTTTCAAAATCGAATCGTTACGGTAATTTCCCGTCTGTTTCAGTGGGATGGCGTTTATCGGAAGAAGGTTTCATGGCTTCTACCCGCAGCTGGTTGGATGATTTGAAGATTCGCGGTAGCTACGGATTGGTAGGAAGCTCAGATGTGCCTCGTACAACAAACTTTGCGTATGAATATGCGATGAATGCGAATGCCAATTACGATATTGGTGGAGGTAATACCTCAACGTACACAGGATTCCGCCTTGCTCGTCTCGGTAACGAAAATACCAAGTGGGAAGCTGTTGAAAACTTAAGTGGAGGTATCGACCTGTCGATAATGAACGGCAAATTCGGCGCTGAATTTGAACTCTACCAAAAGACAACGACCGACATGTTGATCCAAGCTCCGTTATCAAACTTAGCAGGTGAAGCAGGTGCTCCTTACGTCAACTTTGGAAGTATGAGAAACACAGGGTTCGATGCTAACATTACTTATCGTGGTTCGAAAGGCGATTGGAAATGGGAAATTGGATTGAATCTTGCTCAATACAAGAATAAAATCATCAAATTAGCCGAAGCAGATGATTATGCAATTTGGCAAGGAGGAACGAGGTTAAACGGCGATGTAACCCGCACAACTGCAGGACGCCCGATTTCCGAATTTTACGGATATAAAGTTGATGGTTTCTATGAAAACATCGCAGAAGTAAAAGCACGTTTGCCGATTGGTGTTGACAGAAGTAAAGAGATGACTGATGAGGAAGCTGCTAAATGGGTTGGTAAATTCAAATATGCTGCAATCGCACAAAATCATGTAAAAGATGCAGCCGGAAATGAAACCAGTGTTTTATATTTATCAACTGACGACCGTACAGTTCTCGGATCACCGCACCCCGATTTAGTTGCAGGTTTGAATTTAGGGTTGAATTACAAGAATGTTGATTTCACAATGTTCTGGTATTCCACCATCGGAAATAAACTGTTCAACAATACATTACTGTTTACCGACTTCCAATTGTTCCGCGGCAACAGGTCAACGCGTATGCGCGACTTGTCATGGGAACCGGGTAAGGCAGATGCCATATTGCCTATCGTTGATGCCGGTGACACTTATGCAAGTAGAACAAGTTCTTATTTTGTGGAAGATGCCTCTTTCGTACGCCTAAAAAATGTTGTTTTGGGATATAGCTTACCGAAAGATTTACTCAGGAAAGCAACCATTTCCAACCTGAGAATTTATGCTCAAGTTGAAAATCCGTTGACATTCACGAAGTACAGAGGGTTAGATCCTGAATTTACCAATGCCGACGTTGCTCAAACCGACAGAGCCGACCTTCGTCGTGGATTGGATATGGGAGGATGGCCGAATATCATTCGGATCATTTTTGGTGTGAATTTTGCATTTTAATTAATAACCTAATTACAAATAAAATATATGAAACATAAAATTATAGGAGCGCTTGTTGTTTGCGCCATGTTTTTAATGTTAGGTTCCTGCGGGGCAAGTTTTCTTTACAAAGCTCCTCAGGGAAGTATTGATAGAGATGCATTAGCAGATCAGTCAGGGGTGGAAACCTTAGTTGCTTCTGCCTATGCTATATTACATGGGGATTGCTGGGGAAGCAGTCTTCAAACTTGGGTGTTTGGTGGAGTTTACGGCGGTGACGGAAATAAAGGTTCTGATTCAAATGACCAGGCTGTGTTGAATGAATTAGAAGAATATAGAATTGCCAATACCAACTCCTACCTTGAAGGGAAATGGCGATGGACATATCAAGGTTCAAAACGTGTAGCTTTAGCTCTACAGGTAATGGATCTTGCAGAAGATATGGATGCTAATCTGAAGAAAATTCGTCAAGGTGAATTATATTTCCTACGAGCAGTGGTGTATTTTGACGGTGTCAGAGTTTTTGGTCCTTTCATGCCTTATGTTGATGAAGAAAATGTTGACATTGATCCGAAAATACATAACGACACGGATATTTATCCTTTTATCTTGGCAGATGTTGATAAAGCTATCGCAAATTTGCCGAATAAACCTTCAGAATTAGGCCGCGCCTATGCTTGGGCAGCTAAAATGTTAAAGGCTAAAATCCTGATGCAACAAGGTAATATGTCTGCAGCTAAACCAATATTAGCTGATGTATTAAATAATGGAACTACTGCAGCCGGCACTAAATTTGCTTTAACAGATGATTTGACAGATAACTGGAATGCACTCAAAGATAACTCCAGTCCTGAATCAATTTTTGAGATTCAATTCTCAGCCGACGGTAACAACCACGGTAACTGCGCTATGTGTCTTGCTTATCCGCATAACAGCGGTCCTGGCGGATGCTGCGGTTTCTATCAACCTTCTGCTGAATTAGCAAATTCATTCCAAGTTGATGCAGATGGTTTACCTTATCTGAATGGTGAATATCGCTCGAATGGAAAATATGTTTCCTCGTTACAAGCGGAAAGTGGAACAGTTGTTCTCAAATCGGATGGAACTACAAAGGCGCTTTCAGTTAATAACGATGACCTCGCTGTAGACCCACGTCTTGACTTTGCTATTGGCCGTATAAATATACCTTATAAAGATTGGGGTCCTGCTCAAAACTGGGTACGTGACTATACCAATGGTGGTATATATTTACCCAAAAAGCATGTTTTCAGCGTTGCAGAAGCAGATGCAGGTTTAGCTCGTAGTAATATGTATGACGGATGGGCGCCCGGTTCAGCAATGAACATTCAATATCTGAGCGTTCGTGATGCTATGTTGCTTTATGCTGAATGTTTAGCTAATGATGGCGAATTAAGTGCAGCTATGGGTTATGTGAATCAAATTCGTAACCGCGCTGCTTTACCGGTGAACATTATTAAAGATGATGAGGGAGAAGCGGCAGCCAATTATTTGATTAAGCCTTATCCGGCTACTCATGCTACATTTTCAAGCAAGGATGAATGCATCAAAGCAATCCGGATGGAACGTAAGT
>Ga0123356_10007741_pt1 | contig 10699 bp, 9 predicted proteins | sample TergutEmb28metaG_2_FD_92546 | JGI IMG/M metagenome (GOLD analysis project Ga0123356, IMG submission 92546) | Embiratermes neotenicus P3 segment gut microbial communities from Petit-Saut dam, French Guiana - Emb289 P3 | ecosystem: Host-associated > Arthropoda: Insects > Digestive system > Gut ... | reverse complement strand
TTTATCTTAATCGGTTTATTTTCCATTGCTTGTGTCTTTGGGATTAAGGCTCAGAAAAATGAAAAAGGATGGGCGCGCATTTATGTAAACGGAAAGTTTGGTATGATCAACAAATCAGGTCTTGAAATAATAAAACCTGAATTTGATTTAATTGGAGATTTTAACAATAAAGTAGCTCCGGTTATAAAAAATGGAGAAGTTTACAGTATTGATGAATCAGGAAGACGATTACCTCTTGTTCCTGCTATTAAAGGAAAAGTTGTTGCTTTTACTGAAAATAATAAATGGGGGTTAAGAAATGATAAAGGAGAAGTTTTAATTACTCCCAAATACGACTTTATTGCTAAATTCAATAGCGGGATGGCGAATACTTATTTAGAAGGAAAAATGGGATTAATTTCTGACAAAGGAATAGAAGTTGTCTCTCCAACCTACAATCTCATTTATGAATTTGAAAAGGGAAAAGCTATTATACTACAAGATAATCTTTTCGGCTTGATAGATGACAAAGGAACAGAAATAATCGCTCCTCGCTATAATCTAATTCAACGAATTAAAGGGAATAATTACCTGATTATGCAAGACGGATTATGGGGAGTATTAAATTCAAATGGAAATGAAACAGTAACTCCGAAATATTCAGCTATTTTTGCCTGTAAAGATGGATATAAAACTTTTCTCAACGAAAAAATAGGTATGCTAACCGATGACGGAACTGTAATGTTTGAACCTTCTTATGATGATGTTGGTGTTAAAGATAACAATGTTTTTATTGTTACTACAAATGGTCGTTATGGTTTGTTGAATAAAAATGGAAAACAAATTTTAGCTCCTACTTACCAATTTATTGATAAATTTAATAGCGGTCGCGCTTTTATTTTACAGGATAATTTATGGGGAATAATAAATACCGACGGAAATGAGTTAATTAAGCCTCAATATAATTCAATTGAAGAAACAAAAGATAATTGTTATAAAGTATATGTCGGAGATAAACAAGGGATATTGAACAAAGAAGGAAAAGTTGTTGTTCAGCCTGTTTATCATGATATAAGTGTTTATTAATCTATGAAGATTGCTTTTCATGGCGCTGCCCAAACTGTTACGGGTAGCAAGCATTTGGTCACTCTCAGTCAGGGTAAAAAGTTTTTACTCGATTGCGGAATGTTCCAAGGTATGGGAGCAGAGACCGATAAAAGGAACCGTTATTGGGGATTTAAACCGGAAGAAGTTGATTATGTTTTTCTTTCTCATGCGCATGTTGACCATTCCGGTTTGTTGCCAAAATTAGTGAAAGACGGATTTCACGGAACTATTTATGCTACTCCGGCAACAATTGATATAATCAAAGTTCTTTTATTGGATTCGGCTTTTATCCAACAACAAGATTTACATTTCCTGAATAAAAAGCGCAAGGAAGAAGGCAGAAGATTACTTGAACCTTTATATACGGCAGAAGATGTGCAAAATACTTTACAGTATTTGAAACCTGTACATTATTATCAAGCAACTCAGGTAGATGAAGATATTTTATTGGAATTTTTCGATGTAGGACATATAGTTGGAAGTTCAACAATTTTTCTGACTTTAACTGAAAACGGAAATAAGAGAACGCTCGCATTCAGTGGTGATATTGGGCGTTATGGAGATCCGATTTTACATTCGCCTCAAGCTTTTCCTCAAACTGATTATATTTTGATTGAATCAACTTATGGAAATAAGTTACATGATAGAAATGATACATTTACGGAAAATTTACTGAAAAATATTGAGAATACTTGTCTTAGAAAAAAGGGAAAACTGATTATTCCCGCTTTCAGTGTAGGTCGAACTCAGGAGTTATTATATGCGTTGAATGATTTGGAATTAGAAGGACGACTTCCGCAACTCAAATATTATGTCGATAGTCCTATGTCGATTAAGGTAACAGAAATTGTTAAAAAGCATCAAGAATGTTTTAATAGATCGGTACAGAAATTATTTCGAAAGGGTGATGATCCTTTCAGTTTCAAAGGATTGCATTACATAACAGATAAACGGGAATCGCAAGCGCTTAATACGGATCATAAGCCTTCGGTAGTTATTTCCGCTTCAGGAATGGCAGAAGCCGGACGTGTGAAACACCATATTGCCAACAGTATTGAAAATTGGCGAAACACTATAATGATTATTGGTTATTGCGAACCGAATTCTTTAGGCGGCCGTTTGAAAAAACGTCCGGAAACAATAAGTATTTTTGGAAGCCAATATAATGTAAAAGCTGATATAGTCACTCTAAGCTCTTTGAGCGCTCATGCAGATTACAACGATTTATGTCAATATTTAGCCTGTCAGGATATTCAAGAAGTAAAACGTGTTTTCATCGTTCATGGCGAACCAGATGTGCAGATCGAATTTAAAAAACGTTTGATTAAAAAAGGATTTTCAGATGTAACAATCCCAGAATTACATCAGGAATTTGGAGTCGGATGAATTGAGAATTGAGAATTTCTGATATTCTATTGTCTGCGTTTGCTCTTTTCTTTAATCAAATCCCGAATATATGAAGCTTTTTCATAATTTTCGGTTGTAATTGCTTCATTTAACAATATTTGAAGTTTTTCCTGATTCAAATTTTCTAATGAAATAATTTGATTTTGAGAAGATTGTTTTGAATTATCATCACCATCCTCCTCGTCTTCTATTTCGACAGCAACAACTTTCATAATATCATCAGCTATATAAATAGGAGAACTTGAACGTAGGGCTAAAGCAATAGCATCTGAGGTGCGAGAATCAAGAGAAAAATCTTTTATACCATCATTGAAAATCATTTCGGAGTGAAAAACTCCTTCTTCGTATTTGTATATATTTACCTCTTTTAAGGTAATATTCAACAACTTAAAGAAAGATGCAAATAAATCGTGTGTTAAAGGTCGAGGAGGGCGCAGATTTTCAAGGAAAATAGCAATGGACTGCGCTTCAGGTGTGCCGATAATAATCGGAATCCTCCGGTTTCCATTTTCCTCTTCTAAGATTAAAGCATAAGCTCCCGCTTGAATCTGATTGAAGGTGATTCCCAATATTTTTAATTTCGTTTTCAATTCTGAATTAATAATTAATTGTATCGTACAACTGTTTGCTCTCTATCCGACCCAACGGATACGATTGTAATTTTTACTCCTAATGATTCTTCTATGAAGGATAAATAGGCATTAAATTCTTCCGGAAATTCGTTTTCTGATTTCATCTTGGAAATATCGATTTTCCAACCGGGAAGCTCAACATATACCGGCTCAATCGAATCATTTATTTCAAAGGGAAAATCTTCTGTTTCTACACCATTAATTTTATATGCAACACAAAGTTTAATAACTTCAAAATCATTCAAAACATCTGATTTCATTATAATTAGTTGGGTTGCACCATTAATCATTATTGCATACTTGAGAGCAACAAGGTCTATCCATCCGCATCGACGTGGTCTTCCGGTTACTGAGCCATATTCATTACCAATTTCCCGCATTTTTTGTCCGGTAGCATCGGTTAGTTCTGTTGGGAAAGGCCCACTTCCAACGCGCGTACAATATGCTTTGAATATGCCATATACTTCCCCGATTGCAGATGGAGCAATACCCAAACCGGTACAAGCGCCGGCACATACTGTATTGGAAGATGTTACAAAAGGATATGATCCGAAATCAATATCTAAAAGCGATCCTTGAGCGCCTTCAGCTAACACTTTTTTGCCTTTATTTAATTCTTTATTAATGAAATGTTCGTTATCGATCAGTTTGAATCTGCTGATACATTCAATTCCTTTGAACCAGTCGTTTTCCAAAGATTTCAAATCGTATTCAAAATTCAAAGAACGTAAAATCGCTTCGTGACGAGCAATAGCTTGTTTGTATTTTTCTTCAAAATTATGTTCTATATCTCCTATTCTTAAGCCATTTCGACTAACTTTATCAGTATATGTAGGACCGATGCCTTTTCCTGTTGTTCCAATTTTTGAATTTCCTTTTTGTGTCTCATACGCTTGATCGAGCAAACGATGGGTGGGTAATATCAGATGCGCTTTTCGGGAAATATACAGACGATCGTTCAAATTGTGACCTGATGCTTCCAATGCTTCTATTTCTGCTTTAAATAACGCCGGATCAATAACCATTCCATTTCCGATTACATTGATTTTCCCACCTTGAAAGATGCCTGACGGTATAGAACGTAGAATATATTTCTTTCCTTCAAATTCCAAAGTGTGCCCTGCATTCGGACCACCTTGAAAACGAGCGACAAGGTCGTATGAAGGAGTTAGTACATCAACAATTTTCCCCTTCCCTTCATCACCCCATTGGAGACCTAATAATACATCGACTTTCATATTTTTACTTTTAATTGTTTGTTTTGAATCTTTATTCGTCTTGCGCAAGTGTTACAGATTCCGAAAATATACAAGCCATAATGCGAAGGAGTGAAATTCTTAATTTTTATATTCTGCATTACGGATTTTAATTCTAAATTTTTATATTCTTTGATTGTTTTACAATTTAAACAAATTAAATGATGATGTAATTCATTATTAAACGCTCTTTCATAAAATGAAAGATTTTGTCCAAATTGATGTTTCAAGACTAATTCACAATCTAACAGAAGTTGCATTGTATTATACAAAGTAGCTCGACTGACTCTGAATTTATTTTCGTTCATCGCCCTATACAGAGAATCCATATCAAAATGCCGATGGTCAGAATATATTAGATTTAGTATCGCATATCTTTCCGGAGTTTTTCTGTAATTTTTTATCGTCAGAAAATCTGTTAATTTCTGATTGACAATTTCGAGTACTTTGTTATTATCCATTCTATCAATCCATTATTAGTCATTATACGCAGGCAATGGCGAATAATCTCTTGAGTAACGAAGCATTTGTTCGTCGTAATTTTCAGAATAACACAATTTCACATCAATGATTTTACCTTTGGAATTTTTAACTGCTTCGTAAACAGGATTGACAAATCCTTTGTATGGAGCAATATTCAAACGTTTATATCTGTCCAATATTTCTTTATGGATTACGGGATCAATTTTTACTGCATATTTTTCCACTAATTTTTGAGCGCTTACGAAGTCTCCTTCCGATTTAATCCGTTGTACTTCGGCTAATAATTCACCGATTAACTTACGCATTTTTTGGTAATCGTTTATTTTGATGAATGTTTTGCCATTTTCGTTATGTAATTTGACAACATTCTCTTTGCTGCCGTGATCTAATAACCAACGGGAAATTAATGATCTGTTCCGCATGTGAGCTTGTTCAATATTTTTTCCTAGTTCAATACGCGATAATTGTGTCAATAATCCATTATTTATATATCTATAATACTCTGCTTTATACGCTTCAGCATCATTTAATAATCCTAATTCCAACATTTTAGCATCAGCGATGTAATAAAGTGCAAACAAATCTGCACGAGCTTCTTCCATAGTTGAACCATAAACTTTCAAAGCATCAGGATCAACTCCCTGAAGTAATTGACCTGAAGCATGTCCTAAACATTCATGTAAATCGGTATGCAAGTTGCTTGTCTGTGAACTGAATTTTACAATAAGTTCTTTTTCATAATCACCGAAAACGAATTCATCATTAAATCCGCTTCCTGCAGCAGCTTTATCATACGCATCAGTAATATTGGTAATCGTTACCGATTTAGATCCATACTCTTTGCGTATCCAGTTAGAGTTTGGCAAATTAATACCGATAGGCGTAGCAGGATAGTTGTCGCCTCCCAAAATAGCTGCGTTAATTGTTTTCGCTGAAACACCTTTTACTTCTTCTTTCTTGAATTGAGGAGCTACTGGTGAGTTATCTTCAAACCATTGGGCATTATCGCCAATAACTTTAGTTAAAGCGGTTGCTTCCAAATCTTTGAAATTAACTAACGATTCCCAGCTTGCTTTGATTCCTAAAGCATCACCATAAGTTTCTGTGAAACCATTTACAAAATCGACTACCGATTCGGTATCTTTTACCCAAGCAATTGAATATTCATCATATTTTTTCAACGACCCTGTTTTATAATGATCAACCAATAAGTTTATTACTTGTTTTTGTTTTTCGTTTTCAGCATATTTTGAAGCTTCTTCCAACCAATACGCAATTTGCTCCAAAGCAGCCGAGTATAATCCACCTACTTTATATACTTCTTCGATTAATTGTCCGTCTTTTTTCACTAAGCGACTGTTTAGACCGAATGGAACAGGTTGTGTATCATTAAGATCTTTCATAGTTTCGTAAAAGCTCTCAACTTCTTTTTGAGTAACACATTCACCGTAATAATTATTGGCAGAGTTTAAAATCACATCAATGCTACTGTCTTGATTAAGTTTTTTAGCATACAATGATTTATCAAAAATAACCGGGGTAATTTCTTTCAGAAAATCATCAACTGTTTGACCTTCACGAATTGGCAAGAGTGATGGATCTAATGATTGAACCGCTTCTTTGAAAAACTGTTCCGTAAAACCGGGTGTAAATTTTTCTTGTCCATAGTGGTGATGAATACCATTTGAAAACCAAACTCGTTTCAGATAAATCACAAACTCGTTGTAATTATCAATAGATTTATCACCTTGGTATTGCGTATATATAGCTTCTAATGTCCTTCGAATAGCCAAATTATAGCGGTTATTCTGATCGAAAAGAATATCACGTCCATATATAGCGGCTTCATTCAAACAATAAATTAATCTTTTTTGATCAATAGACAAATTTTCCCAACCTGTGACTTTGTAACGAAGTATGCTTAAATCTGCAAATCGCTCAACATTATAATCAAAAGGAATTTGTTCAGTTTCAACTTTTTCATTTTTCCGATTAGCACAAGAAACGCATAAAACGGCAATCATCATAACAATTATTTTTTTCATAACAATAAATTAAAAAATGCAGCACAAAGATAATATAAAAAAACTTATATAAGAAAATGTTATTTGGAAGAATCGACTTTCTCAGCTCCTGCTGAAAGCGCTTTCAAATTGGCTTCTACAACACTTTCGCCTTTCTTTTCGAAAATGCTCCGGATTCCGTTTTCTAATTTGTATAAGTCGAGTGGAAGATATGGAGAGGCAGCTCCCAATAGAACAACATTACTTGAACGAGGAGTTCCAATGTCTTTAGCAATTTGTTCCACATCCAAGATAATTTTATTAGGTAGCAAATTGTAAACTTCCATGATTTTATCCAATTCAGGATAATTGGTGATATTTATGAAAGGTTTGGAATTAGTAACAACCCAACCGTCTTTTTTCAAATAAGGAAAATAACGTAATGCTTCCATAGGTTCTAAAGAAATTATGACATCTGCTGTACCTAAGGGAATTAAATCCGATGCGATAGGTTTATCACTGATTCGTAAATGCGACTGTACATCGCCTCCGCGTTGACTCATGCCATGCACTTCGGTTTGTTTCATAAAAAGACCGTCTTCTAAAGCTGCTTCACCTATAACCGCTGCAATAGAAAGAATACCTTGACCGCCAACTCCTGCTAAGATTATATCTGTTTTCATAATTCAATTTGTTATGAGGGGATTGCGGGTCAAGCCCGCAATGACAAAAAATTTATAATTTATTCTGTTTTAATTTACGGGCATGTGTCTGAATACATTCACGACAAGGAACGATGACGGAAACACCCGGATATTCAATTTCTTTTCGAATCAACGCTTTCATTTCTTCATAATTCTTTTTAAGTGGAACTATAGAATGAAGGTGTTCAGGATCTACGCCAAGTCCTTTGCATATTTCATGAATTCGTCCGGTTGCTGCTGAATCCTGTCCTCCGGTCATTCCTGTTGTTTCGTTGTCGGAAATGATAATCAGCACATTAGCATTTGCATTGACACAATCGAGCAATCCGGTCATTCCGGAATGAGTGAATGTAGAATCGCCGATCACAGCAATAGAAGGAAAAATTCCTCCGTCTGCTGCGCCTTTAGCCATAGTTATGGAAGCGCCCATATCAACACAAGAATCAATTGCACGGAATGGTGGTAAAGCTCCCAAAGTATAACAACCTATATCACTGAATACTTTTGCTGTTTTATATTCTTTTATTACATCGCTTAGCGCTTCGAATACATCTCTATGGCCACATCCGGCACATAAAGCAGGAGGACGCGTAACCACTATTTCGGGAACAGGATAGAAAGAAACAGGCTCTAAATTTAACGCTTGCCTCACTCTGTCGGGAGTAAGCTCTCCGTCGCGTGATAATGTTCCATCCAAGCGGCCATGTATCTTTAAGCCAATACCGAGATAACCTTTCAGTTGTTTTTCTACAACCGGATAACCATCTTCTAAAACCAAAATTTCCTCACAAGAATCTATGAATTGTGAAAGTAAATTTTTAGGCAAAGGATATTGACAGATCTTCAACACCGGATGTTCGAATCCATCTGGGTAGTTTTCTTGTAAATAGTTGAAAGCTATGCCGCAGGCGATGATTCCTAATTTGTGACGGGTGACAGGTGACGGGTGACAGGTGATGGGATAAAATTTGTTGTATATTGAGTTTTCTGAAGCATCAAGAAATTCTTGCTGTTTTTCGATCAGCTCCTTAAAACGTTTGCGAGCATTAACAGGCAAAAGTATGAATTTCTGACGGGCCTTTTCGTCTAAATACACGGTAGGATTTTGCGGCTTCATTTCTTTTGTTTCTACACCGGCACGGGAATGAGCCATACGGGTTGTGAGGCGTAGTAAAAATGGATAACCCAATTTTTCCGACAGATCATAACCTTCATAAACCATATCATATGCCTCCTGTTGATTCGATGGCTCGAACATCGGGAGCATTGCAAAATTGCCATATATCCGATTGTCTTGTTCGTTTTGTGATGAATGCATTGAAGGGTCATCTGCGGTAACAATAATCATTCCACCATTTATTCCCGTCATTGCTATATTCATAAAAGCGTCGGCAGCAACGTTTAATCCGACATGTTTCATACACGATATAGTCCGTTTTCCTGCGTAAGACATTCCTAACGCTGTCTCTAATGCTGTTTTTTCGTTACTGCACCATTGGGAATACACACCACGTTCCTTTGCTATCAAAGAGCTATGAATATACTCAGTGATTTCAGTAGAAGGAGTTCCCGGATAAGAATAAGCGCCGGATAGACCGGCGTCGATAGCTGCTTGGGCAATAGCTTCGTCTCCTAAAAAAAGTTTTTTTCTCATTTTTTATTTAATGTAAATGAAACAGGGATGTAATCAGGCAAACTAACCACACTGCCATTAACAATAAAACTTGGTTTTAGTTTTACTTTAACATTACTGGCAGAATTTCCAATACCGGCAAAATTAAATGCCAGATTTTTAATTGCATCTAAGGACTGTCCGCTCAACACTTTTTTCAAATCAAAAGCCATTGCAATTGGTAGCCCCGACTTACTTCCCGATTCGATTCGGAGCTGCTGGTTAACTAGTCCCTGAGTCATCTCAATTCCATCAATTTCAAGAATATAATTAGTATTGTTTAGTATAGCTGTTTGAGTTCCTGAATTTGAAACATCCAAGTTCAAAGTGAAATTTAAAGGTAAACTGCCGTTCGGTGAAGCAAAAGCGGCTAAAAGGTTCGCTGCGGCTAAGGGATTTAGCGAGGATATACTGTTCACATTTTGCAAGTTAATACCGGCTAAAGATAAACCGGTAATTGAATTAAAATCGTACTTACATTGTGTTAAAGCATACGTGCCGGCTAATTGTTTTGCAACATCACAAGAAAAAAAGCAAACAATTAATCCAAGTAATGCAATAAATTTTTTCATCTGTCTTTTATTTGTTTTTTTAAATCATGACCGCAAAGGTAACAAAATTTTATTTTTAAAGCAATTTTGCCTTTCCATTTTTTCGTATTACTTTTGCTGAAAATTCATAAAAATTGAGCAATGAAACAGAAAAAAAACGGTACTATTAAGCAAGAATATGAATCTAATGAATCGGAAGAAACATTATTGAAAGTTTCGGAGCCTTCAGTTGCTTATGGTGGTCAGCTTTATTCGTACGCCGATTATTTAACATGGACAGATGATACAATGCGGGAGATAATTAATGGTGTCGTCTATGCATTTTCAGCGCCTATGCTTAAACATGCACGCGCAACCAGGAATTTTTTAGGAAGGGCTTTGAATCATGTTTATAGAAGAAAAGGGAAATGTGAAATTTTCACTGCTCCATTTGATGTTCGTTTACCGGTAAATGGAGAAACAGAAGATGATAAAATCTATAATGTTGTACAGCCTGATATATGTGTAATTTGCGATCCTTCAAAATTAGACGAAAAAGGCTGTGTCGGCGCTCCTGACTTGGTTGTTGAAGTAATTTCCCCGAGTACAGGGAAACGTGATATGAATGAAAAATTTTCTCTATACGAAAAAGCCGGAGTAGGAGAATATTGGGTTGTTTATCCAAATGATAATGCAGTAACTGTTTTTCTTTTGAAGAAAGATGGTAAATATAATAATGGAACTACATACGAACTTATTTATGGAGCTAAAAAAGTACCTGTAAAAACTTTGAAAGGATTAATTATTGATTTGGAAGAACTTTTTAAAGATTGAATAGATTACCACATTTTATAACATTAAAACTATATGAGACTTTTATTATTAAGCAATTCCACAAATCCGGGTGAAGAATATTTATCCTGGCC
>Ga0123356_10007740_pt1 | contig 10699 bp, 7 predicted proteins | sample TergutEmb28metaG_2_FD_92546 | JGI IMG/M metagenome (GOLD analysis project Ga0123356, IMG submission 92546) | Embiratermes neotenicus P3 segment gut microbial communities from Petit-Saut dam, French Guiana - Emb289 P3 | ecosystem: Host-associated > Arthropoda: Insects > Digestive system > Gut ... | reverse complement strand
GTACCAGTGTTTGTGATGGTCTTCTGGCGCGGTCAACTGGGGGAGGTTGGTTGGTCGCTGGCCGCGGTGGCGGTTTTCTTGGTGGCCGCCGCGACCGACAAACTCGATGGCCAAGTCGCTCGTAAACGCAACCTGGTGACAGATTTTGGCAAGCTGGCTGACCCGATTGCCGACAAAGCGCTGATTGCCGCCGGCTTGATCTGCCTCTGGGCTAAAGGTGACTTGTCTTGGATCGCGGTGGTGGTGATTTTGACCCGCGAGGTGGTGGTGACGGTAATCCGTCTGGTGGTGGTGCGCCAGCGCGTGATAGCCGCCTCTCTTGGTGGCAAGTTGAAGACCATTTTGCAGATGGCAGCCATTTGCCTGTACATCCTGGCGCGGGCTTGGCCCAATTTGTCCTGGCTGGCTGCCATGGCCGGCATCACCATGATCGCGGCGGTTGCCATTACTGTCTTTACCGGTTTCGAATATGTCTTCCAAGCTTGGCCTTACCTGGTGAAGCGCTCAGCGGCCGCTGACAGCCAGGCAGCTGCGGAGCCGGCCGGCGGCCCAGCTGCCACAGTGGCGAAAACCCCAGAGGCGGACGCCGCAGCCAGCTCTGACTTCCCCCTCAAACCTAGCGGTGCCAAATCACTTGCCAAACCAGTGGCTCTAACCGGCGGGTCTGGCATTGCCAAGGTGGACCGCGCCAGCCAGTCCCCGCCTAGTGGTCCAACGGACGATCCCCGCGGCGTGACCGCCGTCAAAGCCGACCGGCCGGTTGAAGGCTGGGATGACACTCACCCCATCACACAGCCCACCCGAGCCGTGGATGAGCGTGGGACTAGCGTGTCTGGCCGCCAAGCCCCCAGTTGGTCGGAGGTGGAACGCCCAGCAGCTGGGTTGCCGCCAGCGCCCACAATAGTGCGGCCAAACCGGCCCGCCGCCGCTGCACCCTGGTCGGCCAGAGCTAACGCCGGTGGGAAAACTGGTGCCCCAGACCCGGAAGGGCCAGCCCAGCCTGCACCAGCGCCAGCTCAAAAGGCGCAGTCAGTACCACCATTGGTACAGGCCACGCGGCCTGTACCACCGGCTGGACCAAAGTTGCAGCCCACACCACCACCGCTGGAACCGGACCGGCCAAGTACCACCCAAGCGACGGCATCGGCCAACTCCGTAGCACTTGAGGAGTTGCGGGAACGTGGCGCTAAACTGCGCGCCAGGCTGGGTTTGCCACAGGAATCCGGCTTGGCCCAGGCTGGTGGCACCAGAACAACACCGCCGGTAGAACTCACGGTGGAGGAACGCCTGGCTGCCCTGCGCCGCCGGGTCGGCATTGACTCCCCTGGACCAGAGCCGCCCAACTCGCCATAAAAAGGAGGACAGGTAATGTCACCGAAACGTGCTCCGGGAGGTTTAACCAACCAGAAACGGGCCAAACAGCTGGTGGCTTTGCTGCGGGAACGCTCGCTGACAGCGGCAGTTGCCGAATCGCTGACCGGAGGCTTGGTGAGCGCCACAATTGTGGACGTGGCTGGGGCTAGTGATGTGTTTTTGGGTGCGTTGGTGGCTTACAACGACCGGATCAAACGGGAAATCCTGGGGGTGGACGGCGCCCTGCTGGCTGAACGCGGCCCCATCAACGGCACCACGGCCGGCCAGATGGCCGTCGGGGTACGCCAAGCCCTGGGGGCTGACGTAGGTATTGCTACTACCGGTGTGGCTGGACCAGATGCGGCTTGCGGGGCCGATCCAGGCACCGCCTATGTGGCCTGTTCCTGGATTGGAGACGAGCCGGCGGTCCGGGCGTTGCGCCTGGAAGGCAACCGTTCCCAGGTCAGAGCCCAGGTAGTAACCCGCGTGTTGGAATTGGCTGATGCCACCGTCCGCCAGACCCCGGGAATATAGCCCCACACCAGTGCGTTTGTGCCCATGATGAACAGGTCAGAATTGGGCACCATGCTCCCACAAAACAAGTTGACTGCGATAAAGCGGTACCGTATTACCAAGAAGACTCCAGCTGAGGCTGCCAGAGTCTCAGGCCACGCGGGAGGAGGTGCTAAACAGATGGTGTTGCTACGCAACGAAATTGGACAAGTCCTTCGGTCGGTGCGCCTGAGCCAGCGGCGCACCTTGCGCGAGGTTTCAACCGCAGCCAGAGTCTCTTTGGGCTACCTGAGCGAAGTTGAACGCGGGCAGAAGGAAGCCAGTTCTGAGCTATTAGCCTCAATCTGTGAGGCACTTGATCTACCCCTGTGGGCCACGCTGCGGGAAGTATCAGACCGCATGGCCCAAGCCGAAGGTGCTTGGATCCCGGATTCACCAGCTGATTTGGTGGAGCAAGAAAGGCCCATGGCCTCAGTCGGATAGCCTGGCTACCTCGGTCGCGGCATTAGTTGCCGTCCTGGGAGTCAACCAGATCGCGCGGTTTACTGTACCGGCCAACCCACCAGCCAAGTGCTTATGAGGGTTGGCACACCGGGCAGTAGTAAGCGGGACGGTCAAATGGTGCCTGACCAACTGACATCACCTCTATGGGAGTCCCGCACACCCGGCATGGTTGGCGGGCGCGCCCGTGTACCAACGTGATCTGACCAGCGGTAGTCAAGCCAGTGGCGGTTGGTCCCTTAGCCTGCACCGACCGTTTCAAGATACTGGCGGCAAAGTCCAGTAGCCCCGCTGGATTGGGCACTTGACAAGCTGGCCGGTCTGGCCTGACGCGGTGGTGGAAGAGCGATTCGGCCATATAGATGGTGCCAATTCCGGCCACCACCGTCTGATCTAACAACACCGCCCCGATCTGGCGCTGGCCTTGAGCTGTCAGGCGCTGGCCCGCCTGTTTGGCATTGAAGTTTTCTGCCATTACATCGGGGCCTAAGTGACCGAGCAATCTTGGTAGGTCTCGGCGGCGCAGCCAATCAGCCATTCCCAGCCGCCAGCCAATGGCAACCCATTGTTGATTGGCCAGCACGGCCCTGGCCTGCCAGGACCGGGCCCGTCCCGTGCGGTCCGGCTGGCCGCCTGGTGCGGCGTGTTCGACGTACCAGGCTCCTTCCATGCGCAGATGGGTGCGCAAAGTGTCGCCCTGATCAAAGTGCATCAAGACGTGTTTGCCGTAGGCCTCAATCGATTCGATGGTCCGGCCGGTCAGGTCTAGGGCGCCAAGGGTGGGCCAGCGCAGCAGGCTGTAGGTGATTGGCTGGTTCACCATTGCCTTAGTTAACCGGATGGCCACTCGCCTGAGAATGTCACCTTCTGGCATGCCCACCTCTAAACGTCAGACCAGCTGGCGTGACCGCAAAACCGGCGTTGACCAGGGCGCCAGCCGCTGGATCTTGCTGGCCGTAGGCCTGCAGGGCGTCTTGGCCGTTGAGGCGACTGACCTTGAGGGTGCCCACCTGGCCGGCCTGAGCTAATCCCTTGGCAGCCTGTTCAAGTGCTGCACCGTGGACAAAGGTCAAGGCGGTTTTGCCGCCGCGTTCAAGGTACAAGGCCAGGTGTCCGTCCACCAGCACCACCAAGGCGCCGGCCGTCCGGCCGGGGTGGTGCCCGCCGGGTGGTTCGGGCCAAGGTAGGGCCGCGCCGTAGGGATTGGCTGGGTCAGCCGCTGCCAGCACCACTGTGCTGACTAGGGGACTGACCGTTGCACCAGGCCAAGCCGGTCCGTCATGCCCGGAACTTGCCGCCGGTCCACCATGAGCTGGTCTTACCGCTGGTCCGCCATGCCCGGGACTAACCGCCGGTCCGCCATGCCCGGGACTAACCGCCGGTCCGCCACGCCCTGGGCTTTCTGCCGGGCTATCCAGGCCGCCACCGCCTGGTGCCAAATCATCAGCTTGGGCCGCCGCTCGCAGCTGGTCAGGGCAAGGTGGCAGGGCAAACTGTGAGCCACCAAGCTGCTCGACAAAGTAGCCGCGGCGGATAGCACCAGCTTGCTCCATGGCACTGAGCACGGGGTACAACTGCGCAAAGGAAATTTCTGGCAGAACCGCTCCTTTAGTCAGCACGCCGTGGCGCTCCAGCAAGCTGGCGGCCACCGCCGCGGCCGCCTGTTCTGGCGGCAGAGGCGCCGCTTGGGCAGCGGGGGTGGGAGCGATGGACCAACGGCCAGCTAGGCGCGGGTCACTGCTGACCCCTGGGCGGGCCTGGGCACCGGACACCAATTGACCCGCACCGGTGGCACCGGCGGCTTGGTTGGCTAAGCCTGGCCAATGGGCGGCTAGGTTGGCCCGTCCCAGGAAGGTCCGGCCGCGGGGCCGGCGGACCATGCGGTGAGCCGTTTTGCCGCCGGCCAGGTAAGCCCGCACCGGAGCGAAGGAATCTCCGCTCACCCAACCACCCCACACCAACTGCCACAGGGCTTGACGCAATTCGGCCAAGTCGGGTAGCCGGCTACCGGCCGATGGCGGCGGCAAACGAGTCCACAATTCCTGGGCTAAGAAAGCACCGCCGCCCTGCAACAAAGTCAACAGTTCCGCAGCCAGCTCAGATTCGGGTGGTTCGGTGTCTGCCAAGACCGCATCTGCGGTACTAGCCAGGATCAACCGGATGGTGCCGTCCGAGCCGGTGGTCTTGCCCTGCCCGACCCAAGCCACCTCACCGGCGGTGATCAATTCATCCAGCATGGCCGGTTGGTAGTCGGTGACGCGGCTGGGCAAGACCAGCGTTTCAAGGGCACTAGCCGGGATGGCTGCCCCAGCCAGCGCACTAATGGCTTGCAAGGTGCCGTCGGTGCCGCGCAGCTTGCCTAGGCGGTGCCACTGGCAGGCGAAACGGGCCAGGGCGTGGCCCTGGACCGGCTCCACCTGACGGCGCAACACCGCCAAGCTGCGCCGTCTAGCCCTGGCCAGTATCTCTGGGTCGCAGTAATCTTGACCGCCGCCGCCACCAGCCTCAGCCGGCCTAAGCCGGCCGGAGGTAGCCAAGCCCCGGCGCACCAACGAGTCAAGCTCACGCTGGGCCACCACCACCCCAAGGCCCAGGTCATCAGCCAATTGGCTGGCCTCGAAGGGGCCGTGGTGGCGCAGATAGCGGCGCAGCAAGCCGCCCAGTGGATCTGCCACTGGTTCCAGGTAAGCCTGCGCCAGGCCAGCCGGCAGTGCTACCCCCAAGGCGTCACGTAGGGCAGCGGCGTCTTCCACTACCGCCCAGCGTTCCAGGGCGGTGCCTGAGACCAAGGCTCCTGTGGCGACCGGACCGGTTGGCGGGGTCGCTGCTTCAGCCTGGTCCCCGCTGGCTGGCTGTGCGCCGAGTTGCCCCGGCGCGCCTCCTCCCATACGGACCGTCATGACACGCCGTTGATGGGCCAACTGTTCCAGCCACTGGCGCCACGGTCCCTGGCTAGCAGCGGCGATCTGCGTGGTGGTTAAGGGCCCCAGCTGCCGTAGTAAGTCAGCTAAACCTTCTGCCATGGTGACCTGGCGCTCAGGCGTGCGATGGGCCAATTCGGCGTCCATTTGCAGCACCACGTCAGGGTCCAGTAGGTCCGCTGGTTGGCTGGCCACGCTGCCGCCCAGTAGCTCCGCTAGCAGGGTGGGATCAAGCGACAAGGCGGCGGCGCGGCGCTCGGCCAGGGGTGCGTCGCCGTCGTACAAAAACTGAGCGGTGTAGCCAAAGGTCATGGCCTTGGCGAAAGGCGAGGCGGTGTGAGTGGACACCTCTACCAGGCGAATCTGTCGTTCAGCAATGCCGCGCATCAGCTGCTCTAAACCAGGCACGTCATAGTCATCTTGCAGGCACTCGCGCACTGCCTCATGGACAATGGGGAATTGGTCAAAGGCGGCAGCTACCTGCAACAACTGCTGGGCGCGATGGCGTTGTTGCCACAATGGCTGGCGCTTACCGGCTTTGCGCGGCAAGGTCAACGAGCGGGCCGCGGCCTCCCTAAAACGGGCGGCGAAGTGGGCCGTGCCGCTGATGGCCTGGGTCACCAAAGCGGTCACCTGGTCACTGGCCAGCAGCAGGTCTGCTGCCCCCACCTGGTCCTCTTCGGCTGTTTCGGGCAGCCGCAGCATAATCCCGTCATCCCCGTGCATCACATGGGCGTCCAGCCCAAAACGCTCATTAAGCCGCATGGACAGCACCGCTGCCCAAGCGGCGTTGATTGGCCCACCCCACACCGAGTGGATCATCACCCGCCGGTCGCCCAGCTCATCCGGAAAAGCTTCCACCACCACGGTTTGGTCATCTGGCAGCTGCCCGGTGGCTTGAGCCTGCTCATCGAGGTAGTTCACCAGGTTGGCAGCGGCAAACTGGTTCAGTCCGCTGGCTTCCAACTGCGCCACAGCCTGGTTCCCCGCGGCGTGGGTTTGGCGCATGAATTGGCCGATGGCGGCCCCCAACTCAGAGGGCCGGCCCGGGCCTTCCCCCCGCCAGAAAGGTAGCCGCCCAGGTAGACCGGGGGCAGGCACCACGTACAAGGCGTGAGGTGTGATTTGTACAATCCGCCAAGTTGATGAACCTAGGATGAAAGTGTCACCCACTCGTGACTCATAGGTCATCTCCTCGTCCAGCTCGCCCACCCGTTTGGCGGCCTTGGATTTGGGATCCTCTCCGGCCAGATAGACCGGGTACATGCCCCGGTCTGGAATGGTCCCGCCAGAGACTTGGGCCAAGTGGGCTGCCCCAGGCCGGGGCGACAACTCACCGCTGGCCCGGTCCCAGATCAGCCGCGGACGCAGCTCACCAAAGTCAGCTGAGGGGTAGCGCCCAGCCAGCATGTCCAACACGGCTTCAAAACTGTGCCGGCCTAAATCCTCATAGTTGGCCGCGCCGCGCACCAGTTGGTAGAGGCTGTCTACCGTCCAGGTGTCCATGGCCACGGCCGCCACGATCTGTTGGGCCAGCACATCGAGGGGATTGGACGGTACTTTCAGGGCCTCGATCAACCCAGCCCGCATCCGCCCCGCCACCACCGTGCTGGGCACCAGGTCCCCGCGGAACAGCGGGTAGATCACACCATGCGAGATGGCGCCAACTTGGTGACCGGCCCGGCCAATGCGCTGCAAACCACTTGCCACCGACGGCGGTGCCCCCACCTGCACCACTAGGTCAATCGCCCCCATGTCAATCCCCAGCTCCAAAGAACTGGTGGCCACCACCGCCGGTAGCAGCCCAGCCTTGAGCTGGTTTTCAATCTCGGTGCGCCGTTCGCGGCTGATTGAACCGTGGTGGGCCAGGGCCACAGTCTCTTCAACAGCCGCCGCCGCGCCGGCTTGAGCCACCATCTCTGCTGGCTGCAGCATCCCGGTGTCCAAGGTTTCACCGGTCAGGCGGCGGTGATGCTCTTCATTAATGCGCGAGGCCAGCCGTTCTGCCCCACGCCGGGCGTTCGCAAAGACCAAAGTGGATTGGTGGGTTTCAATCTGGTCCAGCACGGCGGCATGGACATGGGGCCAGATCGAGGCGCCGCGCATGGCGCCGGCGGCATCGCCAGACAGGTCTGCCGGGTCGGCTTCACCACCTAGATCAGTCAGGTCCGCCACCGGTAGGGCCACCTGGGCGTTAATCACCTTATCGCTGGGGGGCTGGACCACCACCACCTCCCGGCCGGCCCCAGCCGGCTCGAGGCTAGGGCGCCCGCCAGGCAGTTGGGTGGGGGCCATGGCCGATGGCGGAGCGTTAGCTGGGTTACCCAGGTCACCTTGGTAGCCGGTGGTCTTCCCAGGTGACTTTTCAAGACCAAGCCCGCTTCCGGCATCGGGCGAATCAAGTGGCCGTGGTGGGCTGGCCGGACGCCGGGCCGCACCGCGCACAAACCGGGCCACCTCCGCGACCGGCCGGACCGTGGCGCTGAGCGCAATCCGCTGCGCCGGGCGCTCCAGCAGCGCGTCCAAGCGCTCCAAGGACAAGGCCAGATGGGCGCCGCGCTTGGTGCCGGCTAGGGCGTGGATTTCATCAATGATGACCGTGTGGACACCCAGCAGGCCTTGCCGGGCGCCACTGGTCAGCACCAGGTAGAGCGATTCGGGGGTGGTGATGAAAATGTCTGGTGGCTTGGTGCCGAATTTGCGGCGCTCCGCCGCTGGGGTGTCCCCAGTGCGCAGGGCCACCTTGATCTCTGGGACGCGCTGGCCGGCCGCGGCTAACTGGTTTGAGACCCCCACCAGTGGCGCCCGCAGGTTCCGCTCCACGTCACTAGCCAGGGCCTTGAGCGGCGAGACGTAGACCACCGAGCAGGTGCGACCGGGCGCGGCTGCCCCGTCCGGGGTATTGGCCGCCGGCGGGTGGGCCATCAGACGGTCAATGGCGCTGAGGAAGGCCGCCAGGGTTTTGCCCGAGCCGGTCGGTGCCACCACCAGCGTGTGGTGGCCAGCGGTGATGGCGTCCCAGGCGCCTATCTGGGCGGCGGTGGGGGCTTCGAAGGCAGCGTTGAACCAGGCGCGGGTGGCTGCGCCGAAGTGGTCCAGGCCGGATTTGGGCATAAGACAACTGTGCCACTAACCACTGACACGCTAACAGCCGGGCGGTCCGGTAACCTTGCCTCCGCCGGGCGCTCACGCCGTCGCACCCGTTGAGAGCGCTGTCTGAAGCAGAGCGGCAAAACCTGGTACAAACCTTGAGAGGCGTTGCGCTAGCTCTTTGGGGTTGAGTTTGGGGTTGTTATAGCGGGAGCACTGCCGGCGCAGGCTATCCATTACAGACACCTGGTTCGCCCTGAGCAGGTGGAGCAGGAACTCATCGGGGTGGACGGCTTCAATTAGATGGGGGTTAGGGTGTGGTCAGGGAAGTCTTGAAGGTTGGCAGTCACCAGCTTCCGTGCGCCGCCTCCGACAGCAGCGGCTAACACGTGGCGGTCCTTCGGGTGGTTGGTCATGGAGCGCATCAACGCCTCGTATCCAGTGACTTCACCATCTGGGAAAGCCATACGCATGAAGTTGACCCGACGGGCGGCAGCTTCTATTGGCAGATTGAAGGACGGATGTTCCGTTCCACCTCAGCGAACACGCCTTCGGACCAGAGGAGTTCGAATTGGCGAGTTTCGGCCAGCGACAGCAACGTGTCGCAGAGTGTGATCGGCAGCAGAACGTCGGCATCCAGGAATACTGGAACCGGGGACGTCATTGGTTCACCTGGTAGAGACAAAACCGTCAACGTCGCCCTGAACTGTGGACGACGTGGCTAATAAGCCGGTCATGGCCTTTTGTCTTTGAGCGACCATGTTCTGCTGGTACGCCACTACGTCAGCCAGCTTTACCCGCCGGTGGCTAGCTGGACGCTCGGAGGCAATACGGCCTGAATCGAGAATACGGTTCATGGTCGGCCTGGAAACACCCAGCAACCTGGCCGCCTCTTGGGCCGTGAGCACGGTGTCTTGCGGGAAGACCAATACTCCTCGCCCCGCAGCAAATTCTCTTGATGCCACGAGCAACACCGCGCACAGGGCAGGTGGTAAGTCAACTGGCTCACCGTTGGCCGGCACCACTGTGACCGCATCGGTGACGCTGAGAGCATTAGTAACTGCTGAATAGAGTTCAGCATCCTTACCGTCGGATCGCGGCGTCAGCAGCTTCTGTGTCACACCTCAATGCTAATTCGAACAAATCGCAACCGCAAGGCAGGATGGTGTGGACGTGGGCCGTCTTCTGACAACCTTCGGAGAACCCACTCGTGCTGTGGTGGCGGGCCGGGTCTGGTCAACCGAGACCTGGCCTTAGCGCAGGAGCTCAATCGCGCTTACCTGCGGGACATGGCGGTGGGTGAGATTGTCACGGTCGATGGCGTCCGCCGCGACCCAAGGAAAGTGGCGGCGCTGCTGGGGGCACTGGGGCGTAACACGGCCACCTATGTGTCAAACCGCACCCTTCAGCTTGACTCGGCGGAGTTTGGCCAGCGAATTGACCCGACCACCATTGCCACCTACCTAGATGCGCTGGAACGGCTATGGGTGTTGACCCCGCAATACCCGTGGGGAGGCCACCTACGCTCCAAAGCCCCGGCTCGCAAGGCACCGAAAAGGCACTTGGCTGATCCAGCTTTGGCGGTGGCTGCCATGGGGGCTACTCCGGCAGACCTGTTGCAGGATCATGCGACCTTTGGGCAGGTCTTCGAAACACTGGTGTTCCGCGACCTTTGCGTGTACGCCCAGGCCAATGGCTGTGACGTGCGGGCTTTTCAGGACTCCAAAGGTAACGAGATTGACGCAGTAGTGACCAAGGGAACTCAATGGGCTGGCCTGGAGGTCAAGCTCTCGGCCGCACCACCGGTGATTGACGCCGCCGCCGCCGGCCTGCGGGCCATAACGGACCGTATGGCCAGCCGGCCAAGGTTCCTGGCCGTAGTGACGGCGGATAGTCCCACCTACACCCGCCTCGACGGTGTCCACGTCATTGCCGTTACTGACCTAGGGGACTGGTGTTCTATTGGCTTCGTGGCTAGCCCTATCATTGCCGGTCGACCGATTCGGGTGGGCAGGCGACCCAATCACCGGTGTCTACTGGCTTTCGCTGGTATCGGGTGTGTTCATCCAAGCTAGGACCCTGTGTTTCGGGCTGATATTGGCGCCACCACCCCCCCCAGGGTGGATTAGGTGGCCGGGTTGAGCACCCAGGAACCGTCTCGACGGGTCAACCCCAAGACCAGCTGTCGCTTCACATCGATTCCAGCAGCCCGGATCCTCAACCAGGCCCTGGTTTTGATTTCCCCCCGGTACGGGGTACGCCGACCTGGTCGCATCAACCAAGCGACCGCTCGTTCAGCCATCGGCCGGTGACGCCGATAG
>Ga0123356_10007739_pt1 | contig 10700 bp, 8 predicted proteins | sample TergutEmb28metaG_2_FD_92546 | JGI IMG/M metagenome (GOLD analysis project Ga0123356, IMG submission 92546) | Embiratermes neotenicus P3 segment gut microbial communities from Petit-Saut dam, French Guiana - Emb289 P3 | ecosystem: Host-associated > Arthropoda: Insects > Digestive system > Gut ... | reverse complement strand
GGGGGCTGTTATCGGCAATTCCACCGAAATAAAAAATGTTATCTTATTCGATAGTGTGCAGGTTCCGCATTTTAACTATGTAGGCGACTCGGTGTTGGGGTATAAATCGCATTTCGGTGCGGGAGTTATAACATCGAATGTTAAGAGCGACAGTTCTCTTGTAACGGTTCATTGCGGGAGTACCCATATAGATACGGATTTAAAAAAGTTTGGTGCGATATTAGGAGACAAAGTGGAAATCGGTTGTAATGCCGTGCTTAATCCGGGTACTGTTATCGGTAAAAATGCTACTATTTACCCGCTTTCTATGGTACGTGGATTTATACCTGCAAATACTATATATAAAAAGCAGGGAGAAGTTGTATTTAAACGATAGTTTTACAACAATATTGTCAGGAGAACCGTCCCCAATATTATATTTTTTTATTGACGATATTATAACAAAAAGGTAAGATGTACATGAGTTTCGATGCACACAGATTGTCACATTCATATATTACCGATACGGCTTTCGCAGATACTCTTGCAACGGCAGTTGTTTGCGGTTCACGCACCGGCACGGGGCCGTGCTTAAAATGTTCCCATTGCGATAAGGCGTCAAGGAATATTCACCCCGATATAATCGAAGTCGGCAGGTTGGAGAATAAAACGATCATTGGCGTTGATCAGATTCGGGAACTAAAAAAGGATGTCTATATCGTCCCGAATGATGCCGGGCAAAAAGCATACATCGTCAGAGATGCCGACGCAATGAACATCAATGCACAAAATGCTTTTTTACAAATTCTCGAAGAACCTCCCGCTCACGCTGTTTTTATCCTGTGCACATCGAATCCGGTAGCGTTGCTGCCAACGGTTCGTTCACGCTGTGTGCTTCTAAGGTCACAAAACCTTGACGATGCCTTATATGACAGCGCAGATTTAGAAATGATCGAAGGTATTGCCGGCAATTTTTTAACGGCTCTGCAGGGTGATAATGTTAAGCTGATGGAATGTATGTTTGCCATCGAAAAACTCGACAGACCCGGTTTATATGATTTTTTATCGTTGGCGCAAAAAAACATAGCATCGTCATTAAGAAAAAGCATTAAACCCGGTGATCCGGATTTCCGCAAGGCATTTATCCGGGCAGAGGATGCCATATCAAAAGCCGGAGAAATGGTAGATTTAAACGTTAGCGCAGGACATATATCGGGGTTCATATGCGCCGCAATATTGAAATGAGGAAATATATTGACTGAAATAGTAAGTATCCGTTTTAACGAAAGAGGAAAAGCGTACTTTTTTGACCCTTCGGGATTTTCGCTCGAAAAAGGACAGATGGTTATAGTAGAGACTTCCAAAGGTCTTGAATACGGGGAATGTATACACGCAAATCATCATGTTGAAGATGAGATCGTAATTTTACCGCTTCGACCCGTTATACGCTTAGCCACCGATGAAGATAACGCTGCAGCGGCAGCCGGTAAAGAAAAAGAAAAAGAAGCATTTGATTATTGCAGAGAAAAGATCATTGATTTCGCTTTGGAGATGAAGCTGGTCAGTGTTGAATATGGATTTGAAGGAACCAAGGTTTTATTCTTTTTTACTTCCGACGGACGCGTTGATTTCAGAGAACTTGTAAAAGATCTTGCGGGCAGATTCAAAGCACGTATTGAACTGCGTCAAATCGGAGTTCGCGATGAGGCTAAAATGCTCGGCGGTTTGGGTGTTTGCGGAAAGCAGTTTTGCTGCTCGCAGTTTTTAAATGATTTTCACCCTGTTTCTATCAAGATGGCTAAAATACAAGGCTTATCACTTAACCCGACAAAAATATCGGGCACATGCGGCCGTCTTATGTGCTGTCTCAAGTATGAAGAAACCGCATATGAAGACCTTGTAAAAAAGGCACCGAAAATCGGCGCTTTTGTTGAAACACCATCGGGCAAAGGTTCTGTTATCAATGTAAATCTTTTACGCGGAAACGCTAAAATCCGCCTCGAAGACGGCAATGATACAACACTAAAAACATTTGGTTTCGACGATCTCGATGTATTGGGAGGAAAAGGACGCAGAGCGGAATATATAACGGCAAGAGATGAAGGCAGGCTCGAAGAAGCCGGGTTTACCCCTTCCCCGCCGCCAAATTACTCCCGGGCTTTGGAAAATATCCACGTTCCGTCCTCCGACACCATAGAGCCGCAAAACATATATAATACCAATAATAACGAAGGTGAAAAACAAAACGTTCAAGAAAAAAAGCAAAATAAACGCAAAAATAAATCCCAGCATAAACATAAAAACAAATCGGAACCGGCTGCCGATACGGGAACTTCTCCGTCGCATCCGCAGCCTCTTGAAGGTGCAAAGAAAAAGAAACCGCATCATAAGCGGCGAAAAAGCTGGCATAAAAAAGATAAGGATTCATAAGATTTCATGTCGATCACGATTTAATGAAAGAAGGTTGTTATGTTTGCAGGGCGACAGAGTGAATTAAGTAAGCTTGACGGAATTTATACCAGCGAAAAGTTTGAATGTGTCATTTTGCATGGCCGTTTGCGTATGGGAAAAACAACTCTTCTGCGTGAGTTTATGCGAAATAAAGACTGTATATACTTTGCAGCCCAGGAAACAAGTGACCGTGAAAATCTCGAAGCACTCGTAAATGTCGTTGACGCATTCCCGCACGAATTGCCCGGTGAACCAAGACTTAAAAATTATTACGAAGAAGTTTTTGACAGGTTGAATAAAATTTCGCGCACTCAGCGCCGGGTACTGATAATCGACGATTATCAGTTTCTTGTCGCATCAAACAAGAATATTTCCGATTTGATTTGCAGACATATCAATCAAAAGCTTACTACAAGCCGTCTTATGATCATTATTTGCGGTTCTTCCGAAGCAGTTATGGAAAGTGAAACATTGGGATATGATTCACCGTTTCACGGGTGCCGCACTGCACAGGTTGATCTCCAACCTCTTACCTTTTTTGAAGCAAAACGTCATTACAACAGGTTTTCTCCGTTTGATATCGCCGTTATATACGGGCTGACAAGCGGAATTCCAAAGTATTTGAATATAATGGACCCTGATCTGACGATCGAAGAAAACATTAAAAACACGTTTTTTAACCCGTCATCCGAACTATTTGAAGAACCGTCAAATTTTTTGCGGCGTGAAGTACGTGACCTTTCTTATTACAACGCTGTTTTAAAAGCGATTGCTTCGGGATATATCAAAAACTCCGAAATCGCAGACCGGGTGGGTTTGGAGACAAGTGCATGTACTGCGTATTTAAGAAATCTTATGTCGTTCGGATTGGTCGGGAAACATACTCCGGTGACAGAAAAAGCAGGAAAAAAAACCATCTACGAGATCGAAGACAGCATGTTCAGGTTCTGGTATCGTTTTGTACCCGATAATCTTTCAACTATCCGTACAGGTATGGTCGATAAAATATGGCGGGATATCGCCCGGGGAATCCCGTCATTTATGAGTAAGGTATTTGAAGATATTTGCCGCCAGTGGGTGGACCAGCGTAATCAAGGCGGAAAAATGCCGGTCAGGTTTGTTGAAGTCGGCCGCTGGTGGGGGTATAACCTCGTATCAAAAAGTAACACTGTCATACCGATCGTTGCTTATTCGGATGATGACCATGCGTTATTCGGCGATGCTATATGGTCCGATGAACCAACCGGGGTTGAAGCACTCAGGTCACTTGAAGAACGCAGCAGATTATTCCGCTACCCGAACAGACATTACTTTTTGTTTTCCCGTTCGGGCTTTACAGATGAATGTGCCGAGCTTGCGAGACAATTTAACGCAAATCTAGTCGTGTTTGAATAGTAAGTCATCAATATAACCAATAGCCTCGTCAAAATCTCCGGTAAGATTGCACCGGAGTATTTTGTTGATATTTTCACCGATGGCGGGAGCAGATTTGAGTTTTTGCAGATTCGTCACAATATCATTGATGGTATGTGCATTATACTCTTGAAAAGCTGTTTTTAATTTAGTTAAGTCATCCTTAAAACTATCAATGTCGACCGGTTCATTTTCACTATTTGTTTTAGTGTGTGATAAAGCATCATTTATATTTTGAAGTAAGTTATTATAGTTGGTCAAAAACGAAGGGATGGTTGCATTTATGAACACCGTGTCGCCACGTAATCCTGCCATTTCCAATGCTTCGGCGGCGGCGGAGATTTCTTTTGCTCCAATGCTTGCTGAAGCACTTTTTAGGGCGTGAACGAGAATTGTGAACAAATCATAATCATTTTGCGATAATGAAGACTTGAGTTTTTCAAATATATTGTAACCATCATTGTGGTATGTGGAAAGCACTTCAATATAGTTATCGATCGACCCGCCCGATAAAAGAAGTCCTCCTTCCGTATCGACTCCGGTTATGGTAATACTTGTTTCACTAATGTTTGATGCGTAATTCTCACTTGTTAATTTTTGTTGTTTTTCTTCAGGTATGAATTTTTTGAGAATTGTATTTAACATTACGGTATCGATAGGTTTTGACAGAAAATCATTAAAACCGTTTTCCATGAACATTTCTCTTGTTCCGGTCACTGCATTGGCTGTCAAAGCAATGATCGGCACCTGCTTGTAATACGGATCCTCCATGGCTCTGATAATAGCCGTGGCTTCTATCCCGTTCATTTCCGGCATCATATGATCCATAAAGACCATATCGTAATGGACGGATTCCATTGCTTTAATGGCTTCTTCACCGCCGGTACACAAATCGACATTCATACTGTATGGCACCATAAGTCCTTTTGCAACAACCAGATTGGTATTGATATCGTCAACCACCAAAACCCTGGCATCGGGTGCGGTAAACTCTGCTTCAAGTCTGCCGCCGACTGTCCGGGTATAGTTGTCCGAAACACCATTTAGGATGTTTGCCATTGGAATTGAAAAAATCGGAGTATTTAAAGCACTTATGTTTTTTACCGGTAATATTTCACCAAATTCTGCGATCAACACGATCGCGGTATCATTTTTTACTGTTCCAAATACCGATTTTATACTATCGTACAGTACCGCAGCCAAAAAGACGAATGAATAATTGCCATTTATATATTCGTCCGTAAATTCGGAAGTAGTTGAAACAAACTTATACTTAACACCAAGATCCTTCATTGTATTGATTATAGAATTTATACAATTTTCACGGTGCTCCAGAACAAGGATATTATGTTTTTCCGGTTCTTTTACTTGAATCAGTTTATTCCGGTTTGCGATTTTTTGAGGTAAAATAACGGTAAAGACCGACCCTGTACCGTATTCGGATTCAACATTGATCTCTCCGTTCATGGCTTTAACAAAACTGCTGGTTATAGACAGTCCGAGTCCGGTGCCTTCATTGTCCCTGTTGCGTCTGATATCAAATCTGGAAAATTCGTCAAAAAGTGCCGGCAAATGTTCGTTTTTTATGCCTCTGCCGCTGTCTTCGATTTTTATTATTAAATTAATGTTGTTTTCATCGACCGGTTTACTTGTAAGCGAAAAAGAAATATATCCTTTATCGGTATATTTTACGGCGTTACTCAAAAGGTTCAGTATGATTTGGCGTATCCGTATCATATCACCTATGTAAGTACCCGGCATATCACAATCGATATCTACCATAAACTTCAATTGAGTATCAAGGATTTTTGATCTGACGATATTGATAACATCATTGATAAGTGACGAGAGCATATATTCTTCGGATATTATCTCCAGTTGCCCGCTTTCGATTTTCGATATATCCAAAATATCATTGATTATATCAAGCAGGTTTTCACCTGCGTGTTTTATGGCTGTAACAAATTCGCTGGCGGTTTCGGGAATTTTTTCACGAAGCGCAAGCTCCGTAAACCCCATGATGGCGTTCATTGGTGTACGTATTTCATGGCTCATTTTGGCAAGGAACTCACTTTTGAACTTCGATGCCGCTTCGGCGTCTTCCAGTCGCTTGCGTTCGGTTATATCGGCATAAAACCCTTCAAGGACATATGCTTGCCCTTCGGGTGTAAATTCTACAACACTGCTGCGTTCCCAAATCCATTTGATAGAGCCGTCTTTTGTTATTATACGAAAAGTGGTATCGAGGGGCAGCCCCACGGAAAGTGTTACTTCGTTTTGTTTTGCAAGCGTTTCCTCATCGTCCGGGTGTACCATGTCAAAGAATTTTAAGGCGCTGTTGCCCGTAAGTTCATCCGGTGTATACCCGACAAGATCCTGGCATCCGTCGCTGACATAAGTAAAAGTGAAATCGGGCGGGTTGTTGATACATTGATAAGCCATACCCGGCAGATTGTTCATGAGTGTTTCATTGCGCTTCATGAGCTGAAGACGTTCATTACGCGCAAGAGCCAGTGCCATAAAATCGGCAAGAGATGAAGCAAAATTCTGTTCGTCCATTGTCCAAACGCGTTTTTCCGGATAAGTTTCATTCTTATCCTGTTCGATACAGACAACACCGACCAGCTTACCGTCTATCCGTATGGGTGCATCAAGCAAAGAACATATATTGGGACCGTATTCATCTACAAGATCGGATAACGCGTTGGGGGTCTGGATATCGTTGATGACTATCAAACGTTCGCTTCGAAGAAGCCTGACATATTCCTGCCGGGTCTCCAGGCTGAAATCATCCTGAACGTCACATACATCCAACTCCGCACTATAATATGCCACACTCTTAAGAATTGCGGCATCATCCGTTGTAGTCCATATCCCGACACGGTGTGTATCGAGAGCTATACAGCCTTCTTTTGCCAATAAAGCTGCGGCATCGGCTAAAACGCCGGCGGTAAGAACCGGTGTTTTAGATATATTAGCCAGCGCAATATTGAATTTATTGATTTCGTGATTAATGATCATACACCTCCGTTATATCAATCAAAGCGTGTCAAAGCCGTATAAAGGGATGTTTTTTCTCATCCGGTCACATCTGGTCTAAATACGCATTTGTCAGTTCCGCCCAGCTGTATTGAGTCATGAATTCACCCATGTAGCTGTTGACGGCGTTTATGTCGGCAGCACAGAAATTGTACAGGTCACAGTAAAATGTATCGGGGTTTATTGCCAGATATCCGCGTTGTTTGATAAGAACATTATCGGCATCTACGGCCTTGAGGGAATTTGTCAGGTCCTGGACCAGATGCCGGTATTGGCTTTGTAATGCCACCGAATCGGGTTTGTCCTCCCATATCACCGCAACTATTTCTCTGTTACTGCAGCGCGCTCCCCTGCGCATCACAAGATACGCAAAAAGTTCTTTTGTTTTCGAGCGTTTGAAGACAAGGGGTCTTTCATCAATAAATACTTCAAAATTTCCAAATGTATGTACTCGAAGTCTTTCCTTACTTAAAGCTTTTACCGGGTGGCGAATATTTTCCATTGCTTCAAGAATCGCTTTGGCGGTGACGGGTTTTAGCAGATAACCGCTGGCGTGTATCGCAAATGCGTCAACCGCGTAATGCGAGTATCCGGTCGTAAAAATAACATTTGTTTTGTTATAAATATCTTTTAAACTCTTTGCCAGTTGTATACCGTTCATGCCGCCCATTTCGATATCCAGAAACGCTATATCGATCCGCTTCTCTTTTGCATATGAAATCGCTTTACCCGGTGAATCAAAACACGCCAAAGTACAATCTTGGATAACACTTTTAAGTGTGTGTTCAATTCCGACAAGTGCCCAGTGCTCATCGTCAACTGCAATTATGTTCATAATACTTCATCCTCTTTTTTGGTGAGAGGTATTGTGATCACTGCGATCGTTCCCTCTCCCGGAATGCCGGAAATATCCAGTTTTCCATTGCACATTGCTTCAAGACGGTTTCTGACATTTTCAATGCCTATATAAATGCGTTCGTTGCTTTGCATTCTTGAATGTATTGCCGATCCATATCCTATACCGTCGTCTGTTACGGTTATTACTACATCGGTATCGGTCATATTCGTTTTGAGCGTTACCGTTCCGCCATCTTCTTTTTTTGTCACACCGTGCCGTACCGCATTTTCTATGATCGGTTGCAGTGTCAAAACGGGTACAGAGAAATCGCTTACATTTATATCATACACTATATTTAGCTTTTCGCCAAAGCGCTTTTTTTCAAGGGAAAGATATATTTGTACATGATCGAGTTCTCTTTCAAATGGAATAAGTTCTTGAATTGAAAGTGAATCAAGGTTTCCGCGTAAATAGATGGAAAATTCTTCAACGGTTTCGCTCGCAAGTTCAGGGTCAACAAGGCATAACCCTTTTATTGCGTTTAATGAATTGAAAATAAAGTGCGGTTGTATTTGGGAAAGCATGATCGCAATTCTGTTTTGTAACAATTCATTTTCAAGTATGGCGATTTTTTCCCGTCTGATATTACGGTCTTCTATCAAACCCATTGCCGCTATATCGGAGATCACAAGAATCTGCTGCTGTTGTTCAAGCAGTATTGCGTATTCATTTGTAAGCGCTTCGAATTGAGCCGTATCGAGAGGTTTGCCGTTTTTGATTTCTTCGATATTCTTCAGCGCTTCTTCCAGTATGGCTTGTTCCCTGTTAAATAAACTTGACAAAGATATCCCCTCTCCGTCTTTATTCGTTGATGATCAAATTTAGCTTCAGGTTTTGCAGACCGCTTTGGAAGCGTTCACCGCATTCGATAATGATTTTGTTGTTTTTTGTGGTTATCCAATTGACGGTTATATTACCGACATTTGGTGATCTGTCCATATCTCTTAAAAGACCTAAAAGTATTTTAACGGTGGAGCTATTAAAGTATATCAATTCAAAATCAAATACAAATGAAGAAAAATCCGTAGCCAGATACCGGTTGAGCCATTCTTTTATTTCACCGAAGAATTCGAATATGTTTTCATGATAGCTTTCACCTTTGAGTTTCATATATTTGTTTTCTTCATCGATCAAAACATATGGGGTCAGGTCGGTTTTTTCCCGTTCCAGTTTGTAGGCCATTACTTCTCCCCTCCTATTGTAACGTACATCGTGAAAAATGTGTGTTTTTCATCGTATGGAATAAATTTATACTCGATTTTTGAGCTTATGCGGCGCGCGATTTCGATAAGCCCAAGTCCGGCTCCTTTACTGTCCGGGTTGTCATCGTCATCGGATAATGATTGCTCCCAGTAATATTCGGTCAGTTCATCTTTGGTAAGAGAGTTTAAATAATTTATCCGGTTTTTGATAAGCTCAACCGAATCGGTTTTCATGACATTACCGGTTTGAATAAAATATGCTTTACCTTTTGTACCGAGCATAAATGTTCCTTTCGGAGCTTCTGCATGCAATTCATCGGGTACCATAAACAGTTCGTTTTCACAGGAGTACATGAGCATATTATTCATCTGTTCAACAAATACCGAAAAAACCTCCTGCGAAGTTTCGAGCGGCAGATCATCGAACTCCAGCCGTTTTTTTACGGTTCCCGCGACTCCGCCTATGCCTTCGGCCCACAACGGTCCGCTGTAGACAAGTGTGATCTTGTTTTCCCGTAACATTTTGTGATATTCAAACATATCAAACATTTTTTATAAATCATCCCTTTCCAAATTAATGTGTCATAGGTTGAAAGGTTATCAACTGTACGTCGTCGCGTCTTGTGTTGTTTCCCATGTACGTTTCAAAGGCTTGCCATATATGTTGTGAAATGGTGCTTAAATTTTCTTCGTGATGCTCAAGGATAATTTTTTCAAATATTTCGTACCCGAATGGTATACAACTTTCTCCGCCGATTTGTTCATACAGGCCGTCGGATGCGATGTAAAACTTATTTTTTGTATTTGCGGGGATCGTGATCACTTTTACATCATCTTTTGAGCGTAATTCACCTTCACCCACCTGTATCATTTGTCCTCTGATCCGTTTTGCTTCATTACCGTCACAAACGTATACATCCGTGTTTCCCGCCGATAAACTGACGGTTCCATCCTTTGCCGCAAAAACAACCACAAGGTCGCATCCGTCCTTGATTTCCTGCTCTCCGCTGGTTCCCAGTGTTGATACCAATTGTTTTTCCAATTCCCAAATTACGGAAGCGGGATCTTTATAATTACTTTCGTCCACAGCGGTCCCAAATGCCGAAATCACAAGCATTGTCAGAAGTGCGCCGTGTGTGCCGTGTCCGGTGCAGTCACACACACACAAGATCGTCCCTTCATCGAAGTTTCTGATCCAGTAAATATCGCCGCCTACTATGTCTTTTGGTTCCCAAATGACCGAATGGTCCGAAAACGCTTCTTTGAAAATACTGTCGGGTGGTAACATACCGGTTTGGACTTTGCTTGCGTAACTGATACCGGAGATCATCAACTCCCTTTTTTTGATATCTACCGCCATTGAGTTCACTGTGTCTTTGATTTTATCAAACTCGTCGTTGTAACTGCCTTCTATTCTTGCCTCATAATCACCGGTCGAAATTTTCGAAAGCACTTGCACCGATTCATTGATAGGTTTCATTATGCTTTTGATAATATACAGTGCTATAAGCGCGGCAAAAACTGCGGTAATTGCAAGCAGTACTGCTTGAGACGCTATATAACCCAATGTCAGAAGTTCATTGTTGCTGCTGGTTTGTCCGGCTATGGCGACATTCAATTCTATCATACCGGTCATCAAATTGTCGATCCAGTCGGATATATCATTAATATGCGCAAGCATTACATTTATATGGAGCCTGTTATTATGGTCGGGAATG
>Ga0123356_10007738_pt1 | contig 10700 bp, 6 predicted proteins | sample TergutEmb28metaG_2_FD_92546 | JGI IMG/M metagenome (GOLD analysis project Ga0123356, IMG submission 92546) | Embiratermes neotenicus P3 segment gut microbial communities from Petit-Saut dam, French Guiana - Emb289 P3 | ecosystem: Host-associated > Arthropoda: Insects > Digestive system > Gut ... | reverse complement strand
CCGACAGGATTAGCGATTGAAAACAAGATGTTGACTTGGACTGCCGTGTCGGACGCAGCCGGGTATGCCGTTGAAATTGACGGCGCCTCGCACAGCGCAAGCGGCGCGAGTTATTCGTTATCCCCGCTGACCGCCGCGAAAACTTATGCTATCCGGGTTCGGGCGATAGGCGACGGCGTCAATTTTAGGAATTCCGATTGGTCGGCTCCCGTTTCGTACACGGTCGAAAGCTCAAATCCGCCTTCCGGAAATATTGACTCTATGTCCTGCCGGCAAATCGTCGATTATGTTTTTGCTAACGTCACGCAGACGCAGTATATCGCAAACCGCACCCCGCAAGAGGATTGGGGATGGTATTCTTCGACCGAGCAAGTGCGGGGCACTCAGGTTTGGTTTTTAGGGGTAAATAACGTTCCGTTTTCCGAGGCCTGCGCCGCCGAATCCCCGATGGAACCCAGCGACTTTTCGCTGGTGGTCATAAGGTTGGAGGCGTCCGCAAACGCGGCACAGTGGCGCGACAGTATTTACAACGGCCTAAGCCCTATGAAATGGATTTGCGCGGGCGCGGATTCAAAGCGCGTCGAGCGAATCGGCAGCGTAATAATGGCGGTGATTGCCAACGCGCCGGACGTTGACAACTTGGCAAATGCTTTCTTCGCGTTAGGCATGGCGGGGGAGTCGCAACCGTCGGGTAACATTGCCTCCATGTCCTGCCGTCAAATCGTCGAGCACATTTACACGAACGTTCCGCAGACCGAGTATATGCAGTTCCGCACCCCGGAAGAGGATTGGGGCTGGTTTTTAAACACCGAACAGGTTCGAGAGAGGTGCGGCTGGTTTTTAGGGGTTGCCGATATTCCGTTTTCGGAGGCGTTTGCCTCCGAGGACGGCATGGGCGCCGCCGGCTTCTCGCTTGTGGTGATTAAACTCGAAAGCGGCGCAAACGCGGTACAATGGCGGGACAGTATTTACAACGGCCTAAGTCCCATGAAGTGGGTTTGTATGGGTGGCAACGCAAAGCGCGTCGAGCGAATCGGCAACGTAATCATGGCAGTGATAGCAAATACCCCCGACATCGACAGCATCGTGTCTGCGTTTAACACCTTGGCGTAAAGTTATGGTATTTTCAAGCATCTCATTTTTATACTTTTTTCTGCCGGTAACGCTGGTAGTCTATTACCTGATTCCGCGAAAATGGATCGGCGGTAAAAACGCGGTGCTGCTGGTCGCGAGCTTGCTGTTCTACTTTTGGGGAGAACAGCTGCTTGTGATCGTCATGCTGGTGTCCGCCGCGACTGATTACATTTGTTCGCTTGTCATCGAAAAGTACAGACACAAAAAAGTAATCCCGAAGCTTATGCTTGCGGTTTCAATTATCACCAATATCGCGCTATTAGGGTACTTTAAATATTTCGGCTTTTTTGTGGAGAATTTTTCAAGCCTTTTCGGGCTAAATCTTAACGTGGTAAAAATCGCGCTGCCGATAGGAATCAGTTTTTATACGTTCCAAACCATGAGCTACACGATAGACGTGTACAGGGGGAACCTAAAAGCGCAGAACAACCCGCTGACGTACGCGACCTTTGTAACGATGTTCCCCCAGCTTGTCGCCGGCCCCATCGTCCGCTACAGCGAGGTTGAGAAGGAGCTTGTGAGCCGCCGCAATACCTTTGCCGATTTTTCACACGGCGCGCGCCGCTTTATCATCGGGCTTTCAAAAAAGGTGCTAATCGCCAACATTTTTGCAGAGCTTGCGCGCACCATAGCCGCTTCGGGCGAAAGCACGGTACTGTTTGCGTGGATGGCGGGGTTCGCGTTCTTTTTCCAGCTGTATTTCGATTTCTCCGCGTACTCGGACATGGCGATAGGCTTAGGGAAAATGTTCGGCTTTAAGTTCCCCGAAAACTTTAATTACCCCTACACCGCGCGGAGCCTTGCGGATTTTTGGCGGCGTTGGCACATGACGCTGACCCGTTGGTTTAAGGATTACGTATACATACCTTTGGGCGGCAATAAAGGCTCAAAGTTTAAGGTGATAAGGAACATCCTGATTATTTGGCTCCTCACGGGCTTTTGGCACGGCGCGGCTTGGAACTTTATCGCTTGGGGCTTGTATTTTGCGCTTTTTATGACGGCGGAAAAATATATCTATGGAAAGCACCTCAAAAAAATCCCGAGGGTATTCGGCCACATTTACACCATCGCCGTCTTCTTTTTTGGCTTAGTCATATTCAATGCCGACGGTTTGGGCGAATCGTTCGCCAACCTTGCCGCGCTGTTCGGCTGCGGCGGGATCCCGTTTGCGGGGCTCGAAACTTGGTACTACCTGCGCAGCTACGCCGTTATGTTTGTGATAGCCGTCATAGGCAGCACGCCGCTGCTAAAGAATTTATACGGCAAGGCAAGCGGCAGGGCAAAGAGTTCCGGCAAAGTTTCGGCTCCGGTTCTTATCGGCCAAGCCGCGCCTGCCGCCTTGCTGCAAACAAAACGCGCTAAGGCCCTAAATGTTATCGAGCCGCTGTTTTTGGCGGCTTTGCTTATCATAACGACCGCCTTTTTGGTGGACGGCTCGTTTAACCCGTTTATTTATTTTAGGTTTTAGGAGGCCGACTTATGAGCGACAAAATCAAAAACATCGTCAATACCGTAATGCTGCTGTTAATCGTCGTCGGATTTTTTGCCGCAAATCTAATTCTGCCCGACGGGGAGATTTCGGCAAGCGAGCGGCGGGCACTCAAACAAAAGCCGGAGGCTTCCGCCTCCGGCCTGTTAGAAAAACGGTTTTACGCGGACGTTGAGGAGTATGCCCTCGACCAGTTTTTACTGCGTGATGCTTTTCGCGGCATCAAAGCTTTTTCGGCGTACAACCTACTCGGGCTTTCCGATAGCAATGGGATTTATTTATCACAAGGCCATGTATTTAAAACGGACTTTCCCCTTAGCGAAGAAAATATCGTCCGTGCTGCGAATCGGTTTAACTTGGTTTGCGACACCTATTTTGAAGATAAAAGCATGAGCGTTTATTATTCCGTGATACCCGATAAAAACTATTTTGCCAACGGGCACCTCAAATATGATTACGGCCGGCTCTTGCAAATCATGGACGAGAATGTAAACGGCATGGCCTACACTGACCTGTTCGGCACGCTTACCGTTGCGGATTATTATCGCACCGACCTGCATTGGAAGCAGGAATCGATAGCGCTGGTCGCGCAAAAACTGCTTGCGTCGATGGGGAAGGGCGGCGTCATTCCGACAAACTACGCGCCGCACACGCTTGAGCCGTTTCGCGGCGCGTACTTCGGCCAAGCGGCGATTCCGCTAAAACCCGACATCCTCACATACCTAACGAACGGGACGATTGACGGCGCAAGGGCGTATTACCACGCTTTCAGCCCGCAAGACGGCGCGGTCAGAATTGAGATGCCCGTATACGACACGGACGCCTTTGGCGGCGTCGACCCTTACAGCCTGTTTTTAGGCGGTCCGAAAATGATCGTCGAGCTTGAAAACCCGCAAAATCCGGGCGGCGGCGAGTTGTATATTTTTCGTGATTCGTTTAGTTCTTCGCTCGCTCCGCTGATGCTTGAGGGTTACTCAAAAATCACCTTAATCGACATGAGGTATATTCGGTACAGCCTCTACGAAATGTTTATATCCTTTACGCCCGGCAGCGACATCCTTTTTTTGCTAAACACGCAAGCGTTAAATTATAGCGCTATGTTCCAGTGATGAACTTATCCGGAAATTCGTACATTTGGTATCAACGCAATTTATGCGGTTTTTAGGGCGCTTTTATGCGATGTTAAGGGAGAATATGGCCGTCAGGCAGCCGCATATTTAATTCAACGGTCGCTTAGTCCTCGGCGGAGACGACGCGGTTGCGGCCTGCCAGCTTGGCTTGATATAGGGCGTCGTCGGCCTTTTTAATAAAATTCTCCGCGCAGGATTCTATCGAGGGGACAGCGGTGTACAGGCCGATGCTGGCGGTGAGGGTGGTAATGTTCCCGTCGGAGGTCGGGATGAGGAGGGCGGCAACGTTTTCGCGTATCTGCTCCGCAATTTCTAAAGCGCTTTTGGGGTCGTCTAAAGAGGGGAGAAGGCCGATAAATTCCTCGCCGCCCCACCGCGCCGCAAAGTCGGAGGAGCGTCTCAGCGTGGCGGTCAACGATTGCGCCACCGCTTTCAGCGCCACATCTCCTTGTGGATGGCCGTAGGTATCGTTATATTTCTTAAAATGGTCAATATCCAGCATAAAAATGCTCAACGGTAGCGGGATTCTCAATGCCCGATACCACTCCACGCCCATCCGGTTTTCAAAGTCGCGCCGATTGGCGATGGTGGTCAGCGGATCGACAAGGCACAACCGCTCAATCATACGCATTTGTTCGACGATTTTCAGGTGCGTTTCCACCCTTGCTTTTACGATGGCCCTGTTAAAGGGCTTGGCGATGTAGTCCACCGCCCCTAAGGAGAGGCCCTTCTCCTCGCTGTCGGTGTCGGAAAGCCCCGTGATAAAGATCACCGGGATTTCGGTCGTATCCTTAGCGTCTTTGAGCCTTTTAATGACCTCAAAGCCGGACATTTCCGGCATAATGACATCCAAAAGGATGAGGTCGGGCGTGTTATCCCCGGCAAGTTCCAGTGCCCGCGCACCGCTTTTCGCCATCAAAATGTTATGGTATGGCGACAGGATGTCCGCTAACACGAGAAGGTTGCTTTTCTCGTCGTCCACGAGCAGAAGGGTGTGCTTTTTTTCGTTTGTCTGGTTCATATATCGTCCTCCAAAAGATTGTAGAGTGGGGTCTAGATAAATAGACTGTTGCTATCTTTTAGCTGTTGCAAGGTTTCCGCCGCCGTGCAAAAGTCGAAATCTTCTATTTGCTCGATGAGCTTTTCACAGCCGGGAACGGCGCGCAGCTCGTCGGCAAACTTCAAGCACTCGAGGTTTCCGCTTTTCAGGAGCGGCCTTAAGCGTTCAAAAAGCGTGTGGACGGATTCAGGGTCGTATTTTATTTGGGGCGTAGGAGGATTAACGGGCGCTTCGGCGTAGGACGCCAAATCCTCTAAAACCCGGGCTAATTCGGTTTTAAGAAGCGCTTCCTGCGCTGCACTCGTCAAGCGTTTGCCGGACTTCAGCGCAAATTCAACCGCTGCCGCGGCTTTATAAAGGTCGAATTTTCCAATTAGTCCCGCGCTGCTCTTTAAGGTGTGTGCAAGGCGGTGCGCCAAGGTAATATCCGGGGTATTGAGCGCGGCCATGATTTCCTCGAACATATGCCGGTTTCTGTTTACAAAATCCGATCTTAATTGGCGTGAGAGCTGGTTGTCCGCATTTCCGTCTTCCTGCTCCGGCGCTGCCCCGACGGGCTTTAAGTATTTTAAAAGAAGACGCCATAATTCCTGGGAGGTGAAAGGCTTTCCGAGGTGGTCGACCATGCCGATTTTTTTATACATCTCGATATCGTCTTTCATGACGTTTGCCGTCATGGCGATGATGGGGGTTTTGACGCCGAGTCCGATGATGCGCGGCGTGGCTTCGATTCCGTCCAAAATCGGCATGTGGATATCCATCAAAATCAAATCGAACGGCTTTTTGCCTTGCTTGATTCGCCCGCGCACAATTTCGATGCCGTCGCGGCCGGTTTGAGCCATAACCGTATGGAGTCCTACCCGATTGAGATGCTCCGAAATCACGCGCCGGTTCATGCGGTTGTCCTCGCACACCAAAACATCTCCCTTAAAGAGCGGCTTAGGCATATCGGCGGCGACGTTCAGGTTTTGCAGTATTTCGGCGCTGCGGCTCGTAACGTTAAAGGTAATAGTAAAGCTCGCTTTAGTGCCGACGCCGAGTTCACTTTCGATCACAAGCGATCCGCCCATTAATTCGACGATGTTTTTGGTGATGGTTAACCCGAGTCCGGTTCCCCCGTATTTCCGCGTGGTGCCGGCATCCGCCTGGGTAAAAGGGTTAAAGATTTTTTTAAGCTGCTTTTCCGTCATGCCGATGCCGGTATCTCTGACCTCAAACCGCAGCGTGCGGCTGTCTTTGTCCTGGCGTTCACCCGGGTTGTGCACCATGACGGCGGCGAGCTTTACCGTGCCGGAAACGGTGAATTTAACCGCGTTGGACAAAAGGTTGATAAGAACCTGACGCAGCCGCACGGGATCGCCGACCAGCTTTTTGCCGATGAAAGGCTCGGCGTAAAAAAACAGGTCGATATTTTTTTCTGTGGCTCTCGGCGCGATCAGCGTTTTGCAGGCGACGAACAGCTCGTGCAAATCGAAAGGGGTATTCTCTATTTCCATGTTGCCGGACTCGATTTTGGACAAATCCAGAATGTCGTTGATCAGCTCTAAGAGCCACTTGGAGCTGTCCAATATCAGGTTTAGGTACTCTGCGGTTCGCGGTTCGATTTTATCGTCTAAGGCAAGCTCCGAAAAGCCGATGATGCTGTTCAGCGGTGTGCGCATCTCGTGGCTCATATTGGCGATAAACGCCGATTTTGCGCGGTTAGTGGCTTTGGCAGCGTCTTCAAGCGCCTTTCTTTTCGTAATATCCCGGGCGATGCCCATGATCCCGATTACCCTGCCTCCGGAGAAAAGCGGCACCTTATTGGTTTCAAAAAGGCGTTGGACGCCGTCGGCGCCGGGGATGTATTCATCATACATAAGCGCGCGCCTCTCGCGCATGACCGCCAAATCCGTAGCTCTGAATTTTTCGGCCGTTACTTTTGGGACGCGGAGGCCGTTTTCGTCGTCCTTTCCGATCAGGTCTTCCTCTTTCAGGTTAAAATAGCGCAACAGGCTTTGGTTGCAGCGCGTATAATTCAGGTCTGAATCCTTGCAAAAAATAAGGTCGGAGACGGAGTCGAACATGGTTTGGAGCGTAGAGCTTTCGTGCTCTAAGTTCAATAAAAGCTGTTTAGTTTCCGTGATGTCTATGAGCGCGCCCGCGACGCGTCCCGGATTTCCGCTTTCGTCGCGGAGGGTAGCGCCGAAGTCGTGAAAATAGGCATATTCTCCGGTTTTTTTCATCATTCTGTATTTTATGTCGTAAGGCGTTTTGCCGGTTTTATCCAATAAATGCTTTTCAAATGCGGCAAGCACCTCTTCTTTGTCGTCGGGATGTATAAGGTCGCTCCAGCTCGAGAGGATATCGGGAAAATCGCTTGTGCCGCTATAACCCAGCAAATGCCGGAATTCGTCCGACCACGTAAAATGATTGGTCGGGTTTAGGGGGTCGTCGGGTTGGACGTCCATGTCCCAAAGCCCGATCTTTGCCGCCTTGACCATTAAATTCATTTTTGTCAGTTGCAGCTCTTGCGCGCGGTGGTCTGCTTCTTTTTCCGCTTCGCGTTGGCGCTGTCGCGTTAAGTCACGGATGAACGCTGCGACGGCGGGCTCGCCCCGATGTTGAACGCGCACCATCGTAATCTCCGACGGCAGGCTCTCGCCGTTCAATTTTTGATGCATCCACTCAAAACGCAAATTCCCCTCGACTAGCGCCTGCGTAATCGATTCCACCGCCATCACCTTTGAAAGCCTCCCGCACGGCTGGAATTGGGGGGAAAACTCAAAAAAACGTTCGCAAAACTCCTGCTTGGAGGCAACGCCGAATACGCGCACACATTCGGCGTTGCAATCCAGGATTTTATAATCGCGGCTCCACAGCTTACAGCAAATCGGCGCGGCGTCGAGTAAAAGCTGCGTGCTTTCGTCCGTTTCCCGCATACGCCCGCTCGATTGCTCGGGTTTTGGCTGCTCCGGCCTTTCCGGCTGCCGCTTTGTTTTTTTGCCGTCTGCGAACATGGGGCTCCTCCGCGTACGTTTTCTCGCGTGAATGCACTTACACTTAGTATATAATATCATGAAAAGACGGAGTTGTCCAGCAAATTGAACGAATAACTAGACATTGCGCAAAAATTTGCATGGACTTTGCGTGAAAATTTGCGCATTTGCATTAAATCGGGAATTGCTTTTGCGCAAAAGAAAGTAAGCGGCGCGCGCTTGACTTATAAAACAAAACAGGTTATACTAAGCCCATGGACGTAATCGAACAGATGATGCGCGGCGCGGCCGAGATTTTGGCAAAGATTTTGTTTAACAAAACCATCCCCAAAGAGTTTTACGCGCAAATCGCCGTTATGGATTTAGACGAGCTGGCGTTTTTGCTGAGCGCGTTGGTCACCGCCGGAAGGCTTGAGCAGGCCGAGGAGATTCTCTTTACGCAATTTGAGCTAAACCCCTCGGAGGAGCTGTATGACCTCGGTATCGAAATGTACGGGCAGATGTCCGTATATTCGGATGACGAACTTAAGAACTTCGATTTTTCCCGCGAGGAGATTGACCGCGGCATAGCAGATATTGAGAAGCTTTTTAAGGCGGTTAAGGCGTAAACACAACAGAGATGGAACGGATGCTTTAAATCAAAAAAATGTAATAATCGACAGGTGTTTTGCTTGACATTAAAAAGAAAACCGCATATACTAATCGCAAGTAGGCTACTTTTAAGTAGTTTAAATGGAGGTACGTGTGTTTTTCTTTTTTGATTTTGACTTTTTCGGCCGCGACAAAGAGATTGAGGAGCTTAATTCTCTTTACAAGCGTTCGGGCTTCAAGTTTGCTGTGGTTTACGGAAGACGGCGGGTAGGCAAGTCGTCTGTCATGCAAAAATTTATTGAGTGCGACGGCAAGCCGAATATCAGTTATATGGCTCTCGAGCAAAACGATAAGCTGAATTTGGAGAGCTTCAGTCAAAGCGTACTTGCAAAATTCCCCGTGGCGAGAAGTTATTTATCGTCATTTGCGACTTGGGAAAATGCGCTTGACTATATTGCAAAGGAGGCGGGCGGCGAGAAGCTTGTTCTTTTTATTGACGAGTACCCCTATCTTGCAAAAGCCAATAAAGCGATTTCCTCCATACTTCAAAAATATGCCGACGGGGTTTTTCGGTCGACAAACATCATGCTTGTTCTTTGCGGAAGTTCCATGAGTTTTATGGAAAAGCAAGTACTCGGCGCGAAAAGTCCGCTCTACGGCAGGCGTGATATGCAGTTCAAAATCGAGCCGTTCGACTACTATGAAAGCGCAAAGTTTTTTGCCGGCTTCAGTCCTGTTGACAAAGCCCTCGCCTACGGGGTTACAGGGGGAATTCCGCTATATCTAAACCGCATAAAACAGAACGGGAATGTTGCTGATGGAATCAAGAACGAGTTCCTAAAAAAGAACGGGTCGCTATACGAGGAGCCGCGCAATTTATTGATGCAAGAGCTAAGAGAACCGTCTATTTACAACGCTATCATCAGAGCGATAGCGTCGGGTGCTACAAAGCCGAACGAGATTGCGCTTAAGGCCGGCGAGGACAGTAAAAAGGTCAGCAAGTACTTAAGCACGCTCATAAGCTTGCACTTGGTTCAAAAAGAAGTTCCCGTCGTCGGCGACAAGGCGCGGGGCGGAATATACAAATTATCGGACAATATGTTCCGGTTTTGGTATCGGTTTGTTATCGACAACAATACGAACATCGAAGCGGGAATGAAAGATTATGTCTACGACGAGAGGATCTTACCTGTCTTAACGGAGTATATGGGTCGGGTTTTTGAGGATATTTGTATTCAATATTTAAGACGGAAAAACAAAGAAAGAGCTTTGCCTTTCGTATTTGACTATATAGGGCGTTGGTGGGGGAATAACCCTGTCGAAAAACGGCAGGAAGAGATTGACATCATAGCGTACTCGGGCAAGAGGGCAATATTCGGCGAATGCAAATGGACTAACGGCACGGTAGGTACGGATGTTTTGGCGTCACTGAAAGTCAAAGCGAAAATATTCGGAGAGTTTAACAAAAAGAGCTATTACTTGTTTTCTAAGAGCGGATTTTCCAGTGGCCTGACAGAGATTGCAAAAGGCAGCAATGATGTTGTATTGGTAGACTTGAATGGAATATTTTCGTAGCAAAGCATTTTTGGAGAAAAGCACATGGAAAGCGGTTGCGGGATTTTTAAGTAATCTCTTAAAAAGTTCCGCATGATGTACCCTGCGGCTACGGTGTAAGCGTACACGAAAAAGCAAGGCTTGTCAAGGTCAAAAAGCCCTTATTTTACCTATTCCGCTAGTAATACCTTTAAGACACCTCTGTCGCAGTTACAGCCGATTTTGCATAGTTTTTCGGGATTCCCTTAGTAATACCCTTTTAGAGACTTCTGTCGCCGTCGCAAGGCAATTTACGGCAATTTCCCGCGTCGCCGTCGCACATGAAATCGTGTCCGTGTTGACGCGCACAACAGACGCGGTGCCGAATCGGGCAGCGTTTGCGTAGCAGCGCCCGTCGGCACCGCCCGTGCGCGGCAAAGCCGCGCTCTTAAAGGGGGGCTTTGCCCTAGTGATACCCTTTAAGAAACTTTTGTCGCAGTCGTGCAATGCTAAACAGTTAAGGCTTTCCCTTATGGCTTTTATAAATTAGGTGATTCTTGTCTCTAAGTGCGCTGGCAAAGAACCTATAAGCACTATTTTATCTTCTGCCTCCCAAGAAAAATAGATTGCCATACTATTCCGTTGCTAATTTAAAAATTTTGTATTATACTTGAGTTATGTTAAGATATACGGTTGAACAAATTGAAGAAGTAAGTGTTGCATTGGCGACTGAGCGCGAGAACGTGGAGATGTTTAAGCGTTTGCAAGCGTTGTCGTGGCGTATG
>Ga0123356_10007737_pt1 | contig 10701 bp, 11 predicted proteins | sample TergutEmb28metaG_2_FD_92546 | JGI IMG/M metagenome (GOLD analysis project Ga0123356, IMG submission 92546) | Embiratermes neotenicus P3 segment gut microbial communities from Petit-Saut dam, French Guiana - Emb289 P3 | ecosystem: Host-associated > Arthropoda: Insects > Digestive system > Gut ... | reverse complement strand
CGGCGCTTGCCCGCCTCTTCTCCCCCCGAGTGCCACGAATCGCCGGCATCACCTCGGTTCCCAGCCGGCGCACGCTCTCGCGCGCCGCGGCATGCGGCAAGCCCGGCGCACGTTCAAATCGTCGATCAGACGCTTGCGAAGTGGGGGCTGATTGCAGCCCGCCTGTCACCCGCGCCCACTGCGACCTGATCATTTGCAACGGGGCCAACAAAATGTCCGCCCCCATTCCGGTGGCGCACGGGCCCAGTGCACGGGACATCGATAACCGCCAACTATCCCTTTGACCGCGTTCGCTGTCCCGTCGGCTCACGCCCATTCATCACGGAACTGGCCGGGCGTTACTCCTGTCTCTCGTCGAAATGCGACGGTGAGATGACTCTGATTAACAAACCCGACGTCTTCCGCGATGGAAGCGATTGGTCGGCGTGTCTGGCGTAGCAGTTGCTTTGCTCGCTGGATGCGATGTTGTGTGACATAGCGGTGCGGCCCAATCCCAATCGATTGCTTGAAGGCCCGGCTGAAGTGATAGGGGCTCAAGGCGGCGATATCGGCCAGCACAGCAAGTGAGAGGTTCTCATCGAGATGCTCCTCAATGTACTCTCTCACCCGTTGCAACCGTTCCGTTGAAAGTCCCTTGCTCGTCGGCAGCGGAAAATGCCCGACAAAGTGTCGGGCGAGGCGTATGCACAAGGCGGCGCACAGGCTTTCTGCCAGGATTCTATTCACGAAGCCGTTTTCCGTCTCCTCGGCCAAAGCAGTAACGATATGGCCGAGCAGCGGGTCTTGCAGGGAAACAAGGAACTCGAAACGCGATGCTGCGGCGTCGAGCTCCGGCAACAATTCGGAATATAAGTTCGTATCCCAGATGGCGAGAAAACGACGTCGCTCGGTGGCTTTGACACCCCTGACCGTGATGCCGGGCGGACAAAACGAGAGAGTGCCGGGTGCGGCAAGCGGGGTTTCCCAGGTGGGCCCTTGCTCGACCTGCAAGAGCATCGGTGGGCGCGGATCCCACGCGACAGTCAGTCGAGGACGGTCGCCTCGCCATATGCTTTCGCCCCCATCTTGGTGGTAGCGCGCTGCCGTGATCGAGGGCGAGCAACACACACTGGAGATGTCCAGCTTGCCTTGCCAGATTGAGTTGCCAAGCCAGGCTGATTTCTCCGAGGCTGCTGGCCCAAGAACGCTATTTCTCTCCCGGGGCATATTTCATTCCTCGCCGCCAGTGCCCGTGGCACCGAACCGCGTCTTTTTGCCACGCCGCGATTCCTGCCTTGGCCAAGCTTGCGGGCAAAAACGCGCACGCTCGTCTTTCTCAATCGTCTTCGCCCGGTCTCTGAATCAAATGCGCTACGTTCTTGTAACTATAACGTGCTATATTCCTCTAACCATATCGACTGGGAACAAATATTCGTGACGAAGCTTCGTTTAGCAGGCTTGAAAATAACGGGGAAACCATGAAACCACGCGGAATAATTCTACCGCGTAGTAGCATTTTCTTTTGGGCAGAGAGTTGAGGCACGGACCGCACCTCCAGGGCATTCCGTCGTATTCTTCGTGGGCGAGGGCAGTGCTGAACGAATGCGGAAGTGTCGGGCCACGGCCCCGTCAGGACTGCCCGGCCGACGCGAAGGGCTCTTCCGCGATGGCGAGATGAGGCGGGCGCAACACCTGGGCTCCATCCGTTTCATGCCACCTGTTGCTCGCCAACGGATCAAAATCGCGGTGGGCGGTGGCGGTGTCCGTGCCGACGCCGACTGGCGTCTCAGCTGTCGAATAGGCCCAACCGGTTCCGCCCTTCCTTGGTGATGCCCAGGAAATCACACGCTCGTCTCAAGGGCTCCTGCAATCCCGTCAAAACCTCCTGCAAATCAGTTTTGAGCTGATTCACACCATCGATTGTTGTAGGATCGGATATTCCTGCAGCCTCGCACGCTGCTCGAAAGAGGAGGTCAACCTCTCTATCAGTCCAATAGTCACGCAGCAGCATATCTTTGGGGATGGGCTCTCCTGGCCGTCCTTCAACCAATAGATCAACGAACTTTTCCTCTATTTTCAGAAGTCTTCCAAAGAAAACCAAAAACTCTTCCGCATCCCCTCGAGTATACACCGCTTTCATGCGTAAATGTTCCTTTCTTGGACGTTTAATTATCATTCACTGATATCCAAAGAAACGAACGCTTCTTGCAGACATTCCCATAACCGCTTGGTCCAATCAAACCGCGACGGCCTGTGGTACGCACGTCGCAGGGCACTGTCAGGAAAGACCTAACACAATTCGAGCCTTGGCCCACAACGCGCCTTTTCCAAAATTGACGTGCTCATAGTCACAATTTGCGGTCTTCACTTTTGGGTCGTAGGGCAGTGCCTCATCCGCGTCTACAATTACGAAAAGCGGCATCGATGCAGCCTTCTTCGCCAAGGAATAGGTCACCTCTACGATATCGTTATCGGCCTGCGGCAAGCGCGCGTTGAACGCCGGCGTGAAGTTTGCCCATGTTCTCGAGAGGGGGCGAGCGTTTCGCAACGACGACGACGCGACGCCGGTGGACCTGATGAGCACCCAATTCTGTCGTACGGTTCCGAACGGTTCTGCGCCGATGCGGCAAAGGCAGGGGCGGGCACGGCCTGACTGTGGCCGATTTGCCAACAGAAGAGGCTAATGCCCTATGCCACTGCGATCGGCCTGGACGTGATCCGTCAGGTGGCGCCAACGACTGGCGACGGACGGCTGCCGCTCAGGCTTAACGGCAGCTCGCGCTTTATCTGTTTGGTGAGCATAATCGGCATAACCGGCATCACCGGCACGCGCGGCGCAACGTCGGAACACCTGGCGGAGGCGATACCGCGAGTGCGAACCGCGACGAACCTGCCGATCGCAATCGGATCCGACTGTTCTCCGTTCAAACGAGAGAGCGATACCTGGCTGGCTGTTGCCTACCGTGATCAAGAAAGTACCTCTTTCAGCTCCACATGGTGACGACATGTTACGTCGGCCATCGCACCGTTTCGAAATTTTGACGTAGTCGACGCCATGCGTGATAGGCATGAAGGTGTGGCGAGTGCTAAATTGCATCCGGATCCGGAACACGATTGTCCATAGCGTCTACCCACCACAATTTCTACTCGTCGAGTTTCGGCCACGAGCGCGTCCGCGGATCATTCCACCACGACAGTGGATCACGAAACTTTAATCGTTTGATCAGCGCCGTCGCACTTCGCTACTTCAGGAGATAGGACAGAAACTCGTAGCAACGATCTACAACGTCGGTCACGAGCTGCTTCTCCTCACCATCGCTACAGCGCCTGAGGCACTCACACGAGATATCGCCGTACGGTGTGACCACCTTCACATCCGAGCACTCCCCCGTTTGCGAGTTCGGGTACATTCCCGCATGCAGAACCTCGAGTTTAGAGTTCCTGAAACACTCGAGCGCCATTAGTGTTGCTAACCGTTTCGTCACGAGCTCGTTCGTCGCCATTTCGCCACGAGCGCTCTCGGGCATGAGATCTCCAGTGGGTCCAGCGAGTGTCTCCGATCTATCACACCGCCCGTGTCTGAAGGTGACGGCCGACTAATGACCGGGCCTCGGGCAACGATAATTATCTCTTCCCTCATGGGTTTCGATCGAAAGTGTGACGGTCAGCTCGTCGAGCAGCGCTTTTGCTTCTTTCAGAGCACGCAGGCTGAGTCCTTCAGTGAACCACTGATAGGTTGGCGCGAGCAGCTCACGCGCCTCGGCACGCTTGCCTTGCTCTGACCACAAACGGGCGAGGCTCACCGCTGCGTGGAGCTCGAACAGCTTCGCTGATTGTCCGCGTGCGATCTCGATCGCTTGCGCGAAGTGGCTCTCGGCAGCATCACGATCGCCTTTCAACCGATGCACTTCGCCAACTTGCCGTGTCAGTTCCGCCTCGCACCATCGCTCCCCCGTTTGTTTCACGTGCGAAAGCGCCTCGGTCAGGATGGTGAGGGCTTCGTCCGTGTCGCCCTGCCGTGTGTACGTCTCAGCCAGCAGGGCTCGGTAGTGGCCGGAATTGATGACGGCCCCGGTTCCCTCGTAGTCCGCGAGGCCCCCGCGCATCGCCGCGCCACCGGCGCACAGATCGCCGCGACGAGCGATCGCGTATCCTTCGAAGATCCTGGCGATCGCGGTCATGTGGGGCATTGCATACTCGCGGCAGAGCCGGAGCGCTTCGGCGACATGTCCATCCAGTTCGGATTGTTCCCACAAGGGTCCGAAAAGCAATAGCCGCTGAACGCAAGCGTGGGCCGCCGACCGCATGGTACCGAGCCGCTCGAATCCTTCCACCGCTGCCGACGCATGCGCGAGCGCCTGTTCCGGATACCCCAGGAGGCACACGGATCGCCCGAGATGCGCACGCGCCAGAACCAAGATACTCTCACGCCGCAACAATCTGACCGGGTCCCAGATCACGGTCGGATCGGCCTCGCATGATTCGAGCATGGTTGCCGCAAGTTCCAGATCCGAGCGCGCCGCGACAAGCTCGCCCAGACTGATCTTCGTAATTCCGGCGAAGACATGACCTATGATGCAACCCCGGACATCGCCTCGCTCCTCTCCCCACCGCATCAGGCGCGTACTCTCCTTCAGCGCACGCCTGAAGTCGGATCGGTGCATGTAGAAATTCCAGAGATCCCAGTTTCCACGCAATGAATCGACCGCGGTGGTGGGTAGCCGCTCGCACAGATCCGCCGCGCGGATGGCAACCTCGCCATACTCCGAAGACCCAAATCCGAGACCGTACGCCAGTGTCCTAGCGAGGCCGGAGAGGGCATGCAATTCCGCTTCAACCCGCGCGTCGCCGTCTGGGAGCGTAGCCGTCAGACGTGAGGCAGCAGAGAACAGCTGGCGCGCCTCCACGAACGCAGAGCGGCGCAACGCTTGCCCACCGGCGCGCAAATAGTTCTCGACCGCCTGCTCTACGAATCCCGCCTTCTCACAATGATAGGCGAGCAAATCGGCACTGCCGTCCGCGATCCCAGGGTCTTGCGCACACAGGACCTCCACCACGCGCGCATGCAGCGCTGCCCGCCGGCTCCGCAGCAGGCTGTCGTAAGCGGTCTCCTGTACCAGCGCATGCTTGAACGTGTAGCTCGCGTCGGGTGGGACGCCACGCTCGAACACAAGCCCCGAACTGACCAGTTGCCCAAGCGCGTCCTGCAACGCAGGCGCCGCCAATCCGGCAATCGCGTCGATCAGCTCGTAGGTGTAGGAACGGCCGATCACCGCTCCGATCTGTGCCACGGTCTTGGCCGCCGGCAGACTGTCGAGGCGCGCCATCAGTGACGCTTGCAGGGTCTTGGGCACCGCCAGCGCGGTGCCGTCAGGCCGCGCCTCCGCTTCCAGTACCGCCTTGGTCAGCTCCTCGATGAACAGCGGCACGCCGTCGGTCTGGGTGACAATGCGATCAAGCAACGCCACTGGCAGCGCATGACCCCGCATGACGCGCGCGGCAAGCGCTGCTGACTCACGTCGGTCCAGCCGGCTCAGAGCGATCAGGCTGACACCGGGGCGGCCGATCCACGGCGCGGAGAATTCGGGCCGGAACGAAATCACGACAAGAACAGGAAGCTCCGCCAACCGGTCGATGGTGGTTTCCAGAAGTTCGAGGGTGCTGGCATCGGCCCACTGTGCGTCCTCGAACAGCAGCAACACAAAGTTCGCTCGCGCGAGATCCGCCAACCGGCGGTTCAGCGTCTCGAACAGCTTCTCCTTCTTACGCTGCGGGCTGTATTCGAGCTTCGGATAGCGCGCGTCCGTCGGCACCGACAGCAGATCCGCGATCAGCGCGAGGTCTTCTGCCGAAGTTCCGGCCGGCAGAAACAGCGCCTCCAGCTTGCGCAGTTTCTCTTGCGAGGCATCGCCGCGCGCGAAGCCGGCCGCGTGTTCCCAGTGAGCAATGACAGGGTGAAGCGGGCTGTCCTGATGATGCGGCGAGCAGGAATAACGCAGGCGGACATGCCTCTCGGCGGCGATGCGCTGTTCCAGCTCGGCGATCAGCCGGGACTTGCCGATGCCCGGCTCGCCGCAAAGCAGCACAACCTGTCCGTCTCCGCTCCTGAGACGCACCCACAGGCGCTGCAACAGGTCGAGTTCTTCCTTGCGGCCCACCAGCGGCGTCATCACCTCGGCGCGCAGCGCCTCGAACCGACTTGCGACGACGCATTCTCCCAACACCTGCCAGCGGCGGATCGGCTCAGCGCCGTCGCCGCCTTCGATCGCGTCGAGATCGCCGCAGTCGAACAGTTTGCCAATCAGCTGACGTGTGAGTGGGTCGAGCACGACCGTGCCCGGTTGCGCCGATACTTGCAGCCGCACGGCGAGGTTTGCTGCGTCGCCGATAATTTCGTGGTCTGACCCGCCGCCAGCTCTGACAATGTCGCCGACGATGACCATGCCCGTTGCGATGCCGACCCGGCACCACAGTCTCGCATTCGCGCCCGGTCTCAGGGCTCTGACCGCCGCGCACAAGTCGCGTCCGGCCCGGACCGCCTGCTCGGCATCATGCTCATGCGCCGTGGGATAACCGAAGAGAACGAGAACGATGTTGCCGAGAGACGTCGCGATAAACCCGTTGTGGCGGGCGACCGTCTCCGCGGCGGAGCGCTGAAAGCCGCCGACGGCCTCGCGCCAGTCTTCGAGATCGCTGCCGTCAGCTCGTCCCGCGTCACTGGCCAGCTCGCAAGACATCGCCGTTATCTGGCGGCGCTCGGCCGCATGATGCGGCGTTGGCATTAGGTCCGGTGTAGCGTCGGCCCCCGGCAGCGCCAGCGTGGCCCCTTTCTTCGCGGCAATGATCACCGGTCCAACGAACCGATAACCCCGGCGAGGCATGGTTTCGATCCAGCTATCCCCGCCGGCCGTCTCGCCGAGCACCCGACGCAACGCCGCGATCTGCACAGTGAGATTGCCATCCTCGACGGCCTGGTTCGGCCAGGCCGCCTTGATCAATGCTTCTTTTGAAACCAGTGCGCCGGGGCGTTCGACCAAGGCGCGCAACAAGGCGATCGCCCGGCGTCCGAGTGCCTGAGGCTCATTGCCCCGCAACAGCAGGTTGTCTTCCGTATCCAGGCGAAATGGTCCCAATTCCACCTCGGTTCGTGAGGTACATAGAGATCGCTGAGGGCTTGGTCCTTTCATGGCGATGGCCGACACGCGCAGCGTCTGAAGCTTTTTTGACTGTGCGTCAGGCCAAACGGTTCCTCGCCACAACGCGGAACCTCGCTCACCAGCCTCGATCCCGTGCCGTTGGGCCAATACCATCGCCTTCTGCTGGCGCGGCCGAGTCCGACCTGCCCGTAGAGGCCGAACCCGGCTGTCCCTACCAATGCGCACGTCTGCAGTGAGAACAGAAAAGGTGGCTGTCGCCGGAAAGACGAGCCGTTCGCGACAGCCACAGCGACTCCTATAGTGTCACAGCGTGCCCAAAAACGCCACGAGGTCGGATTTCTGCTGGGGGGTGAATCCGATCCCGAAGCGTTCGTTGTAGAAATTCACGACGTCCATCAGAGAGGCGGCCGAACCATTGTGGAAATAGGGCGCCCGCGCCGCCAATCCGCGCAGAATGGGGCCCTTCACTTTGCCGATATCGGCGCACTGCCCGCTGATCAACGCGCGCCCGGGATCAGTGACTACGAACTTATGATTGGCGAGCGGTCCCGACGTGCACTCGATTGTGAATACCGGCAAGCCGCTGATATCCAACGCTGGCGGAGCATTATCGCCGGCATCGGCAACACCGATGTTCAATGGCGCCACGACCGAATGGTTCCCGACATTGGGGTTATCGTGACACGTCCCACAGGTGCCCGTGACAGTCGTCTGGTTGAGCACATCGTTTATCCCGGCAACACCTGTGATATTGATCGGCGTGTTGTTGAACACTTCCTGGCCACGGTGTATCGCCTGTCGCTGGGCATTGACCGGGCCGCCCCCGATTTGATTGGCGAAACTGTCGAAGACATTGAAGATCGCTGGGCTGAACGGCGTTCCCATCGGGTTCATGCCGAACGGGTCATTGATCCCGATAAAGAAGTTGGCCACGTTTTGGGAGACAGCCACCGGTCCGCCATTGGCGCCGGCACCGGTGAGATTTACCGTTGGCCCGGTGGAATTGTCGCTAAACTGGGCGGTGAAGATGCCGGCACCAGGTGGCGTATTGGCGCACTGCTGCGGTGTTTTCGCTGTTGTGCAGCCCTCGAAGGTAACTGCCTGCTGCTGCTGCTCGGGGGTCGGGGGCGGCCCCTGCGCATGGGTTTGCGTCGCGTCGACGACCTGGCTGAAGAGGTTCGGCTCGCGCCCGTCCCACATGATCGTGCTATCGAAGCCGAGATTAGTCGACGGCAATGGGCGACGGTAAACCGAGACTGTGCCGGTCGTTGCGCCAGTGAGGCCAGTTATCGGGTTCGTGTTGCATTTATAGGGATCGTCCACGCTGTTGATCTGGAACTGCAGCCCGCTGGACGGCATCGTCAGGCCGATTCGGATCAGTCCTTTCTGCAGCAGCAGCTGGTACGCCATTTGCTTAGCTGCGGGTGTCGAAACATCGTCCGACGGACAGGTGGCGCCATCGAACAAGCGGAATAGCGGATCGTTCGAGTCGGCAGCAAACCGCTGCTGAGCGTGCTGCGCGCTCAGGCCCCAGGCGTCCGTCCCTTGATGACAGGTGAAGCAGGTGCGTCCGTTGGTTCCAAGGTTCTGAAAGAACGCATTCTGGGAGGTTTGCGTGGCTCCGTTGGGCTGAAAGCTGGCAAGCTGCCCGCTCGGATCGGCGTCGATTTCCATCTGCGGGATAGCGGCCGGGGTATTCTGGGAACTCCCGGTCGTGTCCGGAAATAGCTGCAGCATTTTCTGGGCGTGCGCCACTTCGCCCTGCAATGCAGCGGCACTGTTGTCGGGCGGCGCATTTGGCGCAGTTTGCGCAATGGAATGACTGGAAGCACTCGCGAGCAATGCAGCGAAGCCCAGCCGTGCGGCGACATTTCTCACCGGCATCACAACCTCACCGTAGTGGTGGAAGCGAAGAACGCATGGTGGTGGAAGCAAAGAACGCTACCGTACACACTTATCAGATTGACGTGTCGGTTCGTACTGCCACTCGGGCCAGCGCGGATCAGAAGCACGGCTGATTTCATCGGAATCTGATTGGCATTGAAACTTATGGCTGCCGCGGAGTCGGCTGCGCTCATCGGCGATATTCCCCCCGAGTTTCTTTTACTCGTTAGGCAAACTCTCAACCGAGGAAACGATAGAGTGAATTACTATTCAGCTTGCGTTTACTCTTTGGTCAACACAACGTCGTGACGTTAGGTCAGTCAGATTTCGACCACATGGGGCGGCCTGAACGCCTCGGGGCGAATCGTTCCCGCTGCGTTCAATCTTATGCTCTCTCGCCGCGTGGATCAGGCGCCGAGATGACAGCCTCAATCCAACGCGGCCAGGAGTCCTTAACCCGATCGGAATAAGCTGCAAAAAATTTCCAAAACGCGGTTAGGGTATTGCCGCTATGGCGATGCATGTTCCCAAAACAATTCCGTATTAATAATGACAAACCTGCTGTCGCGGGGCAATGAGCCTTGGCACTCAGATGCCGGCCGATCGCCGTGGTCGAACGACCAGGCGCGATGGTTTCAAAAGAAGTGCTGATCAAGGCGGTATGGCCGAAGCCGGCCGTGAAGGATGGCGATCTCAATGTGCAGGTCGCGGCGCTGCGTGTTCTGGCCCGAACCAGCGGGAGGACCGCCAGTGAAGCCGTGGAAACAAGACTGTTGCACCGTCCGCCGAACCAATGCGGTTCATGACGTTTGCTGCTGCAGAAGTCTGGCGTGGATCGGTCCGCAGACGGCGCGCCGAATGGCTCGTTTTCGACAGGTGCCTCCCGAAACCTGCCAGTCCGCGTGCCACAGAGCCGCCTGGTCTCGACCCATGCACGAATCCGCTTCGCGGGAGACCGCTGGAGGGTATGGTGGGCGCGCGAGCGCGGGATAAAAGCTTGAGCGGGATTTGGTCAGAGCGCCGCGACACAGTTCGCCTCGTCTACGCTACTTTTGCTCGCCCCATCACCAGGACAGCGTGCTTCGGTCATCGACCAACTCGGTCGGGTTCGCGCGCTAGCATCACTAGGAACGGCAGGAACGACGGCGCGTGCTGGTCGATCGGCCATTTCAGCAAGGCCGGCAGCACCACGGCGTGGCCCAGGCTGCTGACCGGCAGCAACTTGGTTGCACCCTGAACCAGGGCGGTGACGATAGCTTGCAGAGCAGTCATACGGCTTTCCTGACGGACCAGGCGGGATTCGGCAATTTAGCACGCTATGCCAGCGCGCGGCGGCGAGCCGCATCGCGCTGGATGACGGCGACCGGGTTGCTTAGTGACCGAACGACACGTGTACGTTCGCTACGCAGTCCGCGCATTGGTCCGAATCATTTACCGCTTGCACTATGGTGAAGAGACCACGGCTGTTCTCTTCGCCCAACACGTTTTCAATCTCGGTCCACGCATTGTTGTAACCCTCTGCGTGCCCGTCTTCGTAACCGTCCGCCCGTCCGGCTTTTTCGGCCAGAGCCAACGCGCGCCCCGCAAATTCAACGGCGTCGTCCCGTAGACTGTCGCCGATTGTCGGGTAGCCTTGTTGGTCAAATTTGCCTGCCGCTTCTGCGGCGTTCATCGCCGCGGT
>Ga0123356_10007736_pt1 | contig 10701 bp, 5 predicted proteins | sample TergutEmb28metaG_2_FD_92546 | JGI IMG/M metagenome (GOLD analysis project Ga0123356, IMG submission 92546) | Embiratermes neotenicus P3 segment gut microbial communities from Petit-Saut dam, French Guiana - Emb289 P3 | ecosystem: Host-associated > Arthropoda: Insects > Digestive system > Gut ... | reverse complement strand
GGCATGGGCGTAGGCATGGCGCTTACTGGCCTAAGGCCGGTCGTAGAGCTGATGTTTTCGGACTTTCTGCTCGTCGCGGCCGATCAGGTCATCAACCAGATGGCGAAGATACGTTATATGTCGGGCGGCCAGGCTAAGGTCCCGATGGTGATCCGCTGCCCGATCGGCGGCGGCCGCTCATCCGCCGCGCAGCATTCGCAAAGCATGCAGGCGATGGTCGCTCACTTCCCGGGCATGAAGGTGCTCGTGCCTTCGACTGCACAGGAAGTAAAAGGGCTCCTTAAGTCCGCGATTCGGGACGACAATCCGGTCATATTTTTCGAGCACAAGATGGAGTACTCAAACAAGTACGAGATCGACGACGATATCGAACTGATACCTATCGGCAAGGCGGACATAAAGCGGGCCGGGACGGATATTACGATCGTCGCGACTTCCTCTCAGGTAATGAAGTCGCTTCACGCGGCCGAAAAACTTCAGGGTGAAGGTATATCGTGCGAAGTCGTCGACCTGAGGAGCATCATCCCTCTTGACCGCGAGACTATCATCCAGTCCGTTAAGAAGACAAAGAAACTGCTCGTCGTCGACGAGGCGTATGAGTTTTGCGGCATAGGGGCGGAAATCTTCGCGAGCGTGATGGACGAGGTATTCTACGACCTTACTGCGCCGATGGGCAGGATCGCTACGCCCAACGTGCCTCTGCCTTTCAGTCCGGCTCTTGAAATGCCTATTATCCCGACTGAGGATAAGATCGAGGACAAGGTTAGAGCGATAGTTTCCAAAAGCAAAGAGGCGTCGCGCATGTTCGCGGCCGAAAGGGTAAGGGCTACTCCTTTGGCGCGAAAGATAGCGGACTCTAGTGGTATAGATATCGCGGGAGTACCCGGAAGCGGTTCTTACGGCAAAGTCGTCAGAGCCGACGTTCAAGCCGCGGCGTCCTCCGGCTTTAAAACGGAGCCGGCACTGCAGCCCGGAGTTGGCGAGGGCGGCACTACGCCGGACGGCAAACGCGTAGAGAAAGTCGTGCCGTACGCGGGTGTGCGCAAGATCATCGGGGAGAGGCTTTCCGAGAGCATGTTCACCGCGCCGCATCTGTACTTTATGCAGAAGGTCGACATGTCAGAGCTGCTTAAACTGCGCAAACAGGTCAACGACAAACTTAAACAGAAAACGTCCGTCACGGACTATATCGAGCGGGCTACGGTTATGACGCTTAAGACATATCCCGAGATGAACGCTTCTCTGACTGCCGGCGGGATCGAGGAATACGGTAACGTAAACCTCGGGATCGCGGTAGCGGCCGACGGAGGGCTCATAGTGCCGGTCGTCAAAGAAGCGCAGGATATGGGCGTGGCCGAGTTTTCAGAAGCTCTTGGCGAACTGGTCGAAAAAGCGCGCGACGGCAAACTGAAACCTGATGAGTATACCGGCGGGACGTTTACTGTATCAAACCTTGGCATGTTCGGTATCGAAGACTTTACGGCCATCATCAATCCTCCTGAGGTCGGCATACTGGCGATCAGCGCCACTAAGGACGAGGCTGTCGTGACAGGCGAGGGAACCAAGAAAAAAGTCGATATAAGGCCGCTGATGCGTATTACGCTTTCGATAGACCATCGTGTCATCGACGGAAAGCTGGCGGCACAGTTTGTGACGGAAGTGAAGCGCCTTCTGGAAACCCCGGAAGAGCTGATGGGAGGGAAATAGTATGGAAATCGTAGTAATGCCCAAACTCGGCTTCAACATGGACGAAGGCAAGCTGACCGTATGGTACAAGCAGGAAGGCGAAGAGATCAAAAAAGGCGAACCGCTCTTCGCGATCGAAACGGACAAGACGGCAATAGACGTAGAGGCGACGCAAAACGGCGTGGTGCGCAAGCTGCTTGTCGGCGAAGGCACTATGGTTCCGGTCACGCTGCCGATCGCAGTCGTTGCGGACGCTAAAGAAGATATAACGGACGCGCTGGCAAAAGCGGAAGCGCAGCTTGGCGGAGCGGCGTCACCGGTTTCGGCGGATGCGCCCGCTCAGGCTGCGGCGCCCGCGCAGGCGGCCGCGGCAGAGGTCAGCGCAATGTCACAGATCCAGGGCGTAGGAGATCCCGCTTATGACTATGACGTTTTTGTCATAGGAGGGGGCCCGGGCGGTTATGTGGCGGCGATCCGCGCGGGGCAGCTTGGGCTGAGGACCGCGATCGCGGAGAAGGATTCTTTTGGCGGCGTCTGCCTGAATCGCGGATGCATCCCGACCAAGACATTTATAAGAAGTGCAGAAGCTCTAAAGGAAGTAAAAGAAGCGGAGGTTTACGGCGTCATAGGGCTTGACGCAAGAAAAGCCGGGCTGGATATGGCGAAAGTTCAGGAGCGCAAACAGGCCGTTGTGACAGGCCTCGTAAAAGGCGTAGAAGGATTGCTCGCTAAAAATAACGTAAAAGCGTTTAAGGACGAAGCGAAGATCGTAGACAAGAATACGGTAAGCGTCGGGAAAGATAAATACAAGTCCGCCGCCGTGATAATCGCGACCGGATCGGTGATAAAGGATCTGCCGGGCGGGGTGATGCAGACAGACTCTTTTATGACGAGCGACACTATGCTTGACGCGAAAAAGCTCCCGAAAGATATGGTCATAATAGGCGGCGGGGTCATCGGCGTTGAGTTTGCCTATTTCCTCGCGAGCGCGGGGACGAAGGTCGTAATAGTCGAGTTCCTTGACCGTATACTTACGCCTGTCGACGAGGAAATCGCTGCGCTTGTCCACAGAGACCTGGAAGGCATGGGGATCGAAATACACGCAGGAGCGAAGGTAACGAAGGTAGGAGGAGACTCCGTAGAATATGAGCAGGGCGGCAAGAAGCATACTATCAAGACGAAAAATGTTCTCGTCGCGACGGGACGCGCCCCTTATATACCCGAAGACGCTCTCGCGCTCGGTATCGCGACGGACCGCGGCGCTGTGGTAACAGACGAGCGCCTGAGGACAAACATTGACGGCGTGTTCGCTATAGGCGACGTCAACGGTAAATCGATGCTCGCGCATACGGCCACGGCTGAAGGCATCGTCGCGGCGGAGAATATAGCAGGGCACGATACACTAATGGATTATTCGGCTGTTCCTGCCGTCATATACACCAGCCCCGAGGCCGCTTCTGTCGGACTTACGGAGGAAGAAGCGCGCGCGAGATACGGCGAGGTGAAAGTCGGCCGGTTCCCGATAATGGCTAACGGCAAGTCAAGGGTGGCAGGAGACGAGCGCGGCCTGGTCAAGGTGATCGTAGAACCTTTATACGGCGAGATCGTCGGTGCGCACCTGTACTGCCTCCACGCGTCGGAGATGATCGCGGAAATAGCCGCGGCCATGCGAGGGGAGATGACTTCCGAGGAAGTGGCACGTACGATCCATCCGCATCCGACTGTATCAGAATCTATAGGAGAGGCTTTCGAAGCCGCGCTGGGAGCTGCTATACACTGTTAACAAGGCGAGCAGCCGCGAATTCCTCATAGGTTTGTCTCCTCTCTGCGACAAACCGGAGGGATTCCGGGGCGAGCCTGTTTTACAACAGGGTGGCGTTTTCGATTACATACTGAAGGATCAATTCGGAGAGTACGCTATGCATCAGGAAAGGCATGCCGTACTGTTCTTCGTACATGGTATAGTCCTCTGATCCTGTGTTTTCAATAAAGAATTGCTTGAAAGCATTTTCATCCGCTGTAAAGCCCGCGTCCTCGGCAATAGCCTGGACCACAAGATAGTACTTCGCGATATTCCTGTTCGCATCGGCGTTGTTTGCAAGCAGTTCCTCTTCGCCGGACAGGCCCATATACATTGAAAGAAAATCTTCCAAACTCACGCCGTACATATCAGCGTACTCCTGATAGCTGTTCAGCATCGCTTGTTCCTGATACCATACAAGCACGTCGGGTACGGCGCTTATGGTAACATCGTTAATAAAATACTCCTGTATATACTGAGTTACGGCGCTTCGCTGAAGATATGAGCGAAGGTAATCTCTTAATCCCGCGGCGGTCGTAAGTCCGAAATCATCATATAGGTTTTCTTTAACAAACTCATCCGTCAGCTCCGCGGCGCCTATTATGTAGTTTATCTTTGTATCAAATACGGCGTCTTTCCCCTGCAGATCCTCTGAGTGATAGTCGTCGGGGAACGTGACTATCACATCGAATACATCCCCGGGCATATGCCCGATTATCTGTGTCAGGAAGTCGTCGACATATTCCGAGCTGCCGGCGGTTACGTCTGCACCCATGCCGTTTGTCGATCCGCCTGCAAACTCAACGCCGTCTACTCTGCCTACATAATCAATATTTACCCTGTCGCCGTTTCTGACCGCCCGGTTCGTGATCTGTTCGTCTATTGGAAATTTGCTGAGCATATTATCGACTTCAGCTTGGATATCACTGTCCGTGACATTGTGGACTGCTTTAGGGATCTGGATCCCCCGGTAGTCAAACATCTCAACATAGTCGAGAGCCCTTACGCCTACCCAGAATCCGTTTTCGTCAAGCCCGCTGCTCAGCGTGAAAGGCGCGTCGTCAGCCTTGGCGCCGCACCCGGTCATTAAAACAAGCGAGATCGTCAATGATACGAATAGTAATATTATTTTTTTTAAAGTTCTCATTTTGCTCCTCATTTTTACGTTAGTATGCATCACCAAGCTTAAACCAAACTAATGCAAGGGTGAATTTCAGTCTATTTTACCATTATTAAGGCATGATTTCGTTTTCGGGAATTTTACACTTTATTTTGTGCATTTTGTTATAATAAAACGCGTATTTCCGGGGGAGGATACAATGGGTAATATAGACGCCGGTTTGTTTCTAGATGATTTTGAAGCAGAGGCTAAAACTCATATTGAAAAAATAGAAAGCGCGTTCCTGGATACCGGCAGCCTTGCCGGCAACGACGAGCTGATGAACGGCGTATTTCGCGCCGCCCACAGCTTGAAAGGCACGGCGGGGTTTTTCTCGCTGAAACAAATCGTCGCGGTCGCGCATGAGCTCGAAAGCCTCCTATCCAGAATTAAAGACGGGGATATTCAGATAAACGATGAGATCGTCGATCTGGTGCTTGAAAGCGTCGACAGATTGAAAGAATTGATCGATAACGTGCACAGCGAAGAGGAGATCGACAACACGCAGCTGCTCGATATGCTGAAAAAATACTCCGACGTACCGAAAAGCGAAGTCAAAGACAATATTTGCGTGATCGACGAGAGCCAGATCCCATTTGATTTCAGTGACGGCGAGACATTGAAGAAAATGCAGGAAGCGGCCCGGTTCGGAAACAAATTTTATTTCGTAAATATCCATTTCAACAGAAAACTTGGCAAATTGTACAAGCATCCCGAGAATTTGCTCGAGGGCATAACGTCGGTCGGCGTCATAGCGGAGGCGATGATCAAAGGACAGGGTGAAGACGATAAAAGCGCCGCGATTATAAAAGAACAGGACTCAGCTCTCATGGCCGAAAGCATCATCGGGGCTTTGTCTAAGCACGATACGTCTGTATTGAATCTTCTTGTGATCAGTATCCTGGATTATGATTTATTTTCGATCGCGATCGAGATCGACATAGACCATATACATGCTATAAAAAAAGAAGTTGCCACCGGACAGGAAAGCAAAGAAGAGCCAAAACCCAATGTCGAGCAGGACCGGAAAAAGGCAGATCGAAGTTCACCCGAACAGGCAGGGAATTTCTCGATACGGCTCGATATTTCGGTGATCAACGGCCTTCTGGATCTGGCCAACGAGATGATACTGACGCGCAACCAGCTTGTTTCAGCGGTTGAGGCCGACAGCAAGGCCCTGCCTGGCATCGTTCCCGTAATACACGATCTTAGCAGGCTGACGAGCGAGATCCAGGAAAAAGTCATGTATACGAGGATGCAGCCTATAAGCGTGATCTTCAATAAGTTTCCGCGAATAATACACGATACCGCGAAGTCTCTTGAAAAAGACATAGAGGTCGTTATTGTGCGGGACGACGTGATGCTCGACAAGTATCTTCTGGAAGCCCTGACCGACCCGATCACGCAGCTTGTCAAGAATTCGGCCGACCATGGCCTGGAAAAACCCGAAGGGCGCTCAGCGGCAGGAAAACCGAAAAAGGGAAAAATAATCTTAAATGCCTTTATGCGTGACGGCTCGGCCATAATAGAGGTGACAGACGACGGCGCCGGGATCAATACAGACAGGTTGATACAAAAGGCCGCAGAGATGGGAATCGCAACCGAAGAAGAACTGGCTGCCAGGACGAAAAACGAAATATTCGAGTTGATGTTCGAGCCCGGTTTTTCTACAGCCAAAACGGTGACTAACCTGTCGGGACGCGGCGTCGGGATGGACATCGTAAAGAATAATATACAAAAACTCGGCGGCGTCATCGAAACAGAGTCGGAAATCGGTTCGGGGACTACCATGCGGCTGAAAATGCCGCTCACGCTGTCGGTTACAAGTTCGCTGATCGTAAGTATAGATTCGATCAACTATGCTGTGCCGGATATGAACGTAGAACGCATAGTGCGTATATGCAAAGATTCCGACGCGAAATGCATCGAGAGGGTAAACAAGTCACTTATCCTGCGCCTTAACAAACGGCTGATTCCGGTCGTGACGATGGGCGATATTGCGGCAAAGGCGAAAGGGCTTAAGCCTGCAAGCGCGAGCGAGACTCTCGAAAACTGCAAGCGCAGCGGGACAGTAAAATGCCTCGTGCTAAGAGCGGAAGGGAAGAGCTTCGCGTTGCTGATCGATGACGCGCTCGAGACCGAACAGGTTCTCGTAAAATCACTGCCTATATATCTACAGAACTGCCCTTGTTTCTCAAACGTGACGGTGCTGGGCAACGGAAACGCGGTGACGATAATCGACGCGGAAGGTATAATGCGGTATATGGGTATCGATGAGATCCAGGAAGAAGCGGACAAACATCTTTCCCAGCCCGAAGATGACTGTGAGGCGCCGGAAAAAGATAAAAAGCAGGTCATAGTTTTCAGCTGCTCGGGTACGGAATTCTACGCAATAGAGACCAGCGAGATATCCAGGATCGAGGGTATCGCGCAGGATGATATCCAGGAAATAGGCAGAGGGCGCTTTGTCAACGTCACAGGGGAAACATTGCGTGTGGTGCGGCCCGAGGATTTTGCGCCGGTGAGAAAGCGTGCTTACAGCGAGGAAAAACTATATGTGCTGAAACTCAAAAATTGCGCGTCTCCAATCGGGCTGCTCGCGAAAAACGTGCTCGACAAGATCGAAGACAGTTTTGTTTTCGAAGACGGGCATATCCTCAGTGAGTATATTTTCGGCACAAGCGTGTTCAAAGAGAAAATATTGATATTCCTTGATCCGAAAGCTATAAAGGAAGACATCGAAAACGACAAGGTAAGTAAAATGGTCCGCCGGAAGGAAGAAGCGTCATGAGATACCTGAGTTTTCTTGTGGATAACGATCGTTTTGCCGTTGACGTAAGTCTCGTACGGGAATACGCGCGGAAGATGATGGTTACGCCGGTTCCGTCAGCTCCCGACTCGGTCGTAGGTATCGCCAACATGAAAGGCAGGGTCATTACCATACTGAGCCTGTATGAACTGCTTGGCCGCGGGGAAAGCGGGGACGAACAATACATCGACGACACGATCAACGCTATCGTGTTCAAGCCTTTTTCAAGCGGTGAAGACCAGATGGGGCTGAAAATAGACAAACCGCTCGGTCTTATCGACATCGACGACGACGCGATACGCCATCAGTCGCTGATGACCGAGACGGAAGAAAGTTTTTGCATATCCGGGATCACCGAGATCGGCGACTGTCTTTACCGGATAATCGATTTTAATTCAATCATAGAAGTATATAAGGATGATGGCGAACAAAGCGCCGATTCTGACGAAAACGGAGGAACTGAAGATGAGCAATAGTAGAAGAATGAAGATAGGGACGAAATTGCTGGCAGCGTTTTTGGTGGTAGTTATTATCGGCCTGGCTCTGGGTATCACAGGGCTGGCTTCGATAACCCAGCTGACGCGGATGTCCGGCGAACTGGACCGGATGCACCTGAATTCAAACAGTATTTCGGCTGTTTTGAACGCTCACTACGGGTGGCGGCAGCAGCTTACCGAAGCGGTATATTCCGGTGCGGACTTCACAGGATCTCTGGATCCTGAGACCTGCGCCCTCGGTATATGGCTGCACAGCGAAGCGGCACATGAGATCGACGACCCGCAAATCATAAGTATGCTCGAATCTCTGGTAGAACCCCATAACACGATACACAACGAGGCAGTGAATGTAATTACACAGCTGAAAGCGGGAAATAAAGATCAGGCGAAAAAGAATTTCGAGACAATCATTCTTCCGACAACCAATGTTGTCATCGACTCGATCAGCGGCCTCGAATCCTACTATATGTCAGTCACCAGCGACTTGACGGAGGAGATCGTCAGCACCGGCAGGTATCTCACTACATTGATAATCATCTTTATCGCTGTCGCTATCGCGGCAGGCGTCCTTTTGTCCATAGTCATACCGCCTACGATCACAAGGCCTATCTCCATATTGGCAAAAACCATGAATGACGCTGCAAACGGAGACTTCACTGTAAGGCTGCCACAGGACAACGGCGCGGAGATCGGGGCGCTTTTCGAATCCTGTAATCTTTTGATGGAATACAATGAACAGAGCGTCATGCAGGTAAGAGAAGTTGTAGGTAAAATGCGCGACTCGGCGACGAGGATGCTTGATATATCTACCTATATGGCGGCAAACAGTAAAGGGCTGAACGAACAGACTTCTTCAGTCAGCACCGCGGCAGAAGAGTTCTCGGCCGGTATGACCCAGAGCGCGAACTCGCTGTCGACGGCGAGCACGCATATAAGCGCCGTAGCGTCTTCCATAGAGGAGATCAACTCTACTATAAGTACCGTCGCGGCGGCCGCGGAAGAGACGAGTACCAGGGTGAACCAGTCAAGCGAGCTGGTTGACAGCATCCAGGGCAGTATCGTAAAGGCTTCCGATTCCGTGCATCTCGTATCCGAAGCCTTCAACAGCGTGGCCGAAAACGTAGGCGAGATCAACAAATCGATCCTCGTCGTAAGCGAACACAGTGTCGAGGCTAAAAATCAAATGTCCGACGCCGACATCAAGGCGAAAAACACGAACGAGATCATCCGGAGGCTTGAGGCCGCCAGCAAGCAGATAAATAAGATCGTCATCGTGATCAACGATATCGCGGACCAGACAAATATGCTCGCGCTGAATGCGGCTATCGAGGCCGCGGGCGCCGGCGAAGCCGGAAAGGGCTTTATGGTCGTCGCGAACGAAGTCAAAGAACTAGCGAAACAGACCGCGGACGCCACCGACGAAATTGCCGACCATATCGAAAACATGCAGAAAAACATGCCCGAAGCGGTCGGTGCGGTTTCGGAAATAACCGAGATCATCAACGGGATGACCGAGTATATCAATTCTTTCGCGAAGGAAATGGGTCTTCAGGAAAAACGCGGTGAGGAAATAACATTAGAATCGGCCGCTGCCGCAAAGAGGATGCACGAGATCGCCGACGAGATAAACAGCATTTCAGAAAACGCTCAATCGGTCACGAGGACAGTCGTCGATTCCGCGCAGGGCGTAAACGAGATCGCAAAGTCTACGGCAGAACTCGTGATCGGAACACAGGAGATAGCGATGAATTCGGAACGCGCCTCGAACAACATCAGCGAAATAAACCGCGCCGCTAAAGAAATGGCAACGGGGCTTGTCGATATCTCAAGAACGATCCAGCTTATCAATAAAGAGGCCGGTACGGCACAGCAAAGCGCCGATTCGACAAAGGAAGCCAGCGAACAGCTGCTTCAAACCGCTAACGATATGGAGGATCTGATCTCAAGATTCAAGACTAATTAATGATATGCATAATCTGAATATACTAATAGCCGATTCTTCGGCGGTTTACAAAAAAATGTTTCCGGAGGCAATATCGGAAGCATATCAAAACACATCCGTCACTTGTGTAACCACCGGCGAAGAAATACTGAAGATCATCAAGCAGCGCGACTTTAACCTTATCGTAGTTGACGCGGATATTTCGGATAATGGGATCACAGACATTCTCGGAGAAATCAAAAGAGAGATCCCCAGGGCCTATATCCTGGTAACGGCAAGGCCTTCGAAGGCAAATGACGAGGTCTTTCCTGAAGCCATGTCGCACGGCGCCGATGAATGCATGGTCAAGCCTATCTACGACAGCTACGGCGACAATTTCCTTATTATCAAGAATAAAATGACGGAAGTTATCAGATATTTGCGGGCCGGCGGTTCCAAACCTGATGCTGAAACAACGCATGATGAATCGAAGGCCATACTGGGTAAAGCGAAGAAAGTACAGCATAAAAACAAGTTCCATCCTGAAATAGTACTGATCGCGGCTTCGACAGGCGGGCCTGTTGCCCTTGAGCAGGTCATTACGAAGCTGCGCGGCGACTTTCCGGTGCCGATACTGATAGTCCAGCACATCCCCAAGCATTTTACAGGGAACCTGGCCGAGATACTTGACAGCAAATCTATGATAAAAGTAAAGGTCGCCGATAACGGGGAGCCTATATCCGCAGGCGTAGTTTATTTAGCTCCGGGCGGGACACATATGAGGCTTGACGCAAAAAACAAGATCATCCTGGATGACACTCCGCCTAT
>Ga0123356_10007735_pt1 | contig 10703 bp, 10 predicted proteins | sample TergutEmb28metaG_2_FD_92546 | JGI IMG/M metagenome (GOLD analysis project Ga0123356, IMG submission 92546) | Embiratermes neotenicus P3 segment gut microbial communities from Petit-Saut dam, French Guiana - Emb289 P3 | ecosystem: Host-associated > Arthropoda: Insects > Digestive system > Gut ... | reverse complement strand
TTGTGGGTGTGTCTAGGCCTGATGGTGAGGGTGGTTTGATTTATTATGATTGGGGTGGTAATGATGATGATGATGATTGTTGGTAGTGGTTAATTAATTTGCGCCGAAGGCGCTTTGTTCTATGTTTGGTGGTTGTATATGTTGGGGTTTTTTAGGGCTTTTTTTATGTTTAGATAACTATTGCGGCTGGTAATTACGCTTGTACTTATTGTTATAATTATCGTCCCATACCAAATGCTAATGGGCAATGTACTGTTTATGAAAATGTAGTATATCAAAAAAAATGCTGGCATACAGACTACAATTGCAAGGCTTGTACATATGGTTAAATATATTAACTGCGCTTTTGGTTCGCTGTATCTTCTCTCAAGTTTGGGTATGCAACGCGCTGAGAAAAAATCTCTAACTCGCAGGGGTTCTAAAGTATCAACATCATTTTTTATAGTTTTAACGGTTTTATCTCGCTCTTTTTCTTGTAAATCTGGCCGAAGCACATAACCGAAAAGTGCTGCGGCACACATAAAAACCAAGCATAACCAATAATGTCCCAAGATACCAATTGCGCTTCCCAAAATTAAAAAAACACAAATTGCAATGTTTCCTGTCTCTACTTTATCTGGTTTTCTTTTAGCTCTATATGTTCTATATAATGTGATGGAGAGTATCACTACAAAAAAACAGAATGCTATCGCTGATAACTGTGATCCCGCATCCAAGTATTAATCCCTGCTTTTGATATTTATTTGATCATTCAAATTAAAAAATGTTGCTTATTTAACAACAATGGGGAATTTAGAGTGGTAAAAACTGTTATCCATTTAGTGTTTAACAGCGATTAAGTGCGGCGGGGAGTTCTGTGAGACTTTTTATGGTCTGGTCTGGGCAGGTTTGGGGCACTCTTTGCACTCGCCGTTCAATATAGATCGCCCGCATGCCTGCGGCCTGGGCGCCTTCAATGTCTGCATCGATGGTGTCACCGACAAAAACCGTTTCCGAAGCCGAAACAGCCAATATTTCAAGGGCCCTTTGAAAAATTTCGGGGCTGGGTTTACGTTTGTTTATTGCCCCTGAAACCATCACTACCTCAAAGAAGTGATCGATGACGCTTATTCTAAGCAGTTTGTAGACACACTCAGGGATGGCAAAGTTGCTCACTATGCCTAGCCGATAGTTTCCCTGTAGAGTTTTTAAAACAGTTTCGGCATGGGGGTCTATGCGGACATATTTCATAAATTCCTCACTAAACTCACTTGTTGCCTCTGACACAACCGCGCTTGTTGTTGGATAACTATAACCCAAACGTTTCAGCGTCCCTGAAACTCGAACGTTGAAGTGGGGATCTTCCAAATTCAAATCCGCCTCTGCATAGAGCTGGGTCCGCTCGGCACTATAGGCCGCCTCAAAACTCTCATAGGACACATCAACCCCCCGGCTACTAAGATAGCGATACATCCGCTGAACCGCCGGCATATAAAACTCATGATCCTTCTCGATAAACATCAACGTATCAAACATATCAAACAAAACCGCTCTAATGGGCAACATCATTAACCTCTACTTGACACTTAGGGTATCGGTGTCGTTGGCTAAAACTCTTTTCCGTTGCCGCCACCGTTTTGTAAGCAGATAATAAGCGCTTCCTGCTAATAGAAAAACAACCCCCACAACCCAAGCATCAGGAGAAGCAAACAACACAAACCCCAAAAGCATAAGACACGTCCCCAACCCAAGCAACGCCAAAAACCTCTGCGGCCATCCCCGATTGATCTTTAACTTGTAGGCTGAAACATTGACAATACAGTAAGTAAACACAAGCGCAAACGTGCTAACCGCAACAACACGTGTTAAATCCACAAAGAGTACCAACCCCGCCATCAACACCCCGGTGCAAATTATCGCATAGTAGGGCGTGAAACGTCTGCCATGTAACCGCGCCAGCACCGAGGGCAAATCATCCCGACGTGCCATCGAGTAGGCCATTCTTGAAACACCAAAAATATTGGTTAACAACACACTTGCAGTCGCAACTAAACCCCCCAGAGCAATAATTTGACCTGCACCCATAACCCCTGTGGCATCCATAGCACTACTAAGCGGCGAAGCAGAACCCGAAAGACCACCTGCACCTACTAACCCCACAGCCACCAACCCCACACAAACATAAATCACCATCGAGAGACCCAAAGACAACAAAAGTGCCCTGGGAACATTACGATTGGCATCTTTTATTTCCTCTGCAATCACAGTTACCCTAGCAAATCCTCCGTAAGCAAAAAAGATAAAAAAAATCGCGTATAATAAACCACTTGAGAGCGGCATAAACGGTGCAAAGTTGGCTGAGTTTGTATATAATGCGCCAAAAATAACAAAGAAAGCTAACACGCAAAGTTTAACGCTGACAAGTATGTTATTAATAACTGCAGATTCTCGAGCACCAACTAAATTCAAACCCATAAAAACCAAACACATCACCGAGGCAACCACATTTACCGCTATGCCTGGAATTGCGGCTGATAAATAATAGGCAAACCCCAGCGCTACTGCTGCCCCTGTGAAGGTGTTAGCAACCAACCACATCCATCCCCCCAAGAACCCAACCGAAGGTCTAACCAACTGCCGTCCATACTCATACACTCCCCCCTCAACTGGCCGCCATGCAGTTAACCTAGCCAGGTTCATAGCAGTTATAAACGCAATTAACCCCGCAACAATCATAGATATGATAAATGCAGACCCTGCATAACCCGCAACAATGCCTGTGACAACAAAAATTCCCCCACCAACTATTGCCCCAATATTTATGGCAACAGCACTCCACAAACCAATTGAACGCTTAAGCACAGGCGATTTTTGTTCTGACAACTAATCACGGCAAACCCAAGAAACAAAACAACCCTATAAATGGTACTTGACCTAAATGTGTTGTGTGCTCTACAATAAGACTATTCGCTTGACTGTTTTCCTGTTTTAGGGGTTGAATATATTGGGTTCTTCGCCGTTTAGTGTTGTGTGTAGGCAGTATATGTTGGGTACGTGGTAGGGTTAAAAATGGTTTTAGACGTTATGTGGGGTTATTTTGTTATTTTATGTGAGGCATCGACAATGTCTGTAGTATGTTACCCAACCAATTAGCGAAAGGCAATATATTGAGAATAGATAACAATAAAAAATTGTGTGGGAAGTGATGGTTTATTTTATGATTGTAACTGTTTTCCGCAACGAGAGCAGAAGGAAGATTCGGGTGGAACAGGTGCGCCGCAGTAGGAACAGAATCTGGTTTCGGTGTTTGTTGCTGATGTAGTTTGAGGTGGTGGAGGGGGTGTGTAATAATTCTTATTGTATGCTGGTGGGTTTGTATTTGATTTGAGTGAGAAGAATGCGACAGTTAAGAGTATGTATGCAACAAATATGAAGAAAAAGCCAATAACAAATATTGTTAGTAATGCTCCAACTAATAGTAATGTTCCTGCGGTGCGGAATAGATTTACCCCTGAGCGGTAAGCTAATGCATGTAGCGATTTTCTGACGTAAATTACCATTAATAGCATAAAGATGCCTGCCACTACGAAGAGTGGGATTGCAATTACAATGCCTATGATGGTAAGGGCAAAAATCGTGCCTATGCTACCTAGGACTAAACCGATAATCCAAAAAATTCCGCCTAGGAGCATGTTGTGACTGATGTCGCTGTCTTTGTAGTGTTCAGCAAAGTTTCTCATACTGAGGTAGATAAGAATAACGCCAACAATACTTACGAACGGAACCATTAGTAGTATTGAGCCGATGCCAGCTAGAGTTTTACTTGAGTCGAAATCACTCATTTAATTATGCCTCAACGCACCGTATTTAATGCTTAAATATAAAAACATTTGTAACGATATTACTCATAACAAACATCACTCAAACATATGTGTGGTTTAACCTGAAATATTTTTAGTTAACTGCTTGGAGAAAAAAATCGTACGTGTTTAGCGCTATGAAAAACGTAAACATTCTCCGTATGTATTTAGTACACACGATTTTCTAGGTTTCAGATTAAAGTGTGTACATAAATATGTATGTCAACCATCTTGAATTGGCAAAATCTGGAACATCAGTAGTTCCGAAAGTTTATGAGTTTTGAATAAAACCAACGTCAGAACACAAAACAAAACAACCCAAAAAACCAAAATACACACAAAACCAACAAAAACAAAACAAACCCAAACAAACAACCAAAAAACACAACACCCACAAAAAAACAACCAAAAAACAAACTCAAAACACCCAAACACCAAAAAACACACCCAAAACACAAAAAACAAACACAAAGCCCCCGCTACAACAATCAAACCCCCAACAAAACAATGAAACCCAACTAAACCTTCACAACACAAAACCCAGGCGGACCTAAATCAACCGCCCAAACAACCCCCAAATACACAAAATCCAAACAAAACTCCTCCACACAAACCCAAACCCCCCGCCCCACAGCAACCCCCACCCCAGCACACAAACACCCCCAAAATTCCCCAACACCCAAACATTACCCAAAAAACCATATATTGATAATGCAGATAACAAACCTTTGCATTACGACTAGTAGTTAGAGCCCTAAATTGACCATCAACCCGATACCCCGTCTCAATCCCCCAACGTTTTTAGTTTTTTTAGGCCGTTGTTTGCGTAGTTGTTTTTAGGCTGATGTGGGTTAGGGAGCGTATTGGGGTGGGGTTTGTATGTGGTGTGTTGTTTTGTTGGGAATTGGGGGTGTTTTTGGGCTTGGGTTATCGAAAAGGTGAATGGTTGCATTGTTCTTTTGTTTATTGTGTGAACCATATTTCGGGCCTTCTTGAATTGATAGTCTTGATGTATGATTCACAATTTGTCGTTTATGGGTTCAAGTTACTTTCGGATCTACTGAACATGGGCATAGCCTCAAATACGGGTGATGCAGAAAAAGATGAGGTGGGTCTCCAAACTATGATAATCCTGGGCAAAAACATGGCCTGGTTACTAAAACAACTCAACTCCCAACCTCCTAACATAGATCTCTGTCCTTCATTATTTAGCTAAACAATGCTGATCGACCAAAAGGTATAAATTTAAATAATTGCCAGTGAACTTGTGAAATCCTATGCGTCTTAGTACACAGTATAAGTTGGTTATTGGTATTTTAACTATGGTTTTAGGTCTTACGTTTAGCCGGTTTATGGGCTTTCTTTTTATGGGTGTTCCTGTTTTCTCTTTTCTATCAGGGTTGTTTATGGGTATATCAATAGTTCTGAATTTATCCTGTTTGCTGAGTAGAAAACAAAGACTTGATCAAAAACAGCCGCTTTAGTAATAGCTTGCTTTATCTGCCCAATTTGCTTTGTCTGCAGAAGATTTACCAAGTATGTGGCGCGCATGTTATGTGTGAGTTGAAATAATGCTGTTTGCGGCCTTTTGCTCAATTATCTGATGTGTATTCATAGTTAGAATAAAAAAATAAAGGTTGTTGATTTGTTTTTTGATGTTTATTTTATTATGGCTTTGAGGTCTTCATCCGCTGTTTTGATGGGCATGATGTTGAATTTTTCCACCAAAAAGTTTAGGATGGTGGGTGTGATGAAGGCGGGTAGGCTGGGGCCGATGCGGATGTCTTTTATGCCTAAGTAGAGCAGTGAGAGCAATATGGATACGGCTTTTTGCTCATACCATGAAAGTACCATTGAGAGTGGCAGGTCATTGACTCCTATTTTGAATGCGTCCGCTAAGGCTTGGGCGATTTTGATTGCGCTATAGGCGTCGTTGCATTGTCCGATATCAAGTAGTCGTGGGATGCCCTCGATGGTGCCTAGGTCTTTGTCAAAGAAGCGGAATTTACCACATGCCAGGGTGAGTATGATGGTGTCTTTGGGTGCTTTCTTGACAAGTTCGGTGTAGTAGTTGCGTTCGGACTTGGCGCCGTCACATCCCCCAACCAGAATAAAGCGTTTGATATGTCCGCCTTTAACCGCTTCTATGATTTTGTCAGCGACGCTCAACACAGCGTTTCTGCCAAAGCCCACCATAACTGTTTTGGTTTCTTGATCTTCTTGGAAGCCGGGTAGTTCTAGGGCTTTGTTGATTAATGGGCTTAGATCGTTGTTGTTTAGATGGGGGGTGTTTGGGTAGTTGACTGGGCCTGTGGTAAAGAGGTTGGTTTTGTAGTTTTCTGTGGGGCGTTGGAGACAGTTGGTTGTTATTAGTATGGCGCCGGGGAATTGTGCAAACTCTTTTTGTTGGTTAAACCATGCGGTTCCGTAGTGTCCATAGAGGTTGGGGTAGGCTTTGAGTTTGGGGTAGCTGTGGGTGGGGAGCATTTCGCCGTGGGTGTAGATGGTTATGTTTTTGTTTTGGGTTTGTTTGAGGAGTTCTTCGAGGTCTGCTAGGTCGTGTCCTGAGATGAGAATGGCTTTGCCTTTTTTGTGTCCTAGGGGTACTTTGGTGGGGATGGGGTGGCCATATTTTTCGGTGTGGGCTTCATCGAGGAGTTCCATGGCTCGAAGGTTGATTTCGCCGCATTTGAAAACCAGGGTTACAAATTCGTTGGGGCCCAAGGTTTTGTTAAGTGGTGCGGCTAAACCTTCGTGGATAAAGTTAGCGATGGTTGGGTCTTTTTTGCCCAGTAGATATGCATGATAGGTATAGGCGGCGACTCCTTTTAGTCCAAAGGTTAGTAGCCATTGTAGGGAGTGTAGATCTGGATTTATGTTTGGCTCAGAGTTTATGCCGACTGTTTTGCCCTGTTCAACCAAGTCGGCGGTTGTGGTTTTAAGGGTTAGTGGCTCAGTTTTTGGCGTGCTCTTTTTGCTTTGTTGTAGTAGAAGTTGTTCAGTTTTTCTTATGTAGTCCACGATGATTTGGGGATCAAAATTTACATTTGTTAGGGTGATAAAGAGAGCTTCAGCGATGAAGGCGTCGATTTTTTCATCTCTTGGCTTTTCTTTGGGGGTTTGGAGGATAAGTTGGCTGAGTTCGCGAAGCTTATAGACTAGGAGGTCTTGGAGGTTTGCGACCTCGGGGGTTTTACCGCAGACTCCTGTGAGGGTGCAGCCGGTGCCTTTGGCTGTTTGTTCACATTGATGGCAGAACATTTGATTTTGATTCATCGTTAGTCACAAGAATATGTTGAGCTTTTTTACAGATAGCTATTTCCCCAAATATGTAAGGGTTAAACCGCGAAACCATTTTGTAGTATCGTCTTAGCAGGCATTATTTGGCTTTTGATTGTTGTTAACTAGTTGTTAGGGTTGCTGACAAACTACTATATAGCGCAGGTCTTGGGTTGTTTTTCCAAGCATCAAATTGTAGCGTGTTTTGTGTGGTGGGGTTTGTTTTGTTGGGGTTGAGTTCAAAATTGAGGTCTAATTTATTCAAATTAGATCCGCGGTAATTATCTGATAGGCTCAAATAGGAGGGAATTACCAAAAAAGCAACAATGGCGGTTGCTAAAACCAAAATAATCACTAACCCAACAGCGATTAGCAGCATTTGATCTTTGCGCAAAGTTGGCGGTGTTTCGTGGGCGGGGGCAATGGGGGTTGGTGTGGACGGTGTTTTGTGGGTGGAAACCGCGGGGGTTGGTGTGGGTTCTTCATTGATGTTTATGATTTCTGTTCCGCATTTATCGCAGAAACGCGCTTCTTCTCCAAGTGGTGCACCACACATTCGACAGTAAGGCATAATCTAGGGATATTCGCCTCAAAATTTAAGTCTTCTCCACAAATATTTCAGCGACATTTAGCTGTTTAGCTAGCAATTTTAATAAGGACGGTATGAAAGGATTTGTTGATGATTGGTTTGGCTCAAAAAGTTCTAGTAACCTCTGCTTGGCCCTACATCAATGTCACCCCGCATCTGGGCAATCTAGTCGGCTCGGTGCTCTCAGCGGATCTCACCGCCCGATACTACCGCCTAAGCGGCGCAGACACTTTGATGGTCAGCGGATCTGATACTCATGGCACACCCATTGAGGTAGAAGCCCTAAAACAGGGCATAACCCCAAAAGAACTAACAGATAACAATCACAAAAAAGTCTCTGAGCTCTTCAAACGCTGGAACATCTCTTTTGATAACTATACCACAACTGAGAGCTCAGTGCACAAAGCGTTTGTACAAAAAACTCTTCTTGAAATCCAACAAAACGGCTACATTTTTAGCCAAGACACCGAGATGCTCTACTGCGAACACGACCAACGTTTTCTCCCCGATCGCTTTGTTGAGGGCAAATGCCCCCACTGCGACTCTGAGAAAGCCCGAGGCGACCAATGCGACAGCTGCGGAAAACTCCTCGAGCCCACCCTGCTTGTAGACCCCCACTGCACCCTATGCAAAAACCCCCCCATCGCAAAAACCACCCGTCACTGGTACATCGATCTCTCCAAACTCTCAGAACCCCTAGCACAATACATCAAAAACAACCCCCAACTCCCCACCAACGTTAAGAGCTTTAGTTTAAACTGGATAAAAGACGGCTTAAAACCCCGCGCCGTCACCCGCGATATCGAATGGGGCATCCCCGCACCCTTTGAGGGCGCAGAGGGCAAAACCATCTACGTCTGGATAGACGCCGTTTTAGGCTACATCTCTGCCACAATTGAATACTCCAAACAAACCAACCAACCCGAAAAATGGCAAGAGTTTTGGCTTAACAAAAACGCTCAAACTCTCTATTTTGTAGGCAAAGATAACATCCCCTTCCACACAATCATCCTTCCCGCGTTGCTTCTAGCCACCGGACAAAACTATAACCTGCCCTGGAACGTATCTGCCACAGAATTTCTCCAGTTCAAAGGCCAAAAAGCTTCCAAAAGCCAACGCATCGGCATCTGGATCGATGAAGCTCTTGAAATGTTTCCCCTTGACTACTGGCGTTTCTTTCTCATAGTCACCCGACCTGAAAGCAAAGACACCAACTTTACCTGGACCGCCTTTGCTGACAAAATCAACGCCGATCTAAATGACACTTTTGGAAACTTTATCCACCGCACCCTCTCATTTATCCACAACAAATTTGATGCCACAATTCCCACACCCACAAACCCCGATGCTGACGATCAAGCCCTGCTTAGCTGTCTAAGAGAAAAAATAACCCAAATCGCCCAAGAAATCGAAAACGCTAATCTTCAATCCGCCGCCAACACCCTTATTGCAATAAGTCGCCTTGGTAACCAATATCTAAACACAAAAGAACCATGGAATCTTATGCAAACCAACAAAGAAAAAGCAGCTACAATCTTCTACATAGTTGCTCAAATCGTAAAAGCTATCGCTGTTATCTCCCACCCCTTTATGCCCACAACCGCACAACAACTTTGGCAAACTCTAAACCTCCCCAAAACAGTTGAACAAAGTAAATGGAGTGATGCACTAGTACCTATTGAACCCGGACACAAACTCCTCAAACCCCAACCTCTCTTCCACAAAATTGAAACCGATGAAGGCAAACTAGACGAGCAACTAGCCCAGATACGCGGCAATTTAGCTCCCAAGTAACTAGGTTTAACTATGACCATAAAAATTACTGCTGATCTTCATGTTCACACTACCTACTCAAGCGACTCCATGATAACTCCCAAAGACCTCATCTATTATGCCAAAAAACGCGGTTTAAACGCTTGTGCGGTAACTGATCATAATGCTCTTGAGGGTGCCTACAAAATTGCTAAAGAAACAGATTTTCTCATAATTCCGGGTATGGAGGTTTCTAGCGTTGATGGTCATATTGTTGCTCTAAACGTCAAAGAGCATATCCCTCGCAACTTTAGTGCCGTTGAAACAATCAAACTCATTCATAAAGCTGGTGGGGTTGCTATTGCCTGTCATCCCTACGTATATTTTAAGGGGTGTCTTCGAGGAAATGTCTGTTCAGAGTTTGATGCCATCGAGGTGATTAACGCTCGTGCATTTCCTTTTGGGTTGAGTGTCAAAAAGGCTCAAGAGGCTGCCCAAAGGTTCAATCTATCAAGAGTCGCTGGAACTGATGCTCACTATGCTCCCCAAATCGGTTATGGATACACCGAGATTGATGCTAGGGATGCTACGGTTGATGCTATTGCAGAGGCCATTGTGGCTGGACATTGTTCACCTCACGGTTATCCTGTGCCTGCTTTTTTAAGTGTAGCGCAGCAAATAGCTCGACTAAAGCGTATGGCAAAAAAATTCAGCCACATATAATTAAGTGGTGGCGATTTGGAATTTCGGGTTCAGAGTTTTTTAACCTGTGAGCTCTAATATGGTTATGGGTGCTGGTTGCTGAGTGTATGTTGTGTGGAGTGTTGTTGTTTGTTTTGGTGTTATTTTTTGTTGATGTGTTTCATGTCGGTGTGTGTTTTAGATGGATTATGTTATATCCAGTTATGAATTAAGTAAACATTAAATCACAATTCTGCATAAACACGTGTGGGTGAGGGGGGCCTGTGAAACAGCCGCATAGAAACAGTATATCATTCAGCAATAGCCGGCATCTATGTCATCAGAGCTAACCCCGAATAGTTTTGTCCAATGCCTATTTATTGCAAAGTTATATATACGGGTCACTATAAAACACAACTTACGATTAAAAGGAGTAAGTAAAAAATTGCAAAAAACTAAAACTTTTCTCACAATAATCCTACTAATCACCCTAATAACTCCCCTAACATTTCAATTAGTAGCACAAAACGCATCCGCAGCCACACCAATACCTGTCCCTCTAA
>Ga0123356_10007734_pt1 | contig 10703 bp, 10 predicted proteins | sample TergutEmb28metaG_2_FD_92546 | JGI IMG/M metagenome (GOLD analysis project Ga0123356, IMG submission 92546) | Embiratermes neotenicus P3 segment gut microbial communities from Petit-Saut dam, French Guiana - Emb289 P3 | ecosystem: Host-associated > Arthropoda: Insects > Digestive system > Gut ... | reverse complement strand
ATACAGAGAGTGAAAAATCCAATCTGGTTGATGATATACGTGCCGCAATAAATGACAAACGCAGTTACGCGATTGACAGGCTACTTGAAGAAATGTGCAAAAAAGAAGCATTCGGAATCAGCAAGCTCGGAAATGAAGACGAAGCGCTCGCTATAACAAACAAAAGCCTGACAGAGCACTATCACGATGTTGTAAGAAATTCACGGATTGAAATTTTTTACTGCGGTTCAGCCGAGCCAAACCGTGTCAAGACTGCTATAGAATCAACATTTAAAACCTTACCCGAACGAAAAGAAGCAGGCATTCCCGAGACAATTATCGTTTTAAAGCCCGAGACCAAAAAGCCCCGCCGCTTTAATGAAAATCTCGATGTTTCACAAGGCAAGCTGACAGTCGGTTTCAGGATGGGTGATACCATGAAAAGCCCCGACTACCCGGCACTTATGCTTTTTAACGCCTTATACGGAGGCTCAGTTTCGTCAAAGCTGTTTCTTAATGTACGTGAAAAGCTTTCATTATGTTATTACGCAAGCTCGATGCTTGATAAGCATAAGGGTGTGATGCTTGTTTCATCCGGAGTAGAGTTTTCAAATTTTGACACGGCTCTTAATGAGATTCTTAAACAGCTTGATTGTGTTAAAAACGGTGATATAAGCGATTGGGAGTTTACTTCGGCGAAACGCTCTATCATCACTTCAATAAAATCCGCACTGGACAGGCTCAGCGGACTTGAGGAGCTTTATTTCGACAGTATACTATCCACTGTGCATTACGACCCCGCGAAGCTCAGCGAGATGATTGAAGCGGTGACAACACAGAGTGTTGTCGATGCCGCGTCCGGAATTAAACTTGACTCCATCTATCTTCTCTCCGGTTTGGAATATACATTTGAAAATACCGGTAAGGAGGTCTGAAATGAAATTAATTGAATATAAAAAAATAAATGAGCGGATATACACAGACACCTTACCGAACGGGCTATCTGTTTTTGTTGTACCAAAACCGGGATTTCATAAAAAATACGCTTTTTTCGCAACCGAATACGGCGGAATCGACAGGCGTTTTAAGCTCTCGGGAAATTGGACCGACACACCGGCGGGCGTGGCACATTTCCTGGAGCATAAGATGTTTGATACTGAAGACGGTAATGCTCTCGAGCTTCTTTCGGCAAACGGCGCGTCTCCGAACGCGTACACCTCAAACGATATCACCGCTTATCATTTTGAATGCATTGATAAATTTGACGAAAACCTTAAAACACTTCTGAGTTTTGTTTCAGTGCCGTATTTTACACCCGAAAGTGTCCAAAAGGAACAAGGAATTATCGCTCAGGAAATACGAATGGTAGAGGATGATCCCGATTATTGTCTCTACTACGGGTTTATGAAATCACTTTTTAATAATAACCCGATAAGAGATTCTGTCGCAGGTACCGTTGAGAGTATTTCTGAAATATCCGCCGACACCCTTTATAATTGCCATAAAGTCTTTTACGCACCATCAAATATGGCACTTTGCGTAGTCGGAGATATTGACCCTATGATGGTTTATGAGACAGCACAAAAGCTTCTGCCCAATCAAAAAGGTGAAGTGCCGGAGCGCGATTACGGCACGGCGGAAAACCTTACACCGGAAAGAACATATGTTGATAAACCCATGGAAGTAAGTCTGCCTATATTCCTCGCCGGCAATAAGCTCGCTCCCGCAAAAAACGGACAGGACTTTTTATGGCTCGAAATAGTAAGCGCGCTTGCGCTGGAAATGCTTTGCGGTCATTCTTCACCACTGTATATCAGACTCTATTCCGAGGGTTTGATTAACGTTGATTTTTCGGCATCATTTGACTCGACAGCCGGTGTGGCTTATACTATGTTCGGCGGCGAAGCACGCGACCCTAAGCGTGTTTATGATGAAGTACAAAATGAAGTACGGAAATTTTTGACACAGGAACCCGACGAGGCACTGTTCGGACGTATCAAAAAAGCCGCAATCGGCAGCCATATCCGTGCCTTAAACTCGTTTGGTGTGATTGCGTCAAGCTTAATCGAAGGGCATTTTCGCGGGTTTGACCCGTTTGAGGCACCGGTCCTTCTTTCTAAAGTATCAATAAACGATGTTGTAAGCTTTGTACGCGAAAATCTTATTCCCGACAATATGACAATCTCTATTATCAATCCAAAAAATGAGGTGATACATTGATTATCAATCAAGCTCCGACAATTTCATTCCCAATGTTTGGTGACGGTTTTGTTTTGGATATTCCAAGCTATTTTACTATTTTCGGCTTTAATATCTACTACTACGGATTATTTATTACGTTGGGATATATACTTGCGGGAGTATACCTGATTAAACGCAGAAAGCTGTTTAATCTTACAAAGGATAATATTCTGGATTTGGTTCTTATCGCTATCCCCTGCGGGCTTATAGGAGCAAGGCTTTATTATATGCTCTTTAACTTTGACAAGTTTTTTGCTCCGGGAATGTGGGGCAATATACTCAGGTTCAGAGACGGCGGTCTTGCCGTATACGGCGGCATAATTGCTTCGGGTCTGGTATTTATTATTTACAGCCGTGTTAAGAAAATCCCGCTCGGAAACCTGCTGGACGCTGCCGGCTTCGGACTTTTTATCGGACAGGCTGTCGGCAGATGGGGTAATTTCGTAAACCGTGAGGCTTACGGAGTCGAAACAGATTTGCCGTGGAAAATGGGTCTTACAACGGGCGGCGTAACCAAATATGTCCATCCCGCGTTTATTTATGAGGGGTTATGGAATATAGCCGGTCTGCTTATCATGCATATTTTCTCGAAAAAATCGAAAACAAAGTACCCCGGGCAGTATTTCCTGTTTTACGTAGCATGGTACGGTCTGGGCAGATTCATGATTGAGGGTCTGAGAACAGATAGCCTTTTAATCTGGGGTACTCAACTTAGAGCTTCGCAATGGCTTGCCGCTGCATCGTTTTTTGTGGCTGTCGGTATTCTTATTTACAATCATTACCGAGGTGCGGATTCGATATTTGTATACGGCGAGGACGCCGAAGAAGCTGAAGACGACGAAAACGAAGAAGAGCTTGCCAAAATAGACGGCGCTTTGGAAGAAGATATAGAAAAAGAATCCGAAGAAAATGAAACCAAAGACAACGAAGAGGATAAAAAAGAAGACGATAACAGCGAAGACGACAAAAACGAAGATGACAACAGCGAAGATGACGAAAACGAAGATGACAACAGCGAAGATGACGAAAAAAAAGAAGAAAGTAAGAAAAAGGAGAAGTAATATGTCAAACTACGATGAGTTCAAAAGAAAAGCCAAGGATGCATTTGATTCTTTTGCCGATGCATCGGTAGATGCTTACAAGGTTGCGGAAGAAAAAACCAGAATCCTTGCAAGAAAGACAAAACTCAGAGCCGGAATTGTTAATGACAAAGCTACAATAAGACGTCTGAGCGTTGAACTGGGCACCAAATACCACGCTAAATACAAGGATGACGAGAATGCCGAGTTTGGTCAAATCTGCGGGGAAATCACATGCGCTCATGAAAGAATCGCCGCTAAAGAAGAAGAAATCGCCGAGCTGAAAAAAAATGCGGGCGCAAAACCCCGAGCAGACAAGCCGGATAATGCTGAACCCGAAAAGAAAGAAGAAAACAGCGAAGAAAACAAAAGCGAATAATCGGCATTATAAAAGCCGGCTGCAGTTTGAAGTGCAGCCGGCGTTTTTGTTCTTTTAACGGGAGTGTGAAGAAATCTCTATATCGAGTTATACTTTTTTAGCGCTTCTGTCATAGCGGCAAGATTTTCAACGGGAACCGTGGCTTGTACGTTATGAACGGTATTAAACACAAAACCGCCGCCTTTTCCGAATATTTCGCACATCTCAAGCACTTGTTTTGTTACCTCCCCGGGGGTGCCGAACTGCAAGGTCTTTTGAGTATCAACACCGCCGCCCCAAAATGTAAGATGCTTGCCGAATTCTCTTTTTATCACTTTGGCATCCATGTTTTTTGCGCTCCATTGAACCGGATTGATTATATCAAAGCCGACATCAATAAACTCTCCGATAAGCGGCATAATCGAACCGCAGCAATGCTTAAAGGTTTTCCATGAGGTATTTTCATGTATCCAGTCGTTGATTTTACGATAATGCGGACCCCAAAGATTTCGAAACTGCTCCGCGGAACAAAACGGAGCATTTTGTGTGCCGAAGTCGGTTCCGCAAATATATATCACCTGTATGGTTTCGCCAATACTTTCCCACAGAAGCTTAAGGTTTTTTAGTGCAATCTCAACCTGCTTTGTAAATATCTCCGAAATAAAGTCCGTACGGATTATAGTTGACATATACCATTCCTCTATATCACGTATACCCTTCGGGTTTTTCAGCATCGGTCCGACAACAAGCGCGATATCACCCAGACCGGTTCCGCCGAAGCTTCCCAACACACCGTACTGTGGGTTGAGATTTTCTTTTGCGTTTTTTATGTAGGATAATGTTTCATTGTCAATCGGGCCGAATTCCTCAAGATTATCATCCAAAATAAGCTCATCATCATCGATTTCACCGTCTTGCCTGATAATCGAATCAAAGAAGTAACCGCTTTTCGGCATTTTTCCCGCCGGAGGAAAGCTTTTGTCGCCTTCGGCATGAACATACACATAATCATTATCTTCAAATAATCCTAGGTTTGCCGGGAAAAGAACTGTTTGCCCCCAAGGTGTTTTCCATTCCATATTGTCGCCTTCTTTTGAGCCGAACATATTATAAGGTCCCCACAGCGGTGTGGTTGATATGCCAATCGCTTCGCGCAAATCATCATCTACCTTACCGAGCATTTGGTAAGGCTCGGAAACCGTAATGATTCTTTTTTCAAGACCGTAATAATCGCGCAGTCTCTCCAGTGCGAGACAATGTATTCCTGTCACGCCCGACGCGCCCAAATCAAACGGTACCGGACCTTCTATATGATTAAGCGCGTTTATCAGCTTTTCTTTTCCTGTCATTTTATCCACCTTTTTTATTTAAACTCCCGCTTCGTTTATTTTAAACAACGCTGCTTTAAAACAGTCCCGATACCTTACCTGTTTCGGTATCCACATCAATACGGCGGTAAGCCGGGTTTGAGCCTGTCCCGGGCATCATGCTGATAGTTCCCGCCATCGGGCACAGGAACTTTGCGCCGCCGTAAACAAGAATATCACGAATAGGCAGCCTCCACCCTTTTGGTACTCCTTTTAATGCCGGCTCATGAGATAATGAAAGATGTGTTTTAACCATCATTGTACTGTAGTCGGCATAGTGCGGGTCGCTTTCGAAGCGTTTTGCTTTTTCAATAGCAAGAGGTTCCCAGTCGACACCCTCCGCACCGTAGACTTCTTTGGCTATTACTTCAACCCGCTCACGTAAAGGCATGGATAAATCATACAGGTACTTTATTTCGGTTGGCTCTTCACAAGCTTCCGCAACAACCTGTGCGAGCTCTGTTGCACCCTCTCCGCCGCTTTTCCAGTGGTCACTGAGCGCGCAGCGTACACCGTGCTTTTTGCAAAGCTCTCGCAGAAGCTCTACCTCGGCATCGGTATCCGTGTGGAATTTATTAATGCACACAACAGGATTAATGCCCGACTTTTTGACGTTGTTTACATGGTGGAACAGATTGTTTGTGCCTTTTTCGAGCAGCTCGAGATTCTGCTCGGTATATTCCTTGGGCAGCGGGCGTCCGGGCGAAACAACCGGTCCGCCGCCGTGCATCTTAAGAGCGCGGATGGTTGCGACAAGCACTGAAACATGCGGTTTTAAACCAGAGAGGCGGCATTTGACATTCCAGAACTTTTCAAAGCCTATATCGGCGGCAAAACCCGACTCCGTTACATGATAATCAAAGAGTTTAAGCGCAAGCCTGTCACCGATAATCGATGACTGCCCTATCGCTATATTCGCAAAGGGCCCTGCATGTATCAGGCAAGGCTGATGCTCGACCGTATAACACAGGGTCGGATTTATGGTATTTCTCATCCACGCTGTCATAGCTCCGTCAACTTCGAGGTCTGCTGTTGTAACCGGCTCTCCTTTTTTATTGTAAGCGACGATGATATTTCCTATACGCTCACGAAGGTCTTTAAGATCGGTCGCTACAGAGAGAATAGCCATCAGCTCACTGCCGACGGCAATGCCGAACTTTGAATCCATCTCAAATCCGTTTCTCTCCCCTCCGCCGAGACCTATGCGGATATTTCGCAGACCCTGAGCGCAAAAATCTATTATCCAGCCGAGCTCAATACGTTCGGGGTCAATATCCAGACGCTTGAGACCTATTTCGGCAAGTCTTTCATCATCGTAATTGCGCTCATGCTGCATACGTGCGTTAAGCGCAACCATTGCAAGATTATGCGCGTTCATGATATCGTTAATATCACCTGTTAATCCGAGTGAAAATTCTGTCATCGGTATAAGCAGCGCGTTGCCGCCGCCCGCCGCCGTGCCTTTTACATTCATTGTAGGACCGCCCGAGGGTTGGCGCAGACATCCGCCGGCGTTTTTGCCTATCTTGCCGAGTCCTTGAATCAGACCCAATGATGTGGTTGATTTTCCTTCTCCGAGCGGTGTTGGTGTTATCGCCGTTACTTCAATGAACTTGCCGTCGGGTTTGTCCTTAAGACGGTTCATAATCTTAATAAAGTCAAGCTTTGGAGTCTTACCGTACGGAATTATTTCCTCGGGCAAAAGACCCATAAGATTACGGAAGTGTTCAACATCCGGGAGAGTCTTTTCCGCTTCTTCGGCTATCTGCCAGTCTTTGTGTTTTGTCGGATCAAGCATAGGTCTTATCTCCTTATTTTTTATTTTTACTAATTTTATCATCACCAAGCGTTGATGTAAATAGCTGTTAAGCATCAGTGAGCAATTTACTCTGAATTTTTCGCTAGTTCGGGTCTTGTCGCCCGACTTACGCGAAAAACCCATAGCAAACAGCTCACTGATGCAAATATAGCTAAATTATGTTTGACAGTAACATTTCTCTAATGTATTCTTTGAGTAAGACATATGCCGCAGAGAAAAAGAAGAAAGGGAACAATATGAAATTTATTAATAAACCATGCGACGAGTTTGTTGAAGTGCTTTCTTCAAAAGCAGCCGTGCCGGGAGGCGGCGGAGCATCGGCAATGGTCGGAGCGATTGGAATCGCGCTCGGTGCGATGGTCGGCAACCTGACAACCGGAAAGAAAAAATACGCGGATGTTGAAGCCGATATCGTTGAACTGCTGGAAAAAGCAACGGCATTACAAAAGGAGTTCTTGCGGTTGGTGGATGAAGACGCGGTTGTTTTCGAACCGCTGTCAAAAGCTTACGGCATTCCAAAGGATGACCCGACACGGGAGCAGGTAATGGAAGACGCTCTTAAGCTTGCTTGTACGGTTCCTTTGGATATTATGCGCCTTTGCGCAAGGGCAATCGAACTCCACGACGAATTTGCGAAAAAAGGCAGTGTACTGGCACTCAGTGACGCGGGTGTCGGAGCCATTTTCTGCAAATCGGCACTTCAGGGCGCAAGCTTAAATGTTTATATAAATACTCAATCTATGACAGATAAAAAATATGCCGGCAGCATCGAATCCGAAGCGGATGCCATACTCGGCAAATACTGTGTTATGGCTGATGAAGTTTTCAATTCTGTAACCGGAAGAATAAGGAAGGTTTAGGGAGGAAGAAGTATTATGGCGGAAATCCTAAAAGGTGCCGATGTTGTTGAAGCTCTTAATAAAAAAATAAGTGCAAATACTGAAACCCTCAAAAAAGAGGGAATTACAGCAACACTTGCCATAGTCCGTGTCGGTGAAAAAGCCGATGATATATCGTACGAAAAAACAGCAACAAAACGCTGTGAATCCGTTGGTGTCAAGGTAAAAAACATAGTACTCCCCGCCGATGTTACACAGGGTGTGCTTATGCAAAATATTATCGACATAAACGAGAACAGAAAAATACACGGAGTTCTGCTTCTGCGTCCGCTGCCGTCACATCTCTCGGATGATGCTATCCGTGCAATATTAAAACCCGAAAAGGATATTGACGGCATCACTGACGTATCGCTTGCCGGTGTTTTTACAGGCAGTGAAGACGGATTCGCACCATGCACAGCACAGGCTTGTATAGAGATTCTTGACCATTTCAATATCGACTGCAAAGGTAAACGCGCAGTTATTATCGGCAGAAGTCTTGTTGTCGGTAAACCCGTGGCAATGATGCTCATGGGTAAACATGCCACGGTAACAGTATGCCATACCCGCACCGTAGATATGCCCGCGATTGCACGCAGTGCCGAAATACTGATTGTCGCAGCCGGACAGATGGAGGGTCTCACAAAGGAGTACTTCAGCCCCGGTCAGGTTGTGATAGATGTCGGAATAAACTGGAACGACGAAAAAGGCAAGCTCTGCGGAGATGTTAAATTTGACGATGCCGAGCCGGTAGTCGCGGCTATTACTCCTGTTCCCGGCGGTGTCGGAACAGTCACAACCTCTGTGCTTGTTTCTCATGTTGTAGAAGCCGCAATGAAATATAATAATAAACTGGAGTATGTTCAAAATGATTTTAATCGCTGAAAAACTAAACGGTTCAATCCCGTCTTGTGCTGCAGCAATTGCAGCTAAAGACACGACTTACATAAAAGATCTTGCTAAGCGTCAAGCTGACTCCGGCGTGGATTTCATTGACTGTTGTGCATCTGTAAAAGAAAATGAGCTTGAAACAATAGCCTGGATGATTGAGGCAATACAAAGCGTGACAGACTGTCCTATATCGGTTGATTCTCCTGATGTTTCTGTGATAATCGATGCAATGCCTTTATGTAACAAACCGGGACTGTTTAACTCTGTATCCGGCGAGGGAAATAAGATTGATATGGCATTTCCTGTACTTGCAAAACCGGAAAACAGCAAATGGCAGATAATGGCATTACTTTGTGATGACACAGGTATCCCAAAATCTGCCGAAAAACGAATTGATGTATTTAATACGATAATGAAAAAAGCAACTCAATATGGAATTGATAAAAGCCGTATACACGTAGACCCCGCCGTCGAAATGCTCTGTACAACTGATGACGGAGAGGGTGCATTTATGATTCTGGATGTTATGAAGCATATTAAAAAATCATTTCCTAATATACATATATCGGGTGCAATCTCAAATATATCATATAATCTGCCGGTGCGGCGTCTTGTAAACCAGGCATTTGCAGTTCTTGCAATAAACGCGGGAATGGATAGTGCCGTGCTTGACCCTCTGAGTAAGGATTTACGCGGTATGATTCTGGCAGCGGAAGCAATGCTCGGTCTTGATGATTATTGCGCCGAATATGTTTCGGCTTACAGAGAGGGAATCTTTGAGTAGATTCTTGTCCAGTTGAATATATGAGGGTTATATGATATAATGATACAGTTGAATTTAAATAGCATGGAGGATGTATAGATGTCCAAAATTCTTGAAATCGGAACAGCTATAGAAAGCGGTAAAGTAAAGCTAATAGAAGGACTTGTTCAAGAGGCACTTGATGCGGGCGAAGACCCCGGTGCCATTCTTGATGAAGGAATGATTGCGGCAATGGGTAATATCGGAGTAAAGTTCCAAGCTAATGAGGTTTTTGTTCCGGAAATGCTCGTCGCGGCAAAAACAATGAAAAAAGGTGTCGAGATTCTGAGACCTCACCTCAAGAGCGGCAGCCTTGGTAAGTTAGGTAAATATATAATCGGAACCGTTGCGGGGGATTTGCATGATATCGGAAAAAATCTTGTTGCGTTAATGATTGAAGCTGCAGGCTTTGAGATAATAGATCTTGGTGTTGACGTTCCACCCGAAAAGTTTGTTGAAGCACTTGGTGAGCATCCCGAATGCAAGATTGTAGGTGCCTCCGCACTTCTTACAACAACTATGGACGCTCTTAAAAATACTGTTGATGCCATCCATGCAGGCGGCTATAAAGGTAAGGTAAGAATAATGGTCGGCGGTGCACCGGTAACGCAAGAGTTTGCTGACCAAATCGGTGCTGACGCATACACCCCTGACGCCGGCTCGGCAGCAAGAAAAGCAATAGAACTGGTGTCATAAGTAATAATCCTGTTTTACTTATGAAATAAGAAAGGAATGTTTATACCATGAAAATACTGAGAAACTTTACAGAAGAAGCTGCCAAGGTATATTTAGACAGATGGTTTGATGAAGCAGATGTATGCCATTGTGATGATTGCCGTCTTGATATCATGGCGCTAATGCTTAATAATCTTCCGCAAAAGTATGTTGTAACAGATACCGGAGCACTGTATGCACAACTCAGTGACTTTGACCCTCAAAACAGAATCGATTTTATGACTGCCATGAGTCAGGCGGTTAAAACCGTAAGCAGTGGTCCCCGTCATGAAAAACCCGAATAATATCATGTCATGAAAGTGTTAATCTTTCACCAAACATTGTCAAAAGAACCGTCCCCAATGGAACAATGGAAAAAGTGCTCGTTATGAGCACTTCACTTTTTTATAACGGTTTTCAAACAGTTACCCCGACAAAGCTCAGGAGTCTGTCCATGCCTTTCTCTATTGACTCGAGAGAGGAGGCATAAGTCAGCCGGACGAAGTTTTCACAACCAAAGCCGGTACATGACACGGTTGCGACCTTGCTGTTTTCAAGAAATGCAATAGAAAAGT
>Ga0123356_10007733_pt1 | contig 10703 bp, 11 predicted proteins | sample TergutEmb28metaG_2_FD_92546 | JGI IMG/M metagenome (GOLD analysis project Ga0123356, IMG submission 92546) | Embiratermes neotenicus P3 segment gut microbial communities from Petit-Saut dam, French Guiana - Emb289 P3 | ecosystem: Host-associated > Arthropoda: Insects > Digestive system > Gut ... | reverse complement strand
GCCGGAGGCGCAACCGTGAGTAGAGCCATCGTTTCGCAGGACGAAGTTGCCCGGTTCGACGCGCTGGCCGCGCGCTGGTGGGACCCGGACGGGCCGATGCGGCCACTGCATCGCATGAACCCGGCGCGGATTCGCTGGATCGCAGGCCACCTGGCGCGGCGGTTCCCGGGCCGTACAGGGGTCAGGGTGCTGGATCTCGGGTGCGGGGCCGGCCTGGCGGCCGAGGCGCTGGCGCGGCATGGCTGCGACGTGCTGGGCGTGGACGCCGCGCCGGACGTTATTGGCGTAGCGGCGGACCATGCGCGTGGGCAAGGGTTGCGTCTCGTCTATCGGGTCGGAACGGCGGAGGATGTGTTGGCCGAGGGACTGCGCTTTCCGATTGTGACGGCGCTTGAGGTGATCGAGCATGTCCCCGACCCGGCGGGCTTCGTGCGCCTTCTCTCCGCGCTGCTGGAACCCGGTGGCCTCGTGTTTCTCTCCACGATCAATCGAACCGGGCGTTCGTTCCTCGTCGCCAAGCTTGGCGCCGAGTACCTGCTGCGCTGGCTGCCGGTCGGCACCCACGATTGGCGGAAATTCGTGACGCCCGCCGAACTTGGCCAGATGCTGCATCAGGCAGAACTGCGCGTCGCGGATGCAGCTGGCCTGGCGCCGGATCCACTGCGTGGCGGCTGGCGCACCAGCCGTGACATGGCGATCAACTATATGATGATGGCTGAACGCTGATGGACCGCGCCTCGCAGCAACGCTAACGGCATGCTGTCAGGGCGAAAGGCGCGCGGGGACGGATCGCCGTGATGCCATGCTCCGCTTCATGACAGCTTATGACAGCGGCAACCCGATACGTGATCGCTTGTTGGTCGACGGCGCGTCTGGAGATCCCCGCCGTGCACGGTACCTCATTGCTTAGACGGTGCACAGCTTAGACGGTGCACACGGCGGGGCTGCAGGATCCGCACCCGGTGCCACCCAATGCGTGGCGAGCAACCGAGCGGTTCAGCATCGGTCCCGCGGCAGGCCGAATACGCAATCCATAGGGCGCTGGCGGCGGCCTTCGTCGGTATAACGGCGGCTCGCGGGTCTCGCGCAACGCGGGCGTGTCAACCGTCCGAGCGCGGCACCCAGGGGATGCGAGAAACCTCGATGCCTTCCTCGGCGAGCGTCTCCGCTTCAGCCGGTGTGGTCTCGCCGTAGATTCCGCGTTTCTCGCTCTCGCCGTGGTGCATCTTGCGTGCCTCTTCGGCGAACGCCGGCCCGACATAATCGCAGTGCTTCTCTATCTCGGCGCGCATATGCTGCAGCATGGCACGCAGATGCGCGGGCATTTTTCCCCCGGCGACCGGCGCCGGTGGCGTGGCCTGCGGCTCGGTGGCCGCACGGGTCTTCTCAACCGGAGCCGACGGCGCGTCACGCGTCGCAACAGCGGGCGCCATCATCGCACGGGTAATCTTCACATCGGCGCAAACAGGGCATTCGACGAGGCCTCTCTTCGCCTGCTTGTCGAACGCGGCGCTATTCGAGAACCAGCCGTCGAATTCGTGCCCGCGACTGCAACACAACTGGTAGTGGATCATGTGAATTCCATCGTCACCGAATCATCATCTACATGGGCAATTTTGGCAATCCCGGCAAGAGAGTGCCAGAAGCCGCCAGACCTCCGCCAGCTGAAGGCAGAAATGTGGCGTTCCTGGCAGCGCTCGGCTACGCTCGCCGAGGGGCGAACCGCGTGGAGCCAATGACGAACTTCGACGTGCGCCATTACGAGCGTCTTGGCTCGACCAACGACGAGGCGCGCCGTCTCGCCGCGGCCGGCGCGGCGCATGGGACGGTGGTACATGCCGATGAACAGACCGCGGGACGCGGGAGGCTGGCGCGGCGCTGGTTCAGCCCCTCGGGCAATCTCTATGTGTCCATCGTGCTGCGCCCGCAGCTGCCTGCGGCGCGGTCGGTCGAGATTGGCTTCGTCGCGGCGCTAGCGGTTGCCGACGCGATCGATGCTCTGCTGCCATCGCATACCCGCACTTTGCTGAAATGGCCAAACGACGTGCTCGTGCGCGACGGCAAGATCGCAGGCATTCTGCCGGAGCAGGATGGGGATACGATCATCTTGGGGATCGGCGTGAACGTGCTGCATGCGCCGGAAGGCGTGTCGTACAAGGTTTCTACAATCGTTGGCTGCGGCGGCCTCGCGACCGTGGACGGCACGCGGCAGCGCCTGTTGAGAGCGCTCGGCGGCTGGCTGGAAGTCTGGGAGCAAGAGGGGTTTGCGCCGGTGCGCACCGCGTGGTTGGCGCGCGCGCATGCGCCGGGCACCAAGCTCGGCGTCGCGCTGGCCGAGCGCATGATCACGGGCAGGTTTGCCGGCATCGACGTCGACGGCGCACTGCTGCTCGATATGCCCGAGGGGCGCTGCCGAATCGTTGCCGGCGATGTGCAACTGCTGCCGGCGGCCGGTTGATATGCCGTTGGCAGGGCGTCTCGCTGACGGCCCTGTTTTACGCCGAAGCGAGGCAATACTCGACGGCAATAACACCGGACTCGGCTTATTCTCCCGACGCTCGGTGTGACCAAGCGACGTCTGCAAGCGGTTCATGTTTTCCGCGCCGGAAACGCTGGTTGCGGTGCCGGCACGACGATCATCGCAAAACGACAACTGGGGGTGGCCATTGCGGGATGTGAGTGTGTGAGGCCAGGATGTGATTGAACGAGGCTATTGAACGAGGCAAGGGAAGGAACAGAGACATGCCGGACAAGCCCACATTCGGTCGTTACGCAGAACTCCCTTTCGAGCAGATGACCCCTGAGCAACAGGACGGTTTTCGGGCAATGATGGAGAGCCGAGGCGGACTCCCAGGGCCGAGCAAGATCTGGGTGCACAATCCGAAACTCGCCAAGGTCGTCGGGCCGTTCGGGGCACATTTCCACGCCGGCCGTTACTCCCTCACCGAGCGCGAACGTGAGATCGCCGTGTGCGTCATCACCAGCCGATTTCACTCTGCCTATCCGACTGCCGCGCATGAGCGCCGCGGCAAGGAGGTTGGACTGCCCGCAGACAAGGTCGAGGCGATCCTCGCGGGTCTGACGACATCGTTCGCGGACGAGCGAGAGCAAGTCGTCTACGAAATGGCGGTGACGCTGGCCAATGCACGGTGGGTACCGCGGGGATTGTATGACCGAGCGGTGAAAGCGCTCGACCATGTCGGCATCACCGATGTGATCACACTGATGGGCCACTACAGCAGCGTTGCGATGACGCTGGCGTTTTACGATGTGCCGGCGGGGACGTCGGGCATGGTGAGGTGAGAGGACCCGGCCGAAACACGCCTGTCGGGTAGACCGTCTGGTGCATTTCGGTCCGACAGGTGACGCTCCGCCGCCGCGCAGGCTACGGCCACTGTCGAACCTGCTGCGGCGATGGTGCCACCCGCGCGAGGGTTGCTCGCCCCGAGTTGCTGGCCTCGAAAATCCGCGGTTTGATTGCTCGGCTCGATGGCGTGTAACCCGCTTGCGGGATCGTTGAAGATCAACAGAGGTGCGAGGATGCGACCGAACAAAATCAAGCAGATGTGGCGTGCCGGCCAATACGTGACGCTGGGCTGGCTCTCCATATCCCACGGGCTCACCGCCGAGGTCATGGCGCGCCTGGGCTTCGATGCTCTCTGCGTCGACCTGCAGCACGGCACGTCCGAAATGAAAGACGTCGGCCTCTTGCTGCAAGCGATCTCGCAGACCGACACGGTCCCGGTCGTGCGGGTCCCGTGGAACGACCCGGCTGCCATCATGAAAGCCCTGGATCTAGGCGCCTATGCCATCATCGTGCCCCTGGTCAACACCGCCGAGGAAGCGGCGAAAGCGGTGGCCGCGTGCCGGTATCCGCCGGTGGGCATACGCTCATCGGGGCCCGTCCGAGCGGTTCACTACGGCGGCGCAGACTACGTGGCCCACGCCAACGACGAGATTGTCGTCATGGCCATGATCGAGACGAAGGAAGGCATCGCTAACCTCGACGCGATCTGCGCCACACCCGGTCTTGATGCGGTCTATATCGGGCCGGCCGACCTGTCGTTCGCGCTGGGCCTCGCACCGCGCGGCGACAACCCCGACCCATTGCATCTTGCCACCTGCGACAAGATCCTAGAGGCAGCGCATAGGCACGGCATCAAGTGCGTCATGCATTGCGCCAGTGCGGCATTCGCGGCGGGCGCGGTGAAACGTGGCTTTGACATGGTGATGCTTACGTCCGATCTGTCGTGCATGAGCGCTGGGGCAAGAATGCAGCTCGACGAGCTCAAGGCCAAAACGGGCTGAAGGGTCCGCCGGGCTGTGGGATAGCCGCTGCGCCGGGCACAGGGCCGCCTGCGATCGCGGGCCGTCCCGCCGGATCATACGGGGCGCCGCCATCTGCGCTGAGGCGGTGCATTGATCGTCGTTTGCTCGTCACCGGCGCAAGCGCCGTGCCGTAGGCGATCCATCGCCGGATCGCCGTGGCTCGTTTCCTGTGGCAGCGAAACCCCTTAAGATTGGCCTGAGAACGTCCAGGGGACTCACATGGATTTCGGCATCGGCATTGCCACATCGCACGATTCTTGGAAGCTCGCCCAGCGCGCTGAGGAACTGGGCTTCACCCACGCTTGGTTTTACGACACGCAGATGATCACGGCAGACTGTTTCGTCGCCATGGCCGCTGCGGCCATGAAGACCAGCCGAATCCGCCTTGGCACGGGTGTGCTGGTGCCCTCCAACCGCATCGCCGCCGTCACCGCAAACGCCTTCGCGACGCTGAACGCGATGGCGCCCGGGCGGATCGATTTTGGCGTCGGCACCGGCTTCTCGGCCCGTCGCGCGATGGGCTTGGGTGCGATGAAGCTCGCCGACATGGAGGAATACATCCGCACTGTTTACGCGCTGCTGAACGGCGAGACGATCGAGATCAATGTCGAGGGCAAGCGCAAGAAAATCCGTTTCCTCAACCCTGATGCCAACCTGATTAACACCAAGGATCCGATCCGCCTGCATGTCTCGGCGTATGGCCCGAGGTCGCAGGCATTGACGGCAAGGCTCAACGCGGCGTGGATGAGCTTTGTCGCCGACACCGATGGTGCGCTCGGCGCAATCCGGTCGATGCAACGGAGCTGGGCGGAAGATGGTCGCGCAGCCGGCGATCTCTACGCAACGGCCTGGTCTTGTGGCTGCGTACTGGAGGCGGGGGAGCCGGCCGACTCGCCACGCGCAGTTGCACAAGCAGGGCCGCGGGCGGCGGTGTTGCTGCACCGAGCCGCCGACCTCGACATGGAAGGCTGGCAGAATACGTCTGAGGTACCGGCGTCGGTCGCCGAGAACGTGCGGGGCTATGTCGAGATGGCACGGGCTTATGAACCACCCGATGCGCGCTACCTAATGAACCACCGCGGACACTTCGTGTTCGTCAAGCCCGAGGAACGCCGCTTCATCAACGCCGACCTGATCCGGCGCACCACGTTCACCGCGACCGAGCAGGAGTTGAAGCAGCGGATTGAAGCGATGCGTGATGCCGGCTGGGACCAGTTTGTGATCCCGATCACGCCCGGCGAGGAACGCGCAATCGAGGATTGGGCGCGCATCCGCAAGGCGTTCGCGTGATGGCGCGAGCATCGAATTTTCTCCCCCTCCGCAAGGGGTCGGCCGATGGGGTGAACCAAGGGACGGGGGAGCGAAACGTGCCCTGGGATTTGAACGCTGGAAAGCGTCGCGCCTCGTCTGCGGCGGCAGGAGGGGCGATGCCGCGTGGCGCAGGTCGCGCCACCGAGTACCGCGCGATCTCGCTGATTTGCGGCGCGCATATGATCAGTCACTTCCACTACCTCGTCCTCGTGCCGCTCTTCCCGTTGCTGAAGCAGCGGCTGGGTGTGGACTTCATCCAGCTTGGCCTGGCGATCACGCTCGGCAACATTGTCTCGGCACTGGTACAAACTCCGATGGGCTACGCGGCCGACAGGTTTGGCTCGCGCCGCGTGCTGATCTGCGGATTGCTGCTAGGCGGCATGGGTTATGTCAGCTTCGGCCTACACCCCACCTATCCGCACATGCTGCTCACCGCGATCATGCTCGGCATTGCCAACGGCGTGTATCACCCCTCGGACTATTCGATTCTGGGCTCGGTGATCGAACCGTCGAGGCTCGGCCGTGCGTTCTCGTTGCACACGTTCTCTGGCTATCTCGGCAGCGCGCTGGCGCCAATGACCATGCTGGCGCTCACACATCTCTGGGGCATGCAGGCAGCCATCGTCACGGCCGGCGCCTTCGCCTGGGTCGCGGCCATCCCGTTGATGCTGGCGCGCTGGCTGGACAGCACGCTCGCCCCACGCACCGCCGCCGCGCCGGCGGACGTATCGTTGCGCCGACTGCTGACGCCGACCGTATTCAGCCTGGTTGCATTCTTCGCAATGCTCAGTTTGAGCACGGGCGCTCTGAACAACTTCTCGGTCGTAGCGTTCGTGGCGCTGCATCACGTGACGCTTTCTGTCGCGAATGCCGCGCTGACGGCGTTTCTGTTGGCGACCTCTATGGGCGTGCTGGCTGGCGGTTTCATCGCTGACGCGACGCGGCGTCACGGCGATGTGGCCGCGGCCGGGTTCGCCGGTGCGGCGCTGCTCGTGGCGCTGGTCGGCACGATCTATCCGGGCCCCGTGCTGCTGGCGACGTGCATGGGCGCGGCCGGTTTCCTATCCGGCATGATCGCACCATCGCGCGATATGATGGTGCGCGCCGCGGCACCACCTGGGGCATCGGGCCGCGTGTTCGGCATCGTTACGACGGGATTCAACATCGGTGGCACGATCGGCCCGATGCTCGGCGGCTGGATCATGGACCACAACCTCCCGCGCTTTGTGTTCTATGCGTCGGTCACGTTCATGCTGATTACGGTGGCGATGGCACTGGCGAGTGAACGCCGCGGCAGGCGCGCGACATTGGCACCGGCGGAATAGCCGTCTTGGCTGGCCGGCCCCCTCAGGGCTCGTGCAAATAGACAGAACGGCCGTGCGGTCCGGGGCGGCCATAGATACGGCCGGTTGCTGCGGCCGGCCTATCGCGAGAAATTCTGGAAATCGCCCATCCGGCCGCATTCGCTCGCCGCGCCATCGTCGCTCGCGCTCGATCTCCGACTTCAATGCCGGTGAGGTAGCCGCCTTGGTCGGGCTCTTCTTTGGCCGCAAGAAACGCGGGCAATCAGCCAAAATGTTTGAGCTCCGCGCCGCGGTGAATCTCGACCGCCTGTGGTCAGAGCAAGGCAAGCGCGCCGAGGCGCGCGAGCTGAGCGGGTGACGGAGTGCCGCGCCGCGCCTGCGCCGCCCAGCGATGGTATTGGACGCGAGAGCAGCAGGCGGATCTCCTTGGGCGAGTAACCGAGGGCATTCGAGCCGATCGAGCGCGACCTCGGCCCGACAGTCGCCGCACTCTGTGCGGTCTACGAGGGCACCTTCCGGGACGCTTGCGTGATGGATTGGACACAGGAGGAGGTGGGCGCGCGACTGCAGGTGATCAGCCTAGGCCGTCAAAGGCGCGGGCGACGATAGCGTCTAGTGCCATTGACCCACCCGACTCATGCGGCCCTCCGAGGCACAATCTTTCCCCGCTCCAGCGGTCGGTTTTCCTCCAGCATCTCGTGCGCGACGTTCGCGGCGGTGCGCGGCAGGACTGCGCCGACCGAAGTGGCAAGTGCGCGTGCCTCGATTATGGCGGCAATCCACGTGCGACGCTCGGTCATGACATCGATCATGAAGAAGGATGCTCTGACACTATGCGCGGCGGCGACCGACCAATCGGGTGGCACGACCGTCGCGATTATTATCCGCCTTGCCTGAGCACGGCAAAGCAACGTACCTGATTTTCCCCGCCGATCTGATCGACCACTGCGTCGATCGGAGGACGATCAGCCTCGGACCAACGGCAGCCGCCGTCGAGCGCTTTGTCGGCATCGGCGGACTGCACCGATACTGCCACGGCTTCGAAGGCGCGTCCGCCGAGCGGCGCTGGAGTTCCGAGGGCCCGAAGTTTGCGCCGTGCGAGGTCAATCTCACGGTCGGCTGGTGTATATACAGCCCGGCCGCTGCCGGTCTTAGGATCGATCATCGGCGGGTTCTTCGGCCGGGGCGGTTCACGGGCGCCATCTGCCCCGCTGAGTACGCGGCGTCGCCTCGCCGGCATTAGTTAGCTCAGCGGCGCTCGGTCGGCGAACAGGCGATCGGTCTCGCTTGTGAGGATGCCACCGAGCAGCGATCCGTGGTAGAAGGGTGCGGCGTGCGTGACAGACGCGGAGCTGATATCGATCTGGCGGATTCCGACGCGCGCCAGAGTCTCGATTGAGCTGCCGAACACCACTGCGCCAATGCCCGCCCAGACGATAGCGCTCATGCACATCGTGCACGGCTCCCCAGTGGTGTAGAGGATCATCCGTTCCCACCCCTCGTTTCCATGCCGGCGAACGTAGTCGTTGATCGCATCTATTTCGCCGTGGAAGGTCGGATTGCGCCGGGTCGTGTTTACGCCGGAGGCCATAACGGTCAGGTCCGTCGCGCGCACAATCACGACGCCGAACGGGAAGCTGGGGTTTTCCCTGCCTTTGGTGATCGCCAGGCGCATGCACCGCTCGTGCATCGCGTGGGGGATGCTGGACAAATCGATATGGGCCTGGGCCGGAACCGCTGCCATGCCGGCCACTATAACAGTCTCACGTCTCGTCCACAGGCCGGTGGCTAGCATTTGCCCCGAGTCGGTTCCGGTTCTCACGAATTCTAGCGTTCCTGCGACGTCGGCGTTGTTCACCAGAATGCCGAGGCTGGTGAGCGCGCAGGCCGTCACGATCCGGTGCGCGGGGCGGCGGCCTTCGCAATCGCAAGCTGATGCTGCAGCACCGCTATCTGTTCGGCGATCAGGGCGGTAAAGTCGGCGCACCGGAGCGTGACCGCGTCGGCGTAATCAGCCAGTAGCCCGATCGGCTGACGTTCATGGTTCATGGTCGGTAGACCTTCCCCTTCGGCACCTGCCAGCCCTTTGGCGGCCTGTGGCCCGGTCAGCACTGCTATGTCGCATGATCGCTCCGAGCGATCAAGCGGTCAACGGATCGGCCCTCGATCTCGTGGTGAACAACGCCGGCATCAGGGGCCCCGCAGCCAGCGTCGGCCGCCGGCCAGATCGCGCCGGATCTCACATGTCGGCGCTGCTGACATACCGGGCCAGTAGGCGGACCGGCAGACATCCACACAAAATGGTCGTGGGTCCCGGCGGCTGGCATGACGGGGCGCTATCTTCCCCGCTATCGCCTATCCTTTCCTTGCGCGTCTAATGCCTTTGCGGCAACGGAGCGGCGGCATGCGCTTGACCGACTCAGGCGACGTGTCGCTACAGGGCACAGCCAGTTGGCAGGAGGTGGCGCGAATGCGTGATCGCAGAGCGGTGCTGGCGATGTGCCTCGCATCTTTGTTCGCTCCGTTGCACACCGCCATGGGCAGACCGCCACCCCCGTCTCACCGCAAGCCGACGATGCACAGGGAAGCCTTCCGTCGTCGGTTTGCAACGAACGCTCCAACCGACGAACCGAAAGCGCCGAAAGACGAACGCGCCCTGAGCCCATTGCCCCATCAAGCACAGAAAGACCCGCCTGATTGGCCATAGGACAACCGGCATCTTCGGGCAGGAGGCCAGTCGGCTCGCGCGCAAGACCACTTTGGCGACACCAAGAGGTTGCTGCGCCACGAGTGGAAACTGGGCGCCGTCGCGCATGGCCGGCGCGTATTTGGTGATGATCTCAGCGTTGACGGCGGCGCGCGGCTGAAACGCCGCGTCACGGGTGATCCCGTTCAGCCTGCAGGCATGAGCGCGAACAGCAGCCAACGCGACGCTGAGATCATCGATCTCGGCCGGCGGATAATCGAGATAGAGAACGCGCAGGTCGCGCTCTGCGAGCAGGACGTGTGGGCGCCGGACAACGGCCCGAATCAGGAGCGGTACGAGGCGTGAGGCAGAACGCGGCGGTGGGCGTGCTGGTCCAGCCCGGACCGCCCGCAGCACCGGAGGGCGTGCGCGGTCTCGCTCAGCTCGCAAGGCGTGCAGTCTGGCGTTTGCAATTACGGCGGCGAACTCGGCGGCCCGAAATCTCATTGGTTGTGGTGAGTGCGGTCCTCAGTCAGCGCGAAGCGGCGCCACTGCCCGAAACCATGCCGTCCGGTTGTGCGGTGATCTGCTAAGGCAAGCAGACGGCATGAGCAACGTTCCGGAATTCCTCACGGACCCGAGCGAAATCATGTTTATCCGATCGATGTGGCAATTATCGCCGCCGGCGCGCGAGGCGATGGAGCGTCTTATGCGTGCTGTGGCTGACAAGGAGTCTGCGCACGCTGTCCGGGTTGGCGTGCTGGAACGCAGGCGCACGCAATTCGCACTGACGAAAGCTGAACTAGATCTTCCGGACAACACCCTGGAGAGGCGGCCGGCCGGGCGTAAGGTAATCGTATTCGATGACGTCAAGAATTAACGCCTCCTGCGTCGGTCCGAGAATCTGAGTTCCGTCGCTGCCGTGCCTCATTAGGCGAGATACTCGACGCGACGCTCGATGACGCTCGATCAGTCCATGTAGAGTTGCTCGGTTGCCCCGAGGCCCGCGCGCAACTGCCTCGACGGATGCGATCGCATTGCCGTGGAATGGCGCTTGATCAAGTCGCCGATCG
>Ga0123356_10007732_pt1 | contig 10705 bp, 10 predicted proteins | sample TergutEmb28metaG_2_FD_92546 | JGI IMG/M metagenome (GOLD analysis project Ga0123356, IMG submission 92546) | Embiratermes neotenicus P3 segment gut microbial communities from Petit-Saut dam, French Guiana - Emb289 P3 | ecosystem: Host-associated > Arthropoda: Insects > Digestive system > Gut ... | reverse complement strand
TCGTGGTGCCGGTGGCGGTACCGGTGTTGCCGGTCGTCCCGGTGGTGCCGCTCGTGCTTGCCGGGTCGGTGCCCGTGACGGCCACCTGGCTGCCGACGCACACGTCTCCGAACGTGGCCGACGTCATGTCCGGCTCGGAGAAGGTAGTGCTCGCCGTCACGTTGACTGTGACCGTCGACGTCGTGTCGTCGGCGTCCATGTCGCGGTGGGTCCCGAACCTGGCCGATTCGGCGTGGCGCTGATCGGAGCGGGTCGCGTCCGTGAGGGTCGCGCCCGTGTGGTCCGCATCAGTGTGCTCGCCCGACGTGGTGAGGGTGAAAGTGCCCGTGCCACCCGCGGTGCCGCAGGTGCCCGAGGCCGTGCTCCCGTTGACGCTGGCGACGGTTCCACTCGCCGAGACCGTGGAGGACGTCTCTACCGGCACGATGAAGATCTGCGTTGCGGTGATGGTCGAGGAAGTCGTCGATCCGCTCGGTGGGTCGGTGCCGATCACGAAGGCGTCGCTGCCCACGCACACATCAGCGAAGCTGGCCGAAGCCATGTGGGGCTCGCCGAACGTGGTGCTCGACGTGACGTTGACGGTCACGGAGCCCCCGTGACGGGTGCTGAGAGTGAAGGTGCCCGTCGCACCTGCGGTGCCGCAGGTTCCCGAGGTCGTGCTCCCGTTGACACTAGTGACCTTGCCCATCGCCGTCGTCGGCTGGATGAAGACCGTGCCGGCGGTGATGGTGGAACCGCCGGTCGTACCCGTGTTCCCCGTAGTTCCCGTGGTCCCTGTACTCATCGTGGAGTTCGCGCTGCCCGTGGAGCCGGTGGTGCCCGTGGTCCCTGTGCTCCCGGTCGTCGTGTCAGCACGGTGGACCTTCACGAAGCTGCCCACGCATACGTCGCTGAAGTTGGCCGAGCTCATGCCGGGCTCGTCGAAGGTGGTGCTGGTCGTGACGTTCACCGTCACCGTCTCGCCACGGCGAGTGGTGAGCGTGAAGGTGCCGGCGGACCCGGCCGTGCCGCAGGTGCCCGAAGCGGTGCTTCCGCCGACGCTGGCGACGGTGCCTTGCACCGTGTGGTGCTCTCGGTGGAATGCAGCGCGCTCATCGCCATGATGATGCAGGCGGCCCGAATTCGAATCCGAATTCGCGCCGGCCAGGCTGACTGTGCTGAAACCGATCGCCATTCCCACGCACGATCCGAATGCCAAGAGGTCTCGAATGCGCTTTCTCCGTCGAACGGCCCGCATCGATTCGCCGATGTGGGCCTTCGGGTTGGCGGACTTGTTCCACAACTCCATCGCGGTGTTGCCTCCTCGGTGGTGAGTGAGGTGCGTGTGCGGCACCTCTCTGAATATCGGCTGAGACGGCCTTGTGTTACGGGATTGATCCGCGTGAAACGAAAATGAGATGGTGCAACCGGGGCGACTTCAGGAGCGCAACGCCGGTCGCCGGTCAGCGCTGAAAGCTGGGTGCACCGGCTGACCCCTGTGTGAAGAGACGCCCGCCGTCACACGCGTCGACCGAACACGTGATGGTCGGTGTCATGCGCGGCGAGCCCGAAACGGGAGATGTAGTCGGATCGTTTGTCGCCGAGGGCGTGTTGGGCTCTTGGTATGTCGTCTCGTTGGGCCCTTGGAATGTCGAACCGTGCCAGGGACGCGCGCCGCCCGGCCATGTCTGGCCGCCGAAGCCGTCGGTGCCGGGCTGTGGTGCGGTCGGTGTGGCGGCGCCGCTCCGATAGGAAAAAGACTGCTGGCCGTCGGTTGGTGGCGCAATGCCGGTGGGTGAGGGATCGCCGGTCGACCGGTCGCCGCCCGGGCCCATCGGATTGGTCCACGAGCCTGGTTCGTCCGATGGCTGGCGCGTCGGGTCTGGGGAGCCGCGATCGGGTGCGAAGCCCGGTTGTTGGCCCCCGTTGGAACTGCCACCGGCCTGGTCCGAGGTCGAACTGCCGAGGGCGGCCGACGTCGTACTTGCCCGGCAGGCCGGTGGCAACGAGGCGGACGAGATCGTCGAGCCCTCCAGCCAGCGGCAGGCGGAGGCAAGCAGTTGGTTCGGGGCGACGGCGCCAGTCCCGCTGGAGGCCGGCGAGGTCGCCAACGCCCGCGCCAGGTTCGTGACGTCCTGTGCGACGCGCGCCGGCGGGTCCCCGGTTCGCAGGGCGCTTCGCAAAACGGCCGCCGCGTCGTCGAGTTTCGCAGGCGCGCGCGAAGGACCCGATGCCTTCTGCAGGCTGTACAGGCCTAAACCGACGGCCAGCACGACGACCGCAGCTGCGACAGCTGAGATGACGCGGACGAAGCGGTGGTGCAAGGGAACCACGGGGGCAAGGTCCTCAACCTCTGCCCGGAACTTCAGGTCGAGGGCGGCGCGCAGCGACCGGAAGCCTTCTTCGGGAGGGGCGACCGTGTCATCCACGAGCACGGGGACGAGGCATTCGAGGATCTCGTCCTCGCTGGCTTCGAGGAGATCAAGCATCGACGCGCTCCGCGTCCATCAGGCGTCGAAGGTGGGCGAGGGCTCTCGATTGTGAGGTCCGCACGGCACCGGGCTGCCGCTGCAGGAGGGCCGCGACTTCTTCCGCCGAAAGCCCGGCGACGATGCGCAGTTCGAGGATCTCCTGCTCGGCCGGTTGGAGCTTCGAGAACATCGTACGGAGGCGCGCGTGATCGTCCGCCAGGTCGAGGTCGTGATCCACCGGGAGATCGCCGTCGGGGCCATGACCATTGACGCGATGGGCGAGGGCGTGCTGGCGGCGGTCCCGGGTGAACCGTCGAAAGTGGTCGGCGCAGACGTGACGGGCGATGCCGAAGACCCAACCGTCGAAGCCGGACGGTCCCGAGCGGTACGTCTCGATCCCGGCGATCGCCTTCGCCATGGTCTCGTTCACCGCGTCCTCGACTCCTTCATAACCGACATGTCGGACGAGATACGACCTGAGCCGTGGGTAGAGACGCCGGTACAGCTGTTCCCACGCGGTGCGATCACCGCGTCGGGCGGCGTCGACGACGTCCCCGTCTCCCAAGGCCCCTGTTATCTCCCTCTTGGATACGTCGGCAACCCGTAGCCTGCGTTACGGACTATGGATCTATTCCCATCTCGTGCGTTCCCGACACTTCGCGCGTGCCGGGCCCGAACAACGGAAGATGCAATGCGACGTAGCGTGGTCACATGTCGTCGTTGGAACCGCAGAGCGGGAGGTCCTCGAAACCGGCGTTGACCCTGCCCCACGACGACCCGGTGGCCATCCGGTTGGCGTTGGCGGTTCATTTCGGCCAACTCGACATCCTGCAGAATCTGCTCACCGAGCGACCCCAGCTCGCGTCCGTCGGCATGATCGGGCCCAAAGGTCTCGAGGGCGGCTGGCGCACCCCGTTGCACGTCGCCACCGACTGGCCCGGTTACTTCCCGTCCGCGCCGGAGTCGGCCGCCCTGCTTCTGGAGGCGGGAGCCGATCCGAACCTGGACTCGGGGGGCGGTCGTCCTGAGACCCCGCTGCACTGGGCAGCGAGCAACGACGACGTCGACGTCGCCGCCGTGCTCATCGACGGTGGTGCACGTCTGGACACGCCCGGCGGGTCGATCGGCACGCCCCTCGACAATGCGATCGGCTACGGCTGCTGGTATGTCGCCCGACTGCTTGTCGAGCGCGGCGCGCCGGTCGACGCGCTGTGGCACGCCGCTGCGCTCGGAATGCTGACCCGGATTGACGAACTACTCGCCGCAGCGCCACGGCCCGCAGAGTCCGAGGTGAACCAGGCCTTCTATCACGCCTGTCAAGGTGGCCAGCTCCGGGCGGCACAGCGACTGCTCGCGGCTGGCGCCGACCTGACTGCGATCCCCGACTACGCCGGCGACGCGACGCCCTTGGACATGGCGCTGAACCCGGACACGCGCCGCGAGCAATTGGCGAGCTGGCTGAGAGAACAGAGTCCCGTCCCAACCGCGAGCGACGGCGACCAAGAGTAGAACGCGGCGGGAGGCAGCCGAACCGGGGGATGCGACTACGGATGACCCTCTGCCATTGGCGACGTGCCCGGGCGGCGCCATGGGGTCATGTCCAGACCGGGGTAGCGGGCGGCAACACCTGCGAGCGTGTCCTCGTTCCAGTAGGGATGGCCCGGTGGGGGAAAGCCCAACGCAGAAAGCTGCCGCACCGTGGCGCCGTTGGCGAAGCGGTGCCATGCCATTCCCTCCGCGGCACCCGGCCAGGCTTGTGAGCCGAGCCAATCGGTGCCGGCTGGCTTGAACGAGACATGGAGCATGAATCGCGCTGAGCGCGGCGCGGCCATGCGGACACCGCGGTGGTAGACGTCCGGGCGGTAGGCCAACACGGATCCTGCCGATCCTTCCGCGGGGACTTCGGCCTCGTAGAGGTACCTATAGTCCGTCAGCGTCAGGTAGGTTCGCTCGACGGGGATGTCACCGGTCAACCGTCGGGACACCATGCGGGTGGCCGCTGTGTCGGCGGTCACGTCGCTCAGGTAGACGAAGAGCTCGAGTTGCTGATACCCGACGTCGGTTCGGGGGACCACCAACGTGTGGTTGCCGTAGTCCGCATGGAGCAGTTGCTCGTCGGAGTCCGCACCACCGGAGTATTTCGCGCTCAGCGAGGCCTGGTACAGACGGACGTCGGCGAGGCCGAGGAACTCTTCCGCCAAGTCGATCAGCCGATCGTGCAGCACCAGCCCGTTGAACGGCGCGTGTTCGAAGGGAAACCTCGGCATCACCGTGTGCGAATCGGTGCGAAACGGCGCGTTGCGCTCGGGGTCCCGATCGGTCGCGAAGTCCTCGGCCGTCGGGAACTCACGTGCAAGGCCTCGCTGTGCGGCTTCGACCGCCTCGGCCGGCAGCAATCGTTCCAGCACACACCAGCCGTCGTTCTCCCATTGCACCTTCAGACTGGCGCCCGCCATGGTCCTCATGTCGCCGCTGGGAGGCTTTTCCAGCCTTGCACCGGTGTCCAGCACGTGCCTTCGGGCGGCTGATGCGGCGGTGGTGGCCGGCAGAGCGTGTCGCTCGGTGGGGAGTTCACGCGCAAACGGACCACTTGGTACTGGGTAGGGCCGGAGAAGGTGTGCGGGCCGTAGGTCAGCAGCGGGGAATAGCCGCCGGGGAAGTTCTTGATCTGTGACATCGCGGTCACGAACGTGCGGCGGTTGAGGTCCCTGCCCGCCGCCTTTGCGGCTTGGGCGAAAAGGCGGATCTCCTGACACCAGCCCTGTACCGGTCCCTGCTCCTCGATGTCGTCGTTGAGGTTCCCCTTCGGTATCCCGGGGTACGCCTTGTGCCAGACGGTCCAGCAGCTCCTCACGCCGGGGTCGTAGCCGCCCTGCGCGTACGGACGCGGGTCGTCGATACCACCGAGCGTCTCGGTCGTGACTCCCTCCTGCCCGTTGAGCGCCTTGCGGAAGGGGACCAGGAGTCCGAGGGACGTTTCGATGGAGTTCTCGTAGTCCGACAACAGGAGCTTCGGGAAGTACTGCTGCTGTGTCTGGGCCACGAGCACCGGCAGGAACGCATTGAAGGGGATCAGGGGGATCACGGTCGTGACGCCGGCCTGGTGCAGTTTCTCGACGACGATCGTGGCATCGCTGCCGGTCGCCGCACCTTCGGAGGTCTGCGCCGGGATGGTCTCGATCAGGGGCGTCACGCCGAAGCGCCTGAGGTCGGGGAGGAGGGATTGGTGCAACGCGGCCTGATCGCTGGCCCGGTCGCCGACGATCACGCCCAACCTCGATTTGCCGCCGATGCTTCCCTGGGAGGCGCCCCAGTTCACGAGGGCCCGCAATATGGCACCGTCGTCGGGCCCGGTCCACCACAGGTACGGCGACGCCTCCTGTGCGAAAGAGGTGACCGTCGTCCACTGGCTGAGGAGCGGCGTGTGCCCTTGCTGCGTCACGCAGAGCTGGTTGACACCCGTGTACGTTCCGACCCCGTCCAGCACCGCGAAGACCGCTGGGTTTCCCTGCGTCCAGTCGACACAGAGCTTTTGCATCTCGGCGTTGTTGGCGGGGTCGTAGGACGTGATGATCGGATTGATCTTACGGCCGTTGATGCCACCCCCTTGGTTGACCTGGTCGACAAAGAGGTGGATGGCCTCGGCTTGCTCCGTGTACTCGGTGTCTCCGGCGAACCCATACGTGGAGGCCAACGCGTTCAAGTTGGCCACTGGGAAGACGACGTTGATGGTTGAGTCGCTCACGCCCCGCGCGCTCGTGCTGGCTTCGGACACCGGGACCGCGCCCGAGGCCGCACCGGCGTCGGTGAGGGGGAGCGCCAGTGCCATCGTGGCCAACGCCGCCGCGGGCAGAGCCCCCAGGCGACGTCGCACCGTGCCGGTACGCAACCTCGCGAACCTCATGCCCACTTTGACCGTCGTCCCCCGACCCCCATCCAATTCCTGAAGCTCGGCGCCCCCAAGGTCGCGGGGCGCGTTCGTGATCCTTGATCTCCTGCAACTCTGTCAGCATTCCATCGGCGTTGCCCGGCGCACGGCGTCGGTGAGGGGGTCGCGCTCGTACGTCGAGTGCGTCGCGCGGCCCAAACGAGGTCCAGAATCCGACCAAGTCAGTGATCCTCGTCGGTTCTTAACTCACCGCCGATGTTCAAGAGGGTCCTCGTCGTTCCCCTCAGAACACGAGCCTGCCGACGAGATAGCTGACGGCCATCGCCGCGAGACCGACCGAGAGCGTACGGAGGAGGGTTCGTGACAGGGTGGTCTGACCAGTGCGCGCACCGATGACCGACGTCAAGATCAGGGACACAACGACAACGGCGAAGATGACGAAGCCCTCGACGGCCACCGGCACCGCCAGCGTCACGATCAGCGGAACGGCCGCCCCGAGAAAGTACGCGATCGCGGCCCCAATCCCTGCCCGAATTGTCTCAGCAAGCGACATGACCTCGAGGATGCCGTGCTCGCTTTCAAGTTGCGCGTCGACGGCGTCGTGCGCCATGAGCTGGTCGGCCACCTCGCGTGCGAGCAGCGGCGTGAGGCCCTTCTCTTCGTAGTACGCAGCGAGCTCTGCGTGTTCGACATCGGGTTGGCGCGCGATCTCGGCCGCCTCCTCCTCGGCAACTCTTCGCTGTGCGTCGCGCTCCGCGGCCGCCTCGGCATACTCCGCACCTCCGGCGGCGATCCCTCCTGCGATGGTCGCAGCGGTCGCCGCCGTGATGAGCGTTGTGTCGCTGGCGCCCGCGCCAGCGAATCCCTCGAGGATGCCGGCGGTCGCAATGATCCCGTCGTTCGCGACCACGGTCCAAGTCCGCAGCCAGCCCCGATCGGTCAGGGCCGTGTGGAGCCAGCCGAACGGAGCGCGATGTGCGCCGGGATCCGTCACGGTCGGTCCCTTCGCTCCAAGGCTCTCATGACCAGTACTTTTCTAATGCACCATCGAAATTCGTGTCGCGATCGTGTCCCGCAAGATGCTCGGCACGCCCTCGACGATCAGATCCTCCTCATAAGGCGGCGGTTGGGCGCTCCGAATGGCGTCTTCGGGAGAGAAGTCGTCCGGGTGACGTTGGACCGAAGCTGGTTCCCGCAATCGTCAATTTCGTGTTTCGTGAACTCGAGAACCTGACGTTGCGTGCTATCCTGGTGGGCGCGACCGGCAAGCTGCCGGCGTGGGCCCGTTCGAATTCACACCCCGAGTTGGCCATCTCCCCAACTCGAACGGAGTTCGACATCTCTTCCTTCTTTGACCTTGGCGTCGACGCGCCACTCGCCCGCCGTCTCGCCGACCTCGGAATAACCGACCCATTGCCGATTCAATCGGCGACCATTCCCGACGCGCTCTCCGGACGTGACATCTGTGGGCAAGCACCCACCGGATCGGGCAAGACGCTCGCCTTCGGCGTGCCACTCGTCAGCGGGGTCACCGCCGCCGTACCACGGCGCCCGCGGGCCCTTGTCCTGGTGCCGACCCGGGAGCTCGCGGAGCAGGTGCGCGAGGTTCTGGCTGGCCTGATGGGCAAACGAGCCAAGCAGGTCGTGGCTCTCTACGGGGGCACGACCTACGGGCCGCAGCGCCAGTCGCTGCGACGGGGCGTGGACATCGTCGTCGCCTGCCCGGGCCGCCTCCAAGACCTCGTCGAGCGCGGCGACGTGCAGCTGCGAGATGTGCGTACCGTTGTGCTGGACGAGGCGGACCGCATGGTGGATATGGGGTTCGTGCGTCCCGTGCGCCAGTTGCTCGATCAGACGGCGCCAAATCGTCAGGTCCTCTTGTTCTCGGCGACAATGGGCAAAGAGGTAGAGGCGATCAGCCGGAACTATCAGCGTGATCCGGCTCGCTACCAGGTCGAGAGCGATCCATCCGAAGCCGCTGACGTCATGCACCACTTCTGGTCCGTGCCGCGCGCCGACCGGGTGCAGGTCACCGCAGAGCTGGTTGCACGACACGGCCAGGCCTTTGTGTTCTGCCGCACCAAGCATGGAGCGGACCGGGTGGCGCGTCAGCTGCAGAGCGCCGGAATCGACTCGACCCCGATTCACGGAGACCGCTCGCAATCCCAACGAGCCAAGGCGCTGGCCTCCTTTGCCGGCGGTCGGACCCGTGCTCTGGTTGGGACCGACGTCGTCGCCAGAGGAATCCATGTCGACGATGTCCCTTGCGTCGTGCACTTCGATCCTCCGGGTGACGCCGAGAGCTACGTGCACCGGTCGGGTCGCACCGGCCGAGCGGGCAGCGCGGGCACCGTGGTGTCCCTCGTTCCGCACGAGCAACGGGCTGAGGTGCGGACACTGATGCGGGAGCTCGGGTTCACCCACAGGGTTACCGAGCCCTTCGAGTCCGCTCCACCGCCGCCGGCTCCCCGGCGCGCACCAGGAGCGAAGCGGATCGACCGCCCGAAGCGTCCGGCTGCCCAGAAGTCATCTCGCCGTCCAAAGCTGAGCCCAGCCAGGCACCGAGGCACAGTGCGGTTCTTCGACAAGCGGCGTGGCTACGGCTTTCTCGCCGGGCCCGATGGTGCCGACGTGTTCGTGCACCACTCGACGCTGCATCGGCCGGGATCGACGCGACCGTTTCTCCGAAAGGGAGAGCTTGTCGACTTCGAGCTCGGCACGGGCCGCCGAGGCCGTGAGGCTCGCAACGTCAAGGTGGCCGAGTCGCTGGCTCGCTGACGAAAAGCTGCGCCGTAGAGTGGACTACGAGCGGTCGAGCCGTGGCTTCGGCCCGAATCCGGCTGAGCACCCGGCGCTCGTGCCCGAGTGCCTTGCCGCCGTGGGTGGCTCGCCCCAGAGCGAGTCCGAGCATCGACTCACGCGCTGTGAGGAAGAAGTCGCGCTTCTCGCGGCCGAGCAGTTCTCGGTCTACGCCAGCCTGCCCAATTACCTGCGGCTCCTCGAACGCGGTGGCGTGAGCGCTCCCGCTGAGGCTGCGATCATCGGGAACGAGTCAAGTGTGGCGGGTCAGATCACTGCGCTCTTTGACGCCGGTGCCACCGACGTGTGGGCGGCTCCGTTCGGGGTGGGAGCGGACCCCGCGGCCTCGCGCGCACGGACGCGCTCTTTGCTCAAGGAGTTGGTAACCCAATAGAACGTGGCGAACGGCACACCTCCAACGCTGCTCACGGTCACCCTTCACATGGAGTCATCCCTGTAGCTCCTCCACCGGGACATCGGCGAGGGGAATGACATATCCGAAGAAGGCGACCAGCGCCCCGACGAACATCAGACCCATGCCTCCCAGTCTCCATGGGTGCGACACGGCGAGCAGGCCACCGGCGGCGCCCAGCACGATTCCGCCGAGGCCCATCCCTGCACCGAGGCGCGCGAACTTCGTTCCACCGCGCACCCTCATGACGATGCTCAGCGCCGCGATCGTCAGCAGCCCCCCGAGGACGGTGTGGGCGACGTAGACGCCCCTGCTCTGCGCAGGAAGCCACTGATCGGGTCGTCCGACCGGGAGGAGGGCCAAGCAGGCGACACCGAGCGCGAACTCGATGACGATACCGATCATCATGGCGACGCAAACCCAGCGGCGGATCAATCCGTGTCCCTCGTAAAAGCACCGACGTTACGTCGCGTTCGCTGACATCGCACGCCACACTTCGCATCGCCCGGCCTGCGTGTGGCCGGTGGCCACCTGGGAACGGAACAAAGCTGCGCCCGGAGTGTGCAACTCGAGGTCGCGACGCCGGGTGTGCGTCACCCTTGGCGATTGACGACAGCGCTCAGCTCCGGTGAGTACTGAGAATCTGCCAGCCGGCAAGGAGGCTAACGACAATCAGCGCAGCTCCTCCTAAGAAACCAACGCTCATCAGCGCGACGCCTCCCACGATGAGGGCCGCACAAATGAGTACCTGCTGCCACGGTCTCGCGTGCAGAAGATAGCGGCGAACTGCCATCAGGAGTCCGCTATGCATGACACCTCCACCGGCTCGGTCGTCAACATCAAGTCACTCCGCCTCTCGCGGCCTTGAGTTGCTGCGCCACCCTTCCTGGGTCGCTGGGGCGCAGCCTCTCAACGAGATCGCTGAGAGAGTCGAGAATCGACTGGAGTTCGGAGGGGTCTTTCTCATGCAGCGCATTCGCCAACGCTGCATCGACGGAAACCGCGCCTTTGCGGTTCACGTTGCGCAAGTGCTTTCTGCTTGTACGAACCAGCGTCCTTCGACCGTCGGTCGGATCGGGCGACGTTTCGACCATGCCCCGGTCACGCAGGCGGGCGACCGACTCTGACGCGTAGCTCTGGGGCAGGCCGGTTCTC
>Ga0123356_10007731_pt1 | contig 10706 bp, 5 predicted proteins | sample TergutEmb28metaG_2_FD_92546 | JGI IMG/M metagenome (GOLD analysis project Ga0123356, IMG submission 92546) | Embiratermes neotenicus P3 segment gut microbial communities from Petit-Saut dam, French Guiana - Emb289 P3 | ecosystem: Host-associated > Arthropoda: Insects > Digestive system > Gut ... | reverse complement strand
TAATGATTGCAATTCGGCGTCATCTTTTCAAACTTAAGCGCTTAGGATTATTATTGGTTCATTTTTCTTTTATTGTAATTTTAACGGGAGCATTAATTACCCATATTTTCGGTAAAGATGGAACATTGCATTTGAGAGAAAATGAAATAAGCAATACGGTTATAATTCAGACTAATGATGGTCGTAGCGCGCTTACTTTACCTTTTAAAGTGGAATTAGTCAAATTCATACTTAGCCGTTACCCGGGTTCTATGAGTCCATCATCATACGAGAGTGAGTTGTTGATTCATATTGATGGAACAACACGCAGAGAACGTGTTTATATGAATAATGTTCTTGATATAAAAGGATATAGATTCTATCAAGCATCTTTCGATTCTGACGAAAAAGGCACTGTTTTATCTGTAAATAAAGATATTGCAGGACGGTATGTTACATATACAGGTTATAGTTTATTATTAGTTGGATGCTTAGTTTGTCTTTTCGGAAAAAACAGCCGGCTTCGTACTTTATATATGAAATTAAATAAAGGTATTTCAAAAGATTCTGTCATTGCAAACAAAGTGAAGCAATCAATGATATTAATTCCTTTATTTTTTGCTATTTCATCGACAGTTTCGGCTGATGAAATGCCAAAATTTATGGCCGATGCAGTTCAAAAAATTGCAATACCGAAAGAACATGCCGAAGTGTTCGGAGCTTTGCCAATCCAATCTGTAAAAGGACGTATTATTCCGATTAATACGTTTTCTTCTGAAATATTACGAAAATTACATAAGGATATACATATTGGCTCTCTGAATTCCGATCAGTTTTTACTCAGTCTTTTAGCTGTCCCGGAAATGTGGATGCATGTTCCGTTGATTACAAATTCGAATAACGCTATTGCCGATTATTTCAATTTTCCTCTCAAAAAAATATCTTATGTCGATCTGTTTCAGGAAAACGGTACATATAAATTACAGGGGAAATTATATGAAGCTTATAATAAACCTCCTGCCGAACGCACAGAGTTTAATAAAGATATTATTAAATTAGATGAAAAAGCAAATATCTTGCATCAATTATTTGATTACAGATTGATACGACTATTTCCCAAAATAGACGATCCTGATAAAAAATGGTATGCCCCGGGTGATGATTTATCTGCATTCACCGGTAAGGATTCAATGTTTGTTTCAAGTATATTCTTCAGTTACCTGTCTGAAATAAGAGAAGCAATGAAATCTGATGATTGGAGTAATGCTAATGAATTGCTGGATTTGATATCAATCTATCAAACAGAGAATAATAATATATCTGAATTTAATAAAGATAAAATAGCCTTAGAATTGAAATACAATAAATTAGATATATTCCGCTTGTGTAAGATTGGATATTTATCATTAGGCGGCCTGCTATTATTGTTTTCATTTGCATTGTTAGTCAGGAAAAAAAACCGACTCAAGTGGATAATTATTGTTTTGAGTATTTCAGTTTTTTTTGTATTCCTTTTTCAAATACTTGGAATGGGTATGCGATGGAAAATCGGAGGATTCGCTCCTTGGAGTAATTCGTATGAAACGATGGTATTTTTATCTTGGGCAACCGTACTTGCAGGATTATTGTTCGCTCGTCGAAGTACTGTCACATTTTCGTTAGCAACTCTATTTGCCGGTATAATTCTATTTGTATCAGGTTTAAATTGGTTAGATCCGCAGATCAATCCTTTAGTTCCTGTTTTGAAATCGCCATGGCTAATGTTTCATGTAGCAATCCTGATGACAGCTTACGGTTTTTTCGGTATAGGATTTTTGATAGGATTGGTTAATCTAATAATGATGGCTATATTCAGGAAGGAAAAATTCGATGTTTATTCCGGATCGCTACGAGAATTAAGCATCATCAATGAGATAGTATTGATAATAGGTTTGATACTGATGATAATCGGTACGTTTATGGGAGCAGTATGGGCTAACGAATCTTGGGGACGTTATTGGGGCTGGGATCCCAAAGAAACCTGGGCGTTAATAACTGTAATTGTTTATGCGATAGTAACACATCTTCATTTACTCAAGAAAGGAAATAATATGTTACTAATCAATATTTGTTCGGTTATTGCATTCGCTTCGGTGCTGATGACATACTTTGGCGTCAATTATTTTTTAAGCGGTATGCACTCGTATGGGCAGTAGTATTATTAATACAATTTGAGGTTTTCTTATTTTATAAAAAATAACTACCTTTACCGAAATTTATTTTAAAACTATAATTTATTAGTCATGATGAACAATATTTTTGAACTTACAACAGAAGAACTAAAAAGCATTGCTAACGCTCTTCAAAAGAAAATTGAAGAAGGTCTTGAAAAAGATGGTATGGAAATTTCGTGTATTCCCACACACATTGTACCGAAAAAAGAAATTAATGATGGAAAAGTATTGGTATTAGATTGGGGAGGAACTAATTTCCGGGCAGCAATTGTCGAATTTAAAAACGGGAAACCATCTATTATGGATAATGAAATCAAGAAGAAAATGTTATCCTCAGTTGAAACTGCCGGTTTTAAACAAGACGAATTATTCCGGGAAATGGCAATATTAATCAGTGAACTTAAGAATATGGACGAGACAGTTACACAAATTGGATACTGTTTCTCATATCCTGCAAAATGCGAAGTTAATGGAGATGCAATTCTTCTTCGCTGGACAAAGGGAATTGAAATCAATGATATGATTGGCAAATATATCGGCGAGCCATTGATTGCATACCTGAATAATCACAAGGACATAAAAACACAATTCACTAAAGCTAAAGTACTCAACGATACCGTAGCATGTCTTTTCGCAGGATTAAGCGAAACCGGTTATGATTCATATATGGGCTTGATTGTCGGAACAGGCACCAATATGGCGAGCTTGATGCGTTTAGACAAGATTGCAAAATTGAAGACTGCAGAAAGCGGATCTATACCAATCAATCTTGAATCAGGGAATTTTTATCCCCCATATTTGACGGTTATTGATGGTTTAGTAGATGCAATGTCCAATAATAAAGGACAACAGCGTTTTGAAAAAGCTATTTCCGGCGGATATTTGGGTGAAATGTTTAAAACAGTTTTCGCTCGTGAAAAAATCAAATATGACTTCGATGGCGGCGCATTAGCGAGTGTGATCAATAATCCGGAAAACAATCCTTATGAACAGGTAGCTGTTGCTCAGTGGATTTACGACAGATCGGCAAAACTTGTCGCCGCTTCACTTGCAGGCTTAGTTCAGGTTTTGATAGCTCAAGATTCATCGATTAAAAAGATTTGTCTTGCAGCCGATGGAAGCGTATTCTGGGGTAAGGATAAAAATAAGGATACTTACTACAAAAAATTAGTTGATAAGGAACTTGAACTCTTATTACCAAAGGGAGTAACTGTTACAGTCATTGATGAAATGGCGGAACCTAATTTGATTGGTTCGGCAATTGCTGCTTTATCATAGTTAAAAACTAAAAACTAAAAACTAAAAACTAAAAGTTAAGAGTTGTATTGATTAATCATATATCCTAACTTTTAGTTTTTAGTTTTTAGTTCTTAGTTCTTATCTCTCAACACGCCTCTTATCTAATTCCAAAGCATTTTCCTTAACTTTTTTGTCAGAAAGCGGATAGAAAAACATACCTATCACTGCAAGCAGACAAGCTATTGCCGGTAATAAGCTGATCAACAATCTCATAACAAATATTGCCGAATCGGGTTGAATAACAGTTTCAGTACCACCTTGAGCAATATATCCGAAAGCGGCCATTAACCAAAGCACTATAGCGGGTCCTATCGCCCATCCGAATTTTTGAGACATTGATGAAGAAGAGAAAATCAAACCTGTTGCACGGCGTCCGGTAGTTAATTCCTGATGGTCACAAATATCTGAGAACATACTCCAAAGTAAGGGCAATACATAACCTGCACAAATAGACACGGTTATTTGTAAAGCCATCAAAGCGGCTATATTTTTCGTTAGGAAGAAACCACAACTAAAAATTGATGCTAAAACCATAGCAGCAATGTAAGTGTTTCTCTTTCCGAACTTATTTGACAATGAAGGCGCCATTACTACTCCCACGATGTTGGCTGCCTGACCGATAAGCAAATAGATAGTTGTCAAAGTCCATCCGGTTGCCGCCATTTTGTAATCGTCAATAATATAATATCTGAAATAATAAACTGCTACAGTATCTCTCAATGCGTTGAACATCAGTGCTGCCAAACCTGTTGCAACTAATATCCACCAAGGTTTATTTCGCATTAAAAGTTTCAGGTCTTCTTTAATGGAAGTTTTAACAGCTTGTTTAATTTCTACCACACGTTCTTTTGTGTTCCTGAAACAGAGATAAAATAAAACAACACAAATACTACCTATTACCGCAACTGCCTTAGTCCATGCCATCGGGTCGGTGCTGATTCCTTCTGTTTGAGATACAGGACCACCTGCTCCAAAATAATCTACCAAGGGTTGAAGAAGCATAAAAGTTACAAAACTGCCGATAAAAGCAAACGCCATTCTGTAGGACGATAAGGTGTTTCTTTCGTTTGGATTTGGCGACATTACGCCAAGTAAGGAAGCATAAGGTATATTTACTGCCGAATAAACCGTCATCATAAAGATATAGGTAATGTAGGCATATACCAATTTTCCTGTTGATCCGAAATCGGGTGTATAAAAGGTAATTGCACCCATAACAGCAAATGGAATTGCAACCCACAATAAATAAGGACGATATTTACCCCAACGCGATTTCGTGCGATCAGCAATAATACCCATCAAAGGGTCTGTAACTGCATCAAAAACTCGCGTAACAATAAACATCGTACCGGCAGCCGCAGCTGAAATACCAAAAACATCGGTGTAGAAAAATGCCAGATACATGCCGAAAATCTTCCAAAACATGGAAGAGGCCATATCACCGAAACCATAACCAACTTTATCTTTTAATGTTATCATAATATTTTATTTTAACGAAGAATTAATTTATTTTTTTCTATTAAATTTATAATTGCATCAACGGATGTTTTAGAGCGACCTCCATCAGGAGGGGTATTCAAACAATAATCAACCAATTTATCTACAGTGGAAGTAGCAACGTGCATACGGGTATCGGAAGAGGCGTAATAAATAAATACCTTTCCTTTGTCATCGGCAATCCAGCCATTAGAGAACAAAACATTAGATACATCTCCGACTCTTTCTTCTTCTTGAGGCGCCATGAAATATCCTGCAGGTTCGGCAATTACTTTTGAAGGATCCTTTAAATCAGTCATATACAGATAAAGCACATATCTCATTCCGGCTACACAACCGCGCACGCCATGAGCCAAATGCAACCATCCCTGATCAGTTTTAATGGGCGAAGGACCTTCGCCGTTTTTCACTTCTTTAATTGTATGGTATTGTCTGAAATTAATTATTTTTTCCTCTTTCACTTCTGCTTTAGTCATGTCTTCTATTAATGCCCATCCGATTCCTCCTCCGGAGCCGGCATCAATAAATCCATCTTGTGGACGTGTATATAGTGCATATTTGCCATTTATAAACTCGGGATGAATGACGACATTTCGCTGTTGGGTCTTGGATATCAAATCAGGCAAACGTTCCCATTCGATTAAATCTTTCGTGCGGACAATTCCGCAAGAAGCTGTTGCCGCTGATAGATCTCCGGGCGCTGCATTCGGATCTTTCCTCTCTGCGCAAAACAAACCGTAAATCCAACCATCTTCGTGAGCCGTTAACCGCATATCATAAACATTGGTTTCAGGATCTTCAACATCATTTAATGAAATCGGATAATCCCAAAAACGAAAATTATCAATACCATTCGGACTCTCAGCAATAGCGAAGAAAGATTTCCGATCGTTTCCTTCCACTCGAGCCACTAATAGATATTTTCCTTTCCATTTGAAAGCGCCGGCATTAAACGTTCCGTTCATACCAATGCGTTCCAACAATCCCGGATTGTCTGCAGGATTAAAATCATAACGCCATGTAAGCGGCGTATGTTCGGCTGTTAAAACAGGATTCTCGTATCGTTGATATATCCCGTTGTTTTCCTTCTTTTTTTTATTCTCAAGAGATAATAATTCTTCTTGTTTTTTAAACAATTTTTTGATTTTTTCCTTGTATTTTTCCATGATAGCACTAATATTGTTTATAAAAATGCCCAAAGGTAATCATTTTTCCTTTTAAAAATCTAATACAATTCTAACCATTTCTTATATAATTCTAACCATTTATATAGATTCTGAGAATAATCCTTTTGAAAATTCAAAAAAATTAATATCTTTGCAGAAATTTGAAAGTAATATCCCTTTAAAATGAATTTACAAATAAGATACAAACATGAAGTCGAATGCAAAGACTTCATTTTCTGTTAAATGCGTTAGTCGAAAGCTAACGCATTTTTTTTGTAGATAAGTTGGTGGCGGATGATAAGTTATAATTTTTTAGTTTTTTAGTTTTTAGTTTTAAAAAATATATCAGTGGACAGTAATATTAAAAAAGTAATTGTACTTGGTTCGGGTGCATTAAAAATCGGACAGGCCGGAGAATTTGATTATTCAGGCTCACAAGCTTTGAAAGCTTTGAAAGAAGAAGGTATTAAAACAGTATTGATAAATCCAAATATAGCAACAATTCAAACATCGGAAGGAATTGCTGATAAAGTTTATTTTTTACCGATTACTCCCTATTTCGTTGAAGAGATTATTAAAAAAGAACAACCTGACGGTATTTTATTGGCATTCGGCGGACAAACAGCTTTGAATTGCGGCACGGAAATGTATTTAAGTGGTACATTGAAAAAATACGGTGTGGAAGTGTTGGGAACTTCAGTAGAAGCAATTATGGCAACTGAAGATCGCGAGTTGTTCGTGAAAAAATTGGATGAAATAAATGTAAAAACTCCTGTCAGCCAAGCTGTAGAAACAATGGACGACGCTGTTGCGGCAGCACAAAGAATTGGTTTCCCTATTATGGTGCGCTCAGCTTATGCACTTGGAGGTTTAGGTAGTGGAATTACTAAAAACTTAGAGGAGTTTAAAATATTATGTGAAAGCTCTTTTGCCTATTCAAAACAGATTTTGGTGGAAGAATCGCTAAAAGGTTGGAAAGAAATTGAATTTGAAGTAATCCGCGATAAAAACGATCATTGTTTTACAGTAGTGCCGATGGAAAATGTTGATCCTTTGGGAGTACATACAGGTGAAAGCATAGTGGTAGCGCCGATTTGTACGCTTTCAAAAGACCAAATTGCATTATTGGAAGATTTAGCAAGAAAAATTGTCCGCCATATCGGTATTGTTGGTGAATGTAATATTCAATATGCTTTTAATGCTCAAACAAACGATTACAGGGTGATTGAGATAAACGCCCGATTAAGTCGCTCTTCTGCATTAGCTTCTAAAGCAAGTGGTTATCCATTGGCATTTGTAGCAGCAAAGTTGGCTTTGGGATATTCTTTAGATCAAATCGGTGAAATGGATACTCCTCACTCTGCATATAAAGCTCCTTCGGTTGATTACATGATAGTGAAAATTCCACGTTGGGACTTATCCAAATTTGTCGGTGTATCCCGTCAAATCGGCACAGGTATGAAATCTGTGGGAGAGATAATGTCGATAGGAAAATCGTTTGAAGAAATAATTCAAAAAGGACTTCGGATGATAGGACAGGGAATGCACGGCTTTGTAGGAAATCTCAAAGTGGAATTTGATAATCTTGATGAAGAGCTTGCTAATCCTACAGATTTACGCATTTTTGCTATTGCAGAAGCTTTTAAAATCGGTTACTCAATAGAGAAAATTCAAGACCTGACTAAAATAGATCCATGGTTTTTGGGTAAATTGAAAAATATTCATGATTATTCGCTTGTCCTATCGCAATACAATAAAATAGAAGAAGTGCCGGTTGATGTGTTAAAAGAAGCAAAGCGTCTTGGATTTTCCGACTTCCAAATAGCGCGGTTTGTTGAAAAAACCGAAGGTAATTTGGAAAAAGAATCACTTCGTGTACGTTCTGTCCGTAAGACAGCGAAAATATTCCCTTCGGTGAAACGTATCAATACCATTGGTTCTGAAAATCCCGAATCCACAAATTACTTATACATGACCTACGGCAGTTCAAAAAACGATGTTCAGTTTTCGCAAAATGAAAAATCGGTAGTTGTGCTGGGATCCGGTGCGTATCGCATCGGAAGTTCGGTCGAATTTGACTGGTGTTCGGTCAACGCCACTCAAACGGCTCGCAAGTTAGGATATAAATCAATCATGATTAATTATAATCCCGAAACTGTTTCAACAGATTATGATATGTGCGATCGTTTATATTTCGATGAATTATCGTTCGAACGCATACTCGATGTATTAGATTTAGAGATACCTAAAGGAGTAATAATTTCCATGGGAGGACAGATTCCAAATAATTTAGCTATGCGTTTGTATCGGCAGAATGTTCCTGTTTTGGGAACATCGCCTCTTTCTATAGACAGAGCTGAAAACCGGCATAAATTCTCAAGCATGTTAGATCAACTGGGTATTGACCAACCGGCATGGAAAGAACTTTCAAGCATGAATGAAATTCAGGAGTTTGTCGAAAAAGTAGGTTATCCGGTACTGGTTCGTCCTTCATACGTATTGTCCGGTGCAGCCATGAATGTTTGCTACAATGCGGAAGAATTGGATACTTTCCTCAAACTCGCTAAAAATGTATCGAAAGAATATCCTGTTGTTGTTTCGCAATTCCTGCAAAATGCAAAAGAAATTGAACTTGATGCAGTAGCTAAAAACGGAGAAGTAGTAGAATATGCAATATCAGAACATATTGAGTTTGCAGGCGTGCACTCGGGCGACGCTACTTTGGTCTTTCCTGCGCAAAAGATATATTTCGAAACTGCCAGAAGAATTAAAAAAATTGGTCGTCAGATTGCCAAAGAATTGAATATCAGCGGACCGTTTAATATTCAATTTTTAGCAAAAAACAACGAAGTGAAAGTTATAGAATGTAATTTACGGGCATCCCGAAGTTTTCCTTTTGTATCTAAAGTTCTTAAACGCAATTTCATTGAAACGGCGACTCGTATCATGTTGGATGCTCCTTATGAAAAACCTGATAAGTCGGCGTTCGATATCGACCGAATTGGCGTGAAAGCATCTCAATTCTCCTTCTCCCGCTTGCACAATGCTGATCCAGTTTTAAGTGTTGACATGTCATCAACCGGAGAAGTAGGCTGTATCGGCGATGATTTCAGCGAAGCCTTACTGTCGTCAATGATTGCTGTTGGATACAATATCCCGAAAAAGAGTATAATGGTTTCTTCAGGCGATACTAAATCGAAAGTTGATTTGTTAGATGCTTGTAAAATGTTGCAGAATAATAATTTTGATATTTATGCTACAGGAGGAACCAAAAAGTTTTTAGAAGAAAATGGTGTTGAAGCGACAGTTGTAGGTTGGCCTGATGAAGAAACGGAATACAATATCATGGATATGATTTCCGGACATAAATTCGATTTGGTAATTAATATACCGAAAAATCTAACCCGCCGTGAATTGACTAACGGATACAAAATCCGTCGCGGAGCAATCGATCACAATATTCCACTTATAACTAACGCCAGATTAGCAAGCGCATTTATTGAATCTTTCTGTTCAATGAAAGAAGGCGATATCCAAATAAAGAGCTGGGAGGAGTATTATTAATTGTTATCTGTAACCCACAGATAGCGCACCACCCTGAAACTGACACCAAATAACTCCAAAAACAGACAATTCCATACCAAAGCTAAAATATTTTAGTTTTTACAGGTAAAATCTAAAAATATTATTTTACCTTTGCAGCCGAAATAAAACAGTAAAAATAAAGTTTATACCCGTTAAAACTAAAAAAGCAATGGTAGAAAAACTAAAAAATAAAATCGATAAATTCAAGGCCGACTATGTTTTTACAGCCGATGAATTTCCGCAAACGATAACAAGTCCTATTTATGTTAATCGCATCTTGGGCAATTTCGTAAAAGAAGGTTACATAAAAAAACTGTCGAAAGGAAAGTTTTACAAACCGGAAATAGGAAAGTTTGGTGAACTTCCACCTCAACCCTATCAAGTTGTAAAGGATTTGCTTGAAAAGAAAGGGAAAAGGATCGGCTATATTACAGGCTTTTCTATTTTCAACGACTTGCTATTAACTACGCAAGTATCTGCCATACTACAAATTGGAACAGCAAAAGAAAAACGGGCGATTGTACGGGGGATGTATCGTATTCACTTTATCAAACAAGAAAACACAATTACAAAGGACAATGTTTATTTGTTACAATTACTTGACTGTTTGCGACTATTTAAAACCATTCCCGACACGACTGCCGACAAAGCGTGTGCGAGATTGATTGATATTTTTCAAAAACTTAATGAACAACAAATTTCTAAAATTAAAAAATTAGCCATTAAATGTTCGCCACAAACTATCGCTTTGCTCGGTGCAATTCTCGAAACGCTAAATACAAACGAAGATACAGAGCTATTATACAATGAATTAAACCCAATGACAACTTTCAAACTCCATATTTCTAAAACAATTTTAATGAATCAAAAACGATGGAAGATAATGTGAAATTACATGAATACAGTAGCGATTTTTCTGAGTTATTGCGACTTACAGCCGACAAGTTTAATATTCTGCAAATATTTA
>Ga0123356_10007730_pt1 | contig 10706 bp, 5 predicted proteins | sample TergutEmb28metaG_2_FD_92546 | JGI IMG/M metagenome (GOLD analysis project Ga0123356, IMG submission 92546) | Embiratermes neotenicus P3 segment gut microbial communities from Petit-Saut dam, French Guiana - Emb289 P3 | ecosystem: Host-associated > Arthropoda: Insects > Digestive system > Gut ... | reverse complement strand
GTCGGGTCTTCCGGCATCTTGTCTTCGCCGATCGGATCGCCGTGTTTGACGTCTTCACTTATTGTGTCGCCTTCATCCTTGCCCGGGAATGTGCCGGGGCCGGGGTTGAATGTCACTTCATGTGTCGGGACTTCATCGAAAACCCAACCTGCATTTACTAATGTCGGTCCTACTATTACATCAAATGCTCTGTCCCACTCTGTGAACGTGTATCCGTCGCGGGTCGGCAGCGGTGTCGGTGCTGTTGCACCTTCGCCGTGCTTTACTATTTGCGTCTTGACTCTTGCGCCATCTGCAAATTCGCCGCCGTTTGAACTGAACATTACTACATGCAGTAATTCTTTTGGGTCTTTTGGATCTTCAGGATCTACTTCGCGACCGTTGATGAATGTTTTGATCTCATTCTCTATATTGCCTATTATATTCGCAGGAGCACTGAAGCGGATCGTCAGTTCAAGTGTCTGGCCTGCATTTGCTGCTACAAATCTGCTGCCATCAAGTGTCACGCTTACTGTGTCGCCGGAGATGCTCACTTCACTGCTGCTTATCGTAAAGTTGCTTCCACCCAATATCGCACTCACGCCATCTTCTATCGCACTCAGCTTCACATCATGCTCATCTACGATGACCAGATTCTTTGCAAGATGTATGTTCTCCGGTAGCTCATAGCTGAACGTATACCAGATATGTACTTCACCTTCTGCTACATCTTCTGCCGGGTACTCGAGTACTTGTGCAAAATCTTTGCTCACTTTCGCACCTGTTACCGGTATCCATGCTGCTTCAGCATCGATAGGACGATTTACTACTGTATCTTCCGTTACAGGTGTGCCATTCTCTTCATACCAACCTGCAAAAACATATCCCGGACGTGTCGGGTCTGTAGGCATTTCGTCGCCTATTCTCTCAGCAGCAGGAATATTCCTAACTGCAGATTCGCCAATTTCAAGACCTTCATCGGGGATGGTGCCTTGAGCACCGGGGTCAAATGTTACAGGGAATGTGTATATTCCTGATGTCTCAAGACCCCAGACTGCATAGAGGTTTACTATGTAATCATCATCGCTTGTGAATGTGTAAGAACCAGTGTAAAAGCCTGTAAGTGCATCAAGTTCTGCTTGTGTGTAAACAGGTGCCGGGTTTACTTCTTTTGTCCAACCGAGGATGATATAGTCACCACGAACCAGACCACCTTGATCAGGAAGAATGGCTGATGCACCTTCTATATACGTTACATCATCAGTCGGTACTACTCCTGAAGAATGTCCATTACCGTGATATACCGCATTATACTTAAAGTTATCGATTGAAATACTATCAGACTCCGAGAATACTGAGTAAAATTGTACTACAAAATCGTATTCGCTGTTACCGTTACGATTATGTGTAACTATCATATCTGCCGTTGACGGAAAAGCACCGACTGGAGATACACTGAGATTGGTCAGTCCGGGCATTCCCGGTCTTGCATAAAGCAGGTCGATCCTGGCATTATTTGTCATTTTTACAGATACTTTTATTGTAACCGTGTTACTTTCAGGATTCGGCACCACTTCAAAATTAAACTTCGGATACGGGTCATCCATATATCTGATATATGTGTTACTGTTTAGTCCTGTTCCCCAAGGCATGGAGTCTCTCACGTTGGCATTTGCCCAAGTGTAATCACCAACACTTTGCGGAAGACGGAACAGTCTTACTATGATATTTGTAATAGCGGGATTTCTGGCAAATGCATTGGTGCCAACTGCTGTCACATTTCTGGGTATTTCGATTGCTCCTGACAGATTGTTTCCGGCAAAGGCGCTGGTTCCGACCGTTACTAAGCTTTCAGGCAAACTAAGAGTTGTTAAATTGTTATTCTCAAATGCGTTGGCTGAGATATTGCTCAGAGCATTTGACCAAATGACTGTTGAGGCTCCGCTGTTACGGAAAGCGTCATTTCCAATTGTTGTTACGCCACCTAGATTGATTGTACCGATGGATATGCCCTCAAAAGCATTCGATCCTATTTCTGTAATTCCTCCGGAAATCGTCAAGGTGCCTAACCGATTGCTAGAAGTCAATATACTATGAGGGTTGCCTGATGTAGGCAGAGAATGGATTCGCGAAATATTGTATACAACCCCATCATAAGTCAGCGTACTCGGAACAGTGAGGTTTCCACCTGCTATCACAGGACCGGTATATCCGGTAATGGTGTTGGTGCGTGGGCTGAACACCCAGTCACCGGCGGTGAGTCGATCCGGCATATCCGTACTATCACTCCAGTTAATAACTGTTGTAAGCGCACCCCATGGTCTGCCACTGACACCGTTTTCCGAAACTTGCGGAAAGTTGATGCTTTTCAAGGCAAAACACTCTAAAAACGCATTACTGCTTATGGAGCTTATAGCACTCCCCAAAAATGTTACGTCAGTCAAATCGGAGTTTCTGGAAAATGCGTTAGTGCCAATACTTGTTAAACTTGCAGGAAAGTTGATTTCAGAAAAAGCAGCATTAGCAAATGCGCTGGTTCCAATTGTAGACAGAGACGTAGCTGCTGAAAAATTGACATTTGATAATCTTACACAGCCTGAGAACGCATCACGATCAATTGTTATAAGAGATGCTGGTAAAGTAACTGTTGTTAATCGGATACAGTTTTGAAAAGCACTGTTACCTATCGATGTTAAACCTTGCGGCAATGTCACTGTAGTCAGCGCAGTAAAGTTTGAGAAAAGATTTGCCGGTATTGACGTTACTTGTGAGTTGGGTGCAAAAGTAACTCTTTCAATTTGTTGTCTACCTGAGTCAAATGCATTGCCCGTGAAACCTCTTACAATAACATCTACACCATCAACGCGAATGGTACGTGGGATTTCAATATTTCTATGCTCTACCAGCCATACCTGTGGTGCTGTATAACCAAAAATCACGCCTGTTTCAGGATCAAACAAGAATCTTGTGTTATTTGTGGCAACAGGTCTCCATTGAATATCCGGGTTTGTAGCACCCCACGGCACACCGGGAATTGAACTGGCAACATGAGACGTAAGATCAATAGTGGCTCGCGGGTTGGTTCTGATGCCTTGAAACGCGTCATTGCCTATAGTTGTTACTGAAGCTGGTATTCTTATGCTACCCAGACGTGGATTGTGTCTGAATGCATTAGCTTCGATTGTTGTGAGACCTTCAGGAAGTAATATCTCACTGATTTGCATCGGGCTTGAATTTCCCTGACCCGGATTATTTCCGGAAAATGAGCCGCTCGCTATTGTGGTTATCCGTGTGTTTCTCAAGTCGATCGTGGTGAGACTTTGACATCCTTGAAATGCTGAGCTACCTATGGTTGTTAATGAGGATGGGAAGTTGATATCTGTTAAAGCTATGTTATTAAGGAATGCGCTATCACCGATCGAGTGTGTTCCGTCATTTAAGTACACCGTTCTTAGTGAGCGATTTGCATCAAATGCAGAGTTGGGGATTGAAAGAACGTTGGTATTACGGAAGTCGATGCTTGTTAATCCGGAGCTACCAAATGCTCTTGATCCAACTGTTGAAACGCTTCCTGGCAATGCGATCCCTTCTAGCGAAGATGTACCGTTAAAAGAGTTGGATCCGATACTTGTCAAGCTCTGTGGTAAAAGCACTGTGTGCAGTGAACTGTTATTATTAAATGTAAAGTCAGGTATATTTGTCATGCTCATGAGTCGCCAGTCAATACTTTGCAAGTTCGAGCAATTCGAAAATACGCCTTGTCCCAATGTGACATTATTATTAGGTATGTTTATTCCGCTGATACTTGTTAGAGCAAACGCGGAATTTCCTATATTAGATACTGAAGCAGGTAGTGTGACTGTCCCTTGGATCGGATTATTTCTAAACGCGTTGCCACCGATTGTAGTCAGGCGGCTGTTAGGATGGAATGTTACTGAAAGAAGGCCTGCATTTGCAAATACACCAAAGTCTATTGTTTCAATGTATACGTCAGGGTGCGCAGGTGAATGTGCCGGTATCTCGACACTTAGCGGAGTTACGCCGGAAAAAACATCCCACCCGGTTATTCTTTTGCCATCATCACTAAAATGCATGAACGGACTATCGAGCGTTTCATTCAGCTCAATAATCTCTTCAAGCGCTTCGATTTCTTCAAGTTCCTCAAGTTCTTCTAAGTTTTCAAGGTTTTCGCCGGATTCGTTTAGTTCACCGGACTCGTTAGGTTCACTTGGCTCGTTAGGCTCTGCGCTACCCGGTGTTGAAACCGATCCATATAAATGACAAGGAGCGCTCGTTGAGCATGAAGCATGATCACATACGATTTTGCTTGCGTTACATGTCCAGCTTATAGGAGCTGCATCTGTATCCGGCTCTGTGACCGTTACATCGTCTGATTCAGCCAAAGCACAATTAAGCGTTGATATGCCTGCACTCTCTTCGTGCCCGCAAACCAACTCTTCTTCGTCATAGCAACTATCGCTGTGGCTGTGTCCACCCGCTACGATATAACATGAACCACCATGACGGTGACCCTGCTCGACAATGATCGTCTTGTTCGGGAAAACCGGCACACAGCCTGCTGCTGCCGAACACTCATGTCCCGCAGAAACGGATGAACAATCAGATGTATGCTCATGGGTACAATGCGCCAGTTGCTCCGCTGTTGCTGTCACTGAATCCATCAGTGATGTTGCAACCGGAACAGCCAACGACATCAACATTGCCAGACACATTAAAGCAGATAGAGCTCTGCGTCCTACCTGTTTTCTTGACTTTATAAATGTCCCTAGTATTTTTTTGCTGCTTTTAAAATCCTTCATTCTTCTTTGCCCTCCACTTGGTTCTATCTAAAAATATTATTTTGCGATATTTATTCTTCCTCTTGTGCTGTGGGAATCCCGTTATCATATAAGAAGAAGTTGTGCTTTAGTTCGAATGTGGCTCCGTATGCGTCTTCCAAAACAAAAATCAGTTTATATTCTCCAAACTGTCTGCTCTCGCGCATCATATTGAATGCTCTTTCGTCTACTGTGTTGCTTACTCCTGTATAAAGTACTCTGCTGCCATCTGCAGTCTCTATATCCCAATGGTGTACTGTCAGTTCTCCATAGCGGCTGTCTGTTGATGCTATCGCACCGGTTGGATTGATATGACTTTGTGCGTAACTGCTGGTAAAAACGATCGTACCCGTGGCATTTGATGTTGGCGGAGGATGGTCTTGTGCTGAGTGTAAGGTGATGATACCTACTGTGATCGCCAGTGTTGCTGCGGTTACTGCGACTGTTGTTGCTATTCCCTTAACTATCGTTCCGAATGTTGATTTCGTTGCTGTACTACCCGCAGTTGTGGACGTATATGCTCCTGCAACACCTGCTGCTCCCGCTACTCCTCCGGCTGCTACTACGCCTGCCAGTAAAAAGTCTCCGCATTTTTCAATTGTTTCTGCCATCCAGGTTTGGTTTTCCGGTAAGAACGCTGCGCCTTCTGCATATAGTGCACGAGAGAGCATATCACCGAGTGGTATTGCCACAAATCCCTGCATTGCCCTAATTAATCTGTCTGCTGAGGATTCAATGTCGCGTCTTAGTCTTGAGCATGCTTCTTTTAAATGTATAGAGGCAGCCGGTTGTGATATTCCCATGACCTCTGCAGTTTCTGATACGTTGAGTCTGTCGTAGTAATGTAGTAACACTGCTTCTTTTTGTCTCTGCGGAAGTCTGTCTATTGCTTCTATAACTGCTTTGCGGCTTTCGGAGTTCATTGCAAACTGTTCCGGCAAAAAGTTTTCATCTTCATCGATTGCTGCTTCTGTTATGTCCGACAGATGGATCACATTATCTGACAACTTCGTGTTCTGCATTCCCTTCCGCCTCGCTTCGTTAACGATTATTGTCCCCAGCCACTTGCGAAATGTTTTTGGATTTTTAAGTTGTCTAATGCTTTTACAAACCCGGATCAGTGCTTCCTGAGCAGCATCCTCTGCGTCAACATGACTTTTAAGCATCCTCGACATACGAAAGAGTACGCCTTTTGCAATCATTTCACACAGTTGTGCAAGAGCTTCAGTGTCTCCCTTAGCTGCTTTTGCCGCTGCGAGTTCCTGGATCGATATCTGTACTTCTGATTCGATCAGGAACGTATTTGCATTGTTTGTTGTTTGCATAGCATTGTTTTCCATTTCTCCCCAACCTTTTTAAATTGATTCCTTTCGGGTACTATCCAGGTCGGTTCAAGCGGCTTTTTGTGCCGGGACAGTCTTTTGCTTTTTTTCTTTTCAACACATAAGACCCTTGAGGACAAAAAACTATAAAGGAATTTAAGGATTTTTTTCAGTTCACTGTAACTTTTGTATATTGCTACAGTTTGCGCTAGAATTTCTTTATTGTTTTTTGTGCATGTTGCCGACCGACGAAAGAGGTTTAAATTCATAGTGCGTCAATAGCGCGTCATTGCGCGCCAGTGGCTAGTCGCCGCTTTGTCACGTAATTTGTCACATTCGTAATGTTAGCATATCCGAAGTGCCGCGTCAAGTGACAATTTGCCCTTTTTCGTGCCGTTATTAGTGCATTATTTGCATCTTTTTATGCAATCCCATAATTCCTTACTATATGTTGTGCAATCTCATGTCATACCTTGCCTTTTGTACAACATGCTGTATATAGCATTATTCACAACGCAAAAAAAGGCAAAAAAAGAGAGCTCCCGTAAGTCATATCATAAGACTTATGGGAGCCATAACACAGAAGGGAGACTAATCACATCTCACTCGCAAGCTTCTTTCAGTATCCTTATAACAGCGGTAGTTCCGACGCCGGGTTTACTTTGAACACATAGCGACCCGCAGAACATTGCGGCAAGGCGGCTTCTTACATTTCTAATTCCAACATGACGATTAGATTCCTGCTCACATTCTGAATCAAATCCAACACCATCATCTGTTACGGTTATAATAATTTCGTCGTCTTTTTCTTCCGTTTTTATCACCACTGTTCCGCCATCCTCACGCTTAGTGATACCGTGCCTCACAGCGTTTTCAACTATTGGTTGGAGTGTCAGAACAGGTATTGAAAAATCTGTTGTATTGATATCGTAAACAATATTGACTTTGTCGCCGAATCGCTTTTTCTCGAGAGAAAGATATGTTTTTACATGCCTTAATTCTTTATCAAAAGGTATCGGGATTTTGATGTTTAACGAATCCAAATTAGCGCGCAAATAAGCAGAAAATTCATCTACAGCCTCACTTGCAGTTTCCGGCTCTATAAGGCACAGCTCGCGAATGGCTAAAAGTGAATTAAACAAAAAGTGAGGTTGTATCTGTGAGAGCATAACGGAAATCTGACTTTGCAAAAGCTCATTTTCCAATGCATCGATCTGTTTATTCAGATTTAAATGATCATTTAATAAACCAAGCGAAGCTCTATCGGATATCCTCAGTATCTTCTTCGTTTGCTCCAATAATATCCCATACTCGCTCGCAAGCGTTTCCAACACATCATCAACAGGCTGCTGCTTTTGCTTTAAATCCTTCACATGATCAAGAACATCAACCAACAGTTGTTGCTCCCTTTGAAATAAATCGCTCATTTATAGCCCCTTATCCTTTACCCCTCTGTGATGAGGTTAAACTTCAGGTTTTTGATATCTTCTTGAAAATCCTCGCCGCATTCGATTATGATCCTGTTGTTTGGAGTGGTGATCCAGTTGATGGTTATGTTTTCACTGCCTTCCGATCTGTCCATTTCGAGCAGGATATTCAAAAGCATCTTGACCGTGGAACTGTTGAAGTACTTAAGCTCACAATCAAACGTCAGCTCTTTATAGTCCGTTTTTAAAAACCTGACGAGCCATTCGTTTATCTCACTAAAGAAGTCGAAAACATTTTCGTGGTAACACTCACCCTCAAGTTTAAAGTACCCACGCTCCTCATCGATAAGGACATACGGTGTCATATCAGTCTTTTCTCTTTCCAGTTTATAGCTCATTCTTTAATACCTCCAATCGTTACATACATTGTAAAAAACGTATAGTCTTCATCAAATGGTGTAAATTCATACTCGATTTTTGAACTTATACGCCGCGAAATCTCAATCAGCCCAAGCCCTGCACCTTTACTTTCAGGATTTTCCGGTTCGCCTCTCATTTGCTCATTATAATACTTTCTGAGTTCAGTTTTATCCAGAGTATTAAGGTAGTCTATTTTATTTTTGACGGCATCAACAAACTCGTTTCTCATCATATTTCCGGTTTGAATAAAATACTCTTTACCCCTGGTTCCCATTATGAACGTACCCTTTGGAACCTCAGAGTGCAATTCATCCGGCTTTCCAAACTGTGTGTTCTCAGTTGAATACATAAGCATATTATTCATTTGCTCAACGAACACCGAAAAAACCTCCTGCGATGTTTCAAGCGGCAGCTCATCAAACTCAAACCGCTTCTTCAGGGTCCCGGCTACGCCTCCGATAACCTCAGCCCACAAAGGACCGCTGTAAACAAGGGTTATCATGTTTTCCCGTAGCATTTTATGATAATCAAGCATATTAAACATCGTCCTGCATTCTCTCTTTCATAGTAATGGTCTTAACGCGGTCTGAATGAAATAAGCATAAAATCGTCACGCTGCGGATTTTCTCCCCTATACTCTTCAAATGCCTGCCAGATTTCCTCCGATATGGCACCTTGCTTTTTACTATGATTTTCGAGGATCATTCTCTCAAACGGTACATATCCGAACGGCATCATTTCCTCGCTCCCTATTTGCTCATATAGTCCATCGGAAGCTATATAGAAGCTGTTTTGCGGGTCAGCCGGGATAGTGATAACCTTTATATCTTCCTTGCTTTTTATTGCACCGGCACCTACCCATAACTTCTGTCCTCTGAATCGTGTTACCTTTTCACCGTCACAAGTAAACACATTAATGCTCCCCGACGAAATGCTGACCGTACCGTCCCGGGCTATAAAAGCCACCGCGAGATCACAGCCATCATGGATAGCCGAGCCTCTATCCGCGCCCAATGTCGACGCAAGCCGCTTATCAAGCTCCCATATTATTGCAGCGGGATCATTGTAATTGCTTTCATCCACAGATGTTCTGAATATAGACATCACAAGCATTGTAAGCAGCGCACCATGTGTGCCATGACCGGTGCAGTCGCAAACGCACAGAATCGTACCACCGCTGAAATTTCTGATCCAGTAGATATCTCCGCCCACAATGTCCTTTGGCTCCCATATAATCGAGTAGTCCGAAAACGCATCGCCAAAATCACTGTCCGGTGGCAGTATGCTCTTCTGGATTTTGCTCGCGTAATATATTCCGGATATTTTCAGTTCTCTTTCTTTAAGCCCCACCGCCATAGTGTTTATCGCATCTTTGATTTTATTAAACTCATCGTTATATTGCCCTTCGATTCTTGCTTCAAAATTCCCCGTTGAGATTTTACCCAAAATATCCGCTGACTCATTTATAGGTTTCATAATGCTTCTGATAATATATGGCGCCATAAGAGTAGCAAAGACAATAACTGCAGTAAGCAGCAGAGACAACGCTATAATAAATCCCACAACAAGCATATCGTTTTGAATGCTTGTTTGTTCCGCTATAGCAACATTTAGTTCCATCATACCGTTCATCAGGTTCACTATACGCCTTGATATATCAGTCGCATGAGCGAGCATAACGTTGATATAAAGCCTGTTATTATGATCCGGTATATCGTCAATACTTCGCTCAATGATTTGATCAGTGACCGGTACGAGAGAGTTTTCAAACATATCCATGATAACTTCATTAAAGTGCCGTAGCTCATCGGATGTGGAAAGATCGTAGTTTCTTCTCATCAAATCCCTGAATTTTTCCATATGGATCTTATACTGTATCAGAGTGTCCAATGCTTCTTTTCTGTCATCATAAAAACTATGGATAACGATCGCTCTGCCGTTGAGCCGTATGCTGTCGAACTCCCATAAAGCATTTGAAGCCATCTCAATACCGACAACTTGCTGCTCATACATATTAAGCCCGGACGTTCTGAGGTTGACCATTCCGACAACACCAACAATACCCACAACAGCAGTGAGCAGTATGCTGATCGCATAACTTATACGCAATTTTTTTGAAATATTCATGTGCCGATCCTCGCGTCATCCAACATATCATGAAGCCAACGCGGCCATTGGAATTTTGCGTAGCTACCGGTCGGGTCGGAGATGATTTCAATAAAAACATCCGAATAAATCACTTCTATGACATCCCTGACAAATTGCTTATTTAAGTCGTCGGTACGCACAGCTATGATGTTCATATAGTCTTCAACCAACACTTCCTGGAAAAGCGCCTTGGACAGATCAAGACCTCCGCTTATCGCATAATTTCCGTTAATAACAGACATATCGTAACTGCCAAGCGTCTCAACTAAACTATGAGCGGGTATCGGCATAAATCTGATGTTATGCGGATTGGTAAAAACATCTGTTATCGTGGCTCTCGACTTGTCTGTAGCAGGGTCCAGTGTGATTAGATGCGCAGCTTCCAGAACTCTTAATGCTCGAGCAAAATTGCTTGCATCATCAGGGATGGAAACAGTTATGCCCATACCAATATCATCGATTGTGTTAAATCGCTCTGAAAAAACACTCATCGAAACTGTTGGTATTTCCATGATCGCAGACAGGTCAAGGTCATTTTCAAATTTAAATGTATTCAAATATGTATAATGCTG
>Ga0123356_10007728_pt1 | contig 10708 bp, 6 predicted proteins | sample TergutEmb28metaG_2_FD_92546 | JGI IMG/M metagenome (GOLD analysis project Ga0123356, IMG submission 92546) | Embiratermes neotenicus P3 segment gut microbial communities from Petit-Saut dam, French Guiana - Emb289 P3 | ecosystem: Host-associated > Arthropoda: Insects > Digestive system > Gut ... | reverse complement strand
CGGTGATCGCGTACTACTTGCACAACTTCTCCGACTCCTTCGCGCTGCAGGCCGCGCTCGTCTTGGCAGCCAACGGAATCAAGACATACCTGTTCACAAGCCTGCGCCCCACCCCGGAACTGTCATTCGCGGTAAGGCAGTTAAAGGCAACCGCGGGGATAGTAGTCACCGCCAGCCACAACCCGCCCGAATACAACGGCTATAAAGTATACTGGAACGACGGCGCACAGGTCGTCGCGCCGCATGATACCGCCATCATCAAGGAAGTGCTGGCTGTCGGCGACGCCGTCAAGACGATAGAGAAGGATGACGCGATATCCGCCGGCAAACTGGTGATGATTGACAAGGAGGTAGACGTCCCGTTCATCAATATGGTAAAAGCCTGCGCCATCCGCCCGAAGTTATTGAAGGACGGCGGGAAAGACGTCAAGGTCGTATTCACCCCGCTGCACGGGACAGGCGCCATGCCCGTTGAGGTTGCTCTTAAGGAAATGGGAGTTGACGTCATCTTCGTGGAAGAACAGAGAAAACCGGACGGTAATTTCCCGACAGTTGACTATCCGAATCCCGAAGAAGCGTCTGCAATGAAGTTATCGCTTGACTTGGCGGAAAAGGTAGGCGCGGATTTGGTATTGGGGACAGACCCTGACGCAGACCGTTTAGGGATAGCTGCCCCGGATGGCGGGAAATTTGTATTAATCACCGGCAACCAGCTCGGCGCACTGCTCGCCGACTACATGTTCAGCGCGCACAAGGAGATGGGCACGATGCCGGCTAAGCCAGCGTTCATCAAGACCATCGTCACCACAGAACTCCAAAGGCTGATAGCCGAAGATTACGGCGCGGCGTGCTTCGATACGCTGACAGGCTTCAAGTACATTGGCGAAAAGATCCGCGAATTTGAAACAGGAAGCGAAGGATATTCATACATAGTAGGCGGTGAGGAGAGCTACGGCTACTTGGTCAACACAGAAGTAAGAGATAAAGACGCCGTTTCCGCCGCGACAATGACCGTCGAACTGGCGCTCTATCACAAAAGCCAGGGCCGCACACTGTCAGACCAGCTCCGCGCCATCTGGAAAAAGTACGGCTACTTTCAAGAAGCGCTGCTGTCCAAGACATTCAAGGGCGAGAGCGGGCTGAACACCATGAAGGGGCTGATGGAGAAACTGAGAAAGAATCCCCCCGCACTGTTCGCCGGTCAAAAAGTATCCCTCGTCAAGGACTACTCCGACGGCACAACGTTCACCCCGTCAACAAGCAAGCGCGACAAGAACATAGACCTGCCGTCCTCAAACGTATTACAGTTTATTCTTGATGATGGCAGCATTGTAACCGTAAGACCGTCAGGCACCGAGCCGAAAATCAAGTTCTACGTATCCTGCAGGTCCGAGCGCGGAATGGAACTCGACGCGGCGATGAAGGCGGCGGAGGGGAAGATCAAGGCCATCAGCGCGGAACTGAACAGTATTGTCGACGCGGCGTAAAGATTAAGGGGCATCCCGTTGGGTAAACTACGCTTATACGCGAATTAGTTAAGGAGAAGAGGGCCCAGTTCTTCGTCACGAACGAGAGCACGGCGTCGGATAATCTGCTTTTCCTGAGCAAGGAGAGCTCAAAACTAATGTTGATACTGTGCGGTTCAAGTATGAGTTTTATGGAAAATCAGATGCTGGGCTACAAAAGCCCGCTCTATGGCTGCCGAGCTGCGCAGCTGTTTTTCATAGGCAACGCCGGCCGTTGGTGGGGCACAAACCCGGTAACCCGCACCCGAGAGGAGATCGAATCCTCGTTACCATATAATCCCAAACGGTTAAAAAAGCATAAAAAACACCCCTTAAAAAAAATATTTGATTTCCCCCCCACCCATAATACATATTATAAGGTTTACACCCTATAAATTCTAGAATTCCCCGTGAGAAATGGCGGATAATATGGAAAATATGGAAAAAACGGCGAAATCAACGTCAAAAACAGCGTCGGAGGCCCCGGCCAATCAGCCGGAAAAGCGCTTTTTCACCGGTATTCCCATGGCAGGCATGGCTATTTTGATAGTCGTTATTGTCGGTTTGGCGGTGGATTCCATTGGTGCGGCGGGTCGCGACAACTTCTTTGCCGACGTGGTTCGCATGGACAATGTTGCGGCCAAGATTCATCAGAATTACGTTTCGGACGTTTCGTCCAAAGATTTGGTGGACAATGCCATTAAGGGTATGATGCAGGTTTTGGACCCTCATACGGCTTATTTTGAGGCCAAGGAGTATGAGGATTTGCGGATGCAGACGGAGGGTAAGTTTGGGGGTTTGGGGATACAGATATCTATTCGGGACAAGGTTTTAACGGTTATGACGCCTATTTCCGGCACGCCGGCGTTTCGTGCGGGTATTCAGTCTGGGGATCAGATTATAAGGATAGACGGGGTGTCTACGCGCGGGATTACTACGGATAAGGCGGTTACGAAGTTACGCGGGGATCCGGGTACCGAGGTTAAGCTGACCATTCGCCGTCGGGGTGAGGCGCAGGATTTGGAGTATGCGATAAAGCGTGAGATAATAACCATCAAGTCGGTGCCGTTTTCGGGGATTTTGGAGAATGGGATTGGTTACATTACGCTGAATCAGTTTTCTCAGGATGCGGGCGCTGAGGTGGAGCGTGCGATTCGGGCGCTTCTGAAGCAGAACATCAAGGGGTTGATTTTCGACCTTCGTTTCAATCCGGGCGGTCTTTTGCCGCAGTCTATAGAGGTTTCCGAGAAGTTTTTGCCGGCCCGTACGCTTGTGGTGTCTACGCGCGGGCGTGCGCGCAATCAGAATAAGGAGTTCCATTCCGCGCGGGGTGCGGTGCTGCCTATGGACATACCGCTTGTTGTGCTTGTGGACAAGGCCTCGGCGAGCGCGTCGGAGATTGTGGCCGGAGCGGTGCAGGACTGGGACCGCGGCGTTATAATGGGTGACACGACGTTCGGCAAGGGGTCGGTCCAGAGCATTTTGCAGTTGGACGCGGTTAATCATCTTAAGTTGACTACGGCTTTTTACTATACCCCGGCCGGTCGTTGCATAAACAAGCCGGAGAACCTGGTGCGCAAGACAGCGGATGCCGACGATGACGCCGACGAGGACGAGGAGGGGGACGAGGAGGCAGGCGCCAAGGCTGACGCAGCCAAAGATAAGCCAGCGGCCGACACCACGACCTACCGTACCAAGGGCGGGCGTTTGGTTTGCGGCGGTGGCGGGATAGTGCCCGACACGGTGGTTCAGCGCAAGATTCCCGAGGCGGCGGTGCGCGCGCTTTTGGTTAGAGACATGTTCTTCCAGTTCGCCAACATGGAGTATGTTCGTCTGCAGAAGCGCGGTGTAAAGATCACGCCCGACTACCAGCCAGACGCGGCCACGATTAAGGCTTTCTACGCCCACATAGACTCCGTAGGGTTCACCTTCCAGAGCGTGGCCCAGCTCCAGTTCGAAGAGTTCAAGAAGCGCAGCGGCATAGTGGAAGACACAACCCTCAAAGACAACAAGAACCCCTACCTGGTACCGCCCCTGCTCTCGGAGGCCGACTTCAAGAGCATGAAGGCCGCCGCCGGCCGCGTAGACTCGATTTTAGCCGAAGACAGCAAGAAGTCGATCCGCAACAACGAGGACGAAATAAAGAGGCTGATAAGAGACGCCCTGCTAGTAAGAGAACTGGGTCAGGACCACGAGGCCGTCTACCGCTCAAAACTGGCCCACGACATCCAGCTAAAAGCGGCCATAGGCCTGCTAAATAATAGAAACGAATACAACCGCCTCTTAAAAGTCCAACAGGCAAAGCCGGCAGCAACCCCAACAAAGGTTGCCCCGCCAGCCCAACCAGCCCCGGCCAAGGGTCAGGACGGTAAGAAGGGTCAGGATAATAAAAAGAGGAATTGATGTATTGATTTTGCTGTACCGGTTTTAATATGTGTTGATTGTGCCGTTGATTTTGCTGTACCGGTTTTGGGTATTTGGTTTTAGGATACGGGTTTTAGCGTTGTCGGTTTTAGAATAGGGGGCGTTACGGGGGCGTAGCCCCTGTCCCCAAAAGCATTAAAAGATTTTGACTTTGATTTTAAAGATTTTGAATTTGACTTTAATTTTTAACCAATTATTATTGTATTAGGAGGCAGTTTGTTATGATCCAGAAGTTACGCGAGATGGCTCCCGGTTTAATGATTGTTATCATTGTCGCCTTCGTAGGCGGCACTATTTTTATGGACTGGGGCATGAATGCCACCGGTCAGGGCGGCCCCACCACGGCCGGCAAGATCAACGGCAAGGACGTCTCTCTCGAGCACTTCGACCGTCTCGTCAACCTCGAGCGCATGCGTATGCAGGAGCAGGGGCGCGACATTCCTCAGCAGCAGTACGCCCAGATTCCCGCCCAGGTGTGGAATCAGGAAGTCAACCGGGCGCTCCTTGACAGGGTGGTGAAGAATATGCGTCTTGAGACATCGGAGCACGTGATTTTCGAGTATCTCCGGCGCAACCCGCTGCCAGGTCTCGACACCGCGTCGGTTTTCATGACGGGCGGGGTGTTCGATACTGCCAAGTATGTTCAGTGGCTCAACACGCCGCAGACGTACAGCATGTATCCGTTCATGGTAGAGGTTGAGAATCAGGTTAGCAAGCAGATTATGCCTGCCGAGAAGCTCACCGCGCTTCTTAAGGCCGGCGTGTTCGTTTCGCCGAGCGAGGCGGCCTTTGAGTTTAGCCAGCGCAATGACAAGGCCACTTTTGAGTTTTTCAAGGTGCCCTCTGCCAGGTTCCGCAGCGAAGATACCTCGGCCATCACCGACAGGATGATCAGCGATTTTTACGCGGCTAATCAGAGGCGTTTTCATCAGAACGAGCAGGCCGATCTTTACTTTGTGAAGATAGCGAAGGTTCCCACGCCGGGCGATTTGGAGCTTAACAGGCAGAGTTTGGAGGATACGAAGAGGCGGATCGAGTCGGGCGAGATGACTTTTGAGGAAGCGGCGTTTGAGTCTGACTGCGAGGGTAGCGCTCAGCGCGGTGGCGATCTTGGCTGGTTTGGGCGCGGCGCTATGGTTGCCGAGTTCGAGGCTACTGCGTTTTCGCTTGATACCGGCGTGATTTCCGCCCCGATTAAGACGATGTTTGGGCATCACATCATCAAGGTGGACGAGCAGGAGTTGGATAGTGCCGGTGTGCTGGAGAGGGTCAAGGCCCGCCATATTTTGATAAGTGACAACGCGTCCAACGAGACGCTGGATATGCTTTCGGCCAAGGCCGACGACCTGAGGCGCGCCATTGTTTCCTCCGGTTTTGCCGCGGCTGTGAAGGACGATCCTACGCTTATTTTCGATTCTACCGGTTTCTTTGCGCGCAACGCCGCAGTTCCCAAGATGGGTGCGGTTTCCGGCGCTAAGGCGTTTGCGTTCAACAGCCGCAAGCCCAACGAGGTGTCGGACGTGCTGGACGGTCAGGACGCTTTTTATCTGGTTGGTGTGAAGCAGAGGACCAAGCGCGGTCTGCAGCCGCTGGCGGTTGTTCGTCCGCAGATAGTGAACGCTCTTAAGGACACGCTCGCCGCTAACGAGGCGCGGGCCTACACGGCGTCTATATTGGAAAAGGTGCGCGGCGGGGCCTCTTTGGATGATATAAAGGAAGGCAGCGACAAGGTGGCGGCCGGTCTGGCGGAAGATGTGGCGGCCAACTCGTTTGTTCCCCAGTTGGGCTTTGCCTCGAGGGCGGCAAGTGTGGCGATACGTCTCCCCGAGGGGACGGTCTCGGATGTCATTGCCGAAAAGGACGGTTTCAGCGTAGTGCGCGTAACTAAGGGAGTGCAGGCGACGCCGTTTGACTCCGAGAACCCGCAGGTCAGGCAGTCCGCCGAAATGGCGATGACGCAGGGTCAGCAGATGGCGTACGGGGAGTGGTTCAACAGCCTGCGCAACAACGCGAAGATTGTTAGTAATATAGACAGATTTTACATGGACTAAAACATACAAGGAGGTACGGTTGTGAAGAAGGTACTGTTTTTCTTTTTGATGCTGTGTTTGAGCGCGGTCGTTTTTGCCGAAGGCGCTGCTGAAAAGCCCGCGGCGGTTAAGGAACCGGCAGCGGCCCAGCAGGCGGAGAAGGCTGTTAAGGAGCCGGCCAAGGTTGAAGAGGCTAAAGAGCCGGCAGCGGCTCAGCCAGCGGTTAAGGCGGAGAAAGCCGAGAAAACAGAGAAAACGGATAAGGAGCCTGTAGCGGCTCAACCGGCGGATAAGGGACCCGAGGCGGAGGCTAAGGAAGAGGCGGTCGCGGCGGAAGCCGGCGCTCAGGAGGCGTCAAAACCGGAATCTGAGGAGCAGGCCGCGGCGGAGCCCGAAGAATCTGAAGAGTCGGAGCAGGCGGCCACCGCAACGGAGGAGGCCGAAGAGCAGGCGTCGGAAGAGGCAGCGGCGGAGCAGGTTGCTGTTAAGAATGAGTGTCCGGTCAAGCTCGTCGAGCCGGCGGAGAAGGCAGGCGGCAAGACTAAGGTTGGGGTCAGAGCGGCCCTTAACATTGCCGCGGCCAATGTGATTATTGTTGACCAGGAGGGGAACGAGTACGACAATGAGTTGGGCATTGGCTTTGAAGCCGGGTTAACGGCGCTCTACCGCTATTCACCCTCGTTAAGCTACAGCGTAAGCGTGAATTTGATCTCCCGGAGAGTCATTAACGTAGGCGATCTGCCGGTTTCCGCAGACGAGTTTTCTGTGGGTATTCCCGTAGCGCTTCAGTGGGCTCCGTTTATGGATGCCGGGGTGCCTGTATATATTGAGGGTGGGCTGCAGTTCGATTTTACCCCGTCGTTCAAGCATGAGGGCTTGGAATCTCTCAGAAGGTCGGATGTAGACCTAGGGCTTGTATTTGGCTTGGGCGGCTATATCGGCAGCAGCTTCGCGGTTGATTTTAAGGGTGTCGCGGGCCTGCTTGACATCTACAAGCTGCCGGACGAGAACGGCGATTACAGGAAGTTGCGTAACAGTGTTCTTATTCAGTCAAGCGTTGGCCTGACTTATTTTTTCTAGGCGGAGAGTTGCCTTTAGGCAGGCTCGGGCAACGGTTTCCGTTGCCCGAGCCGCTCTACCGTTGCCTGAGCTTGTCGAAGGCAACACCGTCCTCTAAAGGTATTCTTTCAGATATTTACCGGTAACCGACGCCCTGTTCTTAACAATCTCCTTAGGCGTCCCCTGCGCGATAATCGTTCCGCCCCTGTCGCCGCCCTCAGGTCCCAGATCGATAATGTAATCGGCGCATTTTATCACGTCAAGGTTGTGCTCGATGACGATGACCGAGTTCCCCTTGTCAACCAGCTCCTGGATGACCGACATCAGCATCAGTATGTCTTCAAAGTGCAGCCCGGTCGTAGGCTCGTCGAGGATGTATAATGTTTTGCCGGTGGCTCTTTTGGCGAGCTCGGACGCCAATTTTATTCGCTGGGCCTCGCCGCCGGATAATGTGTTTGCCGGCTGGCCTAACCTGATGTAGCCTAACCCTACTTGAGAGAGGACTTGCAGTTTTTGTTTTATTGCGGATAGGTTGTCGAAGAAGATCAGCGCCTCGTCCACCGTCATCCCCAAAACGTCGGATATCGACCGCCCCTTGTAGAGGACTTCGAGCGTTTCCCGGTTGTAGCGCTTCCCGCCGCAGTTTTCGCATTTGACGTAGACGTCGGGCAGGAAGTGCATCTCGATGCGCAGTTCACCGTCGCCCTCGCAGGTCTCGCATCTGCCGCCTTTTACGTTGAAACTGAAGCGGCCCGGCGAGTATCCGCGGATCTTGCTCTCGGGCAGCATCGCGAAGAGGTTTCTTATCGCGTCGAAGACTTTTGTGTAGGTGGCAGGGTTGGACCTTGGGGTCCGGCCGATGGGGGACTGGTCTATGTCTATAACTTTATCCAAATTTGACAGGCCGGTGATGCTTTTGTATGGCAGCGGCGTTGTCTTTGAGTTGTACAGTTTTTTTTGTAACGCGGGGTAGAGCGTTTGGTTGACTAGCGAACTTTTTCCGGAGCCGGATACGCCGGTTACGCATACTAACATTCCTAAGGGGAAAGCGATATCAACGCTTTTAAGGTTATGTCCGGTGGCTCCGTTGACTTTTATTGATGTGCCGTTTCCTTCTCTTCGGTTTGTCGGTGAAGGTATGGATCTTTTTCCGGAGAGGTATTGTCCGGTTAGTGATGTTTTGCATTTCGCTACCTGTGCGGGCGTTCCGCAGGCTACCAGGTTGCCGCCGTGTACTCCGGCGCCGGGGCCTATATCTATTAAGTGGTCGGCGGCCATGATGGTTTCTTTGTCGTGTTCGATGACCACTACCGTGTTGTCAAGGTCGCGCAGGGCTGTTAGCGTCGCCAGGAGCCTTGTATTGTCGCGCGGGTGGAGGCCGATGCTGGGTTCGTCCAAAATATAGAGGACGCCTGTCAGCCTCGATCCTATTTGTGTGGCCAGGCGGATGCGCTGGGACTCGCCGCCGGAAAGCGTGCCTGCCGTGCGGTTTAGTGTGAGGTAGGAGAGTCCTACGTCGTTCAGAAATCCTAACCGCTGCAGTATTTCGCGGATGATGGGCTTTGATATCTCTTTTGCGTGGCCTGTGGGTACGTAGTCCTCAAAAAAATTCAAAGCGGATTCGATTGACATGGCGGATATTTCGGCTATGTTTTTTTTATCAACAAGTATCGCCAAGACCTGCTTTTTGTAGCGTGTTCCGTTGCAGGCCGGGCAGTTTTTTTGCGCCATGAACGTTTCTATCCATCTGCGGATATCCTCCGACGTAGTGTCTTTGTGCCGCCGCAGCAGATTGGGGATCACGCCTTCGAACGCGCGGTTGAAGCGGGCGTGGCTCTTGCCGTCTTTTCCGTGGAACTCGACTTCGAGCTTCTCTCCGCCGGAGCCGTGCAGCAGGATCTCTTTGTGTTTTGCGGAGAGCGATTTGTACGGGACGTCCATGGGTATCTTGTATTTCTTGCAGACCGCGTGCAGCATGTGGTTGTTCCACCCGCCGTCTATGTAGGCGCCGTTCCAGGGGATGATCGCGCCGTCGAGTATCGTTCTTGTCTGGTCGGGGGCTACGAGGTCTGGGTCTATTTCCATGAGGAAGCCGAGGCCGTGGCAGTCTTCGCACGCGCCAAGCGGGCTGTTGAATGAAAACATTGCGGGTGTCGGCTGATCGCAGCTTATGCCGCAGACGGGGCAGGCCAGGCGCTGGGAGAAGAGGAGCTCTTCCTTGCCGATGATGTCGGCGATAACCGTCTCTTCCGCGCTTACCGCTAAGGCGGTTTCCAGTGATTCTGTCAGCCGCGACGTTATTGTCGGGCCGTTGATCAGGCGGTCTATTACTACCTCTATTGTGTGCTTTTTCTTTTCGTCGATAGCGATATCGTCATCAATATTATATACAACCTTATCAACCCTTACGCGGACGTAGCCGTTCTTTTGCAGTTTCGCGAGGAGTTCTTTGTGGGCTCCTTTGCGGTTGTTGACTACGGGCGCGAGGATCTGGAATTTTGTGCCTTCTTTCAGGGCCAGAATTTTGTCTGTGATTTCCTGTATCGATTGACGGGCGATAACCCGTCCGCATTTGTAGCAGGTGGGCGTGCCTACCCTTGCGTACAGCAGGCGGAGGTAGTCGTGGATTTCGGTTATTGTCCCTACGGTTGATCTGGGGTTGTGGCTTGTGGTTTTCTGTTCGATTGATATTGCCGGCGACAGGCCGTCTATCCTGTCTACGTCCGGTTTTTCCATCAGTCCCAAAAACTGTCTGGCGTAGGCCGACAGCGACTCGACGTAGCGGCGCTGGCTTTCGGAGTAGAGGGTGTCGAAAGCTAAGGACGATTTACCCGAGCCCGACAGTCCTGTTATTACCGTCAGGCTGTTGCGCGGTATTGTAACGTCTATGTTTTTCAGATTGTGGACGCGTGCGCCCCTAATCTCAATATTACGCATCGCTCACGCCGCCCTCATCGCCGTTGTCCCACTCCACGTTGCCCTCGTAGGTCGAACCGTCGGCCTTGCTGCCGTCTATGTCGCGGTGGTACTTTTCATAAGCCCAGTTGATGGCTTCCGTCACCTTTTCCTTGTTGAACGGCTTGAACAGCAGCGGGTATTTTACAGTTTTGTAAATTTTGACGAGCGTGTGCTTTGGGTTGTAGCCGAAGCCGGTCATCAGCGCGAACAGGCATTCGAACCCCTGGGTCTTTATTGCGCTGATAAACTCGTAGCCGTCCATGTCGGGCATCGCGATGTCGGTAACAACCAGAAAATACGGCTGTTTGGCGAGCTCCTCGAATGCCTGAGCTACAGTCGGCGCCGTGGTTACCTCCCACCCCATCGTTTCTATGTAAATTTTCAGAAACTCGAGGACGTCGACTTCGTCGTCGACTACGAGAATCTTTCTATTCTTTTCTTTTGAACAGTTCATAGGTTTTGTCTATCAGTTCCTGTTTTCCGAATGGTTTCGCGATGTACGCGTCCGCATTCATTATGTGAAGTCCTACCATGTGATCAAGCTCTCTGCTCTTACCGGTGAGGATTGCGATCGGCGTGTCCTTAAGGGCGTCGTCGCCGCGGATCTGCCTGAAAACCGACCAGCCGTCAAGCCGCGGCATGTTAAGATCCAGGAGTATGGCGTCGGGCCGGTACTCCTTGGCCTTGGCGTAGGCCTGCACCGAGTCGAGGATAAAATCTACCTCGAACTTG
>Ga0123356_10007726_pt1 | contig 10709 bp, 10 predicted proteins | sample TergutEmb28metaG_2_FD_92546 | JGI IMG/M metagenome (GOLD analysis project Ga0123356, IMG submission 92546) | Embiratermes neotenicus P3 segment gut microbial communities from Petit-Saut dam, French Guiana - Emb289 P3 | ecosystem: Host-associated > Arthropoda: Insects > Digestive system > Gut ... | reverse complement strand
GGGGTGTTGGAGGTGATGGGGGGGGGGGGGTGGGGGGTGGTAATATGTCTTCTCTCATAATAAATTACCTCTTTTGTGTACTAATTTGTTCCCCATTATCATATTATACTTGAGATATGCGAATTTTTCAATTGTTAATTGTTAATTTAAAATTAAAAATCATTGATTTATTACCGCACTAATGGTAGAATAATGGCATGGAAATCGAAGAAATTGTAAAAGAACGCACATCGCACCTTATAAGCCTGCAAAATGGAATAATGACCGTTTTGCTGGATATGTTAGAAAGCCGAAACGACATAAAAAGCGGTCATCTTGAGAAAACATCAAAATATTTAAGACTTCTGGTGAATTCAATGATAGAACGTGGAATGTATGCCGATGAGCTTAAAAAATATGATTTAGAACTGTTTATATCCGCCGCTTGTCTGTATGACGTTGGAAAAATCACAGTTCCAGAGGTTATTCTTAATAAACCTGGCAGGCTGACAAAAGAAGAATTTGATATAATTAAAACACACGCTATAAAAGGCGAAGAAATAATAGAAAAAATCGCTTCCAAAACAGGAAAAAACGAAGAGTTTTTAAACAACGCTAAGCTATTTGCAGGCAACCATCATGAACTTTGGAACGGCGGCGGCTACCCACGAGGACGAGGAAAGACTGATATTCCGATTCATGGCAGATTAATGGCAATTATCGATGTATACTGCGCTTTAATATCCGTACGTCCGTACAAAACGCCGTTTACCCCGGAAGAAGCATTTAAGATTATTATGGACGGTGCTGGAGAGCAATTTGACCCGTTAATTGTAGAAGTCTTTTTAGAAACAAAAGATCAATACATAAATTAATATATAAATCGATAATAAACCTAAAAAAACGCTTCGCTTTTAAACGAAGCGTTTAATTTTTAACGAAATTACTTACTTCCACAACTACATGCGCAACAGCCTCTATCTGGCGCATTTCCACGTTTGTGACTAAAGTTATTTCGCATTGGCTTTACGTTTTCTTGGCGGCGGTTATTGAAGTTATAAATATAAACATTACCCCTGTTTTGCGGCATTGCTCTTCTTTCAATATTTGGCCTTTCTCCTTCTGTTACGGTATTATTTGGACGCTGACGAGGAGTAAATTCACGGCGCTGTTCGCCTCTTGCCTGCGGATTTACATGATGCCGCCTCTCATTCCTTGGCTGAGTTTTCTCATTTACCTGCTGTTGATTTTGCTGTTCATTTTGTTGATCCATAATACCCTGAGCAGAAACCGCAGCTGCGGCAAATACGGTAATACACAATAAAATAAATAATCTTTTCACACAAACCTCCATGGTTAATTGTTATGAAACTATAACCAAAAACATGCTGATGTGTTACAATTAATTAAATGAAATATTTCTATAAATATACCAATAAATTTTGTAACCTTTTCATTGCAGAAGATTCAGGAGCTATTAGTAATATTCTGTATAAAAAAGATAACCTGCCGAATGATTTTAAAACAGGCGAAACTCCGTTAATAAAAAAGACAGCAAAGCAGCTGGATGAATATTTTGACGGAAAACGAAAAGTTTTTGATCTTCCTATAATTATGCATGGAACTGATTTTCAGCTAAAAGTCTGGAAGGCGCTGCAAAAAATCCCTTATGGTAAAACACTAAGTTACCTGGAATTAGCCGAAAAAATCGGTAACAAAAAAGCGTGCCGTGCAGTAGGTATGGCAAATAATCGCAATCCTATATCCATAATTGTACCCTGTCATAGAGTTATTGGGAAAAACGGTAAACTAGTTGGCTATGCGGGCGGACTAGAACTTAAACAAATACTGCTTAATTTAGAGAAAAACTAAATAGATATTAACCTAACTGTGCTGTGCCGACAATACAATCAACGAAACAAACAGAGATACGGCTAATGCCGCAATATACGTAATTAGCGCTGCTGTAAAGCCTACGCTTAAGACAAGCCAAATACCCAGCGAATTAAACACAGCTCTATACAGGAACACAAAGCCATGTAAAACTATCGGCAGTACAGGAAGAAGTAAAATAAAAAGATAACGCGGCTTTTGTTTTGCACGGTAACGCCACGCTATAATAATTACAAAAATAGCCATTGGAAGGAAAAATAAAGCTGAACCCAAGCGGTTTAATATTTCTGCCTGGAATATCTGATGAACATACCCTGCGTTTCCAAGATCATTTGATGCTGTAAATAACTCACTTATCTGTAAATTAGTCAGTCCTCGGCGAACATTGGAAATAAGAACCAGTTCATCAAAACTTATATCTAATAATATTCCGCCTGTTACAGGAGCGCCGATAATCCAATCGCTTTTAAAATCATTTTCCTGGTTATACCGATCAAGCGCGTGCGTTAATATAACTATTTGTTGTTTGTCATTCAGCATAAAGGGCGCTAATTTTGCATAACGTGACGAAACAACCGCCTTTGGATTTGAATAAGAATCAAACTCCATATATTCAAAACCTATGCCATACGCAATATCTGTAGATGTTGTAAGACTGTTAAAACGCAGCACTGCCCTGCCTGTTCCGCTTGGCAGAGAAAACAATGCGCCGTTTAATATATCGCCAAGTGACAATTCCATTTCGTCAATAAAAAACGCAGTTTCTTTGGCACGAATCTCGCTTGCCGCATAAAAGTTTTTTGCATCTGGATCATCCGGAGTATAAGTTAAAAGTTCCTGGAAAAGATAATATGCACGTATCCAGTCATCTGCTTCCATTGCTCTATATCCACGCAGTTTTAAATCAAATATTTCTGCCAAGCGTCTTTCTCTTTGATTCGGCGCTTGAGAAGCAATCTTGTTCCATGCTTCACTCGAAAGCGTTGCGGCATTTCTTTCTTCTACGCTTCCTCTTACAGCAAGTCTTACTCCAAGATTTGCAAGCCAGTGTGCGTCAAAATAACGCTCTTCGCTAAAAGCAATATTACCCATGGAAATTGCCTGTGTCGCTGTAATCGGCTCAATGCCCTGAGATAAAGGAGTAGCTTCACTGCGACGCTCACTTGTAAAAGACGAACGGCCGCCGATTCTTTCTTCTCTTGCTTCTGCTTTTAAATGTTCTAGATTAACAGTTATTTCTACTCTAAGATCTGTCAGCTCAGGACTCTTATTCCAGATACGATCGCATATATCCAAAAATTGTGACGCTTCAAACCACTCGCCCGCTTCTTTGCTGCTTTGCGCATTCTTTTTGGCAAGATGATACAACTCTCCGCTGTAGCGCATGTTTTCTTCATGATTTTTAACCATTGGCAGAGCCAGGAAAAAAATTATTATGTAAATTACTGCGGCAGCAATTGCGGTTATAACAGAACCTGCAAGACGCTTAAAAAACATTTCGTTAAAACTTTGAAAATTTTCTTCGAACGAAGCTAAACCAAAAGGAATAACAAGAGCAGAAAATGCAAGAGCTGGAAACAGATTAAAAACTTCCAGCCATCCTTGTATTAGCCGCCATTCACGTGAATAAATTAACAAAGGCGCTTCAGAGCCCGGGAAAATAAAGCGGAAGATCATTATCAATATAATGGAAGCTGCCATATAGATAATAAAAATAAAAGAAGGTGAACGAAGTTTTTCGACACTAAAGGTCATCGTCATACCTCCTTTTTGCAGTATAAACCAGAAGCGAATAAACATTTACCAATATACCAAAACCTAGAAAAATTAACGGAAGCGCAAGTGACACTGGAAGTTTATTATCAAGGAAGGAAGAAGTAATCTCCTGCATCTCTGGAGTGTTAAAAAAAGAATTTAACGCAAGAACACCGCTAAAGGCGATTGTGCAAAGAAATAGATTTGCAAGAGGCCACACGCTGAACTTGATTGCATAACCTAGCGAACATAACAGGAAAATCAATGAACCTACAAAAATAAAATAAGAAGGAAAACCTTCTTTAAATTTTTGCTGAAAAACTTCTGCATTTAATCTTATATCGATAGAGAGGCTTTTAAGAAAATACGGTATATCGTCGCCAAAGGGAACGGGCGGAAGATCAAAATTAGCGCTTGCAGATCGCTGGTATGCTAACGGCTGTCCAGGTATTGATACAACACGAGGACCAAGCGGCTCAGATGATCCATTTAGAAGCACAACAGCTGTTTCGTTTTTGTTTAATGAATTGGAAAGAATTATCCCTCTGCCGCCTAAATTAATACCTGTAGTTTGCGAAGGAGGAACTGCTTTCCATTGTTCCAGAATTGAAGAAATGCCAAAGCTGATTAAGAAAGACATGACCATTACACATGCAACAGCCATTACGGGAAAATAACTTCTTCTTACGGCATAATTTAAAGATATTAGTATTGATGAATATAATGCCAAAGATAATGCCCAATGAGCGGCAGCAATAAGCAGCGTAAGTGATGTTTCGGGCTTTGGCGGCAGAATTTTCGCCCACTCTACCCGCAAAGAAAGAAACCTTATACCAGACACCACTACAAAAATAATGATAAAAGTAAGGCTAAAAAATATTACTAATTTGGCTATATTCCTCACAATCTAAGATTATCATGGCTAGAAAACCCATGCAAGGGTATTTAACGCTTTTTATATTGAGAAAAAATGTAAAACAGGTCATAATTAACTATGGAAACAAAAATAGCGGTTTTGGGAGCTGGCGCATGGGGAACGGCAATAGCAAAAGTTATAGCCGATAAGAAAAAAGAAGTTGTCGTCTGGAGTTATGAAACAGAGGTAAGGGATGACATTAATCAAAAAGGGCAGAATTCCAGGTATTTACCAGGTGTTGATCTGCCAAAAACCCTCAAAGCAACTTCTGATATAGAAGAAGCCGCCGAAGGGAAGCAATTTATTGTTTATGCGCTTCCATCCATGTTTCTTATGGACTCTCTAAAAAAGACGCTTTCTGTAAATTCTATCCGCGAAGGCAAAACAACTATAGCGGTTATAACAAAGGGCTTTCTTCCCACAGAAAACGGCCCTCGTCTCATTTTAGAAACAATGGAAGATTATCTTCCAGGTTTTTTCCGTCAATCTTTGGTTTACATTTCAGGACCCAGTCATGCAGAAGAAGTATCCTGCGGAAAAATCACAGGTCTTATCGCAGCCAGTGAAAATGCAAAAAATTCCATCCGTTTTAGGGACTTATTAAAAAGCTCAAGGTTAATGGTCTATTCATCGCTTGATGTCCGCGGCGTGCAGGTTTCTGCAGCGGCAAAAAACGTTATAGCAATTGCGTTTGGAATACTTGATGCGTTAAAAACAACAGGAAAAACCGACATGTTCGGTGACGGAACTGAATCTCTGCTTCTTGCTGCGGGCTTAAACGAAATCCAGCTTCTTGGCAAAACATTAGGCGCAACACACCCAGAGACGTTTACATCTATTTCAGGAATCGGCGACCTTGATGTAACATGCCGCTCTGTTCTTGGAAGGAATCGCCGTTTTGGACGAGAAATAATAGAAAAAAATATTTTAAAACCTTACAAAAATATCGACGATATATTATCACATATTGGAAATATAGGTTATTTACCTGAAGGTGTTGCGGCTGCCAAGCACATCAAAGAACTTGCAGAAAAGCATAAGCTAAAAATGCCGGTCTCTGTTGGTTTATTCAAACTTCTTAACCGTGAATGGGAGCCTATGGAATTTTGTAAAAACCTTTTGGCGGATTGGGATATGTGATGAGTCTACCGAATGCCCTGAACACATTTTTTGGTTCAGCGTTAATCATTATATTGATCATTGCAGAATTTACATCAAGATACTCAAGCGACCGAAAAAGTAAATTTTTATTCAGCGCTATTTTAATTTTGGTGCTGGCGGCTTTAATTACAGATTTTACACTTTCTCTAAATGGTATATCTTCCGTTTCTGCAAAAGTAATTTGGCCTATTGCAGCGGCTGTGCTTTTATTTGTTTATTTATTTATAATTTTAAGAGAAAACACAATAGATACTTTAACTGGTCTTGATAATCGTTTTAGCTTTTTTATGTATTTTAATAAACTTTTCCGCAATAAAACTGATGTATTCTGTTCTATCGCCATGTTAGATATTTGCAATTTTAAATCGATAAATGGTATTTACGGTCATTTGGAAGGCGATAATGCGCTGTGTAATCTTGCGCAAATAATTAAGTTATGCACAAAAAAAACACATTTTACAGCACGCTACGGAGGCGATGAGTTTATTCTTGTTACAAAAACCGAAGCTGAAACAAAAGAAATAATAACAAGTATAGAAAAAGAACTAGGTAAATATAACGAAAAAAGCAACAAACTATACAATATAGAAATTAGTTATGGCTTTGATACATTTATATCTGACGGCAGCAAACCCATTGAAGTTTTTGTAAGTCATATTGATAAGCTTATGTATAAACATAACGAAGAAAAACGGCGCGCAAGCGACATGAAAACCGGTGAATAAGTATGAACATTTTTGAATATTTTAATTCAGCTATAGGCTCTTGTCTCATAATAGTAATTATCCTTATCGATTATCTTAGAAAATATAATACCGATAATTTTCAGCGTAAACTTTTAATTATTACATTTTGCGCTGTTTCTGCTGCTGCTGTTTTTGATTATATTGGTCTTACGCTGGAAAGAAATCCAGGGCTTTACTTTATATTAACCGGTAAATCAGAAGTTCCTGGCGAAACAAGCAAAATATTGTATTATGTCTGGTCTATTTACTTAATTGCCCGTAACTGCTGTTTTTATTTTGGCGCTGTTTTTATAGATTATTTTTCTCATGGAAACATTGCAAGAACTAAAAAGTTTTTTAAAGGTGTCTGTATTTTCCTTATTCTATATGCTATAAGCATAATTCCAAATATAAAATACGGATACTACTTTTATATCTCAAGGGATTCTGTCTATATACCGGGAAAGCTTTATGTACTACAGTTATTTTTAAGCTATCTGCCTATTATTATTACTTTAATTAACATAAGCCTGGCTCCAAAATATATTAAAAGAACTCAGGTTTTATTAACAATTTTCTTTGTAATAATAACTGCCGTTGGAGCTGCAATAGATATTGCATTAAGAACAACAAACCTAATTTGGCCATGTATAACAGCTGCAATGCTTTACATATATTTCTTTATCATAAAATCTGATGCAAAGATTGACAGTCTTACAGGAATTGGCAACAGAAATAATTTTTACGAATATATTAACATGCTCTCTAAACAATCGGGTAAAAAAGAATATGCATTTATAAAGATTGATCTTGAACAATTAAATGATATTAACAGTACTTACGGATACCTTGAAGGTGACAATGCATTACGGGATATGAGTACAATAATAAAAAGCTGCATAAGGCACACTGACTTTGCTGTTCGATACGGCGGCGATGAATTTATTTTGGTTACAACGGCAGAAAATGATATAGAAAGAATAATTAACCGTATTGCAGAAGCTGTAAACGTACAGAATGAAAAACACTCAAGACCTTATTCATTAATAATTAATCATAGCTACGACGTTTATACGTCTAATTCAGGCTGGGAAATACAGGATTTTCTTACATATCTAGACAGCAAGCTGCAAAAAAATAAAACTAACTAATTAATAAATGAGGTAAAAAATGTTCGAAAAATTAACCGGAAAAATATCAGATGCGCTTCGTTTTGTCACTGGGAAAGCATCAATCAGCGAAAAAAATATTGAAGATGCGGTAGAAGCTATAAAAATGGCGTTGCTCGAAGCAGATGTAAACCTTCGAGTTGTCCGCCGTTTTGTTAACTCTACAATAGAAGAAGCAAAAGGCGAAAAAGTTTTACGTTCGGTTGATCCTGGTCAGCAATTTATAAAAATTGTTCACGATAAATTAGTTTCGTTTCTTGGAGATGAAGACCCGGAAAGCCGCACTTTAAAATTAAAAGGCCCGGATGTTATATCTACGATTTTGATGTTAGGGCTTCAGGGCTCAGGAAAAACAACAAGTGCGGCGAAGCTTGCGCTTCGTTTAAAAAAAGAAGGACGCTCTCCTTTATTAATTGCTTGTGACCTCATACGTCCGGCCGCTATGGAACAGCTTGCTGTTCTTGGCGGTCAAATTGGCATCCCTGTTCATAAAGAAGACGGCGCTAAAGACAGCGTAAAAGTTTATCAGAATGCTCTTGCCTGGGCAAAAAAGAACATGATAGACACTGTAATAATTGACACTACAGGCCGCATGCAAATTGATGAACCGATGATGCAGGAGCTTTCCCGCTTAAAAAATGCAGCTAACCCTGATGAAATGCTCCTTGTTGCCGATTCAATGACGGGTCAAGCTGCCGCAGATATCGCAAAGACTTTTGATGAAAAAATTGGATTAACCGGCGTTGTTCTAAGTAAGTTTGACTCAGATACACGAGGCGGCGCTGCTCTCTCTTTAAAAACAGTTACAGGTAAGCCGTTAAAGTTTACGGGTACCGGCGAAAAGCCTGAAGACTTTGAACCTTTTCATCCTGAAAGAATTGCAGGGCGTATTCTTGGCATGGGTGACATTGTCAGTCTTGTAGAAAAAGCGCAGGAAGTAATTAATCAGGAAGATGCTTTAGAACTCCAGAAAAAAATGGAGAAAGAAAACTTTACTCTTGGAGACTGGCTGGAGCAGATTCAAGCAATGAAAAAAATGGGTTCTTTGCAAAAAATGCTAGAGATGATTCCAGGTATGCAAGGACAAATAAACGAAGAAGATATTGATAAGGCGGAATTAAAAAGCCAGGAAGCTATTTTAAGCTCTATGACAAAAAAAGAGAGAGATAATCATTTAATTATTGGACCTCCGCGTAGGAGCAGAATTGCCCGTGGCTCAGGTACTTCTGTTGCAGAAGTTGCACGCTTGTTAAAAAAGTTTGAAAAAATGCGCGGCATGATGAAAAAAATGGCTAAAGGTGCTAGAGGCGGCGGAATGCCAAACATTCCTGGTATGCAAATGCCTCCAGGGTTTTAGTGTATTGGTTTTATAATAATTTTTATTATTAACAGGCAGAGAAGCGTTCTCTCGCGAACCTTGGTTCGAAAGCTAATATTTACAAAAGAATAATTTGCTAATCATGCATGCGGAGAAGCGTTCCCTCTGAAGCTAAATGGCAGAATTGGAAAAATAACTTTATAGCTCGTCCGTCAGTTCGTCATGTTTAGGCATCATTTAAAAAAGTAAATATTATATTACAGTAATGCTAAGTGCCGTATACACATACATATCTGCCATAAAAGCTGCCACAGACGCTTCAGGAGGCAATCGCCTCTCCGCTTGGACAATTAATTTTATTTTTACTTATTTTATAGATTGTTAGGTGACATTTGACATGGTTAAAAAAATATTCTATAATTGTTGACAAGTTATTAATATTTTATTATAATTCTATAAAGGATTAAATAAAACAATAAATGGGAAATGAAAAAACTTATACACGATATGATGATATTGGTCGTTCTATTGGAAAAAGCAAATACAACCCTGATACAGGAAGATTAACAAATTATGATTCCTATGGACATGAGACAGGGTATAGTGAACCAGATTCATTCTTTAGAGAACGAACAAATCATTATAATTCTGAAGGGAAAAAAATAGGATATTCTACACCAGGTATAACAGCGACTCGATTTCATTATGATAATAATGGTAATGAAATTGGATTGGGTCATGGGGCAGATGATTATTTTAACGATTCTGCTGGAAATAAAATTAAAAGTACTTTAGATCCTTCATTTTTCCATGATAGAAAAAAAGATTTTGAACAAAGCGAAGGATATTCTCCTTATTCGGGCATGTCTCCACCTCCTTATGGTGTAAAAAGTAATGCAAGACCACCTAATGAAGCTCAAAATATGGAGCAACCAGTTAATACTAACAATGATTCAAGAGGGCTTCTTTGGTTAATAGTAATTGGTGTGATAATTAACTTTATTGTCCAAAATTGGATATATATAGTTACTATTTTAAGTATATGTATTGTGTGTGCTATTGTTTGTTATATAATTTGGTTAAATTCATATAAACCAGGATTGAAAATATTTTTTACTATACTGGTTTCAATGATATTAGTTTGTTTATCATTTTATTTTATTCCGTTAATAAGAGATGGCTATGTTGAACAAAATCAGTTTAATATAATAATTGGCACTATTATTAATTTTATTGTTCAAAATTGGATATATATAGTTACTATTTTAGGTATAGGTGTTGTATGTGCAATTATTTGTTATATATTTTGGTTAAACTCATATAAACCAAAATGGAAGATATTTTACACAATACTAGTTTCAGTGTCATTAATTTGTTTATCATTATTATTTATTCCATTATTTAAAAATACTGATAATAATAATCCAAATAATAATGTTATGAATGAATCATTATTAAATTCAAATCAAAATAGTACTAATAATATTGATGAACGAATAAATATTAATTATTTTGATGATGAAATTATATTTCTATTTGTTTTCACTGGCATTATGTTTATTTTTTTAATAATTGCAATTGTTTTAATCATAAGATATGATCCAGATAGAAAGAAATTTGGAAATAATTAATGATTCTATTCATAGTGCAGTTCCAGCGGACGAGGATATATGAGTTTAAATTTATATGAAATGATATATAGAGGTTATAAATATAATGAGAAAAATATACCTGATACAAATATTAAAATTAATGAAAGTACATCTAAATCAATATTGAATATTTTAGGAAAT
>Ga0123356_10007725_pt1 | contig 10710 bp, 10 predicted proteins | sample TergutEmb28metaG_2_FD_92546 | JGI IMG/M metagenome (GOLD analysis project Ga0123356, IMG submission 92546) | Embiratermes neotenicus P3 segment gut microbial communities from Petit-Saut dam, French Guiana - Emb289 P3 | ecosystem: Host-associated > Arthropoda: Insects > Digestive system > Gut ... | reverse complement strand
GTTAACAATGAAGAAGAATATAAAACAGCAATTAAAAACGCATTTTTATATGATTCAAAAATTATTATAGAGGAATTCATACCGGGGCGCGAGATTGAGTGCGCGGTGCTTGGCAACGAGGATCCTGTTGCATCTTTACCAGGAGAAATTATTCCATCGCATGACTTTTATTCTTACGATGCCAAATATCTTGATGACAACGGCGCGGCGCTTGAAATACCCGCTAAACTTGATAATGCAGCAATAAAACGCGTTCAGGAACTTGCCGTAAAAGTTTTTAGGGTATTGTGCTGCGAAGGGCTTTCGCGGGTAGATTTCTTTTTAAAGTCCAACGGTGAAATAATCGTAAACGAGATAAACACAATGCCAGGTTTTACCAAAATTAGTATGTATCCAAAAATGTGGGAATCAAGCGGTATTTCGTACACCGACCTTATTACAAGGCTAATTGAACTTGCAATCAGCCGTTCTGAAAAAGAGCGAAAATTAAAAACAAGCGTGGTTTAATTTACGGCTTTAATCCCGGCACATCAAACTCTGCAGGAATTTTTGTCGGCATTCCTCTTGAATCTACAAACGCCCATGTAACTTTTGCTGCGATTATTAAATCCTCTCCGCGCCAAATTTCCTGGGAGATTGTACCGCTGACAGCTCCCATTTTTAGCGGTTTTGATTTTATAAGAAGCGTATCATCGGTAAATGCCGGTCTTTTGTAATCGATTTCTATGCGGGAAATATATGTTCCGTAACCTGCTTTGAATGCTCCTTCGTAATTAAAACCGATGTCCTTTAAAAACTCATAACGCGCATATTCCAGATAATTAAGGTAATTTGCGTTATTAACATGATTATAGCTGTCGCATTCGTATGTTCTTACTTTTAATGTGCATTGTGTTTCCATATTTTTATTATAGCATTTTTTTTGACTGGTGTCAGTCACCTATACTATTTACAGCGTAGTCCTTGTTTGCCCGACGCTATATCTAGCGTAGGTGACTGACACCATGTATAATGTCATATGTTCAATTATTGCCCGGCTTGCGCGTCAAAAAAAATCACTTTTAGCGAAGGCAAGCTTTTTAAATGCCCGGACTGCGGTTTTGTTTATTACCATAACATCGCTGCCGCAACAGGTTGTTTAATTGTTGTGCCGGATAGTTCATCAGATAGGCTTGTTTTTCTTGTCCGCGGCAAGGAGCCTGCAATTGGCAAGCTTGATTTACCCGGCGGCTTTGTTGACATAGGCGAAGGCGTTATCGAAGGGCTCTGCCGTGAACTGGAAGAAGAGATCGGCTGGACACCGCCTGAGCCTCCGGAAATGTTTGCATCATTTTCCAATGTGTACGAGTATAAAGGTATAAATTACAACACATGCGATATGTATTTTGTTGTTCGCGCTCCCGGTTTAAAACCGGAAGACCTGCGCCTTGAAGAAGCCGAAATATCCGCTGTACGTTTCCTGAAACCTCACGAAATCGATTTTTCCCAGTTCGCCTTCCCCTCCACGGCAAATGCAGTTAAGGCATATCTTAAAAAATAAACCGGCATGCATTTCTACTGCCTTGACTATTTCTTAAATTCTTATCAATCTAGTGGTTATGTATAGAGGTCAGACATCGCTTAATATCACAATGCCCGGCGACTACCGTAAAGCGGCAGAACGCCTCTTTCCCAGGGACGGATTCACTAGGGGACAAAAACCAGATTTAAAAGCCGCCGGTGATTTCTCCAAAGCCCTTGGAATCGGCATTGAATATCAGCGCTTGCTCGCGATGGATAAAAGCAGCGGCGAGTTGCGGATATTTCTGGAGCAGTTTCAGAACAATCTGGACCTTTTAATAAAAAAAACATGGGTCGATAAATCCGATGAAAACCGCAAGGGAAAACTGCAGGACGAAATACCGTTATTCATGTCGACAATCGGGCAGGCAGATAATATAAAAGCCATAAATGAGTTCAGTGACATCCTTGATGAACTTGCGTATCTTTTTTTTGGCGCACAAAGCGAGAAAGATGACTTTACAGAATACACATTCCGCATTGATGCGCAGATGGGACTCTTTTGGTGGTACAGCGGCAAGCTTGAATTGTTGAATGAATTGAATGATAAAAACGTAGACAAGAGCGACAAAACACTATGGGCTGTTTTGCTCCTTGGCCTTTGTTATTTGACAAATTTTTGATTTATAAGGAATACAAAATGACTAACTCCGAAAATACAGGCTCTGATTTTATCAGCGAATTTATTAAAGAAGACCTTTTTAATAAACGTTTTAGTTATGTGCATACGCGATTTCCGCCGGAACCGAACGGCTGGCTGCACATCGGGCACTGCAAGGCATTTTATATCGACTTTATCATGGCAGAACGTTTTGGCGGCAAGTGCAACCTTCGCTTTGATGATACGAACCCGGAGAAAGAAGACATCTCGTATGTTGAGGCAATCAAGCGTGATGTTAAATGGATGGGATACGACTGGGAAGACAGGGAATTTTATGCTTCTGATTATTACGAATTCCTTTATGACATGGCTGTAAAGATTATCAAAAAAGGAAGCGCTTATGTTGATGATCTGACTGATGAAGAAATACGGGAGTACCGCGGCACTGCAGTTGCAGATAAAAATAATATTACCGATACTCCGCCCGGCAGAAACAGCCCTTACAGAGATCGTTCTGTAGAAGAAAATCTTGACCTGTTTGCCAGAATGCGCGCAGGCGAATACCCAGACGGCGCAAGGACACTGCGTGCAAAAATCGATATGGCTCATCCTAACCTTGTTATGCGCGATCCTGTAATGTACCGTATCCGCCGCGAACATCATTACCGTACAGGCGATACCTGGTGCATTTATCCCATGTATGATTTTCAGCATCCGCTTTCTGACGCAAAAGAGGGGATAACACATTCGCTTTGTTCTCTGGAATACGAAATACACCGTCCATTATACGACTGGTTTATAAAGGAAGCCGAAGTTTTTCCGTCACGCCAGATAGAGTTTGCGCGCCTTAACTTGTCTTACACTGTTATGAGCAAACGCTGGCTGTTAAAACTTGTGCAGGAAAAGTATGTTTCCGGCTGGGACGATCCAAGAATGCCGACAATTGCAGGATTACGCCGCCGCGGATACACGCCGGAAGCAATCCGCAGCTTTGTTTCGCAGATTGGTATTGCCAAAACAGACAGCATGGTAGACATTGCTTTCCTTGAATACTGCCTTCGCGAAGATTTAAACAAACGAGCAGCCCGTGTAATGGCTGTACTGCGTCCGTTGAAATTAATTATCGAAAATTATCCTGAAAACAGTACCGAAGAACTTGAAGCTGTAAACAACCCGGAAGATGAATCCGCAGGAATCCGCCGTGTGCCGTTTTCGCGTGAATTGTGGATAGAGCGGGATGACTTTGAAGAAGCTCCGCCGCCAAAATATTTCCGGCTTTTTCCCGGCAACTCGGTGCGCCTGCGTTATGCGTATATCGTTACCTGCACCGGTTTTGACAGAGACAGCGCCGGAAACATTACAGCCGTTCGCTGCACATATGATCCCGGAACAAAAGGCGGAAATGCTCCTGATAATAAAAAAGTAAAAGGTACGATTCATTGGGTTTGTGCAGCGAATGCGGTACCCATGGAAGTGCGTCTTTACGATTATTTGTTTAATGTTGAACGTCCCACGGATGTTAAAAATCGCGCGGACGGAAGTTTAAGCGATTTTACCGATTTCTTTAACCACGATTCTCTTGAAGTTATTGAAAATGCATGGGGTGAACCTGCGGTTGCAAATGCAGCGCAGGGCAAACCCGTCCAGTTCGAGCGGCTTGGTTACTTTGTCCGTGATCCTGATTCATCTGCAGACGGCAACAAGCTCGTGTTCAACAGAACCGTTGGCCTTCGCGACACCTGGGGAAAAATTGTAAAGAAATCTTAACTATTCTTCGCCGTCTTTCTTCATGTAGAAACTAAGGTAAGATGCATCGAACCAGCCTATGCCGTCGCCTGCTTCAACAAGAAATTTTGCCTCGTACATATTAGTGCCCAGCTTCATTCCTAGTTTTTCCCATTCTTTAAAATGTTCGGTAATGGAAATAGTTCCTGATTGACGGCGTGACTGGCGAATGCTGATAAACTGGTCAAAGGATCTGGGGCCATCAATACTTGGAGAGCCTGTAGGCCTTGTAGCCCTGAAAATAAAATATACAGATCCGTCTACGGTAAACTCTCCAACTTTACGCGCTCCGCCGCCGATATTGTGCGCGCCCATTATTCCGCCGCCAAACCAGTCTTCGGAAATATACCATTCGATTAACGGATTTCTTGTCCAGCCGTAAATTCCTATATACGAAAAATTTCCGCCTGTACCGTTAGGCGATCTTGTAAATTCAAAGTCGCAGAATACATTATCGTAAGCAGTATAGGGTTTTCCTTCGTTCCAGTAATATCCCACGCGTCCAAGAAAGTTACCGGAATATCTCCATTCAGCCCTGAATGCAGCGCCGCCTTTTTCGTAAGGTCCGTACCAAAAAAGCCTGTTGTTTGTGCTTGCGCCGTTACTCCAGATTTCATAACCATAAGGCGTTTCCGGTAATTGTTGGTTACCTTTGCTGTCGCCAGAAAAAACATCTCCGCCTGCTGCCTTTACAGCCGCTGTTAATTCGCTAACCCTTTCTGCTTCGGTTTGTCTGCCTGTTGTATTGCAGGTTGTAAAAAAGAAACAAACCAACAGTAACATAATACTAATTCCAAATAGATATTTTTTCATTTTAATACTCCTTAATAATTGTATATCAACATGTTCAGATTATACCATATATGCAGAAATTAATTAATCCCAGTTTTTTAATGATTCTTTCATAAAGCCCTGTATATCAATCCCATATACATCATTTAATACCTTGCTGTTTAACACTTCGTTTATTTTCCCGTTTGCGGCTATTTTGCCATTGTTAAGAATTATTGCTATGTCTCCGAATTGACGGGCAAGATTTAGATCGTGAAATACGCCGATTAGAGTTTTATTTTTTTCGTTAACCCATTTTTTTAGAAACTTAAGAAGTTCAATTTGATGTTTTAAATCAAGGTGATTTGCAGGTTCATCAAGCAGAATAAGGTCGGGAGTCTGCACGAGAGTTCTTGCAAGGAAAACCCTTTGCAATGTTCCGCCAGACAATTCGTCGATCAATCGATCCTTAATGTCCCATATATCAAGTTTTTTTAAAATATCTTCGATTGTATCTTTGTCTTCGGAAGAAAGATTTTTTAAAAAACCCTGAGAGTAGGCATAACGTCCCATGGAAACTGTTTCGTAAACAGTGTATGGAAAAAAAACCTGTGCGCTTTGGCTTAACAGCGCAATTTTTTTTGCAAGTTCTTTTCGCGGAATAGTAGATGAATTTTGTTCGTTTATTAAAACATCACCGCGATAATCGATAATTCGTGCCAATGATTTTAATAAAGTGCTTTTGCCGCAGCTATTCGGACCAAGCACACAAAGGCTTTCGCCAGCGCTTACCTGAAAGTTAATGTCAAATATAACATCTTTGCCGTCATACCCAGCGTATAAATCTTTGACAATTAACATGAGCGCCTCCGAAAATATACCCAGGCAAAGAAAGGCGCGCCGATAAGAGCGGTAATTGCTCCCACCGGCAGTTCCGATGGTGAAATTAATGTTCTTGCTGCAAGGTCAGCGCACACCATGAGTGAACCGCCAAGAAGGAACGACATGGGTATAAGGTGCCTGTGGCGTGCTCCTGTGATTCGGCGCGCCGCATGAGGAGCGATTAAATCTACAAAACCGATAACACCGCTAAGAGCGACGGCAGCGCCTGTAAGCACTGCGCAAAGAGCGAGTAGTTTTTTTCGAAGCGAACTGGTTTCCACACCTGCGGATTTTGCCTGCTCATCGCCAAAACTTAAGATATCCATTTCTTTTGTGTAAATAAAAATCCCGGCTGTCCCGATTATCAGGAACGGCAGCAGCAGGCCAACATATGTCCAGCCGCGCATTGCGAAACTGCCCATTTGCCAGAGAACTATACGCCTAAGATCGTCGGAAAAAACTGCGCTAAGAGTTGTAAGCAGCGCGTTTAAAAAGAGCGATAGCACCATACCGCATAAAATTATTGTGTTATTTGACATTGATTTATCAATTCGCGATGAAAAAGAAGCGACAAAGAAAACCGTTAAAAGCCCAAATACAAAACCTGTTAACGGCAGCGAAAAGCCGCCAAGCAAGGGCAGGGTAATGCCGCTTATAATTATTATTCCCGCTCCAAGGGATGCGCCTGACGATACGCCGAGAATGTAGGGAGAAGCAAGCGGGTTTCGCAGGATGGATTGGCATACAGCGCCGCTTATCGCAAGTGCGCCGCCGACAAGGAATGCAAGCAGAACCCGCGGAAGGCGAAGGAGCCACACGATTGAAACATTCTGCGGCGCGATGTTTTCTGACAGCGGCAAACCGAAAGCTTTGTGCAGCGTTATAAATACTGTTTCGCCAAAACTGATACCAGAGCTGCCCAAAGACGCCGCCGCAACAATTATAAACAACGAGATGATAACGCTAACAATAATCCGCTTTCTTTCCTTCATTCCTCTCCGCGCTATTCCGCGTTAATCCGCGGATAAATTAATTCATTCATTTGTTTTAACGCCAGCACAATACGCGCCGAAGTCCTTGACGAAGAATCATTATCAATGTAATAAACACGATCGTTAATAACCGCATTAATATGATTAAAACCCGGACGAATCTTTATTTCTCTGATTGGATCATCAATATAATTCACATTTGTAAAAATAACATCAGGGTTACGGCTGATAACCGCTTCGGCTCCCGGAGTTACAAGCCAGTTTTCATTTTCAAAAATATTCCGCGCGCCAATTATGGAAATCATGTCGTTAATAAAACTATCTTTTCCAAAAGTCATCATTAATGGCGCAGCAGAGATTTCAAAGTAAACCGTTGGTTTTTCCTGTCCCGCAGTATACTGCGACGCTGTTTGCTGCGCTGCTTTCGTTATTTGCGCAATTTGTTCTTTCATCGTAGTGATAAGTTCCTCGCCCTCTAACCCCGCCTGCAGTAGTTCCGCAATGAACGTTATATCATCATAAATATCCTGGATACTTTTGCTCATAGAGATGTAAACCACGGGGATTCCCATCTCGCGCAGCAGGCGAAACGGGTCTTCGCCGCTGCCGGTAGGATTATGCCCGCTCGCAATAATTATATCCGGCTTAAGATTTATTATCACTTCTGCGTCCGGGTAGAAAAAATCCAGCAGCGGCAGATTAGAAGGAATGCCTGCGATGTTTTCCGAATGTTTGTCGATGGCAACAAGCCTAAACGCCTGCCCAAGGTCAACGATTATTTCTGTGTTTGACGGCGCAGTAGACACAATGCGGTTAATGTCACCGGTGATGACAACTGACCTTCCCGTCCTGTCGATTATTTCCTTACCCTTGGCCGCACCACAGCTTGGGGATAATATAATTATTATTAAACATAAAAAAAATATTTTACTTGTGTGCGGAAACCCGCCCCCTTCACTCCAGGAATATACTCCGTTCAGGGGGTCATTTTCCGCACACAGATTCACTTTTCTACTATTACATACAGTTTTCATTTGAACTCCAGTGTCATCCGCACGCCAAGGGTAAGCGTAATCCCCGGCATGGGATAATCATAAAATGATTCGTAAGATGTGTTAAGTATATTTCTGAGCGTACCAAAGAAAATAAGATGTTCTCCGGCTTTTTGATTAAACCCTGCATTAAGTAAAAACACAGGCTTAAGTATTGTAAGGTTTGCAGTGTCATGGAAACGAAGGCTTTCATAGTGGGCGCTAACGGTAAACGAGCCGCTTTCCCACGATATTTCCACAGAGCCGTCAACAGTATGTTCCGGGTTGTACGGTATTCGTTTATTTGATTCAAAAGTGTAGCCGTAACTAAGCAGATAACTTAAAAGATATTTATATGACAGCGAAGGAGATATTTTTTTTATTGGTCCTGCCGAAACAGGAATTTGCAATTTAATATTGTTTTCCAGGCCAAAGAGAACCGCTTCCCCGACATTTTCCGGCCGCCAGATCCCTCCAGCTCCGGAAAACCAATGAATCGAATCTTTTATCCACTGCGTAAACAAAACAGTTTCCATTTGCATTTGTTTTGTTAAACGCCATGCGATGCTTAGATCCGCACCCCATCCGTCTTCCGGGCGTAAATCGGGGTTGCCAACACCAGACATGGCGCTGCCGCCTCCGCTATTCCAGAAAAGTTCTTCAAAATCCGGAAATTTAAAACTGCGAAAATAATTATTTTTAATAGTGAAGTTGTCTGTAACATTCCAAAGAAAGCCCAGTTTTGGAATCACTGCGATATTAGATGAACCAGTACTTGTGAAAATCACTTTTGATGATGGGATTACAAGGAATGTTTCTGTTGGAAAAAACTCTGCCGTCAAATAAATACCGCTGTCGTGCCGGCTGCGATCTCCTGTTTCTGTTGAATCAAGATGAATAAAACTGTAATCAACTCCGCTTCTAAGAGTAAGCCTGTCCGACGAAAACCAGTTCCACCGGTTTATAACTATAAGATTGTTTTGATTATGCTGCGAAACTGCATTTGCAGGAGATGTATAGTCCTGCTTTTGGAACTGCCACGAAAGTGAAAATTCCGCAGCAAGGTCATCGTGAAAAGCTCTTGGTTTATCAATCATAAAGTTTTGGCGCGCAGAAAAATCCTGCTGATTCCCGATTCTGCTGGAAAAACCGGATACGGGAAAATTCCTGTCACTATAATAAATGTTTGAAGATGAAATTAATTTTGTAAGGTCTGGTAATTCATAAACAAGCGAAAGTCCTGCTCCGGTATCCCATACTTCGTTATTATCTTTGCGGCGAACCCTGTCTATCCGATCCGTAAAAATAAAATGATTTTCTGCCCGGTTTGCAAAAACATTTGCAGATAACGAAAAAACATCACTGCCGTAAACCGCAAAGAGGGAATAATTTTGAGTATCAACAAGGTCTTCCCAATGCGGTTCCTGTGTCTCGCCGCTTCTGTCTCTGTAAACGCCGGGTTTTGCAGAAGTATTTGATACAGAAGCTGTAATCCGTAATCCCTGTTCCTGTTTTTTAATTGTAATAATATTGATTAATCCGCCGAATGCGCCGGACACATTGTATTTTGAATCAGAGCCGCCGTAAACCACTTCTATACGTTCAATCGAATTAAGATCGATCTGGCTAATGTCAAATTTGCCGTCCATCGAAGAATTTACCGGAACTCCGTTTATCAAAAAGGCGATTCGTTTTGAATCAAACCCGCGAAGATTAACGCCTGCCTGGTTTCCGTAAGCGCCGTAGCGGACAATATTTAACCCAAGCGTTTCCTGCAAGAGATTTACAATGTCGCCGGCGCCGCGGTTTTCTATATCATCTTTTTCAATAATCGCTATCTGCTGGCTTGTCTGCACTGTACCCACAACCGTGATACCTTCGTTGTTTGCAAAAAAGTAGTCATCGTCTGAGAATGAATCCTGGCAATATATGCCTGCGGAGAACAATAGCAGAAAAGCAGCAAAAAGTTTTATTGTTTTATACATGGAGATGTCCATTGAAAATAATCATATATTGTGCCTTCTGTGAATCTGGCTTTTGCAGCAGCAAGAGTTGTAGTTGTAGGTGTTATATATTCACCTGGAGGAAATTCTTCAGAAGCGTTGGCTATTACAATTGTAGTATCTGTTAGATTATTATAGTATACACCCGTAAAATTACCATCTCCTGTGCCCCACCAACCGGCTTTATTTGTATATTCAATAAAAATAATCCCGGCAGAACCGTTATTAGTTAACTTTACAATTTCATGAATGGTTCCGCTAAAACAAAAATCTGGATAATTTCCAATATAATCATGCTGAATCGTATTGTTGTTTAAGTCTATAACAAACTTTTCATCAAATTGACTAATCCATGTGCCGTGCAATAATGATGTTAAGTCCTCATCATCCGGATCCGGCGGACAGCCCATAAACAATAAACTTGCACCTAACACCAGCGCCAAGACACAGCTAACACCCCTTTTTTTAAGAATCCTTAAACTAAACATAAAACACTCCTTTCGGAGAAAAGACGAGAAAGTCAAAATTCTGACAGGTAGATTGCATTTTTAATGCGCGACTTTTCACAGGCTCTTCCTCGAAGCTTGGAAAAAATGATTGACCCCATACAGAGTCACCGCATACCAAAGTTTCCTGACTTATGGGCAATTTTCCTGCCGACCTTCCCGGTTTTAACCAGTGGTCGCCATCGAATTAAAGTTCGTGACAGAATCTTCCCAATTACAGTTACGGGTTAGCGGGGGAATTCGAACACGGAATTATAATTCCAGTCCGGCACCCCACTTCCTTTGAAATATACAAGAGCAGAATATCTGATTACCAGAAAAATATCAAGCGCTTTGTTTTTAATTAATCAAATATTAATACTATACCCACTGGTAAAAAAACCTATTATGTGTAACAATACATGATGATGAAGTTGTCTGCCCTAATTGAAAATAAAAATCTCGATTTCCGGCGTGATAATGTAAAAGACCCCCCCCCCCCCCCCCTTTCTTATTTTTAAAAAAATTACAAAAATTAAAATTTTTTTTTTAAAAATTTTTTTTACACATTATTTTTTTTTTTCTTATTAGACTCTTCTT
>Ga0123356_10007724_pt1 | contig 10711 bp, 10 predicted proteins | sample TergutEmb28metaG_2_FD_92546 | JGI IMG/M metagenome (GOLD analysis project Ga0123356, IMG submission 92546) | Embiratermes neotenicus P3 segment gut microbial communities from Petit-Saut dam, French Guiana - Emb289 P3 | ecosystem: Host-associated > Arthropoda: Insects > Digestive system > Gut ... | reverse complement strand
GCGGATGGCATCTGCACCAATCGCTCCGTGACATGAAAGACGGCCGGAATGCATTCACCGGCGAGGACGATCTGCTTAGTCCGCTCGGGCAGCATTATCTTGCCGGGCTGCTCGATCATGCAGCAGCGGCGGCCGCATTCACAACGCCGATGATCAACGGCTACAAGCGCTATCGTCCTTATTCGCTGGCACCGGATCGTGCAATCTGGGGCAGAGACAACCGTGGCACGATGCTGCGCGTGGTCGGGGCGCCGGGTGATCCGATCACGCATATCGAGAATCGCGCCGGCGAGCCGGCGGCCAACCCCTACCTCTATCTCGGCTCTCAAATCGTGTGTGGCCTCGACGGCGTCAAACGGAAACTGCTGCCGCCAGCGCCGGCCGATGCGCCCTACGAAACCGAAGCGCCAATGCTGCCAAAGCATCTCGGCGAGGCGCTGGCGGCGTTGCGCAGCGATGACGTGCTACGTGACGGCTTTGGTTCCGTGTTTGTCGATTGCTATCGCCAAATAAAAGAAGCGGAGCTCGCACGCTTCGAGCTTGATGTCAGCGAATGGGAGCAGCGCGAGTATTTCGATTTGTTCTGACGATCTCGCGTAACATCGGCCTGGCTTGGACGGACGAGCGATACCCATCAACGACCGAAGGCCGGGTTGCGGGCAGGCACCCACTTCGATTATTGATCGCCGGTTTCGATGGCCAAGCCGCCATCCAAAAAGGCAGAAACGACCCGCGGAACTTCTGCACGAAGAAAGGGGACGTATTCGTGCGCGCGACCTGACGGCGAGATACCGGGAACGCGGACTTCGGTGCCACATCGGCATCAAGCGGATGGCCCACGCGACACTTGCGTCTCGCTTCGGACCAATCTGCCCCTGTATTGTGTTGCCACCCCGGCGTAACCTCAAGTTATGATAAGTGCAAAAGAAAGTGAGTGTGTCCGCTCCAGAGGCGCCTTCTGGCCATCCGCCAAATCAGGCACCTGGATACGAGCGAAGCGGGTTCTTCCGGCTGAGATTCCGTGAAACGAAAAGCGACACTCGTCGTGCTCTCCTGGATCAGCTGTGCCGGCCTCAGCGCGATCTTTCCTGCCCTGGAGGCCAGGGAACCCGAGATGCCGGATCCCCAATTGACACCCGGTGCCGTCGCCAGCCGCGACGTCGCCGAGGTCTGCGCGATGGATGCCAGCGGACGCTACACGTACAGCCCGACGCATCGGGTGTGGCGCGCCAAGCGCCGCACGCTCGCCAAATATGGCATACCGCGATCGCAAAGCCGTTTCTACGAAGATGACGATCGGGTGCCGCTATGTCTCGGCGGCAACAATGCTGACCCGCGAAATCACTGGCCCCAGCCACGGACAGACGCCGAACTCAAGGATCGGCTTGAGCGCGAGGTGTGTATTGCCGTGTGCGATCGGCATAGCATGTCCCTGGACGAGGCTCAGCGACTCTTTCTCGGAGATTGGCGACGAGCGTATGGTATGATCGGCCGCGAGCGTTAGCGATCCATTTTGCGCGAGTGGACCGGCGGCGGGCCATGCCAAACGGCGCCTCCGGCGGCGGTGTCCGGTGCTCCCTTGAACTCACCATCGAGGCTGAACGGAACGACTGGAAGCGCAGGCCCGGTCGCGCTCTATTGACCGCGATGTCCCGCGATCGTCGCCGACAGCGACGACGACAAACCTTCTATCCAGGCGACAATCAAAACCCGGTTCGGTGACGTTGAGAGCGTTCGAAGTGTTGCCGCAACCGCGAGTTGCGATGCTTCAGAGTAGCGGCTCGGCGCGCCAGGCCTCTAATCATCCCGCCATTTCCTTGGAGCTCCCAACCGGCGGCCAAAACGGGCGTGGATCTGATGGACCGGTCGTCGGCGCGCGCGGGGACGGGGACCAGCAATGAGCGCTCGCCAGATTTCGTCACCACTTGGATCGATCAAGCGAATCGCATTCGGTTGAACCGAACTATTGACCTCGATGTTGGTCACCACGCCAGCGAGAAATGACTTCACGGCGGTCAAATCGGCGGCTCCGAAGTCGCTGCCGCCCACGACGACAAAATCACCCGGCGAGCCGCCGCGTGTCGAAAGAAACTCATATTTCCAAAGGAATCTGCTTCGGGACATCTCACCTCGCATTGAATGCGCTTTTTTTCTCGGTTTTTGTTAACGCTCAAGGCGACAAGGTGGTGCTCACTCACTCCGAAGAATCAAATCGAGGCCGAATACCAGATCACCCAAAAACCAAGATGACAGGCGGGCGACGCGCTTGTCGAGATCAATCGGCAACTACGTTCGTTGAATGTGCGGATCTGCGTCACTTCTTTCCGCCACTCGCCATCACCCCATGATGAAACCGGCTCCCGATAGCGTACCGTCGCGCCGCCCACGCGTCTCTGTTGCCGGGCACCGCCCGATTGCTACTCAAGGCAACTGGGACCAGGTCCTTGGCGGAGAGCGCGTTCACCCCAGCTGGGCAGCGCCACAGGTTTTTTCCAGTTGCCCATATCCCGCGGGTGCATGCGCGGTTCTTTGAGCACCTGAAGAGCAGGTCCTGGCCGATCGGCAACGGCCTCTTAATCGCCGAGGTCTCTGTCGGAGCCTTAGTGCAGCGGGGACTGAATCGCAACGAGTCGCGCGTCCGGAGCGGTCTGGTACACCATGGGCTGCGGCAGAGGCTCCACTCTGTGCATTGCATTTGCGATGCCGTTCAACCTCAAGGGTTATCGTGGCGGTCGTCGGTACCTTCAGGTTTGACAAGAACTCCGAACAACCCTTTTCCGTTGAACCGCCGGGTGTCCGCGCGGATTGGCTGCGCTTCGCATATCAGCTTTTCGCCAACAACCGTTTTCTCAAATTCGTCAAACGCCGTATTGAGATCGATGTCATCAACCACCATCGCTCCCCCGGGGCGTAACGCACGCCACCCTTGCGCCATTTCAAACAACATGTTGTACCGGCTGTGGTGACTGTCGTGGACAAAAAGGTCGATGGGCGCGATCGATTTCAACAGTTTCGGGAGTCGACGCCTGCTGTGGCCAAAGATGAGCGACCATTGTTCCGATGGACAATTGCCGACCGCTGCGCCGATTTGCCAATGAATCTCCGGCGCCCATCTTGGCGGCAAGTCAATGCTCCACAGATGTCCGCTTCCCCTCAACGCTTCGAGTATGATTCTGCTCGTGACCCCGTGGGCAACCCCTGTCTCGACGATCTTGTTCGCCCCAAGACGCCGTACCAGGCACCAGATTGCCTGCAGAAACGCGGGATCTCCGTCGTTCCAGTAGAGATAACTCTCTGGCCCGGGACGAATTGCTCTGGAGGACAGGGTAGCGTTAACGGACAAGGACAAATGAGCGATCTTCTCCAGGTCGTCGTTGGAGACCTCGAGTTTCTGCCGCCAGTCGTTGGTGATTGAGTATCGCGGAACTGGCAATGCATCCTCGTTCCGCTCCTGCCAACGGGCCATCCTCTCGTAATACGCGCCGAGAGGATCGTGATATACTAGCGGGTCATGAAGTATCTGCTTCACACTCGATACGATTCGCACCTTGGTTTCTCCCTCTTGAAACTTTCCGATCCTTCAGGATCGGTTATGCGTACGATTTCTGACCCACGTGAATACCATACCGGCCACCTGGATTTTAATCCCGATCGTCGAATCCCTCATCGTCCGCGCCGCGGATCGGCCGCGTGCATCGACCCTATGCCGCCGCCGCCTGCGACGACGAATGATTCGTGAGCCTCGTTTGGATTCTGGCGCCGCGACGGCAGCCCCGTGCGTTCCGTGATGCGCTCGAGCGACGAGCCGACGAAGGGCGACGCAGGCGCCTTCCTCCGCGGTTAGGCCGACCCGGGCTCCACGTGGCGGCGCTCGAAATCCCACACGCGTTCGAATCCCATCAAGCGGGAAAAGGCATCGAAGCCGTAGAATTTGCCGCTCCACTCTTTCGTCGAGCCTCGCTCGTGCAGTTCTCCGTACACGGAAGCAAGTGCGGCACCCATCGCCAGCAGCCCGGCGGTCGGAAAAATCGCGATTTTGAAACCCAGCTTTTCGAGTTCCGCACGCGATAACATCGGCGTGCGGCCGCCTTCAACCATGTTCGCGACCAGCGGCACATCGAAGCAGCGCCCGATGCGCTCCATTTCGTCAATGTCCTCCGGCGATTCGATGAACAGGACGTCCGCGCCTGCCCGGACAAAGGCCTCGCCGCGCCGCAACGCTTCATCGATGCCGCGTGACGTGCGCGCATCCGTCCGCGCGATGATAAGAAAGTCTTTCGAAGTTCGTGCCTCCGTCGCCACGCGGATCTTGTGCACCGCCTCATCGAGAGGAATGACGCGACGTCCTGGCGTATGGCCACACTTCTTGGGAAATTCCTGATCTTCGAGCTGTATCGCCTGCGCACCGGCCTGTTCATACCCGCGCACCGTGAAATCGACATTGAGAAGTCCGCCGTAGCCCGTGTCGCCGTCCGCTATCAGGGGAGTCTCGATGCCGCCGACCATTTGGCGCAAGCGCCCGAGCATGTCGGAGTAAGTGGCGAGCCCGGCGTCCGGCAGTCCCAGGTGCGACGCCACCACGCCATAGCCGGTCATGTACAAGGCATCGAAGCCGATACTGTCCGCGAATTTGGCCGAGACCATGTCGAACACGCCGGGTGCCGATATCAACCCTGGCAGCGCCAGTCGGGCTTTGAGCGATCTCGTCACGTACTTTCTCCTCGGACAGCAATTGTGATGGCTTCCACCGAACCTATCGTCCTGTGAATCTGTCGTCGCTGCGACAGCGTCCTTGTCCACCGTGACCTGGTCAAGGCCACCGGGATGAGACGCTCCCCGGCTTGACATCAAAGGAGAAGGGGCCAGCGGACCTTCCAATTGGCCAATTCCCGTCACGCCGTTGTCGCTCGTGAAGGCTGCCAGACTTGGTGCCCCTCCGAAGGCGGAAGATCATTCGTGCCGAAAAGGACCAATCGTTGACCTCGTTCGGACGGCTATTCTCAACGCCACCGATCGATCGATACAGTGCGAAAAAACGGACCGCGTTCCACTGCCATCAACGACACGAGCGAACTGGCCGACGACCGCAATCTGATTGCCTCGCGCGGGGAATAACGGCACGATGTCTGTATCGGTCGTGTCAGATAGTCGGCCGGCCACACTGGGCCCGTCCGATCGGCGGGCGGCCACGGCAATCATCGCCTTCATCAGCGCAAAGAAGCCTTGGCTCGGAATCCGTCAGCGCACCTGCCGTGCCTTGCCAAAGAAGGTCGCGCAACTTTATCTCGGCCGATACCTTGTCGGTCGAGAATTGTGCGCACGCTTCAGGGTCACCAGCTGCAAGCGGCGGGAGATCCTGCGAACACGGTCGGGCAGCCCTGCAGACACGTCCTTTCCCCTTGTGCGCACCGGCGCAGACGATGCATTGCGGTCACACCACCGCAGATCGCGTTACGCACGGGATACACCGGGGACCACCCCTTCTTCTCGAGAGATACATTGTGTCGGGCAGCCCTGCGTAGCATCAAGGCAATCTCGTTCCGGTCAGAACAATCACAGCTTCGACGCCGGATCGTGGCCACCGATTGGTCACTTGCGAGAGAGCCGCGGGCCAGACATACAGTAACCCGGGCTCAAAATACGGAGAGCGGCGGACCCCAAATGTCGCCGGCTGGAACCACCCAATGCTAGGAAGTCTAGCGCGTAACGCACTTCTCGAACTGACCCGCAACGCATCCGAGACGACGCGCCGCGAGGTATTGACCAGATTGGCGCAAGACGGTTGTGGCTATGAAGTGTTTCAAGCGCTCGGAAAGGTTTTCAGCGTTCGCGACATCTCTGTCTCTGGCAAGTACGGCCTCATCGAGGGATCAATCGCGGATGAGCGCGTCATGGCGGCGTACGTACGAGGCGAGCCATGGGGCAAATACGCGACTGCTCTGCTGCTCGATTTCTTCACGCAGCACGGGCCCGGTACGTACATCGACGTGGGCGCCAATATCGGCCTGACCACGATACCGCTCGCACATCTTCCGGAGATGGTGGTCACCTCGATTGAGCCAGAACCTGCAAACTTCCGTCATTTGTCCCGCAACGTGGCCGCCAACTGTCCGGGAGCGGCGGTTCAACTGATCGAGGCCGCCGTGCTGGACCACTCGGGCACCGTCGACTTCGAGTTGGATGCGCATAATCATGGCGACCACCGCGTGCATTATTCTCACGCGAATGGGATCTACGATGAGGCGTCACGCCCGATCATCAAGGTGCGTGCCATGCGGCTTGATGAGTTGCTGGAGGAAGGACCAATTTCGACGCCACTGGCGATCAAGCTCGATACGCAGGGGGCGGAGGCACGGATCTTTGCCGGTGGGCGCAACGTAGTTGGCGACGCAGATCTGGTGATTTTCGAATTCATGCCCTATTTGTCGGAGCGCATGGGCGGCAACATGGAGCTGCTCACCGATTTGGTCGAGACAAGCTTTGCCGAGGGCGCAATCACCCAGGGTGACATGCCCCGTGTTCCCAACTGGCGACCGATCAGCGAAATAACTGGGATGATCGCGGATCATATGAGGCAGGCGCGCGCCAAACCCTATCTCTATGACGTCGTGGTTATTCGCAAATAGTGCCTAAACCGCACGGTTCCGGGGATGGGTCTTTGGGGACGTCCATAACGTAGCCCGAAGGTCGCACATTGCCGGAACTGCCCAGCGACATGTGCACGATTATTCCTGACGGCTTCAGGGGATCGCAGCCACGAGACGAGGCGCTTGCCACGAACCGTCGATTTTTGGGCGTGCTACAATTGCATTACACAGGGCATTAAGCCGTAATCGCCACGCCCCCTTTGGCGCCTGAACCGAATCCGGCCAGCCTGTGCAAACATACGCATCATTCCAGGCATCGGCACCTCGGCTGCGCTCCGCGTTTCCCGCGCAAGCATAGGGACTGCCCTTACTGCACGGGTGCTGACCGTCCCGTGACCGGTAAAGATTCTGTCACATCACTCGTCATCGTCGTCTTCGTCGTCATCTGAAGAATCGTCGTCTTCATCGTCCTCCTCGGGTTCTTCCGGTTCGCGCACCGGCCGGACCGGACCGCCATCGAGAAGTGACAGCCAGAAGACGACAGGCTCGACGCTGGGCTCATCGCCTTCGCCAATTTGAAGCGGATTGGGCAGCATCGGGGTGCTCTCCGTCGAGTGTTGCGGTACAGGCATAATCTAGCATGAAGGAGATCGATTCGGGAGGGTGATTGCGGTAACCGAGCCGGGAGATCAGGACGATGAAATCAGCCTTCGAGATGATGCGTTTCAGGCGCCGCGATTAGCAGTGCCGCGGCTTTGCGTCTGTTCATCTTTATCTCGAATCTCAATCTCCCATCGGCCCATATGGTGTGCGCCAGATCGTGCACTTTGGCCTCTACACTTTCACCTCAAGCCGCACCCTCCGATCTGGAGCCCGGGACCTTTGGGCCCGATGCTTAGCCGCGGCGCTACCACTCCTCTCTGTTCCACCCCCAAGAGGGAGTATTCGGCAACACAATTGTCGGCGAAAACGTGAACTCACGAAGCTTCAGTGTCGGACCATAGCCGCGTTCCCGCATGAGGGTCGCCGCATCATCCATGTTCGCAACTTCGGTACTGATACGAAAATGGCAGAAGCGATTATGGGAGACGGCCGCGACCCGTAAGTATTCATAAGCCTCGCTCCTCCTGCGGCCGTCCGCGTCCCAAATGAGGACCTGAAGCATCAGCGCCCGCTGATAGCTCTCTCTCCTTTCATCCATTCCGAGGTGGGTCAATGTACACGAACCGACGAATTCGTCTTCCCGCTTCTGATTGTTGAACCCGATCTGACAATAGACGCGTTTGCCTCCGCGGTCCGGCTCACCCACGACCCCGATCATGACAAGATCAGCCATTTCCGGCGTGGGTCTTGAACGATCTTCACGGTAGAGATTGAAGCTCCGGAAGCAGCTCATCTTTGCGATGGCCAACGTTATATCTCTGCTCTTGTAGACGTATTCCAACGCGAACCGATGTTCGGATTTCCTGATGATCGCTTGTTCCTTCAATTCCCTCTTTGTTAATTGTTGTTGCCTTTTAGATTGCCAGAAGGCCATCCGTGCCTCGCTTCGCGCGTCTATCTTCTGTGCCCACGCTTCCCGTTCCGCATTTCCCGGTCGGGCGGCATTGCACTGGGAGTGGCGGCTTGGCGCCACACTCTGTGCACAGCGAAAAGAGACGCCGGCGCGATAACTCTTGCGGAGTTCAACTTTGCGGCTCGAGCTCGCAAGGGAGTGGCCGTGACGGCTATCTCTGATCTGGCAACGTCGTCGATCCTCATGTGAAGAACTCTGTGCCGATGATCGCTGATCTAGGCAGGCTCCGCGGGCAAACGCCGCCCGGGTCAGTTGCCGCAATCCGACGGCGGACGCCAGCGGCGCTTGCGGCCATGAATATACCACATCGCGGTGATCGCCAGGACAGCAACACTCATTGCCAGGGGACGACTGGCTGGGTCAGTCGTCATTGCGAGATCGTTCGTCATCGATTGCCAGAGCGTTTCTACGCTCGCCGCGGCAACCAGGTCCCCAACGCTCGCTTCATACAAGGTTGGCTCTTTTTCTCGACCGGTCGAATTTCCATTCGAGACGCCGACCGTGTCGGACTTTTCCGCTATGCGCTGGCCGCCCGAAACACGACCGCCTGCCTCGGCAGGCGGCCTCACCATCTGCGGCCCACGCGTTGCCGCGACGATCACCCATATCCCCGGATCCGACCTCGACGTTGTTGGGTCCGCGCAGCTCTGGTCTGTAACGACCGCGTCCGAGCAAGTGTTGTGCGTCGCAATGAAGCAAGATCACGGCAAGCTCGGCAACGCCAGCCCTGCCCCGGACCGCATCAACTCCCGGGGGAAAAGGCGACATTCATCCAGCACCGGTCAGCGCCAATGGATGGGCGGAAGTTACGCGGCCTGACCGAACGATGAACAGATCGTTCTTCCGACCACATCAGGTCAAATCGCTTTATGCCATTGCGCCGACGAGCATCCGGCAGTCAGCGCTGTCAAAGCCGGTCCGGATCATCAGTCACCGCGGAATATCGAGCTGCGTGCGATCCATTCCGTGGGCCTCTTCACTATCGCGACGTAAGCCTACCCACGAAGTAGGCGCAGCAGAAAACAAACAGAACGGTCATCGTTGCGTGCGCGGTCATATCACTCCCTCGGTGCTCTATATACACAGCCGTATTCGCGTTGCGGATACACCGTGGCATACGCTGTCGCTGCATGGCGCAAAACGTTCGAAGTAGGGCGGCGGCCCGGTCTGCGCAATGGCGAACCGAAAGTTTCATGAAGAATTTATCGTCGGACAATGTGCCGGTGCTTGCCGCATATACTGCCAACGACGTCGGCGCGACATTGACCGGGAGTGGCGGCCCCGGGTCTGCGGACCCGGCTGTGCCGAGCGGGCGACGGGCCTGCCGATGGCAAGGCGAACCGTTTACGGTGGCTCCGCGCGGTGTGAGCGTTTGCTCGCCGCACCCCGTCCGAACTCGAGAACGCAATAGCTCTCCGCTATTGCCAAAGTGGCTCATCACGACATCGCCGACCTGGCTCGTCGGCTTCGTAGCAATCTATCGGGACGCCGAAGCTGCGAGCGCGATTTCGCTGATCAGCTTTTTGGTCATGGCGTCGGCGAAAGTGCCGAAGTTGACGATTTGGAGCATGAAGGCGTTCGGGCCGCCGATCACATTCCGGAGATAATAGTTTGGCAAGCCTCCGGGTGGATGGGTGTGAAGGTAGAGGAAGGTTCCCGGCACCCCGCCGGTTTTCTCGTTGATGATGGCGAGCCCGTTGATGGTGATACCCTTCGAAACCGCACCGTCGCGCGCTATCGTCACCGGTATGCCGGAGTTGTCAGTGCCGTCGCCGGACACGTCAATGATCCTGCGCGCGGCGGTTACGCCGCTCGAAGCGAGTTGTGCGGCCGCGAAATCGATGGCGTCCCCTATCGCCGTCCGCCCCGCGAAAGAACGCGGAGCGGAGCGCAGCGTTTTGGCGAATTGCGTCGCGTCGTCACGATTCCGAATGACCGCCCACTTCGCTACAATTGTCTGTTGACCGGTTCCCGCCCATTCTATGAAGCTCAGTGCGATCGCACCCCGCGCCCCCGCACGTACCGCATTCAAAAATTGCGTATCGGTTACGGCCGCGGCATAGCCTTGGCGCTGCAGCTGAAATTCCTCGTCGTCGATGCTTCGGGAAACGTCAGCCGCGAGGGCGATTGCCGCGTCCACCGTCTGCGCATATGCCAATTTCGGCAGTGCCAGCGCACCAACCATCAAGCATCCCGCGAACATGAAGAGTCGGCTGCGTGGCATGGCATTCACCCGCCGGATCTCATTTTCCCTTCTGAGTTCATTAGAGCAACTCAATCGTTTGGAAAAGATGTGCCGAACGGTGGTTCCGCAGCCCGCGTCGCAATATGAGAGCCTCGTCGGGCCCGCTCTTATGGCCGCGCGTGGCTTGGCATGATCCCGACTACGCGATCCCGACTACGCGATCGTAGCAGAAACCATTGTCCAGCAGCCGGTCGTCGGCGCAATCGGATTGCCCGCCCACCGAGCCGGACGGGATTGGGCGCGTCACCGGACCGGCTATATGTGCCGGCGTGGCCGACATCATCATCGCGGCGATCAGGCCTT
>Ga0123356_10007723_pt1 | contig 10711 bp, 17 predicted proteins | sample TergutEmb28metaG_2_FD_92546 | JGI IMG/M metagenome (GOLD analysis project Ga0123356, IMG submission 92546) | Embiratermes neotenicus P3 segment gut microbial communities from Petit-Saut dam, French Guiana - Emb289 P3 | ecosystem: Host-associated > Arthropoda: Insects > Digestive system > Gut ... | reverse complement strand
TGAGTCCGACATCGCAGACGAGGACCAGTTGAAGTGGTGGACGTTCGTGAACCACATCGAACACATGGTGGCAATGGCCTCGATCCAGGCGCCGTTTCCCCTGTACTTCCCTCGCTGGTAAACGACCCGCCGCGTCTGCTCACCGAGGACGACCTCTCCTGGCTATGGTACTTGTGCAAGAAGCGGTACGACAACCGCTTCGACGCCCAAAGCACCGAAGCCTGGTATCGCAACGTGGTCCTAAAAAGCCCGCTGGTCTTCCACGCCATCAGAACAGACAACGCCTTTGCCGTCACGCTGCTCTCGTGCGTGCCATGGATACCGACGGAGTTCGAGGCGAACGTAATTTTGCTTTGCTGCGACGACGAGGCCATGTGGGAGGGTCTAAAATGCCTTCGTTCCTCTATCGAATGGGCACGCTCTCGAAAATGCACGTTCTGGAAGATGGCGGGGGATACCGACTACGACCTCACCAAACTTGCCCGCCGATTGGGCGCGAAGGATATTTCACCGCGCACCGTGTTAAGGCTGTTGTAACCATGATCGACGACGGCTGGAATTACATGCTCGCCTACTCCGAGCCCATCGTCTGCGGCGCCAAAGTGCATGTGCCGCCTGATTTCGACTTCGAGGACGTAAGCGAGGTCATGGTCGAGGAGTGGTACAGCTACGCCGTGCTGCCATACGGCGCCGAGCATCCTGTCACCACCGCCTACAAAAAGAGGCTCAACTGATGGACGACGAGCGGATGATGACCGAGACGGAGCGGTGGCTGCTGGGCTGGATCAACAGTAACGCAAGCTCGACCGTACCGTCAGTCTACAGACCCGAGATACCGCTTGCAGTCTGTTTTTTGCTTCCCGTCTTAGCCAGCGCCATCGACAAGTACATGAAGGAAAAGAAGTAAATGGCCGGTGCCGGCGCCATAGGTCCTGCGATTTCGCTCGTCGGCAAGGCCGCGCAGTCCGGCGGCGGCAAGTCGGGCTCGGGCGGTGGGATCTCGCCGCAGCAGGCCGCACTTGCCCAATACAACATGGGACAAGCCGAACTTGCCAACAGTACCAATTTCGCCCAACAGGGACTGGGCGCCTCGACCATGAAAAGCTATGCTGCGGCCGGTCCGCAATTCGGCGCCGCCATGCAAGCCGCCGGCATGGCCGACGCCAACGCGCAGTCGCTGCAGCAGATCGCGCAGGCGCAGCAGAACCAGAACACCCAGAACAATGCCTTCGGGTCTGGTTTTAATCAGCAGCCGAGCTTCGGCTCGCCCCAGGGCGGCGGCACCAATACCGGCGGCAGCGATACGGGCGGCGGTGGCATCGGTGATACGCTTAATCCCATCGGTTAAGGAATAAACTTGACATAGACGAATTTTTTTTTTGGAAAAAACACGGGAGTTGACGTGGGCGGCATAACAAGTGCCATGGGCGGCAAGGGCGGATCTGGTGGCGGCGGCGGGCTGTCTGGTTTCGACTTCGCCGCCATCCAGCAGGCGCTGGGCAATTCCATTGCCGAGATCGAGGCCCGCTACAAGCAGCTCGGCATCGGAATTCCTGCCGGCGGAATGGGTCCTCCGGGTCCGGGTGGTGCCGCCGCTCAGGCCGCCGCGTCCGGTCAAAGCCTGCAGTGGGGCGGCCCCGGCACCGCCGAGCAGATGGATATTTCTGGATTGCAGAACATGGCGCAAGCCGCTTTAGGCCAATTACAGACCAACAACCAATCCAATCCGGCCGTCCCCGGCTCGCCCGCCAACACCTTGCAGGGCATCCAGCAAGCCAATGCGGCCGGCGCCAACAACGCTTTCGGGGCTGGGCTCAATACGCCGATCAGTGGTAATCAGACCGGGGGTCAAACGGGGACACCGGGAGCGGGATAGATGTCCTTTATCGACACCGGCACGGCAGACGCCTCGGGTACGGATTTCAGTGGTGGCGGCGGCGGAAGTAACGGCGGCGTCGGCGGCAAGGCTTCGCCCGGCGGCATGGACCCGGTGTCGTCCTTCCTGGGCGGCGGCAACCAAGTCGCCAGCAACGACTTCATGGGGTTTTCCGACCCGACGGGCGGGCTTGCGGCCACTGCCGCCATGACCGGCAACTACGGGCCGCCCGACATCGGGCAGGCCAGCGCCATCGGTGGCGACCAGTACGCCTCGAACGACCAAGGTAGCTCGCAGACCGCCCAGCCAGGGACGCCGGGAGGGGGTACGGCGGTCGATACGGCGGCGGTGAGCCCGGAGCAGCAGTACGGCAATGCGCTGCTCCAAGGCCCGCACGGCGTGCAAAGTTTCGCGCTGGGCTCGCAGCCCCAGGTGCCGGGGCCGCAGGGCTACTACCCGCAGTATGCCAGTGCTGGGGTGTCCGACGCCGACACTTATCCCGCCCAGGGCCAGCAAGGCGCAGCCGGCGGCCCGTCCGGGCAGCCGCAATATGGCTCGCCGCTGCCGCAGGCCGTTCCCGGCCAGGGCGCCCCCGGCACGCAGTCAGGGCCGGGCATTCCGGGAGCAGCCGGAACCGGCAACCAATACGGACCGGCCAATACGGGCGACATCCAGCAACTGTCGACCTACAGCCCCAATCAGTTTCCGCAGGACGCGCAGCCGACGTCGACCCCCTCGGCAGCGGGGCAGGCCGGCAAAGCCGGCACCCAAGCCGGCGATGCCGTTTCGGACCCGACGGCTCCGGCGCCACCGGCCACCGCAGGCACGGCCGGTGCCAAGGGCACGCAGTCGGGGGCTGCAGCATCTACGCCGACCGCAACCGGCTCCGAGGGCGCCGTCGGACCGCAAGGTGGTCCGCAAGGCGGTGGCGGCAATCAGATGAACCCGCTTGCCTTCATCGGGTCGCTGATGCGCCTGGTGCAAGACGCCATGACCGGCAACGTGCAGGGCTTGATGTCTGATTTGCAAGGCTTGGCCGGGCAAGTCCAGGGCCAAGGAGGAGCTGCCGGTATTCCTGGGCAGGCCGGAACGCAGTCCGGGGCTCCGCAATACGGACCTCAGGGCAGCCCGGCCTTCCAAAACGCGCTCGCCAACAGCCCGGCAAACGTCACCCCGCAGCAATACCGGCAGTGGTATCAGCAGCAGCAGGCTGCCGGCGCCCCGATGCAGCGAGTCATGCCGCCCGACCAGTTCGAGCAGCAGTACAATCAGCGGCAACAAGGCGGGGGTGGACCGAATCGTGAACCAGCGGCCAGTGGCTCACAGCGTCGGCGCCCCGATTCAGGCCCGGCCACCATGCCCGGCGACGAGCCGGATACGGGTCCGTCCGATCCGACCATGAAGGCGTTGACGGAGGGCTACAACGAGGCTGCCAAGTCGGAAGGGCAGCCGCAGATCCAGGCGCCGCCGGCCGAAAGCGGCGCTCCGGTGCAGCGGTCGGAAATCACCTACCAGAACCCAGGATTTGCCGGCCAGCCCATGACCGGAAAGCCGACGCAGCCGAGCGTGGACCGCACGCAATACAAGCAGTTCGTCGCCACGCACCCGCAGGTCATTCAGCGGCTTGCCGACATTACCAACGGCGAGGTTGCCGGCGGTATCAACCGCAACAATCTGCGCGGACAACAGGCGTTTCTGGAAACCGTCTTCAATGGCGCCTACAACGATTTCGGATCAAACCCCAGCGGTCTGATGCGACGCATCGGCGGACTTGGTCCGTACAAGGCTACCGCGTATGGCGGCTACTACGAGGGATTAAGACGCGCCAGTCCGCAACAGGTGCAGATCATGAAAGGCGCGCTGAACAAAGTTCTCGACGGCTCGAACATGTCTGACGTCGGCTGGGGACCGATGACGGGGAATGCTTCCGGCAACGTCGCCGCCAGGGCCTTCCATAGTCGCGGCTTGGCCGGCTACACCATGAAGGGCAGTGACACGTTGTTCAGGGAAGGCCGGGGTAATCACGGCTGGCGCGGCTTTCGGCAGTTTCCGACGTTACCGCAGGATCGCAGCGCCAGTCCGCAAAGCAGCCTTGAGCAGTTAATGGCATTGGTCGGATGAGCAACACGGACCAAGGCGCACCCCCGCCGCCGTCGAACCCTTGGGGCTTCGGTGGCACTAACCCGTGGGGCTTCTCCGGTCTGCAAAGGCTTGCGCAGCAGGCTATGCCGGCGTTGCCGGTCGGGCGTGAGCCCTACATTCCGGCCACGTCGTCACGGCCGCCGTCCGAACAGGGCCAAGGCGAAGCGTCTCCCGAGCAGGGCGACAGCAACATGCAAGTCAGCGCGGCCGACATCCCCGGTCTGGTTCACCGCACCACCACCGGCTTCGGCCGCTACGGCTCGCCGCAGACCGCAATGGCGTCCATTGCCGCCGGCCACGCCGCCACCGGCTACTGGCAGGCATTTGCCGCCGGCCAACAGGCGCGCATGTCGCTCGAATATAACAAGTGGAAGCTCGCCACCGCGCAGGCCCAGGAGCGCCAGAAACAGGAATCCAACGAGCTGCGCGAGATCCTCTCGGTATACGGCGCCAACGAATCGACGCCGGGCAACGAGGCCAACTTCGAGCGCGCCATCAACGAATATGCCGCACGTCATCCCGATGACTGGGTGCTGAACAACTACTTAAAGCAGGGTGGTCCGGCCGCCGCAGACCAGCTTCTTAAACATCGCGATAGTCTGTTTTTGGACCAGGGTAAGATCATCCAGGCGCAAGAAGCCGCAGCTCGTCTGAGAAACATCGAGCTGAAAAACAAGGCACTGGAAGAACAACAGACCAACGACAACAATCTGGACGATGCGGCCAAAAGCATTGGCCTGCCCGCCATTGGCAAGGGCGGCGGCGGCGACAGTCCCGCCACCAGCACCGAGCAGGATCGCGACGAGGGGGACACAACCAGGGACGACGACACGACACCGCAACCGGCCCAGGACGACGGAACACAACAGCCGCAGCCGGTGCAGCAGGACGAGGATACGTCTCCTGTCCCGCACGGCAGCGACCCGCCTCCCAACCCGCTGCCGATGCGTGGTGGTCAGGCGGCCTCGCCAAACCAGACGGCTGCGGCAACGCCAGCCCCCGCAGCAAAACCTTCGGCCGGCACCGGGCTCGGTTTGACGACGCCTGCCGCAGCGGCCGAGGCTCCGTCACCACGCACCGACCAGCCGCCGCCCCAGACGGTGGCGCCGACAACGCAGCCACCGACGACGACGACCCACACCATCACGGGACCGGACGGCGATCCCATTCAGGTCACGGCCAAGACGCCGCAGGCCGGTGACAATGCGGGTCCCGGCGGCGAGAAGGTCAACACCAAACCGCCGGATGACCGGCTTATCAGATCGCGCCGGCCGCCGCCCGTGCCCTCGAACATCATGGACGGCATCACACTGCCGCCGGAAAAGAAGTACCCGGACGTATTCCAGATGCGGCCCGGAGAGGCCACCGCCGAGGCAATGGACTGGATCTACTCCGGCGCGCCCAAGACCGGCAACCGCAAGCTCACCCGCCTGGAACAGTACCAGCGCAAGATCGTCGAAATGCGGCGCCAGGAGATCCAGGACTACATCAAGAAGATCGAGGAGCGCACTTCGGCGACCCGCACCAACAAGGGCGGCTTCCTTAACCGCAGCGATTATGCGGCGATCTCGCGCGCGCTCTACGCAGCGGATCGCGGCCTGGCAGCCGACTTCGACGCCATCCGCACCAACAACCGGCCGCTGGCGACATCGGCCTACGGCGTCCGTAATCCCTATACGCGCTGGATGGGCCAGGTCGTCTCGGACCTGACCGGCAACCACTACAACAGCGCACGCTACCAGCTCGCACTCTCGGCGGCGCGTCAGTTCAACAACGGCACCGGGCAGGTGGCGCAGTCGCGCATCTATGCAGACACGGCATTGCAGCACCTTGCCGAGCTGCAGAAACTCGGTCGCGACATCGACAACTTCCACTCGCTGCATCCGGGTGCGCCAATCGAGAACATAATGAAGACCTTCATCGAGAAGCACTTCTATGGCGTGCCTGGAATCAACAACTACGACACCGCCGTAACCATGGTTGCAGACGAGGTCGAAAGAGCATTCCGCTCTACCGGCGGCACGCAAGCCGGCATCTACGAGCATCTGAAATCGCTGTCGGTGGCGTTAACCCCGGAGGAAAAAGACGGCGCCATCCGGGTCACGGCCAACTATCTGACGGCGCGGCTTAACTCCATTGCCGACCAGTACAACAAGGCCGTCTACGCCTACGACGAATCCGGCCGTCCCGACCCCGACAACGACCTTTACAGACGGCCCATCGACATGCTGTCTACGGCAGCCCGTGGCGCGCTCGACGACATCTTTGCCGGCGACATGGGACACTATCCGCAGGGATTATACTGATGCCGGGCAAATACTATTACGAATCCCCCAACCAGATGTACAACTTCCGCTCGGACAAGGTGTACACGCCGGACCAGTTGAACGAAACCTGGAACAAGATGGACCAGGAAACCGGACGCGCACCCAAGCCCGCACCAGCGCCAGCGCCGACACAGACCGCGCCGACACCGCCGCCGGCCGTCCCTCCCATCCCTTCGCGCTCGCCGGAACAGCCTCCTTCGCATCCGGTCGATGCGCCGGGAAGCGCCAACCGCGCCCCGCTCGGCGTTGACATTCTCAACAGCCCGATCCTCAAGGGCGCGGCGGGGGCGGCTTACGACATGGGGTCGCTGTTTCCAGGCGCCGCCGACACCCAACTCGCACAGGCCGCCAAGCAGTACATCGAGCAAGGTCGCGACAAGGAGACACCGTTTGAGCAATTCCAGCGCGGCCTCGGCAATGCCGGGACGTATTTTATTCCACCGTTCTCCGGCGGCTTCGGCATTGCAGACAGGATCTTCGCGGGCCCCGGAGCCGCAGTCGGCAGAAAGATCATCGGCGGAATGGCCGAACGCAGCGCCGGCAAGGTCCTCGCCAGGGATACGGCCGCTGCCGCTGCAGACAGGGCCGCAGCCGGCACGGCTGCAGACGCAGCCAAAGCAAGCGAGCTTTCAAGGGCTTCGTATCCCATAACGCAATCGGCGGCGGCCAAGGCCGCCAAAATCAGGGCCGCTGAAGGTACACATGCTGCCGCCATTTCGGCTGCAGACGAAGCCCAGACCAAGGCCCAGGCTGCCGCACAGAAGCTGTTTGGTGATCGCGTCACACGCGGCAGCCAGCTCGGCACGGTCGCCGGGCGCACAGTCGGCCAGGTTGCCGGGCGGGGCGCAGTCGGTGCGGTCACGGGAGCATCGACATCCGATCCCGGCCATCGCGGACAGGGTGCGGCCGAGGGCGCCATCTTTGGCGCCGGGACGCTTCCGGTCAGTGAAATCCTGCGCCACCCCGTAGTGCGTCACGCCATCGGCCTGCTCGGCGGCACCGCTGCCGGTTTCCACGTCGGCGGCTTCGAGGGCGGGCTGGGCGGGCTCGGTGTTTATACGCTGGTACGCGGCGACAAGGTGGTCAAAGTCCTGGTCAATACGGCAGGTAAGATCATCGACGCCATGCCGGGTACGGCGGGTGCAGGCGCCGGGTTTGCCACCAGCTCTGATACCGGACAGCGTTACACGAACGAATTTCGCAGTATGATGGCCACTCCCAAAGAAAGGCCGGCGCAATGAGAAAGCCCAAGCTCGTTTCCTCGCAGCAGATGCCGCCCTCCCCGGTCGGCACGACGTTCGATCCAGACAACCTCAATGCGCGTCTGTATAGGGAGTGCAGCGATCTCTTAGACGACATCCACGCCCATCGCGACGACTTGACGGTGCGTGACAGAATAACCGCGCTCGTCGCCATCGGACGAATGCAGACGATCTTCATGGGTCTGCGCAAGGAGAAGGGGGCTTCCGACAATGTCGGATCAAGCGTCAGAAAATATGCCGCCGCATTCTCGAAGGATGCAGCTCATCAGCGAGAGGCAGGGGCAAGTCGCACAACAGACGCCGCCGCCGGATCAGACGACCTCGGGATTTCCGACTGGGGCTCCGATCCCGACGACACAGACGGTGCTGCATAAGGCGCCCACGCACGTCGATCATGCCTGGAAGGCCGGCGTCATGGGCGCCGTAAACGTGCTGCTTTACGTTCTCGCCGTTCGATTGACCCTCTTGACCGCCATCGCCGGATCAATCTGGTTGTCCACCGTTGTATTGCAGAACCCGGACCCGTACCGCGTAGTCACGTTGGCGATCTACTCGGCGGTGGTTGTGGTGCCGCTGGTCTGGCTGGCGCGGCGTTAAGGAACCGCGCCGCGCAGTCGGGGCAAATGTCCTTGCCGCCGACGATGTTGTGGCGCTTCTTCAATTCGTACCAGTCGTCGTCCATGGTGCGGCCTTCGGCGCCGCAGCCATCGCAGCGGATAAAGTAGCTCATTGCCCCTCCTCGTCGAGCCGGCGAGCAAGGGCCCCCCAAGTCCAGGGCAAATCAATAATTGCATCCCTCAAGACCGGAGGCTCGATGTACGCAATAGGGCGCATAAAGAGACGGGAAAGCCATCCCCGCCGGCTTTTGACGAATTGCGCATACGCGCAATTGAAGGGATCGGTGTAAACGTACGCCTCGTCGGGGTCCCCGATTGCACGCAGCTTTGCGTAGACCCGAAACTCCTCAACGAGTCCCGGCTTCGGTTGCGGTTTCATTGGTCGTCTCCTCCTCCTCGATCTTGCGGAACTTGGGACCGCTGCGGCTGTCCCTGACAGTCAGCTTGGCCCCCACACCAACGGTCGTTACCATCCTGGGTTGTTCGCGATACACGTCAAGGTCGAAAAGCCCTACAGCGGCACCAGAAGCGATGCCCAGCGATTTTAGGTGCCGGCAGGCATCCAGGAGCGGGGCAGCCGCCAAACCTTCTGTAAGACCGATTCTGCAGCCGGGATCGCGTATCACATAGGGGAACTTGGATCTGCCTGACCCTTTGCGCTGCGAAGGGCCGGTTATTACAACCCTGATGATGGAACTCGTCATCCTACCCTCCATGATTGTGTAATGCCGGGGAATAGGCCGTTGCGGTCGGGAATCACGTCGGGAGCCGCAATGATCTTCTCGGCATCGTCCTTCTTTAGTCGCCCACCATCGCGGGCCGCGTGCGAGGCCGGGATGACAAAATATCCCAGCCCCTTCTTGGTGTGCATCTGCATCAGGAACGCGCCGGGCATGCGTAATAGCTCGATGGCGTCCATAAAGCGCAGGTACTTCAATGCTCGGCATCCTCTGCGAAGTCGCGCAAGGCTTCGATGATCTCGGTGACATTGGCCCTGGGGATGGGAACGATGGCCAGAATTTCGCCGTCCTCTGCGCAAATCAGGAAGTGAATTCCCATGTCGGCGGTCATCGAAATGCGAAATCCCTGGCCGACCCTTTCGGCCGGTATATGCTCGACCCTCGGCCCAAGGTCTTTCATGGACATTGGTTTCATCACGCCGACTCCTGCCACGGGAAGGTCAGATCCGAATACGGGGTGAAGCGGCCCATCTTGCGGGCCCGCTCGGTTTCGGCGTCGAGCAGGTCGCAGAACTCGTTCAGACGCCTTTCGAGGATCTTGCAGTAGGACTCGTCGCGCTCGGTGACGATGTGCAGCGCCGGCATGTTGGGATGGTAGCTGAAAAAGTGTACGGCCTCGACATTGCAGACCAGCATCTGACCTTGCACCTGCGGCTTGTACTGTTCGCCGGGACCGTCGAGCAGATACCCCACATGCGTCCAGGGCGCCGGGCACTTGATCTCGACGATCTGGTTTTTGTTGACGACGAGCCGGTCGGGTGAGCAGCCCCAGCGGCCGTTACCGGATACGACAAAGCCGGTCTTGATGACGTCGAGCCCGGTGTGGATGTAGAACTCCTGTGCCGCCTCGCCTTCGAGGCGATGGCCGCGCTCGATCCAGAAGTCCTTGATGGGCTCGCTCGGACACCCGATCAGCCGCTCGGCAATGAGCTTGTACATGTAGCGGTTGCGGGTTTCGGAGCGCGTGACGCCGCCGGACGGCATCACGATGCGATGAAACTCCGATGCCGTCGGGCTCCCCGAACGTAGCTTCCACCATTCGGGCGAATACTGTTCGACGTTGTGGATTATCATTTCAGATGAGCCTCTATGACCTTTTCCATTCCATCCGATACGCCGGCCCGGTAGACCGACATGACGAGGTCGGTGAGCATTGCCACCGCCTCGTCGCGGGACGACACGCGGAGCAAGTCCGTCATGTCATCCACGCCTTCCCTGAACACGTCGAGTGTTCTGTCCATGCCCTCACCCTCGTTGGTTCCGTCAGAACGGAATGTCGTCGTCCATGTCGGAGGACGTCGTCGGTGCCTCGATCTCGCGCACCTGCTCGCCGGAGCCCTTGGCCCAGCGTTCGATCTTAAATACCGGACGGTCAACCAGCCCGTACTGTCCGGTTTTCATCTTCGTGGTCTGCAGGCTGACCACCGGCAGGCCGCACGTCGAGTCGCGGCTATAGCGACGGCTGTAGGTGCCGCACAGCTCTGCCACCGCAATCTGACCACCGCGTGACGGAGTATAGAATACCACGATCTCGCCGGTCTGCGGATCTTCCAGCGGAAGCATGTTCTGCAGGGTCCAGGGGTCGGAATGCTCGCCCTGCAGGCCAGGACCCCACTTCGAGGAGTCCATGTCGCCCAGCTCGGAGCGGTCGGGAATGTTGGGGGAGGAAATGACGCGGAACACGCGCCGTTCGATGAACTGCTTGTTGATGAATTTGACCCATACCTTGGTCCACCCCACCGGGTGG
>Ga0123356_10007722_pt1 | contig 10711 bp, 11 predicted proteins | sample TergutEmb28metaG_2_FD_92546 | JGI IMG/M metagenome (GOLD analysis project Ga0123356, IMG submission 92546) | Embiratermes neotenicus P3 segment gut microbial communities from Petit-Saut dam, French Guiana - Emb289 P3 | ecosystem: Host-associated > Arthropoda: Insects > Digestive system > Gut ... | reverse complement strand
GGTAGAATTATTGGCATGCAAAAAAGTTATTGGTATTCCGCATCTTGGAGCTTCCACACCGGAAGCCGAAGATAACTGCGCTATAATGGCAGTCCAGCAAATTATGGATTATCTGGAGGCTGGAGAAATCCGCAATTCAGTAAACTTTCCCAAATGCAGGCTTGAACAGCGTTTCCCGCACAGGCTGCTTGTTGTTAACAGGAACATCCCAAACATGGTAGGCCAGATTACTACTAATCTTGCAAGCGCGAATGTTAATATTCAGGATTTAATTAATCACCACAGGGATGAATATGGTTTCAGCATTATCGATACAGAACAAAAAATACCCGATTCTGTATTGGATCATATCCGCAAGGTCGATGGAATTATCAGGGTTCGCTCAATAGAAAAATAATCTACAGTCACTCACCGGTTGGCATCTGTTGATGCCAGCCCGTGATAGCGCTGCAATTTTTTAACCGGCGCTGCGCATGGTTAAAAGCGGCGGTATAATTTTTAATATTATCAATTTTAAAATCTTTTATCCAAACCGGTTCTATATAACAAAAATTGATACAGACAGAAATACCTTCGTTTTGAGCAGTCAATAATATTTTTCTTATTTTTGCCAGATACTCTTCGTTATAAATTTCCGGTCCTTCATGTTCTACTGACTCCCATGGCAGATTGATATTTAAATGAGATGTTCCATTTTGTTTTATTTGTTTGAAGTATTCTTCCGCTTCTGTAAGGGAAATATTTTCTAACAGCGTCATTCTGTCAGTATTTCCAGAACTTCCTCAGGTGTTTTTGCTTGAAGGATTTCATAACGTTTACCGGCGCTTTTAAACAAAAGGCTGATTTCCGCCAGAAACTGCAAATGAGGCCCTGTTTTTTCTACCGGAGAAAGAGTCATTATAAAGATTCTGCAGGGTTGTTTATCCAATGAATCAAAATCTACCGGGTTTTCTGAGATACCAATACAGGCAACCAAATCCTGAGTCGTGGCAGTTTTCCCGTGAGGGATTGCTATTCCATGCTTCATTCCGGTGGACATTTTTTCTTCTCTGTCTGTCACTGCCTTTAATGCCGCTTCCCTATCCTGTATTTTCCCCGTTCTGTAAAGAATATCAAGCAACTCGTTGATTATTTCTTCTTTGGTGGAACCTTTCAGGTTAAGGTCGATGGTGTCTGTATTTATTACTGTTTTGAGGTTCATAATATAATCCTACCCGTGTAATATCTAAAAGTCAAGTTTTAATTATCTTCCATAATTATTAATTGGAAGAATTGTCGAACAGTAATCCAACTCCAAAATAATAACTTACTTTTAAAGCGCCGTAATTTACGTTCTTGAATGTACTGTTACTGATATTGCGAAGGTCCGAATCTAAAAAGCCTCTTTCAAAACGCAAAAAATCATAAATAACCGTTAAACCGTTAACTACCGTAAATCGTTTATACGGATTTACTACAATAGATAAATCCAATAATGCTCCAAGGTTAAACGCTTCAAAATATCCGTTGGATGATCCCCGATAACTGTAAGAATAAGTTTCTTCCCTGTAATTGGAAACTACCGGTCCAAACGATACAGGAACCTGAATCAGAGAACCGCTCAGCAATTTATACGATACCCCGGCGCTAATCCGTAAATCCATGGATGAATAAACATTGACTGTTTCCAAAGAAGTATCATTCCATTCAAGCCCGGAAATGCTGCTCCCTATAGAAGTCCGGATAAACCATCCCAGAGAAGAATTCCCCGGAAAATGATTAAGAGCTACATCAAAGTGGACTCCATCCAAATCTCTGCCATAGTCATAATCAGGGTATTGTTCATATAAACGGGAAATACCCATAGGAATGCTGTATAATGTATCAGCGAATGAATAAGCGGCAAAACCGACTAATAACACCAAAAATATGGCAATTTTTCTCATATTATTCCTCATATAGATAATATACCACTAATGCATGGAAAAAACAATGGGAAAAAATTGATGTAATCTCACTTATTCATTTCTGAAATAGCCTTGAATTGTTCCTGGATTTGTATAAAGGCATCAACAATATAAGGATCAAATTGGGTGCTGCGGCCTTCGGTGATGATTCTGGTTGCTTCTTCGTAGGATAAACCAGGTTTGTAAACGCGGGGGCAGATAAGAGCGTCGTATACATCTGCTACTGCAGCGAGCCGCGCGGTAAGTGGTATTTCATCACCCTTTAATTGCTGAGGATAACCCTTGCCGTCCCATCGTTCATGGTGGCTGTAGCAGATATTTTCGCAATGTTTTAGATAGATTGACGAATTAACATCGCCAAGTTCATAAATAACCGCTTTGCCTCGCGTTGTATGGGTTTTCATTATTTCATATTCTTCTGGTTCAAGTTTGCCGGGCTTTAACAGTATTTTATCCGGTATTGCTATTTTACCGACATCATGGAGGGCCATGGATTTTATTATTACCTCAGGTTCGAGCTTCCTTAATTCATTGGCGTATATGGATTCATTATCTATCAGATAGTCTATTAATGCCTTTACATACAGTTGTGTCCTTTTTACATGTTTACCGGATTCCGAATCCCTATGTTCGATAACATTCGCTAGTCCCTGTAAAACATTGTCCAGAACCCTGCCGAGTATTTTTGCAGTTTTATCGTAACGTCCCAATTTTAAAACCCGCAGAAGCCTGAACATGCGCAATACACGTAAAAAACGAAGATCTATAACAAACAAGAACGGAAGGAAAAACGGCACAATAACCAAAAGGTCAATTATACCCAGAGGAGATAAAATATAACGCAGATACGGCGGCAGCTTTTGGAAGAATCCTTTTTTTGATGAAAGATTAAAAGGCTTGCATGGATCAACCCAAACTCTTAATAAATACTCAACAGAAAAAATTATTATAGAAACCAGTTCAAAGCGGTAAAATATTTTACTGTAACTGTCAGAAAGCTCATCAAAAAAACTAAGAATTACCGCAATTATATTAAGCCAAATCAAAACTAAAAGAACCGTGTTTATAAAGCGGCTTACTTTATCCTCTCTTTTTGGTTCTTTTTCCAAGATTACATAGAGGCGTTGTCTAATCATGTATTTAAGTTTAGCATATATTGATGGAAAAAACATTTATTATCCTCTTCACTGTAGATTTGTCTATATCTTTGCGTTACCCTTGAAAAACCGCCAGAAAATTGATATATTAAATTATAAACTTACCCCGACAGGGGCAATTCCGCCAGTATAGGCGGAAAAACCAAAGTGAACCCAATTAAAGGGTAACATAAGGAGTGTTTTGCATGAGAAACACAATCAAACTTTTCGGAATTATCACTCTTATGGTGGTAATTGGATTTACAGCAGGGAATGTTTTTGCGCAGGCAAATCCATTTTTGGGGAGTTGGGGATATTCCTACAGCAATTATAGTGAATATCATGGCAGAGTCGTTGACGGCAATGTTACGATTACGATCAACCCAAGTAATATAGAAGAAATGTTTGGCTGGACTTTATTGGATAGTAATGGTATGGATTATTCTGCTCTTGGCTCCTACACAATTTCAGGCAATATAATTACACTTACTAATATCGCCGGAGGCAGCAGGGTTTTCGGTACGGGGACTATCAGCGGTAATACATTAACGATTAACTATCCTGGCGGCGGTCAGGGAGTTTATCACAGAGGTAATGTTACCGACAGAGGGGTTATTTACCCCCCCAGACCAGATGCAGATTTTACCGGCACATGGTTTATTATTCTAAGCAACGGAATGGCGGTTGACATCCGTGATCATAATTCAAATAACGGAGTTGCGGTACACCAGTGGACAAGGCATAACGGAACCAGTCAGCAATGGCGTTTTACACGTAACAACGACGGCACTTATACCATTACAAACGTACGAAGCAACAGGGTATTGGATATTCAAAACTCAAGAATAAGAGAAAACGGAGCTCTCGCACAGCAATGGCAGAATAACAATACACCTAATCAAAGATGGCGTATTATAGCTGTTGGTGAATTTTTTAATCTGCAAAATGTTGCCTCTGGAAAAAATCTCGATATGTCAAGAAGCAATTTTAACAATCGCGGGCACCAGTTTCATCAATGGGACAACAACGGCGGGGAAAATCAACGGTTTAGATTGGAGAGAGTACAGTAACACAAACCAACGGGATATGTTCTTGAAACATTGGGACATCCCCAAGCCATTGTCGATAACTGGAGCGTACGCAGAACAAGACGCGCAAGCGGAACCATCAATGTAATCGCTCATTTTAACAAATGGCAGGAATTGGGAATGTCCATGACCGGCGGTTTATACGAAGCAGCTCTTACCATTGAAGGTTTTAACAACAGCGGCAGCGCTAGAATTACTCTGGTGATTAAGAAGTAATACTACCTGAATTTCTCCACTGTGCAGCCAATGTTTTTTAACAATTGCAAAAGACCGTCAGGGCCGTACATGTGTGCGAGGCCGGTAATTACAAAATATACCTGGCCGGAAGAAAGGAACCTTTCTATCTGGGGCATCCATGCATCGTGTCTGTCTGTTATTAAGGATTTATACATTTGAGGCCATTGATCCCTCATGCTGATAACACTCTCTTCTGTAATTAAACTTTCTCCGTTTCTCCATTCCAATAACAGCTGGTCAAGGGCAGCTTCAATATTATCCATATCATAAAGTGAATAAAGCACATATTCATTTTCGTATCCGTCACCCATTGAGACAATTATATCAATCTGAGACTGCATTGATTCAAGAAAAACAACTGGTTTGTTTTCTTTTTCCGCTTTTTCATAATAGTAATCATCAATACCCTGCTGGACAAAACCGAGTTTTTGCATCTGGAATAATGTAAGCATACTTACAACCATTGAAGGTTTAAATTTTGCGAGTGATTCTATCGGTATCCCGTATTCCAGACATGCTTCTGATAACAGCTCGTAAATGTATAAATCAAGAACCGAGCGTAATGTTTGATCTCCAGGCAGGAACATTTGAACAAGCAGGTATTGCATAATTTCCGGGTCTTCTTCCAGCTGTCTGGTATCTGTTTCCAAAACAAGTATATCCGCAAGGGAAAGCGCTAAATCGAATTCTTCCGGCAGCGGAAAATCCGATTCCCTTAATATATGAATACTTCCGCCCAAATACATGGTATTGCCGCCTCTGGTAACTTTCCAGACAGAAGAACCGCCGATATCTGCCGAACCGGAAACAGGGTCAGCAGACGAAACGCAGGACAAAAGTCCTGCGAGAATCAGTATAACACTGCAAAAACTGATGATACGTTTCATATTTTTATATTAATTCGATTTTACTATTATTACAATGCAGCACTGGAAAAAAGTCCTTTTATAAGGTACCATTAATCCAGATGAAATGGGCAAAAAAAGAAGTTAATCCCGAACAGGTAAAAGAAATCTCCGTTAAGTACGGCTGCGATTTATTGACAGCCTCAATACTAATACGCCGGGGTTTTAATACTGGCGATTCAATACGCTATTTTCTGGAAGATGATATTACATCCTTACGCAACCCTTTTGCTCTGGACGGAATGGAAGACGCGGTAGAACGCATACTGGCAGCAAAAGAAGAAGGCGAAAAGGTACTGGTTTTCGGCGACGGCGATGTAGACGGCATTACCGGAACTGCGCTTCTTGCAGGATACCTGGAAAGTATCGGCATGGATGTTACCTGGCGTATTCCTACAGGAGATGAAGCTTACGGGCTTTCATTGGAAGCTGTCGAGGATTTTGCAGCAAAAGACGGCACATTAATAATTACCGTGGATTGCGGCATTTCAAGATTTTCAGAGATAAAACGCGCAGGTGAACTTTCTGTCGATGTGATCGTAACAGATCACCATGAGCAGCAGGATGAACTGCCAGAGGCTCTTGTAATAATTAATCCAAAGTTAAAAAAGTCAACTTATCCTTTTCGTAATCTGTCCGGCTGCGGTGTTGCGTTTAAACTGGTTTGTGCGCTTCGGTTTGCGCAGAAAAGCGAATTATACGGACAGCAGATATGCCTGTTAAATACAAGACCGGTAAATGATGCATGGATTATAGAAATAGCTAAAATGCGGAACCTGATAGTCATCGATACATTAATAGAAACAATTGTACCGGGGATGATTTCCATAAATGAAACACGGCTGCCAGCTTTCCTTGAGGGTCAGCATATAGTGTGCTGGGATGCTTCCCTGCATAAACAGGCGTTTGTAAAATTGTTCGGCAAAGGCATTGAAGTTGGAATGATGGACATTGCTGCGCAGATTGGCAAGGAGATACCTCAGACATCAGGTCAAAGCCTATTGCGTATTAAAGAGCTTTCCAGGATTGCCAAATATTCTGACAAGGAATTAAGCGAGCTTGATGTTTTTGTCAATCTTTTTACATCATATGCCCGGCTAAAGGAAAAAAACAATTCTGATGCTGACGAAGAAAACTCCGATATTCAGCTTGCCGCCTTGGGAACTATCGCCGATATTATGCCGCTGTTGGATGAAAACAGGATAATCGTACGCAGGGGACTTGAATCTCTGGAAAAAAAACCAAGACCCGGGCTTTTACAATTACTGCAAAAGACAGATCTTGCCGGGCGACATTTTGACACAAAGGATATTTCCTGGAAATTATGCCCGAGCATCAACGCTGCGCGCCGGATGGGAAGCGCAGAAACTGCGGCTGCATTATTTTTTGAAAAAGACCTTCTAAAAAGGGAACTGCTTGCTGCAGAACTGGCAGCAATGAATGAAAAACGCAAAGAGCTGGAAGAAGAAACATGGGCAATGATCGAACCTATGGTATATAAGAGTTATGAAGAATATGACGAAAAACTTACATTAGTATATGGCGAAAAAATAAATAAAGGTGTTACAGGTCTTATGGCTCATCGCGCCAGCCGTTGTTTTAATGTACCTTCCATAGCAATTTCCATTGGTGAAGAAATCTGCACAGGCTCTATAAGATCTGCCAGAGGTTATAATGTTCATGTTTTATTTGAACAATGCGGCGATCTGTTTATCGATTCCGGAGGCCATCAGGCTGCCGGCGGTTTTAGCATGTTCATGAAAAACTGGGACACTTTTTTGGAACAGTTAAAAAAAGCAGCATCCGTAATTGAGTTTGAAGAACAAAAAGACGAAGAGACTATTCAAATTGACGCTGAGCTTCCGCATGATTATCTCGCTCCGGATATTTTAAAATTAATTGACAGATTTGAACCTTACGGTAATGGAAATGACCAGCTAATTTTTATGACAAAAAAAATAATTATTAAAGATATAAATTTTATAGGAAAACCGGAAGCAAAACATGTAAAAATGACATTGGACGCCGGAAAGTATAAATGGCCTGCGCTTTACTGGCAAAGTGCAGACCGTGTAATAAACAAGGAATTCGGCATAAACGATAAAGTAGATATAACGTTCAATCTAACCCGGGATTATTACAAGGGGAATGAGACCCCTCAAATAATTATTATAGATTTAAAAAGAAGCCTGTCTGACAATACAAATTAAAATAATATGGTTATGTTAAAGGAGTGTATACATGAATAAACGTATAAAGATTTTTATTATTATCGGTATTGCTGTTATAGGCATAGCGCTTACGGTATTTTTAAGTTTTTTGAATAATTCAAAAACGACAGATGAAATTACCGAAAACACCGAAGCTTTCAGTTTGATTCAAATACATCAGGAACAGATTCTTGAAGTTCTTGAAGTAATAGATGAAAAAGCAGAACTTGTATTTAATCCCCCGGTAATGTATACGGTAATACCGGAAAACCCAAGACGCGGTGAAATGGTAACTATTGGCGTAAATACAAAGGAAATAGAAGCATTGTTAATTGTTGATGGCCGGCAGCTTGGTAAAACCAAATTTTTTACTATCCCTGCCGAAGGGGAAAATACAGAATTCAGAGTAGCGTTTTTGGCGATTCCGGCTACAGCCAGAGCAGGCAGCGCCAATATCCATATGATTAATGAATGGGGCGCTTTTTATGAAATACCAATTACAATAGCGCCAAGGGAATTCAGATCTGAGACACTTCATTTAAACCCGGCTGTCACCACTTTGGTAACCGAACCTAATCCGCAAAGGGTAAGAGAGGCGGAAATATTATGGGGCATCTGGAGTACAACCGGAAATACAATTTATCATTCCGGCAGGCATTTACTTCCTGTTACAACAACCAGAATAACAAGCCCATTCGGATTCCGCCGCACTAATGTATTTTCTAACGGAACAAGCTCTTCATCGATTCATACAGGAATTGATTATGGATTACCGACAGGAACAGAGGTACGTTCTTCCGGCAGAGGGATGGTGCGTCTTTCCCGCATGAGGATTCTTACAGGTAATTCTGTAGTAATAGAACATGCGCCCGGTATCTATTCCATGTACTACCATTTAGACAGCGTTTTGGCAAATGAAAATACTATCGTAGAAGCGGGAGCTTTAATTGGCACAGTAGGCTCAACCGGTTTTTCTACCGGTCCTCATTTGCATTGGGAGTTCAGGGTAAGCGGGGAATATGTAGATCCCGATATTTTTGTAAGCCGCCCCCTTCTTGACAAAAACCTGATTATCAGTAGAATATTCAGTAATGAAGACTAACCAGGCCAGGAAGGAGGTGATTTAATTGGCGCACATTTCAGTTGATGACAACGAGATGCTGGAAAAAGCAATCAAACGGTTTAAACGTATGGTAGAAAAAGAAGGCATAATCCGTGAGTTCAAAAAGCGGGAATATTTTGAAAAACCCTCCACAATCCTTAACAGGAAGAAAAAAGCCAATGCCCGTAAATTGTTAAAAAGAAACAGAAAGGGGAAAGGTGAGTATTAATAAGATGAAACTTATTCAAAAGGCCTCTCGAATTACTTATTTGAGAGGCTTTTTTATTTTATTAACGCTGGTTTTCTTAGCTGCCGTTATTGTTCTTCCCCAGACAGTTTTAGCGCAGGATGGTCCTGCAATATTTTCAGATACTGAAACAGTTATACCGCAGTGGCGGCCATTCGCAAATGGTATTGGTTATTTACATGGAAGAATCACAACACCAAGGCTTGAATTTTGGGCTTTGCAAGTTGATCTTTCGGCGCCGAATACACGCATTGTAGTAAGGGGCGGAATAACAGAAAATGGACGCACCTTTAGTACAAGGGTTTCCAGTTTTACACGTGATAATAATCTGATTGCAGGAATAAACGCTGTCCCCTTTGACGCTGTTTCATCAAGGGAGAGACAGCCCATTTTAAATATGGGTATAGTTGTTTCTGACGGTATTATGATAGCCCAGGCAAACCGTCATTATGACGCGATTGTTTTTTATGATGACGGCAGAGCGGCAATTGTCAGCCAATCATCAATCCGTTCAATTGATAATATTAAAAACGCTGTCGGCGGTTTTTTTAAAATATTGTCCGGCGGACAACCGGCGCAAAGAACACTTAACAATGATACAAGGCATCCCCGAAGCGCCGCTGGAGTTTCAGCTAACGGCAGGCGTCTTTTTCTGCTGGTAATAGACGGAAGAAGATCCGGCAGTGTCGGCGCTACCGAACAGGATACAGCCCTGCTTCTGCGATCCCTCGGTTCATGGGATGGCTTGAATTTTGACGGCGGCGGATCAAGCGCTCTTGCAATACGTAATTCTGACGGAAGAATCAGGGTAGTTAACACCCCTGTCCACAGCGGCATCCCCGGCCAGGAACGCGCCGTTGCCGGCTGCCTCGGAGTAACTAGTTACTAGTGTGGAGTGAGTAGTTACTAGTGACTAGTGACTAGTGTGTAGTTACTAGTGTGTAGTTACTAGTGTGTAGTGACTGGTGTGAAACTATTCACTCGTCACTCCACACTCCACACTCCACACTAGTCACTACTCACTAATTAATCTTTCCAGGGGAAGATGAAGTTTTTTATGGAGCGGTTGCCGGTTTTTTCACGTTCTTCTATTAATAGTTCATCCCAGGGGATTTTACGGCGGTTTGCGTTTGGGTTCGCTTCCAGCCAATCGTATTTTAACAGGCGAAGGCGAAGAGCTTCGTCAAGGTAAAGAAGAACGCCGACAGGGCCGGGAAACATAAAAGCAAAGACAGCGGAAAGAAGCAGAGCTATTGTGTTATGAATAATCATGAAAAATGCCAAGCCGGTATTATCCAATGATACTAATAGACATTTTTTAAATGATTTTCTGACTTTTGAACCCAACCTGACATAAACCGGAAAATAAAATTGAAATGAAATAATCGAATAAATTATTATCCAGAAAATAATTCCTGTTAAAGCCCAGCCTAAAATCGGCCCCATGCCGAAATAAAACGGAAGCACAATTGTTATAACAAAAATCAGGAGAAACACAAATAAACCCATTGCAATGCCTGCGGGTAGTGCCGCTCTTATATTCCTGAGAAAATCGCCGAAATTAAAAGTGCCGTAATCAGAAATTGACTTTATCGTAAAACTGACAGTAGCCAGATAAACAGAACAAATAAAAATCCCTAAAACGGTTGATGTAATTTCCAATACCAGCGAATCGGTAAACCTGCTGACCAAAATAGGCAGGAAAATAGGAATCGCAATACAGAAAAGAAAGCCCAGGTTAAGCACAACAATCCTGAACATATTATCCCATAAATCATACAATGTTTTTTTCAGCAGAAATCCTATCATTTTTCCAGTATACAGAAATTAATATTGATAT
>Ga0123356_10007721_pt1 | contig 10712 bp, 15 predicted proteins | sample TergutEmb28metaG_2_FD_92546 | JGI IMG/M metagenome (GOLD analysis project Ga0123356, IMG submission 92546) | Embiratermes neotenicus P3 segment gut microbial communities from Petit-Saut dam, French Guiana - Emb289 P3 | ecosystem: Host-associated > Arthropoda: Insects > Digestive system > Gut ... | reverse complement strand
TATTTAAATAATTGCAATACTTTTTTAAAAATATTTTTATTTATTTTAACTAATATTATTTTAATTATCTTTTAGTTTATTTTTAGTTATTATATATATTATTTATACTTATTGTATTTACTTTCAATTTTTACTAATATTCTCTTTAATTTAAAAGAATATTTATTAATTTAATTATATGGCTCCACTTGTTAAATTTGTTTATCATTTTTAAAAGTTGCTTTTTTCAATTACATTTTAAAATTAGGAGGTAACTTTTTCCCATGTTAACATTTGCCCGGGAAGCTGCAAAAAAAGGAGCTCTCTACCCCTGCGCTTATAACGCTGCAAACGAAGAAGCTGTTGCCGCTTTTTTAAATCAAAAAATCAAGTTTACTGATATACCTAAAATTACAGAGCAAGTTTTACAGGCGGATTGGACAGGTGATTGTATGAATTTGGAAACAGTGCTTGAAGCGGACAAAAAAGCAAGAGAAAAGGCAAGTTCTTTTATTAATTTTTAAGGATTTGATCTGCCTGGTACTACTCTGCCTTGCGCTTCTCTCAATTCATTATCGTCAGTGCGCCTGCGATCCATTTTAATTAATAATATCGGAGGGTTTAATTCATCAAAATCAACATTATAAAAATGACCCATATATTCGACAGTTCCGCCAAGCCATTGGTATCTTCCGCCAAATCCGTAATTTATATTAAACATTATATTCAAACCTTCATCAAATGAAATATAAATTGTTTCTTCATCTTCAGAAATAGATTCAAATATTCCCTCTGTATTGGAAGAAATTATTATTGTATCATTAATGCTTCTTATGTGAGTAAAACCAGTACCTGCAATAAAACCTATTTCATATACACCACCGTCAATTCCGCCGTCTTCATGTTTCAAAATCATTGTTTCTGATATATAAAATTGGAAGTTTTCAATATTATCCTTGCCAACCTCTAAAGTAATTGAAGGAGTAAATGGTTCTAAAGGTAATGCAGGAGGCGCAGGCAGAGACGGTTGAGTTGCTGAACAAACCGGGCATGTACGGCATAAACGCTTATTAGTACAGCAACCTGTCATTATAATAAATATAACACTCAGGAAAATTATATTTCTAATTAAAACACCTTTAAACGGCATTTTAGAACCTCCGATTTTTCAAATTAAACTTCATTTAGTTTTCTATCTGTATTTTTATATAATAATCCTAACAGGATTTTGTAAATAAGTCAAGAAAATGAAAAAATGATTTTAACAGGAATTTTGGCGTTTAAGCCTATAAGGATTAGAAATGACAGAGTCCGATTTACGGCATATTTTAAGTAAGAATATAAAAACATTAAGAAACCAGAGGTCTTTATCACAAATTGAACTGGCTGAAAAAGCCGATATTTCCATTCCTTTTTTAAGTAATATCGAACGAAACATAAAATGGCCTCATCCAAAAACACTGGTAAAAATCGCAAAAGCTCTTGATGTTGAGGTTCATGTGCTTTTTCAAAAGAAAAAATCAACACAATCTGCCAATGCTCAAGATACTATTATCAAGTTTAAAAAAGACATTACAGTATCATTGCGTAAGTCTGTAACAGCGGCAATTAATAACTCTATTGAATCAATATGCACTCATTATATAGACGATATTACCGATTAACCAAACAGTTTGTGGTTTAATTTATATTTACTTTATGCTAGAATAAAAACATGACACTTATAAACATACTGCTTGGACTTATCGGGCTTGGAATTGTAGTCTTTTTCCATGAGCTTGGGCATTATCTTGCCGCGCGTTTAGTGGGAATCAATGTAGAGGCGTTTTCCGTCGGTTGGGGCAAGCCCATTTTAAAAAAGAAAATCGGGTTTACAGAGTACCGTCTTGGAATGTTTCCAATCGGCGGTTATTGCAAAATGCAGGGAGACAGTGATTACAATAACGAAGCCTATAAAAATATGGCAGAAGGTATAAAACCTGAAAAAGGTTCATACCATGCGGCAAGCCCGGCTGCCAGAATTCTTGTTTCTTTTGGAGGTCCTTTTTTTAATTTACTTTTTGCGATACTTCTATTGTCTATCCTTTGGGGGATTGGTTTTGAAATTTGGACTACAGATAACAGGGTTATTTTATCATCAGAAATAACCGGCGAAAGATATCCGGCTGATTATGCAGGTTTCCAAACCGGTGATCGAATATTAGAAATTAACGGCAGAAAAGTTACCAATTTCTATGAAATACAGGATAACATTGTTTTTAATCAAAAAAAGAATATACCTGTTACAGTTGAACGCAACGGAAGTATTGTTCATCTGCAAATATCTCCCGAGCTTAATTTGGAAACCGGAGCCAGATTAATCGGTGTTAATCAATGGATTGATCCGGTTATCGATACAATTATAGAAGACAGTGTTGCGCAAAAAGCAGGGTTAAAAGCCGGTGATATAATTATTTCAGCTAACGATGAACCGATTTTAAATACTTTTGATTTTACGAGAATCAGAACACAAGCCGAAGATTCATTAACTTTAACATATGATCGAAACGGCACTATAGGTCAGGTTGTTTTTAAAGATGATGATCTTGGAGGACTGCTTGGTATCCAATGGCTTATTTCAAGTTATCAAACACCCAATTATTCAATTTTCGGCTCGATAGGAAAAGGTATACAAGAAAGTTATAAAACTCTTATACGATCTGTAACAAGTCTTCAGCTTCTTTTTAAAGGGATTGATCTTTCTCAGGCTGTTTCAGGTCCTGTAAGAATTACGCACATGATGGGAGAAGTTGCAACACAAGGGTTTGGACAAGGGTTTGGAATCGGTTTTCGTTCCATAATTCAATTTGTCGCGCTTATATCAATTGCACTTTGTGTAATGAATATGCTGCCATTACCCATTTTAGACGGCGGAATGATAATTCTGTTTATTGTAGAAATGATCCGCAGAAAACCTGCACATCCAAAATTTATCGCGGTTTTCCAAACTTGCGGTATGGTAATTATTTTCAGCTTAATGTTGTTTGCTCTTTTCGGCGATGTAATGTATTTTATAAGACGATAATTATTCGCATGGAGGGATTATAATGAAAAGAAATATAACCTGTTTATGCAGCGCAAACTTTCAATTTGAGTATAATGATGAAATAGATTTGGATGTTAACCCGAAAATCTTGGAAGAAATTTCCAAAGGGACTTTTATGAGTTCAACCTGCCCTGCCTGTAATAAAAATCATAAACCGGAGTTTAATATATCATTAATATGGAAATCCAAAAATTTAAAAATGAATGTTATCCCTGAACTTGAAAGAGGCGAGTTTTACCGTAATAAAAAAGATGTTAAAGATATTGAAACAATTATCAGTTATCCTGAAATGGCAGACCGCCTGGCAGTAATAAAAGATGATCTTGAACCTGTTGTTATAGAAACCTTAAAATCTTTTATACTGGCAAAAGCGGCAGAAAATTATCCCGACAAGGATATAAATGCTTGGTATCACTGCAATACAGATTCGGGAGTTGAATTTCATCTTGATGGAATCAGAGTAGATGAAATTGCTGTTATGAGAATACCAAAAGATGTATACGAGAAAACATTGCTCGATTATAAAAAACATCCCAAGAACACTAATTTTACATCACTTAGAGTCCGCTCTTATATGTCGGTTCAAAATATTCTGCGCCCGGATGCCTTAAAATAAAGTAAACTAAACTAAAAACTAATCGTGAGCCGGGTTTTTCTTAACTTTCTTGATTGCCTGTTGTACTGCGACTTTTACGCTGTCCGCATAGGCTTGTTCTGTCATTGCCTGAGAAGCATAAAGGGTTCCCAAAAGCGAAAACCTGTACAATGGCTTAACTGAATTAAGCGAAACTGCCGCAATATCTACAATACATTCATTGCATTTGCACATTCCATGTTCAGAATCAATCTGTTTTTCTATCTCACGGATAACAAGATTTTCAGCTTCGTTTTTTAATAAATCAAAATCGTATTCGTCTTTAAAAGCCATATTTCCCCCCAATATAATTATTATATCAAAAATTTAATTATTTTCAAGTATTTTCTTTTGATAAAGGTGCAAATTTTGCGTATTTTGTTACCATTTCAAGTTTTACTACTCCCGTAGGACCGTTTCTCTGTTTTGCAATAATTAAATCTGTCGGTATTACATCTACAGGCTGCGGATTTTCATCTTCTTTATCTTTTTTATTTTTTTTCGGCTGTTCGCGGTTTAAAAATAAAACAAGGTCTGCATCCTGTTCTATAGAACCTGAATCACGCAGATGAGCCAGTGTGGGAGCTTCCCATTGCGCATCACGAGTAAGCTGGCACAGTACAACTACAGGGATATGAAGTTCTCGTGCAAGCCCTTTAAGCGATCTTGAAATTTCAGAAATCTGTTCGTACCTTGGAAGAGAATTATTTTCATGCCCGATTAATCCCAAATAATCGATAAAAATAATCTGTACCTGATTTTGCGATCTCATTTTTCTTGCCTGCGCTCTTAAGTCCAAAAGTTTCATATTCGGCATATCAACAATATGGAAAGGCGCTTCATAAATAACGCTCATGCTGTTTACGACTTTTCTGTAGTCATCTGCGCTTAAAAAACCTGTGCGAAGGTTTTGCGCTTTTACCATCGCTTCGCTGCTTATAAGACGCTGAACAAGCGCTATGTCTGACATTTCAAGAGAGAAAAACGCTGTAGGTATCTTTTTATGAAAAGCAATATCTGATGCCATGTTTAATGCAAGCGCTGTTTTTCCGACAGAAGGTCTGGCTCCGATAATTATAAATTCATCGCGCTGAAAACCCGATGTCATTTGATCTAGTTTTTCAAAACCCGATGAAATACCGGTTATAGGATTTTTGGATTTCATAACAGTATCCAAAAGTTCGATTGTTTCTCTTAAAACCTCGCGGATTTTTCTTGCAGAAAAAACCTGCCCTTCATCTGAAAGTACAAATATTTTATTTTGTACTTCTTCCAAAACTTCTCTTGATCCTTTTGAATCATCATAAGCGCTTATGCTGATTTGTGACGCTACTTTTAAAAGTTCTCTTTTAAGCGAATAATTTTTTACCATTTGCGCGTAATAGTCGATATTCGCGCTTGAAGGAATTACAGTTGTAAGGCTTGATACATAAGACGCTCCGCCCGCTTCATCGAGCTTTCCCATCTGTTTCAATTCCTGGACAACGGTTTGAATATCCGGGCGCAGTCCTTTGGCATCCAGGCTTAAAACAGCTTCGTATATACGGGTATTGGCGCGTGAATAAAAATCATTGGGGCGCAGGTGCAATTGGATGGCGGCAGTTACAGCCTCGTTATCCGCAAGCAAGCTGCCAAGGGCAGCCTGTTCCAGATCGTCATCATGAGGAGGTGTTTTATCCTTTGACCATTGAACCTGAGCCGTTTGAGCCATACCTTATTCGGCGGTTTCTTCTGCTTTTTCTGTAGTAGTTTCTGCTGCAGGCGCTTCCTGCGATTCCTTACGGAACTGCTGATCGTCTCTTCTTCCGCGCCTTGGAGCAGGTTTTGCCGAAGACTGTTCAACTTTAATTTCCGCGGCGATAATCGTTACAGAAATTTCTGCAGACTGGTTTTCATAAAGTTTAATTATAGCTTTATATTTACCAACGCTTTTAAAACCATTTCCTGCAAGCTCAATCCTTTTGCGTTCAATCTGGAATCCGGCTTTTGCAAGTTCGTCAGCAACAGTTTGATTTGTAACAGCGCCGTATAATTTACCGTTAGCTCCGGCAGGCATTGTAATATTTAATTCAAAAGCATCAAGTTTTTCTTTTAAACCTCTTGCATCCAGACGTTTTTGTTCTTTGCGAGCTTCAATTTCCGCTCTGCGTCCTTCCAGCATTTTAATCATGCGGGGAGTATATGGAAGCGCTATTCCTCTTGGAAAAAGAAAATTACGCGCATAACCTTTAGCAACTTCTTTTACATCTCCCTCTTCGCCGAGGGTTGCAAGGTCTTTATTTAATATAACTTTCATTTAAAGCTCCTTTATTCCGCTACATAGGGAAGTAATGCGATACTTCTTGCTTGTTTAATTGCCAAAGACAGCGCTCGTTGGTGTTTGGCGCAGGTTCCGGTAATTCGCCGGGGAAGAATCTTTCCTCTTTCTGTTATAAAACGCCTGAGTGTATCGGCTTCTTTATAATCGATTTTCATTTTCTGAGCGCAGAACTTGCATATTTTTTTCTTGAAAAAAACTTTTCCGCCTTTTCCGCCTCTGCCGCGATCATCACCGTCACGGTCATCCATGTGCATTTCCATTTCCCTGTCCCTGTCTCTGTCACGGCGGGAATGATGCTCGTTATCGAAATATTTATCATCAGACATATAAGCTCCTTGTTAATTAAAAATTCTTAAAACGGAATATCATCGGTAAAACTATCATCTCTTGATGAACCAAAACCTTGGGAATCCTGCGATGAAGATGATTGATTTGATGAATTATTCTGGTAATTTTGACGGTCACCTGAAGATGAACCTCCGCCTCCTCCGCCCAACAGCTGAACATAATTTGCAATTATTTCAATTTTTGATCTATTCTGTCCATCCTGCTGCCATCTGTCCTGGCGAAGCTCGCCGTTAACTCCAATCATCTTTCCTTTTAAAAGATATGATTGAAGCGACTCACCCTGCTTTCCCCATAAAACGATGTCGAAAAAATTCGCTTCATCTTCCCATTGGTCGCCGTTTTTTTTGCGGCGATTAACAGCGATTGAAAACTTGCAAACCGCCTGCCCTCCTGAGGTATACTTCAGTTCGGCGTCTCTTGTAAGGCGTCCTATCAAGGTAACATGATTAATATCAGCCATGTTAAACCCCTATTCCTCGATCCTTACAAAGAGGAATTTCAAGAGATTGGCGTTAAGTTTAAAGATACGATCAAGATTGGTGATTTTTGCAGGATCGGATTTAATCGTAAAAAGAACGTACTTTCCGCGTTTTCTTTTTTTAATTTCATAGGCAAGATCTTTATCCCCGAGTTCATCGGTTTTTTCAATCTCGGCTCCGTTAGCCGAGAGATCGGAATTCAACTGATCCCGCCCGGCTCTGTTTTGGTCTTCTTCCAGAGGGAAGATAACCGTAAGTTCATATCGGCGCATAGTTCCTCCTTATGGCCATATGTCCAGCATCTATCCAGCACCTAAATTCTTAGGTGCTGGACTAGGTGCTGGAAAAGAGGTTTAGCTTAAAGTGTTAAGCTGTTTATATTGTAGGAAAAATGGGAAAAAGTGTCAAGACAGGGAGGTCACTTGTAGGCATCTTGCCTGTTTTCAATATTAATAATAAATATTATTTTTTCCAGTTCATCTATTTTGTAAAATAACCTGTAATCCCCTATTCTGAAACGATAAATTTCTTTATATTTTCCTTTTAATTTTTTTATATTAACGCCAAAAAATGGATTATTTTTTAGGATTGGATATATATCATTTAATATCTTTTTATACAAATGTGTAAATTTTCTAACATTTATTTTTTTTGAAAATGTATCGGTTTCGGCTATTTTATAATCATCCAATTATTTTATATCTTCCTTTTTTTATATCTCCCAACCCTTTATCTATATCCTTTTCAAAAAACATGGTTTCTTTCATTTCATTATCATCAACAACATTATTATTAAATACATAGTTTATAGTCGCATATTCAATAAAATTAGATATAGTTCTCCTGTCTCCATCTGCTGCTCTTTTTAATGTATTATATACATTGTCATCAATACGCAATGTTATGGTTTTTGCCACGATTAACCTCTTGCTTCAATAATATTCATTTTTATTCAATTTGTCAAGTTTATTTATTAAGGTTGGAATATATTTACCTGCTACATTTAAATGTTCCTTTAAATGTAGCAGTTTGTGTTTCTTCGGAAATTCAAGTTTAAAGCCAATATATCATATTTTCTTCCATAAATGCAAGTAAATTAAACCCTTTTTTTCATTCATTCTACTCGTCAAATAATGCCACATTTAAAGGAAGGTTTAATTATAGCAGTTTGAATGGATCTTCCTACAAACTAAGGAGACAAAAATGGTAAAAAAAAGTTTATTGGTATTGGTTCTTATTATTTTATTCGCAGGAAGCGTTTTCGCATTTGAATTTCCGTTTGATATGAGCGCGGGAGGAGGTGCGGTTTTAGGTTATAACTGGGGCGGCGGAGGTGACGATTATTATTTTGATTATACATCTAAATTTCCCGCTATTGTAACCGGTATTTATGGTTTTTTTGATGCTACATACATTGAAGCGTCTGTTAGCCTATTATTCATTTTTAGTGATATTATTTTTCCTTATATTGCAGATGAAGACAGAAAACAAAATACAATCAGTTTGGGATTTTCTCTGCTTGGAAAGTATCCTTTTGATTTAGGTTTTATAACAATATATCCCACAGCAGGTATAAAATATGAAATATGTCTGTTTGGAAAAGAAGATGGAATTAAAGTCATATCAAAAGAACATAATGCTTTTTGGTTTTTAATCGGAGGCGGTGTAGACTATTCGTTAAACGAAAGAATGTACTTAAGAGGAACCGCTCTTTATGGTTTAAGGTTAAGCAATAAGTTAGAAAAAAGGTGGTATGGCTCGGATGCAAACTTAGGTCACGGTATTTCTATCAGAGTGGCAATAGGTTTTAATCTTTAATGAGTGCCACTAAGAGTACTAGACACCCTTTTTTCTTGACATTAATTCTCTTTTTATTATCTCATTCAGTTTATTCACAGGAGTCTAATTGGTTAGACGGATTTTTTATTACAGCTTCCGGTCAATACTATCTATTGCCAGATTTTGCAGGGATTAGTTCAATGGATTTGGCATCACGTTATGCCAGCTCTGCCAGCTTGAATCCCAAACCGGGTTTTAGAATAGGAGCCGGTTACGAATTGAAAAACTGGAGCTTTGCATTGGAAACAGGTTACAGTTATATTTCCGGCGATAATCCTTTAGTACTGGAAATTAAAATGATACCTGTTTTACTAAAAATGGGATACTCATTTTATCCTTTTAACAGTCTTTCGCAGCTTTCTATTACACCTACTGCCGCTTTGGGAGTTGTGTTTGTTAATGCACAGCATCATAAAGATATAATCGATATGCTTTTGGGGAACTTAACATATTCAAAAGATACTATCTTTTTACTGCAGCCGGGTGTAAGAGCAATATGGGATATTTTTCCATCAAGAAACAGAATATTGGAAGCGTTTGCGGGTTTTTCTTTAGATATAAATTTGGAAACAGACGGTATCATTCCACTGCCTCAGATAGAACTTGGATTAATTTTTAGACCGTTCGGAAGATGGAAATCTCAACCTAAAATTGAATCTATACAGGAAATTATTTTTGTAACAGAAGAAAGAGAAATTGAAAAAGAAGATGATGTAATAATCGAAATTGAACTTATACACTCGCGCAGAGTTTTTCATGTTTTATTTAGTCCCGATCAAACCATTCCTACTTTAGAAGGACTTAATAATCTTGATAATGCAGGCGCTTTGCTTGAACAGTTTGTAAATTATACTATCACGTTAAGAGGTTTTGCAGCTCCGTTTGTTTCAACAGCAGGACAAATGGAAGTAAGCCGGCAGAGAGCTTTATTTTGCGCAAATTACTTGTCAGAAGTTTTTAATGTCCCAAATGAAAATATCGCAATAGAATGGCTTGGATCAGCAGCTCTTCCTGAAAACACAGAATCTGTAAATCACAGTAGAAGAAGAAGCGTAGAAATCATTATAGAAGGATGGATTAACCCGTGAAAAAGATTATTTTTTTAATTACATTAATGAGCTTTATTTTAACCGGCTGTAACAACTTCTTCCACGATTTAATACCGCAAGACGGCAATAATATAACATTCTTTTCTATTCCCGGGCAGACTGATATACAAATATCAGATAACAATATTGTAATTACGGTTCCCCCTTTAACGCAGTTTGACAATGTTTTGCCTTCGATTAATGTTTCACCCGGAGCTACGATAATCCCTGTTACCAAAGATTATGTCCAGCGCGCCTTTGATGACGATCGCAGTTTTGGTTCTGCTATGGAAATATATCAGGGCGGAAACATGAGCGAAACTGTAATTAACATGATAAGCTCTAACCGCAGCTTTGTACGCCCTGTTATCGATATTCCTATTGACTTTCGCTACCCTGTTGATTTTCTTGTAATATCCGGTCTTGGAAATGTACGCAAATATACTGTTCGTATAGAAATCGATACAGGAGAAGGAAGATTTACATCATTCAGGTTTGACAAATTTTTTAACAGCGATCTTGTAAGTAATACATCAGGAACAATAAATTTACTTAATAAAGAAATAATTATTAATGTTTCATACCCTGTAGAAAATATTGCCTCTTACAAATTAATACCAACATTCGAAACAAATAATGCCCGTGTTTTTCTAGACGGAATAGAAATAACAAGCGGTATTACATTAATGGATTTTCTTAAACCGCCAACATCAGGTGATTTAACAAACCCTGTTTATGGAACGCAAGAAAAAACTTTAACTCTTAAGCGTAATAATTATCCCGATTCCATATGGACATTAATTGTAAATTTCAGCGAAGACCCTGATACAAGCAGGGCTATAACAGACTTTAGATTTACAAGAGCCAGAAATTCACTTATAAATGCAGATTACATGGCAGAAATTACACACAGCGGCGGAACAGGAACCATAAATGTTAC